>JAABUJ010000794.1_pt1 | contig 56064 bp, 50 predicted proteins | sample 5559131 | NCBI WGS metagenome assembly JAABUJ01 (sample SAMN10711875, study PRJNA513366) | rock metagenome | isolation source: Antarctica rocks | place: Antarctica: Victoria Land, Mt New Zealand nord | collected 2016-01-07
CCTCAAGTCCAACGGCTACCACCTCGAGCATAACTTCGGTCACGGCAAGCAGAACCTCGCCATGATGTTCGCCGCGATGAACCTGCTGGCCTTCGCGCTCCATACCATCTGCGACGCACTCGAACAGTTCTGGATTAACGCCAGAACAGCCAAGCGAGCCCGGACGCGCTTTTTCGAACACATCAGGACCATCACAGCCTATCTCGTCTTCCCAGACCGGAAGACGCTCATGCAGACCCTGATCGACTCAAGACCGCCGCCCCACGTCGAGGCCCAACTCGCACGGTGAAGCTAATGCAGCCAAACGACCAATTAGAATTGCTGGTCATCGGGCGGTGCCATTGACACGTTGACTCGTACTCAGCCGTGACCTGTCAATGCCCCCTCCAACGAGATGACCTGGGCTGTTACTGAAAAGCTAAGTCCCGTCTCTTGCCCAGGATTCTGGCCCCGATGCCGCAGCAGGTGGTCGGCTAGAACGCAGGCCATCATCGCCTCGCCAACGGGAACGGCTCGGATGCCGACGCATGGATCGTGCCGCCCCCGCGTGCTGACCTCCACATCCTGCCCGTGCCGATCCACCGACTGCCGCGGCGTAAGGATGGAGCTGGTGGGCTTCACGGCAAACCGCGCGATGACTGGCTGGCCCGTCGAGATGCCGCCCAGGATCCCGCCGGCATGGTTGGAGTCGAACCTCACTTGGCCTTCGGACATGCGCATGTCATCAGCGTTGCCCTCGCCGCTCAGGGCTGCCGCGGCGAACCCATCGCCGATCTCGACCCCTTTGACCGCGTTGATCCCCATCAGCGCCGCCGCGAGGTCAGCGTCCAGCTTGGCGTAGATCGGCGCGCCCAGCCCGGGCGGCACGCCTTCCGCCACGATCTCGATCACGGCGCCAACCGACGAGCCAGCTTTGCGCACGGCGGCCAGCATCTCCTCCCAGGCAACTGCGGCGATTGGGTCGGGACAGAAGAACGGGTTCGCGTCCACAGCATCCCAATCCCAGCGAGAGCGGTCGATGCCGTGCGATCCCATCTGCACCAGCGCGCCGCGGATGCGCACGCCGTCCAGCACGCGCCGGGCGATGGCGCCGGCCGCGACCCGCATCGCCGTTTCCCGCGCGGAACTGCGTCCGCTGCCGCGATAGTCGCGAATGCCGTATTTCAGCTCGTAGGTGAGGTCCGCGTGGCCGGGGCGGAAACGCTCGGCGATGTCGCCGTAATCCTTCGAGCGCTGGTCGGTGTTCTCGATCTGCAGCGCGATCGGCGTCCCCGTGGTCATGCCCTCGAACACCCCGGACAGGATGCGAACCTGGTCGGCTTCCTGCCGCTGCGTGGTGAAGCGGGACTGGCCGGGGCGGCGGCGGTCCAGGAACGGCTGGATGTCGGCTTCGGCGAGCGCGATCCGGGGCGGGCAGCCATCGACCACGCAGCCGATCGCCGGCCCGTGGCTCTCGCCCCAGGTGGTGACGCGGAACAGATGGCCGAAGGTGTTGAAGCTCATTCAGAAGCGACGTTGATGTCCGGTGCGTTCGGATTTTTCATGCCGACCGTGTGATAGCCGCTGTCGACATGATGCACCTCGCCGGTGACGCCCGACGACAGGTCGGACAAAAGGTACAGTCCGGCGCCGCCCACCTCCTCGATCGTGGTGTTGCGCTCCAGCGGGGAATTGTATTGGTTCCAGCGCAGGATATAGCGGAAATCGCCGATGCCGCTCGCCGCCAGCGTCTTGATCGGCCCGGCGCTGATCGCATTCACGCGCAGGCCCTGGCCGCCCAGGTCTGCCGCCAGATAGCGCACCGACGCTTCCAACGCGGCCTTGGCAACGCCCATTACATTATAGTGCGGCATCACCCGCTCCGCGCCGAGATAGGACATCGTCAGCAGCGAACCGCCCGGGCGCATCATCGGAACGGCACGGGCGCAGACGGCGGTGAACGAGAAGCACGAGATGTCCAGCGCGGTCAGGAACGCCTCCCGAGGCGTGTCGATGTACTTGCCGCGTAAGTATTGCTTGTCCGCCCAGCCAATCGCATGGACCAGGAAATCGATCTGCCCCCAGGCGCCGCGCACGCGCTCGAACGCGGCGTCCATGCTGGAATCGTCCGCGACGTCGCACGGCACGACCAACTGGGATCCGAGGCTCTTGGCCAGCGGACGCACCCGTTTTTCAAGCGCGTCGCCCTGGTAGGTGAAAGCAACCTCCGCCCCCTGGGCCGCGCAGGCGGCGGCGATGCCCCACGCGATCGAACGTTCGTTCGCGACTCCCATCACCAGGCCGCGCTTGCCCTGCATCAGCGTGCCGCGGGTGGGAAGGCTGGCGCGGGCGGCCGGGGGAGTGACGTCCAACATCGGGCTATCCTTGGTCATGTCGCCGCCTCGCTGGCTGGCGGCTTGGGCATCGCTGGTGGCACAGAGCGTCCGGGGAGGGAAGGGGCGGCTTGGCGGAAGCGGGGTGCCGACGCACATTGCGAGGGAACAGGAGCTGACCCAATGCCCGATTCCCTGACCCAGATTGCCGACCCGTTTCAACTGTTCCAGGACTGGATGGCCGAGGCCGCCCGGTCCGAGCCAAACGATCCCAACGCGATGACACTCGCAACCTGCACCGCCGGAGGTGTTCCGTCGGCCCGGATCGTGCTGCTCAAGGGCCTCGATCCAACGGGGTTCGTGTTCTACACCAACACGCAGTCGCGCAAGGGCGGCGAGCTGGCCGCCAATCCGCACGTTGCTTTGCTATTTCACTGGAAGACGTTGCAGCGCCAGGTTCGCGTCGAGGGTGAGGTGGAGCCGGTGACCGCGGCGGAGGCGGATGCCTACTACAACACCCGCGCGCGCATTTCCCGGCTTGGCGCTTGGGCGTCCGACCAATCCCATCCCCTGCCGGCCCGATCCGAGTTGGAGCGCCGGGTTGCGGAATTGGACAAGAAATACCCTGGAGACATCCCGCGTCCACCGCATTGGTCGGGGTTTCGGGTGATTCCGGCGTTCCTGGAATTCTGGCAGGAGATGCCGTATCGCCTGCACGATCGCCGCACCTATACGCGCGCCGGACAGGGATGGACGACGGGCGCGCTGTATCCGTGAGCTGAGATGGCGGTTCCCCCGGAACAGGCGGAGGTTGCGGCTTTCCTGGCCCGACTGGCGGAAGGCGCGCCGATCGAGACGCATATCTCGGCGGTGTTCGTGGGGGCCGAGACGGTTTGGAAGCTGAAGAAGGCCGTCCGGCTGGGTTTCCTGGATTTTGCCGAGATGGAGGACCGCCGCCGATTTTTGGCGCGCGAGCTTGAGGTGAACGCTGGCGCCGCACCTGGTTTGTACCGCGACGTAGTGCCGGTTGTGCTGAGGTCCTTTCCCGCCGGCGGGAAAGGAAAGAAGAGTTCCTTGGCGCTGGGCGGGGAAGGAAGGGTCATTGACTGGGTGTTGCGGATGGCACGGGTTCCGGAAGCGGATTTCTTCGAGGCCATCGTCGCACGCAATGCCCTAGATGCGCCGCTGCTCGATGTGTTGGCCGACGCTGTGGCGGCGTTCCATGCCGGCCTAGCGCCAGTCCACGGCACCGACCCGGCAACGGCGATGGGTCTGGTTGCGCATGGCAATGGGCGGGCAGCCCTGGCGGCCGGGTTGCCTGCAAACCAAGTCCGCGTGTGGCTGGAGGCCGTGCTCGCGATGCTGGCGACCTACGCTCCCCTGCTGCGCGCCCGGTCGGAGGCCGGCTTCGTCCGCCGCGCCCATGGCGACCTTCACCTCGGCAACATCTGTCTCTGGCACGGCCGCCCGACGCTATTCGACGCGCTGGAGTTCGACGAGGACCTAGCCACCATCGATCTCGGCTACGACCTGGCCTTTCTATTGATGGATCTTGATCGCCGAGTCGGCCGGGCCGCAGCAAACCGGGTGCTGGGCCGCGCTTTGGGCCGCACCGGCGACACCGGCCTACTGGCGCTGTTGCCGCCGTTCCTGTCGCTGCGGGCGATGGTGCGGGCGCATGTCGAGGCAAGCCGCGGCAGGGATGGGCTCGGCTATCTCGACGCCGCCCTCGCCTATCTGCAGCCGCCTCCGCCGCTGGTGGTGGCAATTGGCGGCCTGCCGGGGACCGGCAAGACCAGTTTCGCCCGCGCGCTCGCGCCGGATCTTGGAGCGGCGCCGGGTGCGCTGCATGTCCGCAGCGACGAAATCCGCAAGCGGCTGCACCGGGTCGCCCCGGAACAGCGCCTCCCGGAGGATGCCTACACCCCCGCCGCCAACGCCTGTGTGGACGCGGTCCTGATCGAGACCGTCCGTGCCGCCGCCGCCGCCGGGCACGCAGTCGTTGCCGACGCAACCTTCCTCGACCCGGCGCTGCGCCAGGCTGTCTCATCGGCCGGCGTACCTTTCCTGGGTGTTTGGCTGCACGCCCCGGTGAACGAGTTGGCGCGCCGGGTCGCGGCCCGCACCGATGACGCCTCCGACGCGACGATCGAGGTGCTGCATCGCTTGGCGGCGCGTGACGTCGGCGCGGGAGGATGGCTGGCGGTCGACGCGTGCGATCCCGGCGCCCTCGGCACCATCCGGTCCGCCGTTCGGACTGCTGTTCCTTGCGCGTAACGCTTGCGGAACCGGCGTTCGTCCTGTTCCCTTCGCGCACGAACCACCGGGGAGACGACCATGGCCATCCGCAAGCTGCTGCTGCCGCTGACGGGGACCGCCGCCGGGGAGTCGGCGCTGGCGACCGCGTTGTTCGCCGCCCGGGCCTGGAATGCGCATTTGCAAGGCCTGCACGTCCGCGTGGACGCGCGCGACGTGGCGCCCCTGGCCGGCGAAGGCCTGTCCGGCGCCATGATCGAGGAGATGATGTCGGCCACCGAACGGGAGAGCGGCAGGCGATCGGCGGCCGTGCGGGCCATGTTCGAGCGGGCCATGGCTGCCGCCGGGGTCGCCACCAAGGCGCCGGTGTTTCGCGCCGGCCACCCGAGCGCGAGCTTCATCGCGATGACTGGACGGGAGGAGGACGTGGTGGCGCAGCAGGCGCGGCTGGCGGACCTGACGATCGTGCCGCATCCCGAATCCGGCAATGACGTGTCCTCGTCGGACGCGCTGCACGCCGTGCTGTTCGACAGTGGCCGCGCGGTCATGATCGCTCCCCCCGCGCCCCCGCGTTCGGTCGGCACCCGCATCGCCGTGGCCTGGAACGGCACGGCCGAGTCGACGGCGGCGGTGCAGAATGCGCTGCCCTGGATGCACAAGGCCGACGCCGTGCGAATCCTGTCCGCCACCGAATACCAGCGCAACGGCCCGTCGGCGGGGGAGCTCGCCAGCTATCTCGCGCTGCACGGCATCCATGCCGAAATGGCCGTGTTCCGCCCGATCGACCGCGAAGTCGGCGCCGGCATGCTTGCCGCCGCCCGGGAGTTCGGGGCCGACCTGATGACCATGGGCGCCTACTCCCATTCCCGCCTGCGCCAGTTGATCCTGGGCGGGGTTACCCGGCACGTGCTCGAACACGCGGACTTGCCGGTCATCATGAACCGGTAATGCACGGCATCGACGACCCGGCAGTCGTGGCCGCCGTCCAGGTCTACGTAAAGCTGATGCGCGCCAGCCGGGCCGTCACGCTCCGGGTCGAAGCGCGGCTCACCGGAGCGGGCCTGACGACGACGCAGTTGGGCGTGCTCGAGGCGATCTTGCACAAGGGGCGGCTGACCCCGCGGGACCTCGGGCGCAAGGTGCTGACCTCTGCTGGCAACATGACGGACGTGCTCGACAAGCTGGAGCGCCGGGGCCTGCTGCGCCGGGTGCCGTCCTGCACCGACCGGCGCAGCGTCGAGGTGGAACTGACCGACGCCGGGCGGCGGCAGATCGCAGGGCTGTTTCCCGACCACGCCCGCGACATCGCTCGTGCGATAGGCCCGCTGACTTCGGCTGAGTTGCGGACGCTGGGCGACCTGCTGCGGCGGGTGGGGCTTGAAGCGGAGGACTCCTCACTCCACTTGCCCACATGATACTTCGATATCGAACTAATAGGAGAATGGCCGTGATCGATGTGTGTCCCTTCGCAAGCCTCGGCGGTTTTCAGAACGACTGGCTGAACGCCCGCCACCATTTCAGCTTCGGCAGCTACCACGACGAGTCCCGGATGGGAGTCGGCGGCCTGCGGGTCTGGAACGACGACGAGATCGCGCCCGGCACCGGCTTCGGCGCCCATCCGCACCGCGACATGGAGATTATCACCTACGTCCGCGAAGGCGCCATCACCCATCGCGACAACCTCGGCAATGCGGGCCGAACGGAGGCGGGCGACGTGCAGGTGATGCATGCCGGGACCGGCATCGTGCACGCAGAGCAGAACGAGGAGGCTAGCCCTACCCGAATCTTCCAAATTTGGCTGATGCCGAACCAGCGTGGCGTGACGCCGGGCTGGCGCGCGCAGCAGTTCCCCAAGCAGCCTGGGACGGCGCTGACTTTGATTGCCAGCGGCGTCGAGGACAACGACGCGTTGCCGATGCATGCGGACGCGCGGGTGTTTGCCGGCCGGCTGGCGGCGGGAACGACGGTGCGGCAGGCGATGCTGCCGGGCCGCGTGGGCTATCTGGTCGCCGCGACCGGCTCGGTGACGGTGAACGGCGTGCCGGCCCAAGCCCGCGATGGGGTGATGATAACGGGTGAATCCGAGGTCGCGATCACTGCGATGGCGCCGGCGGAATTGGTGTTCGTCGAGACGGTGTAGCGCGGCCTACGGCCCTCTCCCGCCAGCGGGCGCGGGAGCAGGAAGTGAGCTTAGGCGGTAGAGCACCGTCCGGCGGCTGTTCCGGTCCTCCAGCTCCAGTGAGGTAGGCACGTCGTAGGTGGCAAGGGCTGTCATGCCGTGGCCGGGCAGGTAGGCTCGGCCGGGGTCGGCGATCCATATTTCGGTCATGCCGGCCAACGCGCGCAGCCAGGGTAGGATGTGCGCGGTCATCGGCGCCTCGTAGCAAACGTCGCCGCAAAGGATGAGGTCCCAGCGGTTTGGCTGGCCCACCAGGTCCGTCGTCAGCGCGGTCACGGCAACGGCGTTGGCGGCCGCGTTCAGGCGTGTGGCGGCGGCTGCCACCGGATCGATCTCGGCGGCCTCGACCGTGGCGCCGGCGAGTGCGCACGCGATGGCGGCGATCCCGCCTCCGGCTGCGAAGTCCAACACCCGGCGGCCCGCGACGAGCGCCGGGTTGTCCAGGACGTGCCGGGCGAGGGCTTGGCCTCCCGGCCAGGCGAACGCCCAAAACGGCGGCTCCACGTTTGCGCGCGACAGCCAGGCTTCGCTGGCATGCCAGATCGGCGTGATCTCGGTCGCGAGGTGGAGCGCGATCTCGGGAACCAGCGCGGTTCGGGACAGGGCGGTATGGGCAGCGATGAAGGCGTCGGCGGTCACATCCGGCCGATTAGCATGGCGGCAGCGACCGCCAGCCCGGCCTCGCGGTTGAGCCGGAACAGGCGCAGGCAGCCCGCCGGGTCGTGTATGTCGAGCCGCACGACCTGGACGGCGAGCAAGGCGCCGGGCACCGACAGGGCCGGGTAGAACGGCATCGCCAATCCGGCCAACCATCCGGCGATGGCCAGGGCGCCGATCGTGCCGGCGTAGCAGAGGGCCAGGAACGGACGGGTCCGTTCGGCGAACAGCCGGGCCGTCGACTTCACCCCGGCCAGCGCGTCGTCCTCGCGGTCCTGGTGGGCGTAAACCGTGTCGAACCCAAGGTCCCATAGGATGGCGGCGGCGTAGATGGCGACCCAGGCCGCGTCGATGCGCCCGGCCGCGGCCGCGTAGCCCATCGGGGCGCCGAAGCCGAAGGTGAACCCCATCATCAATTGCGGCCACCACGTGATCCGCTTGGCCAAGGGATACAAGCCGACCAACAGCAGCGACGCCACGCCGAGCGCCTGCGACAAGGGATTGAGCTGTAACAGCACGACCAGCCCGGTCAGCAGCAGGGCGCCTAGGAACACCGTCGCCTGCCGCATCCGCAGCGCGCCCGAGGCGAGCGGCCGCGCGGCGGTTCGGGTCACCAGACGATCCAGGTCGCGGTCCCACATGTCGTTGACCACGCAGCCGGCGCCGCGCATGGCGACGCTGCCGAGCGCGAACAGCGCAATAAGCCGGACGGTGTCGGCCATGGGCGCGCGGGCCAGCAGCAGGCTCCAGAGGCCCGGCAGGAACAGCAGCCATACCCCAATCGGGCGATCCAGCCGGATCAGCAGCGCGTAAGGACGCCATGATGGGGGCAGCCGCGCGACCCAGCCGTCGGCCGCGATATCGGTGTGCGCCGGGGTCGTGGAGGGAAGGGCCATCGCGGCTACTCACCCTAGCCCGTGGCCGCCGTCAACGCCCGGGCGCTTGACGGGCCGCATCGGCTGCTCCATGCGCTTTGCCCCGCTACCAGCCCGCTTTCAGAAAGTGCTGCCGCCGCATGTCGAACCCCGGAGATGCCGACACGACACCGATCACCTCGGTGCAGCAGCTTGCGGATCACATTGCCGGGGGCGGAAAGCCACGCGAGGCTTGGCGCATCGGAACGGAACACGAGAAGTTCGGCTTTCGCCGCGCGAACCTGGCGCCGCCGCCCTACGAACCGAACGGAATTCGCGCGATGCTGGACGGCATGGCTGGATACGCGTGGGAGCCGATCATGGATGACGGCAACCCCATCGGCCTGAAAGGGACAGGACCGCACAAGGGCGCGTCCATCTCGCTGGAGCCCGGCGGACAGTTTGAACTGTCGGGCGCGCCGCTGCGCACCCTGCACGAGACCAAGGCCGAGTTCGACACCCATTTTGCCGAGCTGGCGCAGGTTGCCGGCCCGCTCGGGTTTGGGTTCGCGCCGCTCGGCTTCCATCCGCTCGCCCGGCGCGAGGACATGCCGTGGATGCCGAAGAGCCGCTACGCCATCATGCGCCGGTACATGCAGACCGTGGGCAGCATGGGGCTCGACATGATGCTGCGGACCTGCACGGTGCAGGTGAACCTGGACTACGCCGACGAAGCCGACATGCGGCGCAAGCTGCGGGTGTCCCTGGCGCTGCAACCGCTGGCGACGGCGCTGTTCGCGAACTCGCCATTCACCGAGGGCCGCCCGAACGGGTTCCTGTCGATGCGTGCGCATGTGTGGACGGACGTGGACGCCGCGCGCACCGGCGCGCCGGCGCTGATGTTCGCCGAGGATTTCGGGTTCGAGCGCTTCGTGCACTGGCTGCTCGACATGCCGATGTATTTCATCCTGCGCAACGGCCGCTACATCGACCTGGCTGGCCGGTCCTTTCGCGACTTCATGGCAGGCCATCTCGACAATGTGACAGGCGGCCAGGTTGCGACCGTCGGGGACTTCGCCGACCACATGACCGTCGCCTTCACCGACGTGCGATTGAAGCGCTTCCTGGAAATGCGTGGCGCCGACGCTGGCAGCCCGGCAATGATGCTGGCGCAATCCGCCTTCTGGGTGGGGCTGCTGTACGATGAACAGGCTTTGAGCGAAGCCGATGCGCTCGTGCGTTCGCACCCATGGCAGGACTATGCCGATCTACGGGCTGCGGTGCCCCGATTGGCCATGGACGCGCCATGGCAGGACGGGACGCTTCGGACGCTCGCCAAGGAAGTAATTTGCATCGCGAGTCGCGGCCTGCGGTCTCGAAACGAGAAAGATGCCTCCGATGAGGATGAGTCTCGCTATTTGGACCCAATCGTTGAAATCGCAGACGGGGCAAGGACGCAGGCTGAATGCTGGCTCGATCGTTACACCTCGAAGTGGGGTATGGACGCCGGCCAGATGCTCGTCGAAGCGGTTGCGTAACTATTTAGCATACAATCGCATTTATCGCTTTGAGAAGCGCCGTGGCGAGTTCATTAATCCGCCCATGGTTTTACTAGCAGCCATTCATGACGAAATCATCACCCCAGCGGTCTCGACCTCGTTCGCGGTCCGATTGCGGCTGATCGGGCAGATGGAGGCTTGGACGCTCAACAGCGAAAACGTCCTGCCCCTCGGCCGTAAAACCCGCGCCTTGCTCGCAATCCTCGCCCTTTCGGCCCCGCGCCCGGTCATCCGGTCCCGCCTGGCGGAGCTGCTGTGGTCGCGCCGCCTAGAGGAACAGGCCCGGGCCTCGCTGCGGCAGGAAATCCATCGCCTGCTCGAAGCGCTGCAGCCGGCCAACGCCGAAATCCTTTCCATCACCCGGGACAGCCTGGCACTCAGGCCCGAGCTGGTGTGGGTCGACGTGGAGGAGGTGCTGCGGGCGACGATCAGCAACCCGGCCTCGCTTGCCCTTCTCGACGGCGAGTTGCTCGAGGAGTTCGACGGCGTAGACCCGGCGTTCGACGTCTGGCTTGCGGCCGAGCGGGAGCGGTTGCGCGACCGGGCCCGCAACATCGCCGAAGCCTTGCTGCGCGAGCAGGTCGACCCCGAGGCGGCCATCCCCGTCGCGCAGCAGCTGCTCGGGATCGACCGGGCGCATGAGGGCGCTTGGCGCGCGTTGATGCGGGCCCACTCCGAACGCGGCGAGCGCGGCATGGCGATCCAATCCTATGAACGGTGCCGGGCCGTGCTGGCCGACCTGCTGGACGCGACGCCATCGCCCGAAACGCAACGGCTGCTGGCCGAAATCCGGGCTGGGCGCAACGCTCCGGCCCAGACGTTGCGCGCCGACCTGGTGCGCCCGGACCTTCGCCTCAACGCGCCCCGCGGCGGCGCGAAGGTCGGTGTTCTGCCGCTGGTGATGAGCGGGACGGCCCCCGAGGAGTCGCATCTATCGCTTGGCCTGGCCGAGGAGATCACCGCGACGCTCGCCCGGTTCCGCTGGATGTTCCTGGTGTCGAGCTCCTCGCTCGCGCAGTTCTGCAGCCGCGACGAGGCGGCGATCCGGCGGACGTTCGGGCTGGATTTCCTGCTCGACGGCAGCGTGCAACGCTCTGGCCGGCGGATGCGGGTGACGATGCGCCTGCTCGACCTGCGCGAGGGCAACCAGGTCGTCTGGGCACGGCGGTTCGACCGGCAGGTGACCGACCTGTTGACCTTGCAGGACGAGATTGCGGCCGAGGTCGTGGCCCAGATCGACCCCGAAATCCTGCTGATCGAGGGCCGGCGCGCCGCGCATCGCCCACCGATGGATGCGACGGCCTACGACTTGGTGCTGCGCTCCTTGCCGCTTATCCTGAGATTGAAACGCGACGAATTCATGGAGGCGGGGGACCTGTTGCGCCGGGCCGTGCAGCTGGAGCCCGACTATGCCGCCGCCCACGCCTGGCATGCCTACTGGCATATCTTCTATGTCGGCCAAAGCTGGTCCAACAATGAGGAGGCCGATCTCCTGGAAGCCGGGCGTCTTGCCGAACGCGCCATCGCGCTCGATCCACAGGACGCCCGCGGCCTCACCATTGCCGGCCATGTCCGCGCCTTCCTTCACCACCAGCCACGGGAAGCGCTGGAGCTGCATAGCCGCGCGCTGGGCTTGAACCCGAATCTGGCGATGGCTTGGGGCCTATCTGCGATCAGCTACTCTTACCTTGGTGAGTTGGACGAGGCAGCCCGACGTTTCCAACGCTATAAACGGCTGTCTCCGATGGACCCGCACGCGTTCTTCTTTGAGGGGTCGATGGTTATTCTCGAACTGCTGCGGCGCGACTACGAAAGTGCCGTCGCAATCGGACGCCGGGCGAGCGAGCTGAACCCCTCATTCACCGCGGGGCTGAAGCACTACCTTTCGGCGCTGGGGCATCTGGGATTGCAGCACGAGGCCGCTACGGTTCGTCGGCGATTGCTCAGCAGCGAGCCGGATTTCACCGTCGACAAGTACCTGGCGCACAGCCCGTTAGGTCGAACGCCTGACCGTGATCACTATGCGGAAGGCTTGCGCTTGGCAGGGGTTCCAGAACGCGATTTCTGAACGAGGCCGGCGTCCGCAAAGGCCGTGTCAGCTATGCGGCTTCGGGCCGGTCGCGATATCTGTTCGCAAAGGATGCGGCGCGAGCGCTTCTAGGATCGAGCCGCTAAGCGCGCTGGCAACACAAGCGTAACCGAGGTCGTTGTGGTGCAGCCCGTCCGCGGCGATGAAGCGATCGATCGGATACCCCATTTCCTTCCATTTCTCCATGACGTCGTTGCGCGAGAACAAACTCACTCCCTCCGACTTGGCAATGTCGGCGAGCGCCTGGTTGATCAGGGCATGTTCGGGCGCTGCAAGGATTTTGGGCGATTGCTGGTTATCCATCATGATGATGTCGAGCCTGGCAGCTTTCAGACGATTGATCCCCACCGTGACCAGTCGCTGGAACAATTTCGGATCGGCGTTGCGAAGTGCCCCGTTGGCGCCGACTTGCCAGATGACAAGCGTTGGTTTGACGGCGACGACGTCGGTGTCCAGACGGGGAACCTCCTCCGCCGCATCCTGGCCCCCAATGCCACGATTGATGATTGCGACATGCACATTCGGCAGGGCCGCCGACAGGTCAGCCTGCAGCATCGCGGGATAGGAGCGGCTGAGTGTGGACGACATCCAGCCTTCGGTGCTGGACGATCCGATTGCGACGATGACCAGTTCGCGGTTCGCAGCGATCGCCTCCCGGCTTCTAGGGAGCGACACCGCCGGTGGATCGACGCCTGGACAGGTATCCTGGGCGTGAGCGGCAGAAACAACGGCACAAAACGGCAAGATGGCCAAAGCGGCCGCGGTAAGGATCGAACGCATGCGTTGAACCATGACAACATTTTTGACCACGGTCGACTAAAATTGCACGATAAGCGGCCCGAGCCTTATTTCAGAGAGGGTCGCCAGCTCGCCTTTTTCGGCTGCTCGCGGCGTATTGGCCGCGCGGGCGGTGTCCCTGGACGTTGGGGCGCACGACGGAATCGTAATAATCGTCCCAATCATCTGCGCTGAACTGACTCAGTTCTGGCACTAATTCATAATCGTTGAGGGCGCTTTCAGCATAGCTCGCGCGTGGCAGGGGTTGTGCCTGGAACAAGGGGTATTCTGCCCGGAACTCGACCGCCGCGTGAGTCCGCGTCAACCGCAATGCCCCAAACAGCGGCCCAAACCAGCGATCGGTTTCCACGATGCCTTCATACAATTCGTAGCCCCCAGGGCGTGGAAGGTTGGCTGGCGCACGCAGCAGCAGGCTGTAGCCCGGCGCCGTTCGAGCGACCAGGCCGCTCCAAAGCTGAACCAGCCCGGGTTCCTGCAACGCAGTGACGAAGGGGGGCGAAAATCCCTTGATCCCTTCGGGAGCGACATTGTCGAATTCCTCGGCGAAGCCGGGAAATTGTGCGCTCCGAAGTGGTAACCATCCATCTGCGCCCTCAAACGTCCAGCTGACGGACACTCCGTCCCACATCAGGCTGAAATCGAGTGGGGGGAATATGTAGTAACCGAACGCGGCCGCGGAGGTGATGGCTTCACAGTATCTAAACGCTCGAGTGGGCAACGATCCAGCGGCAGATTTATCGGCGCGTTGTGGCAGCCGCGCCTGATGAACAAGACGATGGAAGGTCACAAGCGGGATCGCTGCGCCAGTTTTCTCCGCTGCTTCAGCGGTGGCGAAAGGCTCGGTCATGGGTCTCTCCCAACAGCGAGGACCGCACTGTGCCACAGTGCGGTCCTCCGACGTTTAGGGCTTAGCTTACGCCCGGATTTTGCCGGTGTCGTGGGTAGCCAGAATGGGCGCGCTGCCGCCCAGGCGGACCCGGCCGGTGTCGTGGGTAGCGAGGACGGGTGCGCTGCCGCCCAAGCGGACCCGACTGGTGTCGTGGGTGGCGAGGACGGGCGCGCTGCCGCCCAGGCGAACCCGACTGGCGTCGTGGGTCGCCAGAACGGGTGCGCTGCCTCCAAGAAGAACCCTTCCCAGATCAGCAGTTGTTAGGGACGAATTATTGACAGGCAAGCGAGTCGTGGAACTCTCAACCGCGAATTTTGAAAAAGTCGTCATGAAGCTGTAACCCCTACGTTGATAACTAGATACTTTACCGGCTCAAGGACCTTGATCGGTGCATCTAGTAATATTTTAGTAAGGCCTGATACTTTAGGCGTTCTTAGCTCATGATATTGGTGTGAATAAAGTTTAGAAAACGATTCTTTTCTATAACAAAAGTTTGCCATCATCAAATCGCTATGCCGCCGTGCCGCCAACCGTTAATCCGGCAAGTTTAATGGTCGGTTGACCCACCCCGACCGGCACGCCCTGGCCGTTCTTCCCGCACGTTCCAATGCCCGGATCCAACGCGAGGTCGTTGCCAACCATCGTCACCTTGGTCAGGGCATCGGGGCCGTTGCCGATAATGGTTGCGCCTTTGACCGGCGCCGTGACCTGGCCGTTCTCGATCAGGTACGCCTCACTCGCCGAGAACACGAACTTGCCCGAGGTGATATCCACCGATCCACCGCCGAAATTAACGGCGTAAAGCCCGCGTTTGACGGTACGGATCATCTCTTCCGGCGAATGCGGGCCACCAAGCATCACGGTATTCGTCATCCGCGGCATCGGCGCGTGAGCGTAGGATTGACGGCGGCCGTTGCCTGTCGCCGGCACGCCCATCAACCGGGCGTTGAGCCGGTCCTGGATATACCCGGTCAGCACGCCGTCCTCGATCATCACCATGCGGCCCGACGGCGTGCCCTCGTCGTCCACCGTCAGGCTGCCGCGGCGATCCGGCATCGTGCCGTCATCCACCACCGTCACGCCGGGCGCCGCAATGCGCTGCCCGAGCAGCCCGGCGAAGGCCGACGTCTTCTTGCGGTTGAAATCGCCCTCCAGGCCGTGGCCGATTGCTTCGTGCAAAAGGATGCCGGGCCAGCCATTGCCGAGCACGACCTCCATCTCGCCAGCCGGCGCCGGACGGCTGTCGAGGTTGACCAGCGCCTGGCGCAGCGCCTCGTCCACCGCATTGCGCCAGCTTGTCTCATCAACTAGGCGGTCGTAGCCGAACCGGCCGCCCGTGCCGTAGCCGCCGCTCTCGCGCCGACCGTCCTGCTCGACCACCACCGACACGTTCATCCGCACTAAGGGCCGCAGGTCGGCGACCCGCGTGCCGTCGGCGCGCATGATCTGCACCGCCTGCCACTCGCCATAGAACGACGCCATCACCTGCTTGACGCGCGGGTCCTTTCCGCGGGCGTAGGCGTCGATCTCGGCCAGAACGCGCGTACGAGCCTCGAAATCCATGTCGGCCAGGGGATTGGCCCCGGCATACAGCCGGGCGTTGCTGGCACGGGGCGCCTCCGCAGCCGTGCCGCTCCGGCCGCCGCGCACCGCCGATACGGTCGCGGCCGCGCGGCGCAGGGCAGCTTCGCTCATCTCGCCCGAATGCGCGTAGCCGGTTTCCTCGCCGAGGATCGCCCGCAGGCCGAAGCCCGACCCGGACTCGAACCCGGCGTGCCTGATGCGGCCATCCTCCAGCGACACCTGCTCGCTTTCGCGGTATTCCAGGAACAGCTCACCGTCGTCGGTTCCGGCGAGCGCGTCCGATACGATCGCCTGCGCCTGCCCGCGGTCGAAAGCGGCATCGGATCGGTCGAAGAACAGCGAATCGGTCGCGGCCAGCGGAGAAGCAGCTGAGTCGATCATCGTCAAGCTCCTGAAAAGGGCGTCTGCTTATGCCGAGCGCCGTTCGAGATATAAAGTCGCAAGTGTCGCCGTGAGCAGCAGCACCGCAACGGCCTGATGCGCAGTGGCCAAGGCGACGGGAACCACCCAAAGCAGGGTTGTCACTCCCAAGGCGTACTGCACCAGCACCACGCCTCCCATTACCGACACGGCACGTCGGACCGCACCGCCCCGTGCGGAGCGCAGCCCGACGAACACCGCCGCCATGACCACCAGGGCGGTTAGCGTCGCGAGCAAACGGTGGTCGAATTGCACGGTGGCGATATTTTCGGTCACATTGCGCAGCAATGGCGACAACGCCGCATAATCCGCCGGTATAACCTGGCCGCCCATCCGCGGAAAGGTGTTGTAGGCAAGTCCCGCATGCAGCCCGGCGACGAACCCGCCCGCCACGATCGTCAGGGCAACCAGGGCGCAGCAGGCCGCCACCAGCGAGCGGAACGCACGTCTCCGGGCTGGCTGGGCCGGCCGTGGGTCGCGCACCGACATCGCCGTCCACAGGATCGCCGCATATAAGGACAGCGCCAGTGCGAGATGGATCACCAGCCGATAGGCTGACACCGCAGTGCTTCCGGCGAAAAATCCTGACGTCACCATGAACCAACCGACCCCGCCCTGCAGCCCCCCCAATGCGAACAGCCCGGCAAGTCGCAGCCAAAGCCTACGCCGGATTGCGCCGCGCCACCAAAACACCAGCAATGGCACCAGGAAAACGATTCCGATCAACCGGCCCCACAGCCGGTGCGCCCACTCCAGCCAGAAAATGTGCTTGAAGCCGTCCAGCCCAATTCCCGCATTGACCAGCGTGGATTGTGGTACCTGCTGGTACAGCCCGTATAGCCGTTCCCACTCCGCGTGCGAAAGCGGCGGCAACGCCCCGCTCAACGGCGCCCATTCCATGATCGACAAGCCCGACCCGGTCAACCGCGTGGCGCCACCCAGCGCCACCATCACCAGCAGCATGAAGCACACCGTGAACAGCCAATTCGACACAAGCGCCCGGTCACGGCGCTGCCGGTCGGTTTCGGACGGGGCGAAGCGGTCATCGAGATCGAATGGCATGCACCTATATATAGATGACGGACACCCGGCGTCAGCCCGGGCCGCCGAAGCGTGGTCAGCTTGCCGGCACGCGCGCCGCGGTGTCTACCGGCGTGCATGGGCCCCGTCCTCTCCGTCGTCGTTCCCGTCCGCAACGAGGGGCCGAACATCGCGCCGCTCATCGCCGAGATCAGGGCGGCCCTGGCCGGCACGTCGCACGAGATCGTCTATGTCGACGATGGCAGCACCGACGACACGCCGGCCCGGCTGCGATCGGCCCAGGTGGATGGCCTGATTATGCGGCGGCACCGGACCAGCTGCGGACAGAGTGCGGCCATCGTCACCGGGGTGCGCGCCGCGTCCGGCGCCTGGATCGCGACCCTCGACGGCGACGGGCAGAACGACCCGGCGGATATTCCCGCCCTGTTCGCCCGCGCACAGGCCGCGGCCGGCCTCGTGCTGATCGCCGGCCACCGGGTGCACCGGCGCGACAGCCGGGCCAAGCAGGTCGCATCCCGGCTGGCCAACCGCATTCGGGTCGCCCTGCTGCATGACGCCACACCCGACACCGGGTGTGGGTTGAAACTGTTCCGCCGCGATGCATTCCTCGAGTTGCCGCAGTTCGACCACATGCACCGGTATCTCCCGGCGCTGTTCATCCGCGCCGGTGGCCGAGTGGAATCGGTTCCGGTGAACCACCGTCCGCGCGTCCGAGGGCAGTCGAACTACGGCACGCTCGACCGGGCATGGGTCGGCATCTTCGATTTGATCGGCGTATTCTGGCTGCAACGGCGATGGACGCGTCCCGTCCTGGAAGATCTGGCCGCATGACCGCTCTCGCGCAGGTTTGGCGGCCGACGCTGCTGCTGGCCGGCTTGCTGGGGGCGGGACTGGCGATTCGCAGCGGCATCGGCCGGGATGCGCTCGACGCGCCGGCGCAAGCCGGGCCACTCGCGTTCGTCGTGCTGGCGGCGGTCGCTTGCGCCATCGGGGTGCCTCGGCAACTGACCGCCTACGCGGCTGGGCTGGGCTTCGGGCTGTTTGGCGGCTGCATGCTTGCCCTATTTGCCCAATTGCTTGGCTGCACGATCGATTTTGCCTGGTCGCGGTGGGTCGGGCGGGCCTGGGCCGCGCACCGCATCCGTGGCCGGGTTGCCCGGCTGGAGGCGGCGCTGACCCGGCAGCCATTCACAGCGACGTTGACTTTGCGGCTGCTCCCAGTTGGCAGCAACCTGGCGTTGAACCTGCTGGCGGGCGTGTCCGCGATCGCCGCCGGGCCATTCCTGGCGGCGTCGGCGATCGGGTTCCTGCCACAGACGATCGTGTTCGGGCTGCTCGGCGCCGGCGTGCGGGTAGGGCAATTCGCGCAAATGGCGCTCGCGGTGGGGCTGTTCGCGACGTCGACCGTACTCGGGCTGGTGCTGCTGGGACGGTCCCGATTGGCGAGCTAATGCAACCCAAACTCGCTTACGAGCCGAAGCTCGCCGGAACTGATCAAGGCGGCGGAGGCGACACGGACCGAGTGCAGCGGGCCTTCCAGCTCACGCTGCCAGAATGCCAGGAACTTGCGCAGGCTCGGGTAGCGCGGCGCCATGTCCATGTCCTGCCAGACATACGATTGCAGTAGCGTGGGATGGTCCGGAAGGTGGTATAGGATTTCCGCGGTGGTCAGCCGCCAGCCGTCCAGTTGTTTCGCCAAGTGCATCGATGTGTCTCCTATGGTTGGAACACGGTGAGCAGCGATCCCTGCAGCCACGCCTCTGTGGGCGATCATCTAACGATGTCTTCTGCAAGACGCGCTGGAAAGACAGAAGTTCAATGTTGCCAACAGATTAGCACTCAGTTCCCGCAAGTGCTGCCGAAGCTCTTGACTTCGCGCCGGGGACGCCGTAGGTCGCTGGCACTCTCGCTATGGGAGTGCTAATCCATCACCGAGGAGCGATCCACATGAAGTTCCGTCCGCTGCACGACCGCGTTGTGGTCCGTCGGCTCGACGCCGAGGAAAAGACCGTGGGCGGGATCATCATCCCCGACACGGCCAAGGAGAAGCCTATGCAGGGTGAGATCATCGCCGCCGGTCCTGGCGCGCGCAACGAGCAGGGGCAGGTTGTCGCCCTCGACGTGAAGTCGGGCGACAAGGTCCTGTTCGGCAAGTGGTCCGGCACCGAGGTCAAGATCGACGGCCAGGAGCTGCTGATCATGAAGGAGTCGGACATCATGGGAATCATCGACCAGGCGGCCTGAGCTTCGGCGCCTGATTTCCCGGAACATTAGAAGGATATAGATACATGGCAGCTAAAGACGTTCGGTTTGGCGGCGACGCGCGCGCACGCATGCTTCGCGGCGTGGACATCCTTGCCGACGCAGTGAAGGTGACCTTGGGCCCCAAGGGGCGCAACGTGATCCTCGACAAGAGCTTCGGCTCGCCGCGCATTACCAAGGACGGCGTGACTGTTGCCAAGGAAATCGAGCTTTCCGACAAGTTCGAGAACATGGGCGCGCAGCTCATCCGTGAAGTCGCGACCAAGACCAACGATTTGGCCGGTGACGGCACCACCACCGCGACCGTACTGGCCCAATCGATCGTGCGCGAAGGCGGCAAGGCCGTCGCCGCCGGCATGAACCCGATGGACCTCAAGCGCGGCATCGACATGGCGGTCGCCGCCGTGGTCGAGGAGCTGAAGGTTCGCAGCAAGAAGATCACCACCGAGGCCGAAACGGCGCAGGTCGGCACGATCTCGGCGAACGGCGAGGCCGACATCGGCCGCATGATCGCCGAAGCCATGCAGAAGGTCGGCAACGAGGGTGTCATCACCGTCGAGGAAGCCAAGGGCATCGACACCGAACTCGACGTTGTCGAGGGCATGCAGTTCGACCGCGGCTACCTGTCCCCGTACTTCATCACCAACGCGGAGAAGATGATTGCCGAGCTGGACCAGCCCTACATCCTGATCCACGAGAAGAAGCTGTCGGGCCTGCAGCCGATGCTGCCGCTGCTGGAGACGGTCGTGCAGTCGGGTCGTCCGCTGCTGATCATCGCCGAGGACGTCGAGGGCGAGGCGCTCGCGACTCTGGTGGTGAACAAGCTGCGCGGCGGCTTGAAGGTCGCGGCCGTGAAGGCGCCAGGCTTCGGCGACCGCCGCAAGGCGATGCTGGAAGACCTAGCCATCCTGACCGGCGGTCAGGTGATCTCCGAGGATCTCGGCATCAAGCTCGAGACCGTGACCCTCGCCATGCTCGGCCGCGCCAAGCGGGTGATCATGGAGAAGGAGAACACCACGATCGTCGAGGGCGCCGGCGACGCTGATGGCATTAAAGGCCGCTGCAACCAGATCCGCGCGCAGGTGGAGGAGACCACGAGCGACTACGACCGCGAGAAGCTGCAGGAGCGCCTGGCCAAGCTGGCCGGCGGCGTTGCGGTCATCCGCGTCGGCGGCGCGACCGAGGTCGAGGTGAAGGAGCGCAAGGACCGCGTGGACGACGCGCTGCACGCGACCCGTGCGGCGGTTGAAGAGGGCATCGTGCCGGGCGGCGGCGTCGCCCTGGCGCGGGCCAGCCTGATCCTGGCGCAGCTGAAGCCGATCAACGAGGACCAAAAGCTCGGCATCGAGATCGTGCGCAAGGCGGTGCAGACCCCGCTGCGGCAGATCGCCGAGAACGCAGGCGAGGACGGTGCCGTCATCGCCGGCAAGGTTATCGAGAACGGCGAGTACAACTACGGCTTCGACGCGCAGACCGCCGAGTTCAAGGACATGGTGTCGGCCGGCATCATCGACCCGACCAAGGTCGTGCGCCACGCCTTGCAGGACGCAGCGTCGATCGCGTCGCTGCTGATCACCACCGAGGCCATGATCGCCGAGCGCCCCGAGCGCAAGCCGGCCGGCGGTCCCGGCGGCGGTGGCGGCGGCATGGGTGGGATGGGCGGCATGGGCGGCATGGGCGACATGGATTTCTAAGTCGCTTCAAAGGCCTAACTTAAGGAAGGGCGGACCACGCGTGGTCCGCCCTTTTTCGTGCTTGCCACCCGGCTTTGTCATGGTTGTTTAATTGACATAGCCCTGTATTCATGCAACTCCTATCATCTGCAATCGAGTTTCTGCTTCGCCTTGCTGCGCTTCCGTTATCCCGGGCCGCTGCTAGTCGTCCAAAGCCCGGTTGTGTGAGCAGCCGCATGATCTTCTTGCGGCGCAATGACGGAGAGTGACGCAGCTATGGCTATCGGGACTGTCAAGTGGTTCAACACCACAAAGGGCTTCGGCTTTATCCAACCTCAGGGCGGCGGCAATGATGTGTTCGTGCACATTACGGCTGTCCAGGCTGCCGGCCTGCGCGGCCTGAACGATGGCCAGAACGTCAGCTATGACGTGGTCATGGAGCGTGGCAAGGCGGCCGCCTCCAATCTTAAGCTCGCCTGAGCAGGCAACACCTGTTTCCGGTCGGTCGGTTGCCTATGGCACGGCCCATCCTTTCGCCCTGTTCCGTTGACGCCTCTGGCGACGGAACGGGAGCCGAAGCATACCCAAATAATCTGTTCGTGGACCACCCACGCACACTGAGGAGCTAAGATATGGCTGTTGGTACTGTGAAGTGGTTCAATGCCACGAAAGGCTTTGGGTTCATCATGCCGCAAGACGGCGGCAAGGATGTGTTCGTGCACATCACCGCTGTCCAAGCTGCCGGCCTCACCGGGTTGAATGACGGCCAGAAGGTCAGCTACGAGGTAGCTATGGAACGTGGCAAGGCAGCGGCAACCAACCTCCGACTTGCCTGATTTAAGCTATACTCCGTCCGCGTGAGAACCCGAAAACTTCACACCTCCGAAACGCCGCTGGTATCAGGGTTGACTCGCCAGCCGATTTTCGGGTTCTCACGTGGACGGAGTATACAACCTAGTATGCGAAGGGCCGCCCAGTATGGGGCGGCCCTTCGTCGTTCAACGCCTAGCCAGTCCAGCCGGACGATTCGATTCCTCCGACTGCGTTGCCAGCCCGCTCCACGGCCGCAACCTGCGTCGCGCCGGACTCACGCATGACCTGCTCGACCTTCGACCGGCTGGCATCATCCGTGGCGCGAACCGCAAGCACCAGCTGTCCAACCGCAGCGGCTGCGTCCCGACCCTGCGCTTGGCCATCCTTGGCCGCAGTCCCGGCCGCATTCGCCGCCGCCGCCGTTCCAACGCCCACCGCAGCCGCCGCTGCAATAGCGACACCTGCGGCGCCGCCGGTCGCGATCGTGGCGCCCGCCGCCGCAAACGCGCCAACATAACCCGCCATGCTGGTCCCCAGCGTCCTGGCTTGGCGCATGTCGACGTCCGTCATCGGATCGGACGCACCGTCGTTGAGCGTAGCCTTCCCAGGTTCCGGCTGCGTCGCAGGCAGGCTAAAATCCGCCCGGTCGAACCCAGCCAGCGTCAGCTTCGAAATCGCATCCTGCATCGCGTCGTTGCTTGGGAAAACGCCTTGCACCTCCAAGGCGGTTTCGCCCAACGCCGGTCCAGTCTTGGTCGTATCGCTCATGCTACCTCCTGCGTCGCCCAAAGAACGTAGAAATGACCGTGATGTTCCCGTCGTCAAGCGCCGGGGCGATCCACCCTTTGGTGCCGTGCGCGGGCGCCGCGTTCGATCGCCGCAGCCACTAATGGGTCGAGTCGCAGCTCATGCACGACCAGTTCCAACATCTGCAGAATACGCTGACCGGCGAACCGGCTGGCCGCCACCACCTCGCACGCGAGCGCATATGCGGTCTCGCGCAGCCGTGGCTCCAACGCTTCGCGGATCATCGACCCGGCGTGGCTCAAGCCATCCTCCTCGTCCAGCAGACCGATTGCCGCCTCGGTCGCCGCTTCCAACCGCTCCGTCGAGAAGCCCTGGAATACCGGCAGGGTCTGCACCACGCCGGACATCACGCCGATCTCGCGATCGGTGATCCCGCCATCCGCTGCGGCGACCAGCACCATGGTGCAAACCAGCGCCTCCTGTGCGTCAAGCCCGGTCCGTGCGAGCATTGTTCTATTCCTGTTCTGTCGTTGTGCGGACCCTGGGCGAACCCTCGGGCAAGATCAAGGCAGCGCGAGGGTCGTCGTGGTCACGTCTAGGAAAGCCCGGGTCTGCGCCACCGCCTGGGCCAGTCCAACCCGCTGCACCCTGACGCCCGAAGGCAATGCGGACATTACCCGCGAAGGCGCACGGCGGTCGAGCAGCACGAACACGCCGCGATCGGTGGCCGAGCGGATCAGTCGCCCGAATGCCTGCCGCAACCGCAACCGTGCGACCCGGTCGTCGAAACCGCGCGGGTCCCCGCCCGAAAGGTGAATCCGCCTTTCCCGGTGCAGGATGTCGGGCCGGGCCCAGGGCACGCGCTCGAACACCACCAGCCGCAGCGCGCGGCCGGGCACGTCGACGCCGTCGCGCATGGCATCGGTGCCGAGCAGGCACGAGTCTTCCTCGGTCCGGAACACGTCAACCAAGGTCGCGTTGTCCATGGCGTCGACGTGCTGGGCGAGCAACGGAATGCCGGCGGCCTCAAGCGCCGGGGCGATCCGGCCGTGCACCGCGATCAGCCGGCGAATGGCGGTGAACAGGCCAAGCCCACCGCCGCCCGACGCCAGGAACAGCTCCCGATAGGCGGCTGATAGCGGCCCGATCTCGGGCCCGACATCGTTGACCACGAAGGCGCGAGTTTGGCGCGCATAGTCGAACGGGCTGGCGACCGTCACCCGGATTGCCGGGGAGGGCAGATGCAGCGCGCCGACTCGGCCCTCGGCAGCGGCCCAAGCCACCTCCGCGTCGGCTTCCCCGCTATCCCGCAGCGTGGCGGAGGTCACGAGCAAGCCATGCGCGGTCGCCGCCAGGGTCGCCGCGAACGGCAAGGTCGGGTCGAGCCAGTGCCGGTGCAGGCCGGCATCCCGGTCGCCGGCCTCGCGCCGGTCCAGCTGCAAGAAGGTGATATGCGCAGGCCGCTCGCCGGGTTCAGCCGGCGCTTCGCCAAGGCCTTTCAGCATGGCCTGCCAGGACGCCAGCCGCTCGATCGCGCGATGTTTCAGCATGCGCGCTGCCGCCTCGATCCGCCCGCGCATGCCGGCGTCCAGCTCGTCGGCCTCATCCTCCAGCCGAGCCTCCAACCGCTCGGCCAAGATACGCAGCGGCTCGACGATACGGCCCAACGCACGTTCCAGCCGCCACGCCGCCTCGATCAGATCGGGCAGAACCGGATGCAGGTCGCATTCAAGCACGGCCCTGACACCCGGCATCGGTCCCGGCGCGCGTGCCAGCACTTGTTGGCGCACCAGCCGCAGCACCGCCTCCGTGGCATTCGCCTGGCCGGCCTCCAGCCCGCCCAGCTCCGGCGCATCTCCCGACAAGCGCAATGCCCAACCCGGCGACGGCAATGCGCGGGCCGCCTGCAGTGCCGCGTCCAGTGGCGCTTCCAGCTCCGCGCGGCCTCCCACCAGTTCCTCCAGGCGGCGCCGGAGTCCGCGCGCACGCGATCGGCCGCCCTCCGCGCCCAGCAGCCAGCGACGCAGTTCCGCGCCCTCGACGCCGGATAATGCGGTGGAGAACGCCGAATCGGCAGCGTCGAACACGTGGTGGCCCTCGTCGAACACATACCGGGTCGGCACGTCGGCGCCGTCCACCCCGGTGCCGTCGGTGAAGCCATGCGCGGCCTGCATCATGACCAGGGCATGGTTGGCCACCACCAGCTCGGCCGTCCGCGCGCGGCGGATGGTGTGCTCGACGAAGCAGCGCCGGTAGTGCGGGCACGCACCGTGGATGCACTCGCCGCGTCGGTCCGCGAGGCCGAGCGTCAGCGCCGGGCCGAACAGCTCGGCGACCCAACCCGGCAGATCGCCGCCCTGGATGTCGCCGTCGCTCGTGGCCATCGCCCAGCGCGCGACCAATCCGAGCGGGATCACCGACACGTGCGCCGGGCCGCTTGTCGCGGTGCCGACCTGGTCCTCGTAATTTAACAGGCACAGGTAGTTCTCGCGCCCTTTGCGCACCACCACGCGCCGCCGCCGTGCTGCCGGGTCCGGGTGCAGCCGGGTCAACTCGGCTTCGACCTGCCGCTGCAGATGGCGCGTGTAGGTGCTGATCCAGACCGTGCCGCCGTTGCGTTCGGCCCAAAGGCTGGCCGGCGCGACGTAGCCAAGCGTCTTGCCCGTGCCGGTGCCAGCCTCCGCCAGCACCAGCCTTGGATCTCCCGGCGACTCCCGGGGAGTGAACGCGTTGCTGGCCGCGTCGGCGTAGTCGGCCTGGCCTGGCCGCTGCTCCGCGTGCGGCCCGAGCATCTCGGCCAAGCGCCGACGCGCCTCGGCCGGGCGCACCGGATGCGAGGAGGGGGCGGGCAACGCCGCCTCCTCGTCCCATTCCGGCAGCCGGCGCCAAACCTTCAGCCATTCGGCAGAGGCCGCGGCGTTTGGCTGCCCGAGCGCCGCAAGCACATACGGCGCCCACAGCCAGCGCGCCTGGGCCATGCGCGCAGCGAGGCCAGCCAGCCCCGCGTTCATCGGCAAATCCCGTCCTGCCGCGAGCCGGGCCAGCAGCGCCTGGGCGATCTCCGGCAACAGGGACACGGCGGCCTCCATGCCGCGCGGCGGCGTTATGTCCAGCGCCAACGCCAAGCCGCGCGGGGTCGGCGTTACGCTCTGTGCCGGCAGCACGAACGCGAACAGCTCCAGCAGGTCGAACACCGCGCTTGGCTGCAGCCCGAGGCGGCGCAAGGTGGCAGGGGCATGGACCACGAGCGGCGGCGGAAGCGTCGCCAGCATGGCCGCGACGGCGGCGGCGCTGCCGGTCAGCAACTCGCCATCCTGAGTCAGGACGCTCGCCTGGCCATGGCCGGCGACGATGGCAGGGGAGTCGGGCGGCTCGACGCGCCAAGTGGTCAAGGACATCAGTGTAGTATGGTCCGGAACGGAGCTTTTGGCACCAGCCGGATAAGTGTCCCCAAAACACGCAATTGACCAACCCACCCCCCGTTTCTAGCTTGCGAGCCATGTCCGGCACATTTGGTCACAATGCTGCAACAGTCCCGAAAGCGTGGCCGTTCGAGGAAGCCGCGAAGGTCGCCGCCCGCCTCGTGGCCAGCGGCAAGGCGGAGGCCGTGTTCGAAACCGGTTACGGCCCGTCCGGCCTGCCGCACATCGGCACCTTCGGCGAGGTCGCGCGCACGACCTGGGTGCGCCACGCCTATGAGGCGCTGACCGGCCAGCGGACCCGGTTGATCGCGTTCAGCGACGACATGGACGGGTTGCGCAAGGTGCCGGACAACGTGCCCAACCGCGACATGCTGGCCGCCCATCTCGGCAAGCCGCTGACCCGCGTGCCCGACCCGTTCGGCACCCATGACAGCTTCGGCGCACACAACAACGCCCGCCTGCGGAGCTTTCTTGACAGCTTCGGCTTCGATTACGAGTTCGCCTCCGCCACCGACTATTACGCCTCTGGCCGGTTCGACGCTGCCCTGCTGCGCGTGCTGGCGCTGCACGAGCAAATCCGGGCCGTCATCCTGCCGACGCTGGGCGCCGACCGTCGCGCGACCTACTCGCCAATTCTCCCGCTGCATCCGCGCACCGGAGAAGTCATGCAGGTAGTCATCGACCACGTGGATCCGGCTGCCGGGACGGTCGCCTGGACCGATCCGGCCGACGGCGCGCGCTACGAAACGCCGGTGACTGGCGGGGCATGCAAGCTGCAGTGGAAGGCCGACTGGGCGATGCGCTGGTTCGCGCTTGGCGTGGATTACGAGATGTCGGGCAAGGACCTGATCGACAGCGTGCGCTTGTCGGGCCAGGTCTGCCGCGTGCTGGGCGCCGAGCCGCCGGTGGGGTTCACCTACGAGCTGTTCCTGGACGAGGCCGCGCAAAAAATCAGCAAAAGCAAAGGCAACGGCCTCTCGGTTGAGGAATGGCTGCGCTACGCCCCGCCCGAGAGCCTGTCGCAATTCATGTACAACCCGCCGCAGCGGGCCAAGCGGCTGTTCTTCGACGTGATCCCGCGCGCCGTGGATGACTACATCGCCAACGCTGCCCGCGCCCGCACGCAAACCGACGAGGAGCAGCGCGCCAACCCGGCCTGGCACATCCATGGCGGCGCCATCCCGTTCGATGCCGCCAGCCCGATCCCGTTCACCATGTTGCTGAACCTGGCCAGCGTCGTGAACGCCGAGACGCCAGACATGCTGTGGGGCTTCATCCAGAATTATCTGCCCGGCGCGAGCCCGGACACGGCGCCGTTCCTGGCGCGCCTAGTCGATTACGCCGTGGCGTACTACCAGGATTTCGTCCGCCCGACCAAGCGGTTTCGCCCGCCCAACGCGACCGAGCGCGCCGCCCTGGCCGAACTCGGCGACGCCCTGCGCGCCATGGACCCGGCCAGCACCGCCGAGGATATCCAGAACGTGGTGTACGAGGTCGGCAAGCACCACCCGTTCCCGACCCTGCGCGACTGGTTCGCGTGCCTATACCAGGTGCTGCTCGGTCAGCAGGAAGGGCCGCGTTTCGGCGGGTTCGCAGTTTTGTACGGGTTCGGCCGCACGGCGGGCCTAATCGATCAAGCCCTGGCCCGGACGGTCGAAACGGCATGACGTCCCGGCTGTGAACAAGCTGCTTCGGAGCCTGCCGGCCCTGCTCGGGGTGGGGCTGCTGTTCGGCGCGATCTACGTCGTCCAGAAGGAGTTCCGGCACCTTAAGCTGGCCGACATCAGGGCGTCGCTGTCGGCGATTCCGATGCTGGCGCTGGCGGCTTCGTTCGCCTGGACGGTGCTGTCGTATGGCGTGCTCACGTTTTACGACCGGCTCGGCACGATCTACGCTGGGCATAAGGTCAGCTACCGCCGGGTCGCATTCGCATCGTTTTGCGCCTATGCCCTGTCGCATAATCTCGGCTTTGCCGCGGTGTCGGGGGCGGCCGTGCGCTACCGCCTCTACTCGCATTGGGGGTTGACCCCGGTGCAGATTGCCAAGGTCGTCGGCTTTTGCAGCCTGACCTTCGGCCTGGGCGGCATGGTCCTAGGCGGCGCGATCCTGTTCTTCGAGCCACACGCTATACCCTTCTTCGGCACGCGCCTGCCGACGTGGTCGTTCTGGGCCATCGGCGCAGCGCTGTGGGGCGTGGTTGCTGCGTATGTCATTATCGCCCGAGTTGCCGGCGATATCAGCGTGTTCAAGCACGAATTTAACCTGCCAGATTACCGAATGGCGGTTGTGCAGGTGGCGCTCGCCTCGATCGACGTCGCCATTACCGCTGCCATCTTCTACGCGCTGCTGCCTGCCACGCCGGGCCTGACCTACTTGCGATTCCTCGCCTGCTATCTCGCGAGTTACAGCGCAGGCCTCGCAGCCAACCTGCCCGGCGGCATCGGCGTGTTCGACACCGCCATGCTGCTCGGGCTGGAACCCTACATGGACCCGCCGCAGATTCTGGGCGCGATCCTGGTGTTCCGTCTGTACTACTACATCATCCCGCTGTTTCTCGCTAGCTCGCTGTTCGCCGTGAACGAGTTGCTGCTCCGTGGTGGCGCATTGTTGAAGTCGGGCGCGCTGGCCCGCAGCGCGCAGTCGCTGGGGCGCCTGAGCGAGCCGGACTTCGCGGTCGGCGCCGCTGCTGGGGTGGTCGCGATGTGCGGCGCGCTGCTGCTGTCGTTGGGAGTGCTGGACCAACGGCCCGACATGTCGTCGATCGATCCGGACTTTTTGGACTTTGCGGCGAGCGCCGGGCAGTTCGTGCCCTCGCTGATCGGCGCGGCGCTGATGGTATTGGCGATCGGCTTGTCACAGCGGGTGACGCTCGCCTGGGGCGCGACCTTGATGCTGCTGCTGGTCGCAGCCGGTTTCACCGCGGCGCAGGGCGAAAGCCTCTGGATTCCGGCCATCCTGATGCTTGCGACGGTGCTGGTCGCCCCGTTTCGCGACGCCTACTACCGCCATGCGAGGCTGCTGACCGGGCCTACCCAGGTAGGCGCGGTGCTGCCGCTCGTCGCGCTCGCCGTGTGCGTTTTCGCCCTGGCTGCGTTCGAGCCCCGCGTCCGCGCCCTTGCCGAGAACAGCTGGTGGGAGATCGTGTTGTCGCCGGACGTGCCCAACAGCATTCGCGTGGTGCTCGCGGTGGTGGTGTTCCTGGGTCTGTTCGCGATGTATCGGCTGTTGCGTCCCGGTCGCGTGCAGTGGATTCCGTGGGCCGGAGAGGGACGGTTGCGCTACGCCTCAATGGGCGTCGACCCGCCGGCCGTCGCAGATGGGATCGTGCTGGGCGAAACCGGCCGCTCCGGCATTCCGTTTCGCCGGCTTGGCCGGGTGATGCTGGCACTTGGCGATCCGGTCGGTTCGCCCATCGACAGCGTGTCGGCGATATGGCGCTTGCGGGACTTGGCGCAGCAGGAGGGTCTTGACCCGGCCGTGTGGCGCGCGGGAGCTGGCTTACTGAAGGTGTATGGCGATCTGGGTTTGACGGCGGTGCCGCTCGGGCCGGATGGATTGCTGCTGACCGAAAAGGACGATTGCAGCCAATCCGCGCCGCGTCGCTATCTGTGCTGCGTCGCCGAACGCGACCTCAATCTCTTGGTGCCCCAACTGCCTGGCCTTGCGAAGGCTTACTGGAAGGGCGCTGCGGAATAGCCGAGGCAACTGTTCGATCGTTGCGACGTTGGACATGTAGCGGCATGGAGCCGCCGGGGAGTGTTCCGATGGATAAAAACCGGGTCGAGGGTATGATGGACCAGGCCAAGGGCGCCATCAAGCAAGGCGTTGGCAAGGTGACCGGCGACGAGAAGCTGCAAGGCGAAGGCCTTGCAGATAAAACAAAGGGCAAAGCCGAAAACACGGTCGGCGGAGCCAAGGACACCCTGCGGGACGTCGCCGACAAGGCTTGACGCTTGCCGCTGCAATCGCAATCTGCGAACGGGCGCCCTAGGGCGCCCGTTCTGCTTTAAGTGGTGGCACAGTGAGTGACCGGCAGAGCTACCGCAACGCGATGGCGCTCTTTGGCGCCGCGGTGAACGTCGTGACCACCGATGGCCCCGGGGGCCGCCGTGGCTTCACCGCGTCCGCCGTGTGCAGCGTCACCGACGATCCGCCGACCTTGCTGGTGTGTATGAACCGCAGCAGCGACAACAATGCAGCCTTCAAGCAGACCGGCGTGCTGTGCGTGAACACCTTGGCGGCCAGCCAGCAGGCGCTTTCACCTATCTTCGGCGGCCTCACCGACCACGATATGCCTGGACGGTTCGCCTGCGCCGAGTGGAGCCAGCTTTCGACCGGCGCCCCGGTGCTGGAAGGGGCTGTCGCCGCATTCGATTGCCGGGTCGCGCAGGTGGTGGAGGTGGGCACCCACAGCGTGTTCTTCTGCGAGGTCGAGGGCGTCGTGTTCGAGGCCGAGCACGACGGGCTGATCTATTTTGGGCGCGACTACCACCGCGTCGTGACCCCAGCCGGGTAGCGCGGCGCCTGCGATCGCAGACGCCGCGCCGCACTCACATCTCGGCGTAGCTGCCGTTCTTCCAGACGTAGAACACATAGCTGGGCGCGGTGACGTCGCCCTTCTTGTCGAACCCGATCGGGCCGATGATGCTCTGCCAGGGGCCGCCGGCCTTCAGCGTCTCGGCAACTTTTTTCGGGTCGATGCTGCCGGCCTTTTTTGCCGCCTCGGCCCAAATCTCGATTGTGGCGTAGGTGTAGAGCGTGTAGCCCTCGGGGTCGATCTTCTTGGCCTGGAACTCCTTCACCACCGCCGCCGCAGTCGGACGCTTGGACAGGTCGGGGGCGAACGTCATCATCGAGCCGTTGCCGGCATTCCCGGAAATCTGGATGAACTCCTTCGTCACTAGCGCGTCGCCGCTGATCAGGGTCGCGTCCATCCCTTGTTCCTTGGCCTGGCGGATGATCAGCCCGGCCTCGGTGTGGTAACCGCCGATGTAGATGACCTGGATGCCGGCTTCCTTCATGCGGCTGACGACCGCGGAGTAGTCCTTCTCGCCAGGCGTATAGGCTGCGGCCATCGTCTCCTTCACCCCGTCCGCGTTCAGGGTCTTCTGCGTCTCGTCCGCAAGACCCTTTCCGTAGGCGGTGTTGTCGTTGAGGATCGCGATCTTCTTGCCTTTTTCGTTGGCAGCGATCCAGTCCCCGGCGACCTTGCCCTGCTGGTCGTCGCGGCCGCACAGGCGGAACGTGTTCCAGGCGCCCTTGTCGGTGTAATCCGGGTTGGTCGAGGCAGGAGAGATTTCGAGGATGCCCTCCTCGGTGTAGACTTTGCTCGCGGGGATCGAGCTGCCCGAACAGTAGTGGCCCGCCACCAACTTCACGCCCTTGCTGGCGAATTGGTTGGCGACCGAGACCGCCTGCCGCGGGTCGCATGCATCGTCGCCAATCTCCAGCGAAAGCTTCTGGCCCAACACGCCGCCTGCCTTGTTGATGTCCTCCACCGCCTGCTCGGCCCCGGCGCGCATCTGCGCTCCGAACGCGGCATACTGCCCGGTCATCGGCCCGGCGGTCGCGATGGCGATATCGGCGCGCGCCGCGCCTGCCGTCAGGGCGAGCGCCCCGGCTGTCCCCAGTAGAACTCGTTTAAACATGCGATCAATCCCCCAAAATTAGCAACGGTCGCGCCAAGCACGCTCGCAAACGAGCCTATGCGCGATTGGCGTGTCAGGGGAAGAGGCAGCGCATAGCTGCTCAGACTCACTCCAATCCGGAGAGCGCCCGCCACTCGGCTTCGGTTGCCGTTGCGACACCGAGTTCCGCGGCCCGCTTCGCCTTCGATCCGGCGTCCGCGCCCAGCACCACCAGATCGGTCTTCTTCGACACCGTATCCGTCACGCGAGCGCCCAGCGCCTCGGCGCGCGCCTTGGCCTCCGGGCGGGTCATCGTTTCCAGGCTGCCGGTGAATACGATGTTCTTGCCGGACAAAGTGCCATTAGCCGCTGGAGTTTCCGGCTCGATCGTCAGCAGGGCCGCCAACTCGTCCAAGGTGGCGACATTGCGCGGCTCGATGAAGAACGTCGCCAACTCGTTCGCGATCGCCTGGCCGACCCGCATGATGCTGCCCAGGGTGGACCGCGCCTCCGATCCGATGGTGGTGGCGGCTAGCATCTGGGTGCGCCACTCGGCGTAGCTGCCGTAGTGCCGGGCCAGCAGCTTGGCATTGGCCTCGCCGATCCGGCGGATGCCGAGCGCGTAGATGAACCGCCCGAGCTTGACACGCCGCCGCGCCTCGATCGCGTGGATGAGGTTGCGGGCGGAGGTGACTCCCCAGCCCTCCCGAGCCGCGATGGCCGCCTCGTGTTCGTGCAGGCGGAAGATGTCGGCGGGACTCTCGATCAACCCGTCGGCGTGGAAGGCGCGGATGGTCTGCTCGCCGAGGTGGTCGATGTCGAAGGCGGTGCGGGACACCAGATGCGCCAGCCGCTCCACGGTCTGCGCCGGGCAGACCAGGCCGCCGGTGCAGCGAAGGACGACCTCGCCTTGGGGCCGCACGGCGAGGCTGCCGCAGGCCGGGCAATGGTCGGGGAACACGTAGGCGACGGAGTCGGCGGGGCGCTTGTCGGCAATCACGCTGACGATCTGCGGAATGACGTCGCCGGCGCGCTGCAGCACGACGGTGTCGCCGGGACGGACGTCCTTGCGGGCGATCTCGTCCTCGTTGTGCAAGGTGGCGCGGGTCACCAGCACGCCGCCGACGTTGATTGGACGCAACCAGGCGACGGGGGTGAGTGCCCCGGTGCGGCCGACCTGCACGCGGATGTCATCCAGGACGGTAATCGCCCGTTCGGCCGGAAACTTCCAGGCAATTGCCCAACGCGGCGCGCGGCCGGCAAAACCGAGGCGGCGTTGCAAGGCCAAGTCGTCGATTTTGTACACCACGCCGTCGATGTCATAGGCGAGCCCGGCCCGTGCCTCGCCCATGCGACGCTGGAACTCCTCGGCGTCGGCCTGCCCGGCCAGCCGTTCGGAGAGTGGGTTGACCGTGAACCCCCAGGCGCGCAGCCGCTCCAGGTACTCCCAATGCGTGTCCGCCACCGGGCCGCTTGCCTCACCCATCGCATAGGCGAACAGCGATAGCGTCCGGCCCGCGGTCACGGACACGTCGAGCTGGCGCAGGCTGCCGGCCGCGGCGTTGCGTGGGTTGGCGAAAGTGCGCGCGCCGTCAGCGTTCTGGGCGGCATTCAGCGCAAGGAAGTCGGCCTTGGTCATGAACACTTCACCGCGTATTTCGATCAATGCGGGGGCATCACTATGCAGGCGGGCCGGAACCGCCTGCATCGTCCGCAGATTTGCCGTGACGTCCTCGCCCTCGGCGCCGTCGCCGCGGGTGGCCCCGTGCACGAGTATGCCGTGCTCGTAAGTCAGCGAGATCGACAGGCCGTCGATCTTGGGCTCGGCCACGAACGTCAGCGTGTCCTGTTTCAGGCCCAGGAAGCGGCGGGCGCGGGCGCAGAACTCGTCGAAGTCGGCGGTGGCGAAGGCGTTGTCGAGTGACAGCATCAGCACGCAGTGCCGGATTTTGGCGAACCCGCCAGCCGGAGCGGCGCCGACCTCCCGCGATGGGCTGTCGGTCCGGACCAGGCCGGGGAACTGCGCTTCCAAGGCGGCATTGCGCTGCCGCAGCGCGTCGTACTCCGCATCGGTGATCTCCGGCGCGTCTCGTCCGTGATAGGCTTCGTCATGGTGCGCGATTTCGGCGGCAAGCCGCGCGAGTTCGGCGGCGGCCTCGGCCTGCGTCGGCTTCGCGTCGCTCACGCCGCCCCCAATAGGCTGTCGGCCGCTGCCCGCGCCGCTTCTGTCACCGTCTCGCCGGCCAGCATCCGCGCGATCTCCTCCCGCCGCGCGCCGCCATCCAGCGTCGTCACTTGCGTCTCGGCCCGGCCGCTGGACGCGAGCTTGGCCACCCGCAGATGCGCCGTCCCCCGCGCCGCAACCTGCGGGCTGTGCGTGACCACCAGCACCTGCACGCCCGACGCCACCCGTGCCAGCCGGTCGCCGACCGCTGCAGCCGTGGCTCCGCCCACACCCGAGTCGACCTCGTCGAACACCAGTGTCGGCACGCTCGACCCGCTCGACAGCACCACCTTCAGCGCCAGCATCAACCGGGACAGCTCGCCGCCCGACGCGACGCGGTCGAGCGCGCCGGGCGTCTGGCCGGGATTGGTGGCGATCAGGAACCGAACCGAATCGGTGCCGGTTGGACCCCATTTTGGTTCATCGACGGCCGCGATGTCCGCGATGAACCGGGCGCGTTCGAGCTTCAAGGGAGGCAGCTCCCGCATCACCGCCGCCGCCAGCCGGTCCGACGCCGCACGCCGGTGAGCGGCGAGCGAGGTTGCCGCAGCGATATAGGCGGTCCGCGCCGCCGCGCTGCGCGCCTGCATCGCCGCAATCTCCGCCGACCCGGTTTCCAGCGCCGACAACCGGTCGCGCAGTTGCGCCAGCAATCCGGGCAATTCCACGACCGGAACCGCGTGCTTGCGCGCCATCGCCCGCAGCGCGAACAGGCGTTCCTCCGCCTGCTCCAGCAATCGCGGGTCCGAATCGGCGTCGCTCGCCAGCCGGGACAGCAACGTTTCGGCTTCGGCCAACGCCTCCTCGGCGCGTTCCAGCGCAGCCAAGGCAGGGGCGGCCTGGTCGTCCTGCGCGCCTTGCGGAGCCAACCGCTGCAACGCGCGCGCGGCGCTGCGAAGCGATGCGGCGGGACCGGCGCTGCGGCGGTCGCGTGGCGCGATCTCGCCTAGGGCAGCCGCGATGGCTTCCGCCCGGCGCTCGCCCTGCTGCAGGCGTTGCCGCTGCTCGGCCAGGCGCTCCTCCTCGCCCTCCTGCGGCGCCAAGGCGCCGAGTTCGTCGGCGGCATGGCGCAGCCAGTCTTCCTCCCGCGCCGCCTCGGCGATGCGGGCGCGGGCAACCTCCAGCGTCTCGCGGGCGCGGCGCCACTCGTTCCATGCGTCCTGCACGGCCCGGCGCAGCGCAGGCTGTCCGGCGTAGGCGTCCAATAGGGTGACATGACCCGCCGGGTCGGCCAGTCCCATCTGGTCGTGCTGGCCCTGCACCTCGACCAACAGCGACCCGGCGCGCCGCAGCAGCCCGACGCTCACCGGCTGGTCGTTGATGGTCGCCCGCGACCGGCCATCGATTCCCACGACCCGGCGCAGCACGATCTCGTCCTCCAGGTCCAACCCGTTTTCGGCCAGCAAGGTCAGCGCCCCGTGCCCGGACGGCGGGGAGAAGCAGGCAGCCACGCTCGCCTGCTCGGCGCCGCTTCGCACCAATCCCTGCTCGGCCCGCGCGCCCAGGGCCAGCCCCAAGCTGTCCAACAGGATCGACTTGCCGGCGCCGGTTTCCCCGGTCAGCACCGTCAACCCGGCGCCGAACGACAGGTCGAGTCGCTCGATCAACACGACATCGCGGATCGACAGAGCCGTCAGCATCAGGACGGCGGCAAAATCAGAAGATCGAGCCGATGGTGCGCGCGAAGAACCCCAGCTTCTCGATACGACCCTGCGCGTCCGCGACTTGGCCGTTCGCGATGAGCTGGTCGTAGCTATCGGCGTACCAGGAGCTGCCCGGATAATTGTGGCCCAGCACGGCGGCCGTGCGCTTCGCCTCGTCCGTCAGCCCGAGGATGAGATAGATTTCCGTCAGCCGATGCAACGCTTCCGGCACGTGATTGGTGGTCTGGTAGGCGTCCACCACCCGTTGGAACCGGCCAATGGCGGCGGTGTAAAGCCGTTGATTTTCGTAGTAGCGACCGATCTCCATCTCCTTGCCAGCCAGATGGTCGCGGCAAAGGTCGATCTTAAGCCGGGCGTCGCGGCCATAGGCGCTGTCCGAAAAGCGGTTGACTACGTCCTGAAGGGCGGTCATCGCCTGCTCGGTGCCCTTCTGGTCCCGGCGAATATCGGCAATCTGCTCGTAGTAGCTGAGTGCACGGAGATAGTAGGCATAGGCGATGTCGCGGTTGGTCGGGTGAAGTTGGATGAAGCGGTCCAGCGCGCCAATCGCTTCGGTGTATCGATTGCGCAAATACTCGGCGTAACCGTGCATAAGCTGGGCATTCACCGCCCAGGAGGAATACGGATAGTTCTGCTCGATTGCATCAAACTGCTTGACAGCAACCTCGAAGCGCTTGGCGTTTAAGGCGTCGACACCGTTATTGTACAGCTGCTCGACCGGAACCGTAGAAAGGTCGACCTTCCCGTCGGGGATCGCTTTGGCGTCGCCATTCCAGGGCAGGATGCTGCCCAGCGTCTCGCAGCCGCCAAGAAGGGCAGCGATGGCCAGGCAGGGCAGCAGGCGACGCATCAGATAGGGCAGGGACATGGCGCTCGGTTCCGGAACGGGTGTGTTATACCGGGAGGACCGGTGCGTGCGAAGCGCCCCCAGTTGCGAGGCGATCGGTTGCGAGGCGATCCGTCGTCAGGCCGATGCGGCAGCCGCAAGGTCCGGCATCGCACCCCAGCCGGCCAATGTCGGCGCAACGGCGAACCGCCACGCACCGGGGTCGGCAAACAGCGCCCTCAACAGCCGGTTGTTCAAGCTATGGCCGGGGCGGTGCGCCACGAAACGCGCCCGGAGCGCCGCGCCAGCCAGCGCGAGGTCACCCACCGCGTCGAGCGTTTTGTGCCGCACGAACTCATTCGCCATCCGCAAGCCGCCCGGATTCAGAACGCGGCTGCCGTCGACCACCACGGCGTTGTCGAGGCTGCCGCCTTTTGCCAGGCCGGCGGCCTGCAACCCGGCAATCTCGCTCGCCATCGTAAACGTGCGCGCCTGTGCCAATTCGTGGCGGAAATCCTCGTCGGTCAGCCGCATCGTGCAGGATTGCTCGCCAATTGCCGCCGCCGCGAACGCGATCGACACCGACATCTCGAGGCCGCCGCTCGCCACGGGACGCAGTTCGGCGAAAGCTTCGCCCTCGGTCACCCGCACCGTCCGCAACACCTCGATCGTGCGTGGCTCAGCGCTCTGCTCGGCAATGCCGGCACAATCGATCAGGAATACGAAAGGCGCAGACGAGCCGTCCAAAACCGGCACTTCGGGGCCGTCCACCTCAATGATGGCGTTATCGATGCCACATGCTGCGAGCGCCGCCATCACGTGCTCGACCGTGCCGACCCGAGCGTGCGGGGCGTCGGGCGAGGCAAGCACGGTGCACAGCCGCGTATCGACGACGCAGTCGAACCGGGCTGGGATGTCGATGCCGAGATCACTGCGCCGGAACACGATCCCGGTGTCGGGCGTGGCGGGATGCAATGTCAGGTTCACGCGCTGCCCCGTGTGCAGCCCCACTCCCACGCAGCTAATTGCCGCCTTTACGGTACGCTGGCCCAGAAGGCGGGCAGGCCGAAAATCACTTAAGTTGGTGGGGAGACCGTCCATCGCAGCGCCTCTGGGCCGGAATGGCCCCACTAGTAGGGAGGCTGCATCCAGACACAGCCCATGGTGAACCTATCGGTCGCACCATGGGCTGAAAAATCAATCATTGTTGCCGACTATTTCGCGCTAACGCATTGTATCAAAACATAAAAAATCATCATTTTCATCTGTCACGACGACTGCCGGCGCAGGAAGGCTGGAATCTCCAATCCCATCTCGTCCGATGACGCCGCGCGCACCGATGGAGCGGCTGACTCGGATGGTTGGGCCGGCATCGGCGGCTCTGCCCGGTTCGGCTCGCCAGCCGGGGCAGATTGCCGAACTGCGCCACGAATCGCCCCAGTAACGATCCCGAACAGGCTGTTGCGAGGTGGCACGGTGCTGACCCCTGGCGCCGGGACTGCTTCTGGCGCCGGGACTGCTTCTGGCGCCGATGGTTCGGTGAACAAACTGCTGCGTGGCATCGAATTCGGCCGCGGGGACGCGGGCGATGCCTGCCCGGCCGGGGACGCAAACCGGGAATGCGGCCGCGGCTGCGGCGCCGTCTCGACATGCGCGTGCGTCTCGGCCTTCGCCCACTCGTCGTTCATCGCCTGGGCGGCGTTGCCATGAGCCAGCACCGGGGCGCCCATCACGCTGAGTGGGCTCATGCTCGGGTGCAGCGACGCGGTCTGCTGCTGCGTCCCGCCCGCGATCGGCTGGGTGACCGCCGCTGTCCCGACGCCCACCGTCACCAGGCGCGGCCGATGCGCCTCCGCCGGCGCCACCGTATCGATGCCGGTCGCCACCACGGAGACGCGAATCCGCCCCGACAGGCCCTCGTCGATCGCCGAACCGAAGATGATGTTGGCGTCGTCGGCCACCTCCTCGCGGATGCGGTTGGCAGCCTGGTCCACCTCGAACAGCGTCATGTCCTCGCCGCCGGTGATGTTGATCAGCAGGCCGCGCGCGCCCGCCATGCTGGTGTCTTCCAGCAGCGGGTTGCTGATGGCGGCTTCCGCGGCGCGGATGGCGCGGTTCTCGCCGTCCGCCTCGCCGGTGCCCATCATCGCCTTGCCCATCTCCGCCATCACCGTGCGGATGTCGGCGAAATCGAGGTTGACCAACCCCGGCGCCATCATCAGGTCGGTCACGCCGCGCACGCCCATGTACAGCACGTGGTCGGCCATCTTGAACGCCTCCTTCCAGCCGGTCCGCTCATTGGCAAGCCGGAACAGATTCTGGTTGGGGATCACGATCAGCGTGTCGACGTAGCTCTGCAGCTCGGCGATCCCGGCGTCGGCCGCCTTCGCGCGCCGCCCGCCCTCGAAGGTGAACGGCTTCGTCACCACCCCCACCGTCAGCACGCCACGCTCCCGCGCCATGCGGGCGATGACGGGGGCGGCGCCGGTGCCGGTGCCGCCGCCCATGCCTGCGGTGATGAACACCATGTGCGCCCCTTCGAGGTGCCGGGACAGCTCGTCCGACGCCTCCTCGGCCGCCGCGCGCCCGATCTCCGGCTTCGCCCCGGCGCCCAGGCCCTGCGTCAGATGTGGCCCAAGCTGGATGCGGCGGTCGGCCCGGCTGTGCATCAGCTGCTGCGCGTCGGTGTTGGCCACCACGAACTCGACGCCCTGGAGGTTGAGCGAGATCATGTTGTCGACGGCGTTGGTGCCGCCGCCGCCGACGCCGATCACGGTGATGCGCGGCGTGAAATCGGTGTGCAGCGTCTGTGGAATCGTCAGGTTCAGAGTCATCGGGTTTCTCCCCCCAGTTGCGTCGGTTGGTAGGACGGGCGCGGCATCACACCCGCTCCCGCAAGAAGTTCACGATCCGGCGGATCAGCCCGTTCGGGCGCTCGTCCGCCAAGTCGAGGTCGGCAAGGGCGCGGCCGTCGCCAGCGGCCCACAGCAGCAACCCGGCCGCGACCGCCGAGCCCGGCACCGCGGCGCTGTCGGGCAGGCCGCGTAGATGCGCCGGGCGGCCATGGCGCACCTGCCGGTTCAGGATTCGCGCAGCCATTTCGCGGGCGCCGACCATCTGGCTGGCCCCGCCTGTCAGCACGACCCGGGTGCCGGCGACGCGGCCCAGCCCGGCGCCTTCCAGCCGGTCGCGCGCCAGCTCGAAGGTTTCCTCCAGGCGCGGCTTGATGATGCTCACCACCATGCTGCGCGGAACCTTGGCGAACTGGTGCTCCTCCTCGCCCACCAGCGGCACGGGCAGCAACTCGCGCTCGTCGTCCGGGCTGGACTGGCAGCTGCCATTGAGGGTCTTGATCCGCTCGGCATGCGCCACCGTGGTCGAGAGCAGGCGCGCGATGTCGTTGGTGACGTGCACACCGCCGACCGGAAGCTGCGCCGTGTGCAGCAGCTGGCCCTCGGCGAACACCGCCATTCCGGTCGTGCCGCCGCCCATGTCGATGACGGTGGCGCCCAGCTCCCGCTCGTCGGCGACCAAGGTGGACATTCCCGCGGCCAATGGCGCCGACACCAGCTCCGTGATGTCCAGTTCGGCCCGATGCAGCGTGGTCGACAGGTTGCGCAGCGCCATCGTGGTCGCGTCGACCACGTGCAGCCGAGCAGTCAGGCGCTCGCAATGGTGCCCGCGCGGGTCGGCGACTCCGGCGGTTTCGTCGACGCTGAAGCCGAGCGGCAGGGCGTGGATCGTCTCGCGCCCCTCGGTCACAGCGCGCGTGCGGCCCTCCTGCACGACCCGGCGCACGTCCGCCTCGGTCACGGCGCGCCCACCGACCGGCCACTGCACGTTGAACAGGCGGCTTTCCGGCTGGCCGCACGTCAGATTCACGGTCACCGAGCGCAGCCGGTAGTCGCTCATCTCCTCCGCCTGCGCCACCGCCGCACGGATCGCGCGCTCCGCCTCGTCCAGGTCAGTGATGCTTCCGCCGCGCACGCCGCGCCCGCGCTGCCAGCCCATGCCCAGCACGCGCAAGGTGCCGTCGCCCTCGGTGCGGCCGATCAGGCAGATCACCTTCGTGCTGCCGATATCCAGCACTCCGAACGGGCCGGCCCGCACGGCGCGTGGGCGCTGCGGCTGCTCCGGCGTCAGCGGTGGCGGCAGGACTCGGCGGGCCATGTCGTTCACGTCGGTTTTCTGGTGGTTTGGGCCGGGGTCGCCGCGGGTTGCCCGACCCACGGTTGCGGGCGCAGCACCATGCGGTCGGGCAGGCGCATGTCGACCACCGCCAGCGGCCGGTCGAGCAGCGCCTGCGTGGCCTGCAACTCCATCAGCTTGGCCATAGCGGCGACTTCGGCGCCCTCCGGCAGCATGACGTCGGTGCCGTTCTTGAGTCGGAGGTTCCAGCGGCGCTCGCCCACGCGCACCGCGGCCAGCACGCGGGCCCTCAGGGCCGGCTGGTCGGCTAACGCGTCCAACAGCGCCGTCGCCGCCTGTGGCGCGCCGAGCCCCACCACCAGCGGCAGGTCGCCGAACGTCGCCACGTCCTCGTTCGCGACCACCTGGCCGGCGCGGTCGATCAGCACGAACTTGCCCTGGCTCTGCCATATCGCGAACGGCCGCCGCTCGGTCAGCGACACCCTGATGGTTCCGGGCAGCCGGCGCTCGACGACGGCGTGTTCGACCCAGCTGAGCGACTCGATGCGCGCGCGGGCGCCGTCGAGCGAAATGCCCAGCATCGCATCGCCGCGACGCACGCCCAACGCGGCCCGCAGCAGCAGTTCCGGCGTATTGGCCCGGCCCTCGATCTCGACGTCCTGCACGCGGAGGTTGGCCGCGCGTCCGAGCGAAGCCTCCACCCGGGCGAGCATGCCGCCGGGCTGGGCGGAGCGGACCAGCATGATTACGGCCAGCACCACCGCGAACCCGGCGAGTCCCCACAGCGCCGGGCGAACGTTCTTCCGCTGCCGCCGCAGCAGCAACTTCAACCGCGACGGGCGGCGCGCGAGGGGGGCGACGGGGCGGGTCACGCGCGGCATGCAGCGTGCTCCACCATCCAGGCGCACAGCTGCGGGAAGGCGATGCCGAGATGCGCCGCCTGTTCCGGCAGCAGCGAGGTCGGCGTCAGGCCCGGCTGGGTGTTCACTTCCAGCAGCACCAGGCGGCCGGGCTCGCCCTGGGTATCGTCGTAGCGCAGGTCGGCGCGCGATGCCCCGCGGCAGCCGAGCGCACGGTGGGCAGCCAGCGCCACCTCCATCGCTTGGGCGTAGGTCGTGGGATGGATATCCGCCGGGATGACGTGGCGGCTGCCCCCAGCGGCGTATTTGCTTTCGTAGTCGTAGAAACCGTGCACCGGCGAGATGTCGGTGACGGCCAGCGCACGGTCGCCCATGACGCCGACCGTCAGCTCCCGTCCGGGCACAAACTCCTCCACCATGGCGTGCGGGCCGAACTTCCAGCCGCGGGCGATTTCGACCCGGCGGTTGCCGCCTTCGCGCAGAATTTCCACTCCGACGGAGCTGCCCTCGTTCATTGGTTTGACCACGTACGGCAGCGGAAGAGGGTCGCCAGCCTCGAGCTCCTCGATATCGATCATGCGGCCTGCAGCGACCGGGAGTCCGGCGGCGGCGAACACGGCCTTGGCGGCCTGCTTGTCCATCGCGACGGCCGAGGCCCGCACGCCGGAATGCGTGTACGGGATACCCAGCCAGTCCAGCACGCCTTGGATCGTGCCATCCTCGCCGTAACGGCCGTGCAGGGCGTTGAACACGACGTCTGGCGGCGGAGTCAGCGCGGTGATGACGGCGCCCAGGTCGGCCCCGACCTCGATCGGTCGCACGTCGAATCCGGCGTTCGCCAGCGCCGCGATCACCTGCTGGCCGGACGCGAGGCTGACCTCGCGCTCCACCGAAATGCCGCCGTACAAGACAGCGACCGTCCTCATGCGACCACCTCGGGCCGGCCCGCGGGAACGCCGATACGACGAATTTCCCATTGCAGGGAGACGCCCGATAACGCGTGGACCCGGCGGCGGACCTCCTCGCCCAGTCCCTCCAGGTCGGCCGCCGTCGCGCCGCCGATGTTGAGCAGGAAGTTGCAGTGCTTGTCGCTGACTTCGGCGCCACCCCGGACCAGGCCGCGGCAGCCGGCGCCGTCGATCAGCTCCCACGCCTTCATGTCCGGCGGGTTGCGGAACGTGCTGCCGCCGGTGCGCGCACGGGTCGGCTGGGTCGCCTCCCGGCTAGTCCGGATTTCGGCCATGCGCGCCGCAATCGACCGCGAATCGCCCGGATGGGCCCGGAAGCGCGCGCGAACCACGACGGCGCCGGGGGGCACCGCGGCGTGACGGTAGGCGAAATCCAGTGCCGCCGCGTTCAGCCGAACCATCTCGCCCGAGCGCATGACCAGGTCCGCCCAGTCGAGGCAGCCGGCCACGTCGCCGCCGTACGCGCCCGCGTTCATCGCGACCGCGCCGCCGACCGAACCGGGCACGCCCGACAGGAACTCCAGCCCGGCAAGCCCGGCCGCCGCCGCGTGCTCCGCCACCGTCGCGTCGAGCGCGGCGGCGCCCGCCACCACCCCGTCAGCCTCGACCGCGATGTCGCCGAAGCCGCGCGCCAGGCGGACCACCACGCCGCAGATGCCGCCGTCGCGCACGATCAGGTTGGACGCCGCGCCAATGACGGTCAGCGGGATTTCGTTCGGCAGCCCCGCCAGCAGCGCCACGAGATCGGCCGTGGCGGCGGGGCGCACCAGCACTTCGGCCGCACCGCCAACGCGAAACCACGTCGCGGGCGCGAGCGGCGCGTCGGCCTGCACGCGGCCCCGCAGGGGCGGGAGCGCCGCCATCAGGTGCGGGCTGTTGGGGGCTGCCATCATGCCGGACGCCTCAATCCACCAGTCTGCAGCGCCGCCAACTGCGCCGGCAACGCCCCGGCCCACGCGGTGATGTTGCCGGCGCCCAGGCACACGACCATGTCGCCCGGTTGCGCGATGGCGTGCACCATCTCGGCCAGATGTTCCGGACCCGGCAACGGCACGACGCTGCGGTGGCCGTTCGCGCGCAGGCCATCGACCAGCGAGTCGCGGCTGATGCCGGGCAGCGGCGTTTCGCCGGCGGCATACACGTCCGCGACGATCACGGTGCCGGCGTCATTCATGCAGGTGCAGAACTCGGCGAACAGCGATTGCAGGCGGGAGTAGCGGTGCGGCTGCACGACGGCGATCACGTCGCGCGCGCCACTCTGCCGGGCCGCCTTCAGCACCGCCATGATCTCGACGGGGTGGTGGCCGTAATCGTCTATGACGGTGATGCCGCCAGCCTCGCCGGTTTTGGTGAAGCGCCGCTTGACGCCCTTGAAGCCGGCGAAGGCGCTGCGGAGGGTCGCGTCGCCGATCTCCATCTCGATGCCGATCGCGATCGCGGCAAGGGCGTTGGACACGTTGTGCTGCCCCAGCATCGGCAGGCGGAACGGCCCCATCTTGCGGTTGCGGTTGCGCGCGCGGTCGGTGACCGTCACCTCGAAGGTGGCGCCCATGCGGTCCGACACCAGCCGCTCGGCGCGCACGTCGGCCTGTGGCGAGAAACCGTAGGTGATGATGCGGCGGTCCGACAGGCGCGGGATCATCTGCTGCACCGCCGGGTGGTCGATGCACAGCACGGCGAAGCCGTAGAATGGGATGTTGGCGACGAACTGGTCGTAGCCGGCGGTCATCGCCTCCGGGGTGCCCCAATGGTCGAGGTGCTCCGCGTCCATGTTGGTGACGACGGCGATGACGGCGGGCAGGCGCAGGAAGCTGCCGTCGCTCTCGTCGGCCTCCACCACCATCCAGTCGCCTTCGCCCAGCCGGGTGTTGGTGCCGTAGGCGTTGACGATGCCGCCGTTGATGACGGTGGGGTCCAGGTGCGCGGCCTCCAGCACGGTCGCGACCAGGCTGGTGGTGGTGGTCTTGCCATGGGTGCCGCCGACCGCGATGGCCCACTTCAGCCGCATCAGCTCGGCCAGCATCTCCGCCCGGCGCACCACGGGGATCAGCCGGGCGCGGGCGGCGACCACCTCCGGGTTATCGCGCTTCACCGCGGTCGAGGTGACGACGACCTGCGCCGTGCCGAGGTTCTCTGGCGCGTGGCCGACCGCGACGTGGATGCCGGACTCGCGCAGGCGGCGGACGTTGGCGCTGTCGGCGATGTCGCTGCCCTGCACGGCGTAGCCGAGGTTATGCAGCACCTCCGCGATGCCGGACATGCCGATGCCGCCGATGCCGACGAAATGGATAGTGCCGATGCTGAGCGGAAGCGCCCTCATGATGCGACCCTCGCGTGAGCGAGGACGAGGTCGGCGAGGCAGCAAGCGGCGTCTGGTTTGGCGGTTGCAGCGGCGTCTTGTCCAGCGCGAGCAAGCGCTTCGGGATGCGCGAGGATGGAGGCTAGGTGCGCGCCCAAGGTCGCGATGTCGCGTTGCGCAATCACGCAAGCGCCGCCCAGGGAAGCCGCGTTGGCGGATTGGTGGTCGTCGATGGCGCTCGGCAGGGGGACCAAGACGGCCGCCCGGCCGGCAACCGCAAGTTCGGCGACGGTCGAGGCGCCGGCGCGGGCGATGACGAGGTGCGCAGCCGCGAGGCGCTGCGCAACGTCGGGGAAGAACGCTGACAATTCGGCGGCAATGCCGGACGCGGCATAGGCCTCGCTGACTCGCGCGAGGTCCTCCGCCCGGCATTGCTGCACCACGGACAGCCGCGTGCGGATCGCATCTGGCAGCCCGGCGAGTGCGCCCGGCACCGCGTCGCTGAACACGCGCGCGCCAAGTGAGCCGCCCAGCACGAGGATATGGGTCCGGCCCTCCATCGCCGGCATGGCAGAAGCCGCGAAGACCGGCCGCACCGGGTTGCCAGTGACGATCGTCGCTGCCCCGTCCGGCACGCGGGCGGTCGCATCGAAGCTCAGCGCCAGCACCCGCGCGCGAGCCGCCATGGCGCGGTTCGCCCGGCCGAGCACCGCGTTCTGCTCGTGCAGCACGATTGGCGGCGGATGCCTCAGGAAGCGGGTTGCGGAAACCGGGGCGATCGTCGGGTAGCCGCCAAAACCGACGATGACGGCCGGGTCGAGCCGCGCCAGGATCGACCACGCCTGCAGCGTTCCCAGCGCCAGCGCCGCCGTCGCTTTGGCCGCGCGCACGAAGCCCCGGCCAGCGATGCCGGCGCCGCGCAGGGTGAACATCTCCCCGCCGGCAAACACTTCGCTCCGCAGCGCGCCGGATCGCGCATCCGTCATCAACACCACGCGCTGGCCGCGCGCGATCAGCTCCTGCGCGAGCGCCTCGGCCGGGAAGAAGTGGCCGCCCGTGCCGCCCGCGGCGATCACGATGGGTTTCACCGCCGGACCCCTCATGGCGGGTCTCCCCGGTGCCGGCGTCGGGTCAGGGCCAGCAGCATCCCCATGCCGAGCGCGACCGCCAGCACCGACGAGCCGCCGTAGCTGACGAACGGCAGCGTCATGCCCTTGGTTGGGATCAGGTGCAGCGAACTGGCCATGTTGACGAAGGCCTGCAGCCCGAAGCTCGCGACCAGCCCGGTGGAGCCCAGGATGATGAACTCGTCGTGCTCCGCCAACAGCCGGAGCAAGCCGCGCAGGACGATGAAGGCGAAAATGGACAGCAGGAGCAGGCAGACAATCATGCCGAACTCCTCCCCCACGACGGCGAACACGAAGTCGGCGTGGGCGTCGGGCAGGATGTCCTTCACGTGGCCCTCGCCGGGGCCGCGACCGAGCAGGCCGCCGTTGCTGAAAGCCTCCAGCGCGGTGTTGACCTGGTAGCTGTCGCCGGTCGCCGGGTCGAGGAATCGGGTGATGCGGCTGCGGACGTGCGGAAAGAGGACATAGGCGCCGACCGCCGACGCGACCAGGCCGCCGCCGGTGATGCCGACGAAGAACAGGTTCATGCCGCTAACGAACAACTGGGCAAAGAACACGGCCGTGACGACCGCGAGCATGCCGATATCCGGCTGCGACTTCAGCAGCATCACGATCACGCCGAACAGGCCGAACGCGACCGCCATGCCGGGAAACCCGCGGGTGCGCCGGCCCTCGGCGAGCAGCCACGCGGCCACCACGGCAAAGCAAGGCTTGAGGAACTCGCTCGGCTGCAACGAAAAGCCCAGCGCTGCGATCCAGCGTCGCGCGCCCTTGATCTCCACCCCCGAGACCAGCGTCATCGCGGTCGCCGCAAGCGCCACCGCACAGCCGATCAGCGCCAGGCGCCGCACGCCGCGGGGCGACAGCAGCGACACCGCCACGACGACGAAGCCGCCCAACAACAGGAAGCCGACCTGTTTCAGTATGAAGCTGTCGCGGGAAACATGGATGCGCTCGGCAACGGCCGGGCTGGCGGCGAGCATGGCGACATAGCCGAAGCCGATCAGCGTCGCGATCGCGAGCAGCGTCCAGCGGTCGACCGTCCACCACCAGCGGCCGAGCGTCGAGGTATCGGTGCGGGACAACGCCATCACGCGGCCTTCGCCGACAGGGCGCGGGCGAGCGCCGCAAAATGCTGGCCACGCGCCTCGAACCCGGCGAACTGGTCGAAGCTGGCGCAGGCTGGCGACAGCAGGACGACCGGCGACGCGGTGAGCCGGGCAAGGTCGCGCGCCACCGGCACGGCGATGTCGAGCGTAAGCGCAATCGTGTGCGGGACGCCGGCGTCGGCGAGTTGAGCGGCGAGCAGCGGAGCGTCCTGTCCGATCAGCACGGCATGCGCGATGCGCGGGAACCACGGCGCCAATGCGGCAATTCCGCCCGCTTTGGCTTGGCCGCCGGCGATCCAGACTAGCCGGTCGTAGCAGCCCAGCGCACGGGCGGCAGCGTCCGCGTTGGTGGCTTTGCTGTCGTCGATGTAGCTGACTCCGTCGACGATCGCGACACGCTGCTGGCGATGGGGCAGGCCGCCGAAGCTGGCGACGCCCTGGGCAACGGCGGCACGCGGAATGCCGAGGCCGGTCGCCAGGGCGGCGGCGGCGGCGGCATTCTGGGCGTTATGACTGCCGGGCAAGGCGCGCGCCTCGACCATGGCGAGGATTGGCCCGTCATGGTCCGTCAGCACGCCGTTCGCGACCCATACATCCGCCGGGCGCTCGCCGGAGATACGCACCACTCTCGGCGCATGAAGGGAGTCGGCCAGATCGCGGCTGAAAGCATCGTCGATCCCGACTACGGCGAGGTCGTTACAATCCTGACGCGCGAATACTTGATTTTTGGCAGCGATGTAACCGGCCATGCTGCCATGACGGTCGAGATGGTCAGGACTGATATTCAACATCGCTGCCACATTGAATGACATAAATGCGAGTCGCTCCAACATGTAGGAGGACATTTCCAGGATGTACAATCCTTGGTGGTCCAGAAGCGGCAACGAAAGGGCGGCGGGGCCAAGGTTCCCACCCGCGGCGTGGGCAACGCCAGCCGTCGCAGCGATATGCGCCAGCAACGCGGTGGTCGTAGATTTTCCGTTCGTTCCGGTGATCCCAGCGAACCGCGCCCGCGACCCGGCAGCACGGACCGCCTGGAACAGCAACTCCGCGTCCGACCACACCGGCACCGACGCCGCCAGCGCCGCCGCTGCGATTGGATGCGGGGCGGGCAGCCGGTGCGGGATGCCGGGCGACAGCACCAGCGCGTCGAAGGTCGCGATCTCCCCCGTCGGGTCGTGCAGGTCGATACCGGCCGGACGTGCCTGGTCGTCCCAGGCCGCCACCTCGGCTCCCATGGCGCGCAGGGCGTGCACGGCCGGCGCGCCGTTGCGGCCGAGCCCCACCACGGCAAACCGCTTGCCGGCGAACAGGTCGGGGAGGAACGCGCTCATCGGATCTTCAAGGTGGCCAGGCCCACCAGCGCCAGGATCATCGACACGATCCAGAACCGGATCACGATCGTCGGCTCCGCCCAGCCCTTTTTTTCGAAATGGTGGTGCAACGGCGCCATCAGGAACACGCGCCGCCCGGTGCGCTTGAACCAGAACACCTGGACGATGACGCTGACGGTCTCGACCACGAACAGGCCGCCGACGATCGCCAGCACGATCTCATGCTTGGTCGCGACCGCCACCGCGCCCAGCGCGCCGCCGAGGGCGAGGCTGCCGGTGTCGCCCATGAACACCGCCGCGGGCGGCGCGTTGAACCACAGGAAGCCGAGCCCGGCGCCGATCAGCGCGGCGAGGAAGATCATCAGCTCGCCCGTGCCCGGCACGAAGTTGAGTTGCAGGTAGTCAGCAAAAACGCGGTTGCCGACGAGGTAGGCGATCAGCGCGAACACCGCGCAGGCGATGATGGTCGGCACGATCGCCAGCCCGTCCAATCCGTCGGTCAGGTTCACCGCATTCGACGCGCCCAGCATCACGAACATGCCGACGACGGGGAAGGCATAGCTGAACGGGATCAGCACCTCCTTGAACACCGGCACCGTCAGCCCGGTGCCCAGCGGCCCCCGGGTCAGGAGCGCGATCCAGGCTGCCGCCAGCAGGCCCAGCACGACCTGCCAGACCAGCTTGCCCCGGGCGGACACGCCGCGGTGGTTGCGCTTGGACAGCTTGAGGAAGTCGTCGGCGAACCCGACCGCGCCATAGCCGAACGTAATGAACACCACCGCCCACACGTAGCCGTTGCGAAGGTCGGCCCAGAGCAGCACCGAGAAGCCCATCGCGAGCAGGATGAGCATGCCGCCCATCGTGGGGGTGCCCTTCTTCTCGATCAAATGCCGCTCGGGGCCGTCCAGCCGGATCGGTTGCCCGCCGCGCTGCACCGATTTCAGCCAACGGATCACCACCGGGCCGAGCACGAAGCTGATCACCAGCGAGGTCAGGCACGCGGCTCCCGCGCGGAACGTGATGTAACGGAACAAGTTGGCGAGCGCGTAAGCCTCGGCATAGGGCCGGGTCAGGATCATCAGCATGGCGGGGCGCCTTCCAGCGCGCGGACGACTCGCGCCATGCGGCTGCCGAGGCTGCCTTTGACCAGGACCGAGTCGCCTTGCCGCACCGCCCGCGCCACCAGCGGCGCGAGCCCGGCGGAGTCGGTCGCATGGGCGCCACGCATCGGCGACGGCACGGCGTTGAACAGATGCAGCATGAGCGGGCCGCAGGCGAACAGCAGGTCGGCGGACACCGCAACGTCCGGGGCCAGTTCGGCGTGCTCCGCCGGACCGTGCTCGCCGAGTTCGAGCATGTCGCCCAGCACCGCGACGCGGCGTGGCGGCAAGCCCTGCAACACCGCCAGCGCCGCCCGGACCGACGCGCCACTCGCGTTGTAGCTCTCGTCGAGCAGTGTCGCGCCCGATGGCAAGGCGCGCCGCATCCCGCGCCCAGCGACCGGGTGGAAGCCGGCAATGGCGGCCGCGCCATCCACGCCGAGCACGCAAGCCGTGGTCAGCGCTGCCAGGGCGTTGAGCACCATGTGCCGGCCCGGCGCGTTGACCCGGAATGCGATCGCGTGCCCGGCTACCTGCGCCGTCACGTTCGTTCCGTCAGAGTTTGCGGTAGTCTCGATGATCTGTGCCGAGCCGAAATGTTGGACGGAGCGCACTCGGGTTTGCAGGCGAGGCAAAAACGCGCAGTCGCCCGGCAGCACGGCGCCGCCGTCCTCGTCCAAGCCGTCCAGAATCGCCGCCTTCTCGTCAGCGATCGCGTCGAGGCTGCCGAAATGACCGATATGGGCCGCTCCGATCGCCGTGATGACGGCCACATGCGGGCGGACCAGCGCGGCCAACGGACCGATTTCGCCAGGATGGTTAGTGCCGATCTCGGCCACGCAGAACGCGGCGCTTGGCGGAAGCCGGGCCAAGGTCAGCGGCACGCCCCAATGATTGTTATACGACGCCTCGGCCGCGTGCGTCGGCCCGGCGGCGGACAGGATCGTTCGCAGCATCTCCTTGGTGGTCGTCTTGCCGACGCTGCCGGTGACGGCCACAACTCGGCCGGCAAACCTGGCGCGCCCGGCACGGCCGAGCTCCCACAGGGCAGCCAGCGTGTCCGGCACGATCAGCACCGGGCGCGTCTCGTCGGCGCTGGCGGCATGGACCAGTGCGCCCGCAGCCCCACGCGCCAGCGCGTCGTCGACAAAGGCGTGGCCGTCGCCGTTCTCGCCCACGAGCGCCACGAACAAGTCGCCAGGCTGCAACGTCCGAGTGTCAATTGACACACCTGATGCGTTGAATGGCAAATGCATGAGACCGCCCGTGGCGGCCAACAACTCGGCAGCTGTCCACATCAGGGTCGGCCCGTCAGGCGGCTGATGACGGCGGCGTCGTCGAACGGCAGGGTCTCGCCGCCGATCGTTTGGCCCTGTTCATGTCCCTTGCCGGCCACCACCAGCACGTCGCCAGGCGCCAGGTCGTTCAGCCCAGCGGCGATGGCGTCCGCGCGGTTGTCGATGGCGCGTGCGCCGGGGCAGGCGGCCAGGATGGCAGCGCGAATGGACGCCGGATCTTCGGTGCGTGGATTGTCGTCGGTGACGATTGCCTGGTCCGCCAGCCGCGCCGCGACCGCTCCCATCAGCGGACGCTTGCCACGGTCGCGGTCGCCGCCCGCGCCGAACACGACGTGCAACCGCCCGGTCGTATGCGGGCGCAACGACGCCAGCAGCCGCTCCAGCGCGTCCGGGGTATGCGCGTAGTCGACATAGACTGCCGCTCCGTTCGGCAGCGCCGCGGCCAATTCCATCCGGCCCCGCACGCCGCGCAGCCGCACGGTTGCGTCCAACGCCGCCGATGCCCCGACCGCACGGGCCAACGCCGCCGCCAGCAGCGCGTTATCGGCCTGGAACCGGCCGGGCAAGGGAAGGTTGATCGCCCGTCGAACGCCGCGATCCAACACGTCCAGGCTTTGGCCGCCGGGGTGGGGCACCGCCCGCAGCAGCCGGATGTCATCGCCGTCCACGCCGACGGTCCGCAGGTCGAGCCGCCGATCGGTCGCGATCGCGCGCAGGGCTGCCAGCGTGTCAGCGTCCATGTCGCTGTTCACCACCGCTGCCGCGTGGGCAGGGAGCAGCGTGTCGAACAGCCGCAGCTTGGCGGCGCGATAGGCTTCGGTGGTGCCGTGATAGTCGAGGTGGTCGCGCGTCAGGTTGCTGAACCCGGCGGCCCTCAACTGCACGCCGTCCAGCCGGAACTGGTCGAGGCCATGCGACGATGCCTCCACGGCTGCGAACCGCACGCCCTCCGCCGCCAGGGCGGCCAGCGTCTCCGCCAGCGCCACCGGGTCGGGCGTCGTTAGGCCTGCGCCGCCGGCATGGCCCGGCGCAATCACGCCGAGCGTGCCCAGGCTTGCGGCCGGACGGGTTTCCGACATGATCTGGCGCAGGAACTCGACCGTGCTGGTCTTGCCGTTGGTGCCGGTGACGGCGACCACGGTCTCGGGCTGCTGTCCCGCGTGCAAGGCAGCCAGGCGCGCGAGAATGCGCTGCGGCTCGGCATCCTGGATCAGCGGGCGAGGCGGCACGCCGGGCGGCCAAACGGTGCCGTTCGGCGCAAGCACGGCTGCGGCCCCGCGTGCCACCGCATCGGCGATGAAGCGGCTGCCGTCGGTCCGCGTGCCGGGCAGTGCGGCGAACAAGAACCCAGGCGCCACCAACCGGCTGTCGGCGGTCACGCCGGTGATTTTGACCTCGCCACTGCCCCGTGGGCCGGCGATGTGCATGTGCTGCATCATGTCACCGAGCCGCGACGTCATTGTGCACGGCCGAGGCCAGGACAGGCGCGGCTGGCGCAGTGGGGATGGCGGGAGTCGTCCAGACCGACGCCACCGGCGCCCCGGACGGACGTGGCCCGTAGCCGTGCGGCGGCTGCATGGGAATGAACAGCGTCTGCTGGATCACCGCCACGTCGGTCGTCTCCGGCAGCAATCCCAGCATCGGGCCGATCTTGCTGATCACACGGCCGACCGCAGGCGCGCTGACGGCGCCGGCGGTCGAGTAGCCGCCGGTGCTCTTGTTGCCATGGGGCTCGTCGAGCATGAAGTACACGGCGTAGCGCGGCGCATTCATCGGGAACACGCTCATGAATGCGCTGATGTTGGCGTGCTTCTTGTAGCCGTGCGCCCCGGTCTTTTCCGCGGTGCCGGTCTTGCCGCCGACGAAGTAGCCCGGCACGTCGGCCGGCTTGCCGTAACCGTTCGTCACGACCAGCCGCATCAACCGCCGGATCGTGTCGGAGGTCGAGGTCTGCATGATCTGCGTGCCCTCGGGCGCCGCCGCGTCGGGCTCGGCCGCCAGGATGGTCGGACGGAGCACCGAGCCGCCGTTCGCCAGCGCCGCCGTGCCGCGCACCACATGCAGCGGCGAGACGGCGATGCCATGGCCGAAGCCGACGGTGAGGTTCACCGCCTCCTTCCAGTTCGCCACCGCGGGGACGATCGGCATGCCGGCTTCCGGCAGCTCGACGCCGACACGCCTGAACATGCCCATCGCGCCCAGCCAGGCGCGCTGCCGCTCCGGCCCAACGCTCTGCGCGATGTGGGCGGCGCCGAGGTTGGAGGAGTAGGCCAGCACCTCCGGCAGATAAAGAAAGCGGTGCTTGCCCTCGAAGTCGGTGATGGTGAAGCGGCCGATATGGATCGGGTGCGCGGCGTCATACTGGTTCCATAGCTGGGCGGCGCCGCTGTCCAGCGCCATCGCCGCGGTCTGCAGCTTGAACGTGCTGCCGGGCTCGTACATGCCGGTGACGGCGCGGTTGAAGCGGGACGCCGGCGGCGCCTCGGCGGCCAGGTTGGCGTCGTAGTCGGGCAGGCTGACCATGGCGATCACCTCGCCGGTCTTCACGTCCATGACGATGCCGCAGCCGCCGATGGCGGTGAACTCCGTCATCGACTTCATCAGCTCGTCGCGCAGCGCCGCCTGCACGTGCACGTCCAACGACAGGCGCAACGGTTCGGCGTCGTCGCGCAGGCGCTGGTCGAAGAACCGCTCGACCCCGGCGATGCCGCGCGCGTCCACGTCCACCCCGCCGAGCACGTGGGCGGCCACCCGGCCCAGCGGATACTTCCGGCGTTCGCCCGCTTGGAAGTAAATCCCAGGGATGCCGAGCGTGTTGATCGCCAGCTCCTGATTCGGGGAGACCTGGCGCGCGAGGTAGACAAACTGTTTTTCCGACGAGAGCCGGGCACGCATGACCTCCTCGTCAAGCTGCGGCAAGGCGAGCTTCAGCTTGTGGGCAGCATCGGCGGCGTCGGCCATTTCACGCGGGTTGGCATAGACCCCGGCGGTAGGCAGGGACACGGCAAGGATTTCACCGTTCCGATCGGTGATCATCGCCCGGGGGCCATGCGGCCCGGGTTTGGACGAGTCCGGCGTGCCAACGGCATCGACCGGGTCGGGCAGCCGGACAACCTGCTCGACATGGCGTAGCTGGGCGGGGAACAAAATCGTGGCGTCCGCCAGCTTGGCCACCACGGCGCCGAACAGCACGGCAAAGCCGGCCGCGGCAAAAAGTAGGCGCGACCGCATCGTCTCCAGCGCCGCACGCCGGTGCAAGTCGGGCGCGGTCACCCGCACGTTCTCCATACGCGGCGTGGCGCCCGCGCGGGGCGCGCCCCGGCGAGGCGCGGGCAGCGCGTTGGAGGGCGGCGCGTCCGTCATTGAACCGGAGCTGCTCCAAGCGCCGATGTCACTGCAACCGGAACCGGCGCCGGTAGCATGGTCCGCGCCATTCCAAGCGACGATCCAATTGCCGGCTGAGGGACGACTGCCTCGACCCGCTGCATCATCGGCGCGTGCAATGCCGGCGTGACGGAACGTGCCAGCACGGAGGTCGCGACAGCGCGCAGGATAACCGGGGTGGAAATCGGCTTCGGCGGAGGCAGTGCCGCCGCGAACGGCTCCGCAAGCTCACTCGGCCTCGTCTTGATCAGGTACGGCGGTTTAGCTGGCGCGGCAGCAATCTGAATTGTCGCGACGGGGCTGGCCGGCTTGGCGATGGTTGCCACCCGCACAGGCGCTGCGACCTGAAACGGCGCAACCTGTGCCGCTGCCGCTGGAGGTGGCGGCGCCGGCTCCTGAGCGGCCAAGGTTGTTGCGGGATCGAGTGGAGCCGCGTCGTCCATCGCGATGTCGGGCGAGCCAGGCACGACCGGGGCGGGCAGCCGGCTAGCCAAGTCGGCAAGCGGCACGAACTGCGCCGGCAGCAGCGGCTTGAGCGCCAGATGCCGTTCAGCGAGAGCCGCGAGCCGATCCGGCTCGTTCAATAGCGCCCATTCCGCGCGCAGCAGCCCCGTGCGTTCCCGCGCGACGTCTGTGGCTTTAACGACCCGCATGATCTCGCGATCGAGCACCTGGGCGCGATGCTTCTCCTGATACAGATACAGGCCAGCGCCGGCAGCCAGCAGCATGCATAGGCAGGTGAAGGGTCGGATCATGCCGGCAACTCCGCAAATCGTTCGATGGCGCGCAGCCGGGCGCTGCGTGCGCGCGGATTGGCGTGGATTTCAGCAGCACTCGGCCGCTGCACGCGGGTTTGCAGGAGCTTGAATTCTGCAGACGGCCGGGCCGCGAGTCCGCGCGGGTCGTGGCGCGACGGCGCGGGCGCGCGACCGGCCGCATCGGTTACGAAACGTTTCACGATGCGATCCTCCAGGGAGTGAAACGAGACTACCACCAGTCGGCCCCCGGGTGACAGCAGCGATGCTGCATGTGCGAGCGCCCGCTCGATCTGTTCCAACTCGTTATTCACCCGAATGCGCAGCGCCTGGAAACTGCGAGTGGCGGGATCGATGCCGGAACCATCTTTCGGCACGACGCTGCGCACGATGTCGGCCAGCTGGATGGTGGTGTCGATCGGCGCTTCCGATCGTGCGACGACGATGGCGCGGGCAATACGGCGCGACAGCCGCTCCTCGCCGAGTTGGAACAAGGTGTCGGCCAGGTCGCGCTCGGACAGGGTTGCCACCAGGTCGGCCGCGGTTGGCCCGCTGCGGTCCATGCGCATATCGAGTGGGCCGTCAGCACGGAAGCTGAAGCCGCGCGCCGGGTCGTCGATCTGGAACGATGAAACGCCGAGATCGAGCACGACGCCATCCAGCGAGCTCACCCCGCGCGCTGCCAGGAGCGCGAGCATATCGCCAAAGCCGCCGTGGATCAGGTGCAGCCGGCCCGGGTAGCGCGCCGCCACAGCCGCGCCCCGGGCGATCGCATCGGGGTCGCGGTCAATTGCCCACAAGGTGCAAGCGGCCGCATCGAGGATGCCAGCGGCATAGCCTCCGCCGCCAAAGGTGGCATCGAGATAGATGCCGCGGTCCTTTGGCGACAGCACGGCCAGGATTTCTGGAAGCATGACGGGCCTGTGCGACCCAGGTTGCTGAAACAAGCTCATATCGAGCCCACGCCGGACAGCGTCAAACCACGAGCCCGGGCGCGTTCCCGCGCCTGGGTCCGTCGTGCGTCGGCTGCCGCCGGCTCCCAGATCTGAAAGATGCGGCCAAGGCCCATGAACACCACCGTATCGGTCAAGCCGGCATGGGTGACCAACACGTCGGGCAACACGATCCGGCCCTCCTTGTCCGCTTCCACCGGAAAAGCATCGGCGTACAGTGCGGCTGCGAGGTCGTCCTGCTCCTCGCTGAAGACATCCAGCTGGTCCAATGGAGTTGCCAGAGTGCGGAACACGCTCGATGGCCAAGCCTCGACGCAAGGGTGTTTGTGGGAGGGACGGAGGATTAATCCGTCGGCTGCCTCGTCCTGGCCACGCAGCGCCGAGCGGAACGAGGCGGGGACGGACACCCGCCCTTTTGCGTCCAACCGATTCTGATGCGTGCCCAAGAAGTGGCTCATTGTGGCCCGCGAACCCCTTCTACGCTCCCATCACCTAGACGCGGTGATGACCGATCGCTGATGGGAGGTCATGGGATACCATGGGAAAACATGGGCGTCAAAGAGATTGGCGAGTCGGGGGCTTAATATCCAAAAGCAAAGCAGATTCTCGGAAATTAATGCGGCGGTTACTTGTTCTCTGTTTGTTCACCTATTTCTTTGTTTGAAAATTAGTAACTGCCCAGGTCTCTCAGCGGGGTCAAGCCATCCGTAGGTCGTCGATCAAGCGGTCGGGCTGAGTGGTCAGTGTCTTGAGCATATCCCAGCCTTGCTTCCTGGCGGTCGAGAGCAGCGAGCGGATGACGGCAAAATCCTTGGCGCCGCCGTCGGAGCGG
>JAABUJ010000798.1_pt1 | contig 55867 bp, 62 predicted proteins | sample 5559131 | NCBI WGS metagenome assembly JAABUJ01 (sample SAMN10711875, study PRJNA513366) | rock metagenome | isolation source: Antarctica rocks | place: Antarctica: Victoria Land, Mt New Zealand nord | collected 2016-01-07
TTCACCACCAACAACCTCACCGACCTACTCCAACGCCTGGAACAACGCCAAAACGGTACAGCAAGCCCCGCCCAACCCCGAGCGGCCTGAACCCCTGACGAACTATCGAGCGAGACCACTTAGCTTGACGGCTGATGTTCTCCCGATATTTTCTTAATGAACGACACGATTCGTTCATAGTGGAATGACCAAACGTGTTGCGCGAAATGCACTCTCATGAAGCTGGGGAGTGTCAACGGTTTCTTGCGCACGCCAGGTTGAATGGCCTGTCCGGGCGGGGCTCTGGCTCTTGTTGTCGGCTCTATTGATCTACATCACGCCGGTAAGGGTGGGAACTGTCCCTCCGAGCATAGTATCGAGGATGAAGGGGATCAGCTCGTTGGCCGGCCGGGTTTCACTGGGTGCCCGTGCGCCTTCGAATGTTGCCACGATGACATCGGCCAGCATCTGTTTGTCGATCCCTGCGCCTGCCTGGTCGACGACTTCGTGTACGAGCCCTCTGATCCATGACATGAAGGTTTCGTGCGAGTCGTGGATTGCCCTGGAGTGTTCAATTCGCGCGTGCATGTCGAGGTGGAGGGATCGGTACGGGTACAGCTGCTTGAGCCCGGTGACCAGGCGGGTGTATGCGTCGAGATCTGCGTTATGTGATTCGAGCTCAGCGATCTCGGCACCGTACAGCTCGTTCATCACCGCCGCGAAGACGTCGTCCTTGGATGGGAGGTACCAGTAGATGTTGGCGCGTGCGACCCCGGCGGCCTGGCTGATGTCGGTCATCGTGGTCGCTGCGTATCCATTGGCGGTAAAGACTCGGGTGGCCGCGTCGAGTAATTCTGACGCGCGTTCGTCGCGGGGGATGTGGTGGCGATTTTTGGCATCACTGCTCCCGCGTCGTGGATCGAGGATGAACCATGAGGTTCAGGGTTCACCTGAACCCCGCAACGGCGGTGTCTGAGCGCTGTCTCGCCGGGGAGGAAGATGCAGGCGGCACGGTCGCGGTCACTGGTTGCGTCTCGTTTCCTGCACAAGGTTGATGGAGGTGGAGTCCAGATGATCATGACCGGACCGGACCGGCCTCCGGAGTTGGACGTCGGTGATCGGGTGGTGGCCGTGCATTCGTTGGGCGGGTTTTTACGGGCCAGGGTGTCCCGCGGTATGGCCGGGGTCGTGGTGGCCCGCAGCAGGGCCGGGGGAGGAGTGCGGGTGGTCTTCACCAACGGCCGCGCCCTCGACGTCGACCCTGACGATGTTGTTCTTCCCGATCCGCGAGAGGATCCTTGAGCCCGATCACGAACCTCCAGGTCCTTGCTCGGCGACCGCAGGCCAGTCTGCGACCCGCCTCGCCGCAGGATGTGGCTCTATGGCTGATCCCGACGCCGAGCGGGCGAACCTGGTCTCAACGGCGGCGGGGGGCGAAAATCCTCGCGCATAGGTGCAGTTACCTCCGGCGCCTCGGCCTCGCCTGCGGTACCCACACCGCCATCATCCCTTTCGCGAAGAGACCGCTGAAAAGCGCCCCGCCGAAATACTTCTCGCATACGTCGACGTATTTGCGCCACAGTTGGGCGCCGCGCCAGAACCAGATGCCGTGGTCATTCACAGACTTGAACGGACGCACCGGGTATCTCGGATGGCTCGGTGTTGGCCACATGGATGCGGGCGGTTCGAGTCTCCGGTCACTCGGCTCAGGTGAGCTCGAAGCTGTTGTCGAACAGCTTCACCCGCAGGGTGAAGTTCCCTTCGTTGAGCTTCCAGCCACGGACGGTGTTTCGGCGGATACCTGCCTGGCAGAACGGTTCGGTCTGGGCGTCTGCCTCGGCGCCCCCCGTGACTTGGCCCGTACGATGGCCATACCGCTACCATCCCAGCCGGCTCGTCGCCGAGCTGACCTGATAGAAAGGTAGCTATTCAGCTGGGCGTGAGGGCCGGGGGGTAGCCAGGGGCCGGTGGTGAATAGTTCGGTGAGGGCTTCGAGTTTGTTTTCGCCCCATTTGGTGGCGGTGGCCAGGTAGGAGTGGACGGTGGCGAATTCGGTGAGGCCGGTCAGGGTGCGCCAGCATCCTCCGGAGGTTCGTTGCTGGATTTTCACTGGCCGTAGGTCGCGTTCGGCTTGGTTGTTCGTCCACGGGATCGTGAGGTCTGTAGTGAACCGAAGGATCATGTCTTGGTGGCGGTGGAACCGGCGGATCAGAGTGCGGGCGGTGTAGGCGAGTTCGCTGTCCTTGCCGAGGTTGTCGGTGCGGCCTTTGGTCAGCGCGCCGAGGTAGTGATTGAGCAGTGTGGCCAGGGTGGTCTCATCCAGGCGGTCCTGGCCGGCGTTGCGGGCGGTAGTGGCAGCGTGGTGGGCGGCGATGAGGGTGTCGGCCATCGCGGTGGCCCACAGTTGCCCGATGGGGTCGGCCTCGGAGACCGACCGCAGGTCGCGGAGCAGGTGCGCTCCGCACCAGGCGTGCAGGGCCGGGAGGTGCTCGTATCCGGCGTAGCCATCGCGGACCAGCACGCCGGTAAACGTGGCCAGCACCCCGCCGTGGTCGGTGTCGGCGCTGCTGCGGCCCCCGACGTGCAGCAGGGTCAAATATTCGGTGCAAGCGACATGCACTTAGGTCAGGGCTTTGTCGACGCGGCCGGTGGTCTCGTCGGCGTGCAGCACCGCAGCGGTCGTGAGCAGCTTCTGCAGGTGCGGCGCGAAGGTGCCGATCAGCTTGTTCGCGGCGCGTCGGCGGGCGCGTGCGGTGAATCCGGTGGCCAGGTGCAACCCGGTCAACGTTTCCATCAGCGCGTTGGCCCGGCCGATCGGCAGGTAATGCGCGCAGGTCAGGTAGGCGCACATCGCCAACGCGGCCGGTCCGATCCGCACCGGCGAGCCCGGCGTGGACAGCACATCGGTGTTGATATCGGCGTTGTCCGTCCAGTCGGCTGTTGTTTCGGTGCCGCAGCAGTGGCACGTCCGGGCACCCAGGCGGTATTCGGTGACGGTCGGCTCCGCCACCGGCGGCAGGTCCACCACCTGGCGGCGGTCCACCACCCGGGCCGCGGTGCTGGTCAGCGAGCTCTGGCAGCCGGCGCACGCGGTCGGGTCGATGTTGACGACCTTGTCCGGGTTGTCCGACAGGGACCGGGACACCCCGGGGTCGCCGTTCTGCTTCCCGGGTTTACGGCCGCTGCTGCGCCGGGAGGATCGGGCCTTCGCCGGCTTCTTGGTGAACGGCGAGTCCGAGGACGGCGGGCGGGAGGAGTTCGACGAGTCGGCACCCAGGCGGCGTTCCAGCTCGGCCACCCTGGCCGTGAGCTTTTCGATCAATTCGGCCTGAGCTGCGATGACCAGGGCTTGCGACGCGACCAGTTCGACGAGTTCCTGGTACGTCGGTTCGGGCATAAACACATTATCCTGCAACAGTTTCACTGGACGTCAGGACACGCCGATCAACCCAGCTGAATAGCTACATAGAAAAATAGTCCCGTTGTTCTCCCGCTCGATCAACCAGGCCAGGTGCTCGTCCAGGTGGGGCCCGAGCACCGGCAGCGGGTTCTCCACCGGTGAGATCATCACCATCTCGACCAGGTAGAACTGCTGCTGGCGCAGCTGGGACAGCAGGTCTTGAGGGTTCGTGGTGGTGGACATGAGGTCTCCTTCGAGTCAGACGTTGGGGTGGATGATCAGGTCGCGCCGAGGCGTGTTGAAAAGCTCGCCGACACCGCCGACAACGGTGCGCAGCGTGTCGCCGGGCTCGAGATTTCCAGGGGGTGACATGAAATGGCCGGCCCCCGCGGGTGAACCGGTGCCCAGGATGTCGCTGGGCACCAGCCAGACGCACTTGCTGATCGACGGGATCAAGGTGGGCAGGTCGACGATGACGAGGCTCATGTCGCGGGGGGCTCCGGGGTCGCTGTGAGGTCGAGCAGGTACTTCTGTCCGGTGGCGCGTCGGCTGATGGCTCGTAGGACGTCGGGATCGAGGATGTCGGCCATCGAGATGGTGCGGGTGTAGCCGCTGGCGAAGGTTGTGGGGATCTCATCGACGGCGCGCGACTGGAGCTGTGCGGCCCGTTCGGGTCCGATCTGTTCGAGGAAGGAGAACACCAGCCAGCCGCCGATCGACCATGCCATCCCGAAGTGGCGATCGACCTGTACGGGGGTCGGGTCCAGACCGCCGTACAGGTAGACCTTCTTGGCTGTGGTCGTGCCATAGCGTGACCCATAGGGGAAGCGGGCTCCGCCGCGCACGGCCGCTTGCTCCATGGCCAACAGGATGCGTCCGGCCTGCGGCCCGCCGGTGGCGTCGAAGGCCAGGGTGGCCCCCGTAGCGTGCAGTGCGTCGACCAGCTCGTCGAAGAAGTCCGGGGAGGACGAGTCCAGCACGTATTTGGCGCCGAGTGAGCGAAGCAGCTGGACCTGGCCGGGCCGCCGCACGATGTTCACCAGGTCGATGCCCTCGACCAGGCACAGCCGCTGCAGCATCTGGCCGAGGTTGGACGCGGCGGCGGTGTGAACCAGAGCGGTGAACCCTTCCTGCCGCATCGTCTCGACCATGCCGAGGACGGTCAGGGGGTTGATGAGGGCCGCGGCCCCCTGTGCGGCCGAGGTCTCCTGGCTCAGCGGGACGCTGTCCCGGGCGCGGACCTTGACGTACCGGGCGTAGGTGCCGGCACCCATCAGGCTCACCACCCGGCCGAGCAGAGCCTGGGCATGCGGGTCGGCTCCGGCAGCAACAACCCGCCCGGACCCTTCCAAACCGATGGGGCGGCTCACCCCCAGCAGGGCCGGATCCAGGTCAGCGCCGACTGGCACCTGCAGCACTGTCCGTGCTGCGAAGGTGCCCCCCGCGTCTGCTTGTGCGCGCCGTGCGGTACTGGGGTCGGCTGTGCCGAGCATCGTCCCGATGTCGGAGGGGTTGATCGGCGCAGCCAGCATCTGGACGATGATGTCGTCCGGTTCGCTCGGGCGGGGAATCTCTACCTCGCGCACGGTCAACTCGACTTCCTCCGCCGATCGGCGCGTGCTCAGCAAAGCGAAGTTGCGATCGGTGAAATTTGTGCTCATCGTCCACCTCTAAGTGTTGGGAAGGTCTGGTCGGAGCCCGGGCGTCAGAACGCAGGCAATGCCCGGTGGGTTGCCCACCCGTCCAGAACGGCGGCCGTCGACGACTGGGGTCGGATCAGGTTTGCGGTGGCGAACTCCCGGACGGTTCTCCGGTCGCCATCTGTGGTCAGGTACTCAACTGGTGAGGAGCCATCGATGCGCGCGAGCATCAGCGCAGGCAGCAGGGTGGCGATCCGGCGGTCCAGGCCGGCGGGAGGCTCCCAATCCACGCAGGCCGAGTAAGCCCGGTGGAAGCGCTCCGCCGCCGCCAACAACTCCGCCTCCCGGTCCGGCCGCACCAAGGTTTTCAGTAGCAGATGGGTGAGGCAGAAGGCCGGGTCGAAGGCCGGGTCGCCGAACCATGCGCACTCCGCGTCGAGAAAGACCGGACCGGCCGGGCCGTGCAGGATGTTCTTCGGGCTGACATCGCCGTGGACGAGTGCGGCGTGGATCGAGCCGGTGCGGTCGGCGAGGTCGTTGAGTGTGGCGGCCAACGCGGGATGTCGCGGGGCTGTCGCGCGCAGGTACGGATCCAGACGTAGCGCAGCGAAGCTGCCGTCTGTCGCAAAGGTTGCTGGCATGTCTGGTTCCAGCACCGAAGCGGCGTGCAGGCGGCCCAGCAGGTCGCCGACGGCCGCGGCGAATGCCACGTCGACCAGCCCGGCCATGAGTTCGGTCTTCCACACCGGGTACGTGTCCGGTTCCAGGTACTCCATGGCGAATATGCCGGCGTCCGGGTCATGCCCGAGTACGCGGGGAACGGCAGCGGGCGCCAGCCGTGCCGCCATGGACAACCAGTTGTACTCGGCAGTGTTGCGTTCGATGGGGGCGTGCCATTCGGCGGCGACCCGCAGCGTCGGTAGGGCGCACTTCACGCAGAGCGTGCGTCCGGGCAGGTCGACCCGCCACAGGTCGGCTGACACGCCCCCGGTCAACGATGTCCAGGTCGACGGCTCCCCGGGGGCTTGGAGTTCCGCTTGGCGCAGGAAGACCCGAGCCCGGTGAAGGTTCGTGTCATCGCGATCGATCAGCAGCCCGGTCATCACCGCGCCGCCTGCGTGACGGGCGCGGGGAATGTGGCAAACGGGATGCTGTCGTCCTCCGCGATACGTACGAGTTGGTTGTACTTCGCGAGCCGATCCGAGCAGCGCAATGACCCCACCTTGATCTGGCCGGCGGCGGTTCCGACTGCGAGATCGGCCAGGAAGTCGTCCTCGGTTTCGCCTGAACGCGCCGAGACCACCGGGACGTAACCGGCCGCGCGGGCCCGGGCTACCACGTCCAGGGTGCCGGACAGCGTGCCGTTTTGGTTGAGTTTCACCAGGACACCGTTGGCTGCGCCGGTGGCGATCCCTTGTTGTAGTCGGTCAGGGTTGGTGGTGAACAGGTCGTCACCGATCAGCGCCACCCGTTTCCCGAGGCGGGCGGTCAGGGCCGTCCAACCAGCCCAGTCGTCCTCATCCAGGCCGTCCTCCACCGACACGATCGGGAAGTCACGCACCCAGCCCTCGATCATGTCGATCATCTCCGTGGTTGTCCGGACCACCCCCTCGCGGGCCAGGTCGTAGTGGCCGTCCGGGGCGACGAACGAGTGAGCGGCGACGTCGATGGCGATGCGCACGTCCTTGCCAGGTTCCAATCCCGCCGTCTGGATGATCTCCATCATGAGCTCGAGCGCTGTCCGGCTGTTGTCGCAGCCAGGGGACAGCCCGCCTTCGTCGGCCAGCAGAATCGGGAGGCCGCGTGCGGCCAGAACCTCGGTTGCGGCGGCGCGAACTCTGGCGACCTGGCTCAAGGCCTCGCCGATGCTCTTGGCCCCGACGGGTGCCACGAGGAAGTCCTGCACGTCCATTCCGCGTCCGGCATGCAGACCTCCGGACAAGATGTTGACCATTGGCATCGGCAGGACCGGCGCAGGCACGCCGGCGAGATCGGCAACGCGCAGGTAGAGCGGCTGTCGGACGGCCAGGGCGTAGGCGCGACACACCGCCAACGACGTGCCGAGGACGGCGTTTCCTCCGAGCCGGCGCAGGTTCTCGGTTCCGTCGAGTTCGCGCAGCGTGGCGTCGATACCGCCCTGGTCAGCAGGGTCGTGGCCACGCAGGGCGGGCGAGATCTCGTCGACGACGGCCGCGACCGCGCGGCGCACACCTAGGCCCCCGAATTCGGCTGGGTCGCCGTCCCGGAGTTCGTGCGCCTCGTGAGTGCCGGTTGAGGCCCCCGAAGGGACCGAGGCCCGGCCCAGGGTGCCGTCGGTGAGCCTGACGTCGGCCTCCAGGGTCGGACGGCCGCGGGAATCGAGGATCTGGCGAGCGGTGATCTGCTGGATCTTCATGCCCGTCCTCCACCCATGGCCGGGCGGTTTCGCGCGTGGTGGGCCGGCTCTCCCCGCAGTACGCGGACGACTTCGTTGGCAGCACCGCGTCTCAAGTCCAGGAGGGACAGATCGGAGGAGAACGCTATGTGCGGTGTGATCACGACATCCTCGTAGGTGAGCAGATCCGGGGGGACCTGGGGTTCGGAGTCCAGGACGTCCAGGGCGGCTCCGCCCAGGTGACCGCGGGCGAGCGAATCGGCGACGGCGGAGCTCACCACGAGGCCCCCGCGGCTGACGTTGACCAGCAGACTGCCGGGGCGCATCCGAGCGAGTTGGGGTGCGTCGATCAGCCCCTGCGTCGCAGACGTGAGAGGGACGTGCAGGATGACGACGTCGCTGGCGTTCAGCAGCGTGGCCAGATCAACGAATCTGACGGAGCCCGGGTCGGCGGGCGGGTAAGGGTCCGTGGCCACGACGGTGCAGCCGAACGCTCCGAGTTTACGTGCGGTCTCTTGACCCATCCGTCCGTATCCGACGATCCCGCAGGTCAACGACCCGAGCCGTCGAAGGTGAGCCACCGCCGGCTCCCACCGCCCGGCACGCACGGCCCTGTCCGCGGTGACGATTCCGCGGGTCCAGGCAAGAACCAGCGCGAGCGCGTGATCAGACACCTCGGCCACGCAGTAGTCCGGGACGTTCGTGACCAGAACCCCGCGGTCTGTTGCGGCGTCCACGTCGATGTTGTCGAGCCCGACGCCCATGCGGGCGACTATCTGTAACGATGGCGCCGCTTGGATTGCGGCGCGGGTCACCGGCGCCCAGCAGGTCAAGATCGCCGATGGCAGATGTTCGCGGACAAGCCGCTCGATCCGGTCCCCCGATGCCGGTTCGGCGGGACCGGTGACGAACTCGAACCCGGCTTGGGTGATGATCTCGCGCTCGACGTCATCGTCGGGCCATGCCCGGTCGGTGAGCAGAACGGTGGACGGTGTGGCTGGCATGCGGACCTTCCCAGATAGATGCAACGCTTCAGTGAGTGGCCGGTCGAAGACTGTCCTGCGGGTCGGTGACGCGGTCACCGCTCGCGGCGGTGCTACCTCGGACGACGAGCGTCCCGCGGGACGTGGACTGGTAGGGACTCGTCGCTCCCGCAGGAACAGTGGTGTCGGTGGCGAGACGATCAAGCAGCCATAAGGCGCATGTGGTGGCCAGCTGCTGCACGGGCAGGGACAGCGTGGTCAGTCCCGGGCCCCACCAGGACCAGCCCATCTCGTCGCCGAAGCCGACGACCGAAAGCTGACCAGGCACATCCGTCCGGCGTGCGAGCAGCTCCTCCAGCACACCGCGGGTCGCCTGTACCGATCCTGTGACCAGGGCAGTCGGTGGGGCGGGCAGGGCCAGCAGTCGGTCAACGGCCTCACGACCGTGCGCCACCGACGACGGCGGACCCAATAAGCTCAGCGACGGCTCCACGTCCAGGCCTGCGCCTCGAAGTGTCTCCGCGTAACCACGCCACCGCCCGGCACCTGTCGGCAGGTCCGAAGTGCCGCCGATAAACGCGATCCGCCGGTGGCCCAGTCCGATCAGGTGTTGCGTCGCCTGACGCAGCGACCCCTGGTCATCGATGCCGAACCACTGCGGACTCAACGTAGCAACGCTGCGCAGCAACTGGACATGGCGCAACGCGCGCAACAATCGCACAGTTTCGGGGGCAGGCCGGGCTGTGGGAACCACGATCGCACCCGCCACCCGGGCGGCCGCGAAACCACGAACCTGGCGGAGCTCGGCACCAGGATCGTCCGCGGTTTCGCCCAACATCATCTGATAGCCGGCACGGGCAAGCACCTCCGACAGAGCGTGCGCGATGGTCGCGTAGAAACTGTTGCTGATGTCCGGCACCACCACACCGACGATGTCGCTGGAGGCGCCGCGCATCATCTGCGCCGCGCGGTTGGCCACATAACCCATCGACTCCGCGGCTCGAGCCACACGTTTTTTAGTCGCGGCGCTGATCCGAGGATCGTCAGACAGCGCGCGACCGACCGTTGAGGTCGACAGGCCCAAGCTGACAGCGACATCCTTCGCGGTCGTCATCCACGCTCCCTTCCAATGCCCACGCTAGCATAAACGGGCGTCTGTTTGGTTGTTGCGCTAGTGGCAGGCCTGACGCTACCGCCCGCTATCAGTCGATATATCGGACGAGCGTTGAAGATTCGGTGACACGGCGATGCGAAGTCCGGGGTAGCGCTCCGCGCGCCTTGGTGCTAACGTTAGCGCATAAGGTGATGGCTATCACTCGAATCAGCCGACACCTCGCCACTGCATGCGGATGACCCAATCAGGACTGCCGCCCGCTCAGTACTCAGTCGCGGGACGCAAGAAACAGGAGAGAACATGAGAATCGCCAACATCTCCGGACGACTGCACATAGTGCGGGACGAACGGGTGCTCGATGTCGAAAAGGCCAGCGGCGGCCGGCTCCCCTGGGAGCCCAGCGAGGCCTACGCCTGCTGGCGGGAGCTCACGGCATGGGCCGACGAACAGCCCCAAGAGTTGTTCACCGAGTTGCTCGATGTCGCAGCGCTCGGCGCACCCAGCCCGGCACCGCGGCAGGTGTTCGCAATCGGCACCAACTACCGCACTCATGCGCAGGAGATCGGTTGGCCGATCCCGGACACCCCCATGGTGTTCACCAAGTTCCCGAGCTCGATCGCCGGACCTGGTGCGCAGGTCGAGATCACCGGGCCGCAAGTAGACTGGGAAGTCGAACTCGTCGTCGTCATCGGCGCGGGCGGCTACCGGATCGCCGCCACCGACGCGTGGGCCGCGATCGCGGGATTCACTGTAGGGCAGGACATCTCCGACCGTGAAGTTCAAATGCGGCCGCAGTCCAATCCGCAATTCGGGTTGGGTAAGTCCTTCCGGGGTTTCTCACCTATCGGGCCGGTCGTCGTCAGCCGAGACGAGGTGGGGGATCCGCACGACCTCGGCCTGCGGTGCTGGGTCAACGGAGAGCTGATGCAGGATGGCCGCACCGACGATCTGGTGTTCAGCATCCCGACGCTGGTGGAGTACCTGTCCAACGTCGTCACGCTGCTCCCGGGAGACCTCATCTTCACCGGCACACCGTCCGGGGTCGGGGTCACCCGTCGTCCACCCCGGTTCCTCGCCGCGGGGGACGTCGTGACAAGCGCCATCGATGGCATCGGTGAGCTGATGACGGCCTCCGTGCAGCGGCCGCCCGCTCCAGCGGGTCGGTGACATCTGGCTGTCCATCCGGCAGTTCCCGGCTCGTCGACAACACGCTTGCTCGGCCGGTATCCATCCCCCAGAGTCCCATCCCATTCAAGGAGAGCTCATGGCACCCACTCACAAGGCGCGCCCGATCATCGCACCGAAGTTGCATCACGCCACATTCATGACCATCAAGCTCGATGAGATGGTGGCCTGGTACGAAACGGCCTGCGGACTGACCCCGGTGCACTACAGCAAAGGCGCGGCCTGGCTGAGCAACGACGAGGCCAACCACCGCATCGCGCTCATCGCCCACCCGAAGATCAAGAAGGCCGTGGACAAGCCGACCAGCGCCGGGCTGCACCACACCGCATTCGAATATTCTGATTTCGACCAATGGATCGACAACTACATCCGACTCAAGGAGGCGGGCATCGTCCCGTTCATGTCCCTTGATCACGGGGTGACTATGTCGACGTACTATGCCGACCCCGAGGGCAACGGGGTGGAGATCCAATTCGACGCATTCGGAGACTGGGCCAAGTCCTCGGAGTGGATGTGGGCCTCACGTGAGTTCGCCGCGAATCCCATCGGTACGTTCTTCGATCCGGACAAGATAGTGGAGGCCCGCGAGTCAGGCCTGTCCGCGGACGAGATCCACGACAACGCTCGGGCAGGCAGATACACCCCCGATAACCCTCCCACCGACGTTCTACTACCAGAAGTCTACTAACCGGAAAAGTTTGGGCCGCAGCACAGCTGCTGAGCCGCAAACCGGCTGCCGTGCTCAAGTGGATGGGCGGCATGGGTGTCGTCAAGTTCGCCTAGGCCGTGGCTGACACTCGGGCCCTCGACGTCGGCCTGGCGCCGCCAGGCGGTCGCGACCGGCTCGGTGGCTTCGGCGCGTACAGGCCTGGGTAACGCTGCCACCGCTGGTCCCAGGCCGTTCCCTCACTGACGTTCATTGCGGTCGGCGTGATAATTGCAGACCCAGTGCTTCCCGGCGCTGCAGGGTATGACTGCGGCTCACGCCCGTAGCCGGGCTTCGTTGGAGGTGCCCGGGCTCACGGCCGGAGTCGGGGCGTTGGGGACGCTGTTCGAACCGGAATGACGAGACTGGCACCCTCACCGTCATAGACGATCACCAGAGCTGCCCTTGGCCGAACCGCGCAGTTGACAATAGGAGGACCCAATGATTTTCGGTATGATCGGCGCCGGAACTTTGTCGCAAGCCGTCGCCAGCCACCCCCTGAAGGCCGGCCATGAGGTGATCTTCAGCAACAGTCGCGGACCGGACACTCTTGTGGATCTGGTCGCCCAACTCGGCCGAGGCGCCTCAGCCGGCACCGTCGCCCAGGCGGGCGAGGCTGATTTCGTCGTCCTGGCGATGACTTGGCTCCGGGTACCCGACGCCCTGAAGATGCTGCCCCCCCGACCTGGGCGGATCCTGATCGACGCGACCAACCAGTGGGCTGACCCTCCGCCGGCTGCCGTCTTGGACGTCCTGGATATCGGCGGCAGCGAGCTCGTCGCCTCCCTGCTCCCCGACGCGCATGTCATCAAGGCGTTCGACAACATGTATGGCACATGCATCGCAACCGACCCCATCACCCCGGCTGGCCGACGAATCCTGTTCTACGCCGGTGACAATGCGCCCGCCAAGGGCAAATTTCACGCCGTCGCCGAAGAGTTCGGCTTCGCGCCGGTGGACCTGGGAGCGCTGACCATGGGCCGGCTCCTGCAGGTAGACGGGCCCTTGACTGGCGTGCACGCCATCCGGGAAAACGTTCCCCACCCGGTTGGCCTGCTGTAAATGGCCGCCCAGACGATGACCCGGCGGCACCGAGATCTGCCAAAAGCCTGGTCAGCAGCCTGTCCCAGGTGCCGCGTCCACACCGTCTTTTACGGCCCGAACTTCTCGGGGCAGGTCGCGCCACGCCACACCGGTGCCTTACCCGAGGGCCATTCCTTCCACCACCTGCCGGTGAACCCGGAACGCCCGACCCGCCAGGGTCATCCCAGCACAGATCAGCGCAGCGATCCGCTCTCACTTTCGCCGGTGGTCTCCGCTGGGCAGAGGTGCTTCCTCAGTCAATGGGCATGCTCAGTCCGCGCGGCGCCCGAAAACCCGTTCATTTTGACCTGCGCGATTCGCCGTACCCGATCGCTCCGTCATCCTGCGGCACTCCGATTCATCCATCGACGGGAAGAGATCATGACCGCGCAGCCCCCCATCGCCCCCGGACCGTTCCGAATGTGGATGTTCGGCACCAAACTGCGCTGGAAACACGTCGCCGGAGTAGATCGCGTCGGCATCCTGGTTGCAGGAGTCGAGCAACCACCGCCTGCAACGTCGAAGTGGCTTCCTCTGGCCCAGGCCCTCCAGCGATGACTGCGCGAACCGAGCGCTTGTCCAAACTCGCCGAATCGGCGCGCGCCGCCTTGGATGGCGTACTCCGGGACGGAATGACGATCGCCGTCGGAGGATTCGGGCTTGCCGGTACCCCGGCCGACCTCATCGACGCGGTCCGCGACTCCGGCGTCACCGGGCTCACGATCGTGTCGAACAATATGGGCACCGACGGCATAGGACTCGGCCTGCTACTGGACAACGATCAGGTCGGCAAAGTGATTGCCTCATACGTGGGCGAGAATCGGCTTTTCGCGCGACGATACCTCGCCGGCGAACTTGAGGTCGAGCTCTGCCCACAAGGAACCCTCGCCGAACGGTTGCGCGCAGGTGGCGCGGGAATTCCTGCTTTCTACACACCGACAGGCGTCGGTACCGATGTTGCGGTCGGCAAACCACACGCGGACTTTGACGGCCGTTCCTACCTTCTCGAGCGCGGCATCGTCGCGGACCTCGCCTTGGTCCGCGCCCATGAAGGCGACATCGAAGGCAACCTTCGGTATCGATTAGCTGCACGCAACTTCAATCCCGTCGTCGCGACCTGCGCGGCGCTGACCGTCGCCGAGGTCGAACACGTGAGCGACGCCTTCCTGGATCCGGATTCGGTCGTCACGCCGGGCGTATTCGTTCAACGTCTGGTTCGGGCGATGCCACGCGAGAAGCACATCGAACAGCGCACAGTCCGCAGCCGGATCGCAGGTGATCGGTGATGCCGTGGACTCGCGAGGAAATGGCAGCACGGGCCGCCCTTGAGTTACGCGACGGCGACTACGTAAACCTTGGCATCGGCATCCCAACACTGGTAGCAAACCATATCCCGGCCGGCATCCGCGTCACCCTTCAGAGCGAGAACGGGCTGGCCGGCATGGGGCTCTATCCTTACGCGGGCGAAGAAGACGCCGACCTGATCAATGCTGGTAAGCAAACCGTCACCCTTCTGCCCGGCGCAGCGGTGTTCGATTCAGTCACATCGTTCGGAATGATCCGCGGCGGTCACATCGATGTCGCAGTGCTCGGCGCCTTCCAGGTCGCCTCGAATGGAGATTTGGCGAACTGGGCGGTGCCGGGCGCACTGGTCAAGGGGATGGGCGGCGCGATGGATCTCGTTGCCGGCGTCAAACGAATCATCGTCGTCACCGAGCATCTCGCCAAGGACGGCACCCCCAAGATCGTAGAGCGATGCACCCTGCCGCTGACCGGCGCCGGCGTGGTTGACCTGATCATCACCGACCGCGCAGTCCTTGAGGTCACCGCGAATGGACTAGGCCTGGTCGAACTCGCCCCCGGCACGACCGTCGATGACCTTATATCGATCACAGCCGGCAAACTCGTCTCACACTCGCGACCAGCTCCCTAAGTGGTCAGGTTCGTAAGTTCGTCGGTGGTTCAGGTCCAGGCGGTGGGGTCGCCGAGGTAGAGGCCGCAGGCGCAGTCCAGGGCGTCTTCTGGGAGTCCCGCCATCTGGCCGTTGGGTAGAGCTGCGGATTCGTAGCCGTCTTTGCTGGCCAGGTGGATCGCGAATCCCCAGGAGGGGCGTATCCGCCGTATTTCAGGCGCATCAGCGGCAGCGTCTCATCGTCGGTTATGCGGCCGGCGACATAGGCGTAAGCACCTCGGAACTTCACGTCCACCCCGGCCAGCTGTGGCCGCCGTTCGCGGGCGCGGCCGGACAGCGTCTGCTGTAAAGAGGTTTTCGTTGACTCCGGTGGCGCGGCCATAAGGGTTGATCCTGCGCGATCCGCGTGTGGTTGACCACCTCAGCCGATGGGATTGATGAGGCTGAAGTGACAGATGAGACTTCCCTGTTTGGAGGATCCGATGTCACCGGTCAGCGCCGATCAAATCGAATTGACCCCCGCCCAGATCGTGGAACTGACGCGGCTGCTGCGGGCCGGGACGACCCGGCAACGGTTGGCGTTGCGAATATCGATCGTGCTGCTGGCCGCCGACCGGCAGTCCATCTCCGCGATCGCGAACCGGTTGTCGATCTGCGTGGACACCGCCGCCAAGTGGCGGCGCAGATGGCGGCCGCACCGGGTCTGCCGGCACTGGGCGATCAGAAGCGGTCCGGGCGGCCACCAAGATTCACCCTCGTGCAGGTCGCGCAGGTCAAAGCGCTGGCTTGCCGCCCAGCGGCGGAGAGTGGTTTGCCGCTGTCGCGGTGGTCGGCCCGGAGTTGGCGCGGCAGGTCATCACCGACGGGATCTGCACCCGAATCTCCGCTTCCACGGCCCCGCGGTGGTTGTCGCAGGAGGCGCTGAAGCCGTGCTAGCCGAACATCCCTCCCCACACCCCTTCGAGCGTTGGTCTGGGCAGCTCGGAATAGCGGGACCGTACGCGCTGCGAGGCGAGGGTAACGGCTCCGCGCAGGTCGTCGAGGTTTACGTCCACCATCGTCCCGTGGCGCTTGACTATGTCTCCTGCGACGATGACTGTGTCGATCTCTGCCGGGGAGGTATAGAAGAGCAATGACGACGTGGGGTTGCCGCCCACGACGAGCGGGTCCGGTCTGACCACGACGACATCGCCGCGCTTGCCCACGGAGAGACTGCCTACCTCTTCCCCGAGGCCTAGGGAATCGGCGGCGATGCGGGTGGCGAGCTCCAGGGCCGAGCGTGCCTCCCAGCCGATCACGGTCGGTAGGAGACCGCTCTCACGCGCACCGTTCATGCGCTCGACTTGTAGCAGCAGTCGTGCTTGCTGGAGGATGTCGGCACGTCCGTAGCTCGAGAGATCGGTGCCGAGGCTGGCCGCTCCGCCACGGTCTACGTAGCGCCGCGCCATGAGCGGGCCGGCTCCCATGCCGCACTCGATGTCGGGTGTCGTGCATACGCCGACGCCCGCGCTCGCGAGTGCGTCCAGGGCCTCATCGTCGAGGTGGTTGCAATGCGTGAGCGACGTTCTCGCCGGCCACTCCCCCTGGCGCGCCAGCTCGCGCGTCACAGGCTCGGGGGTGCCGGCGTCCCAGTGGCTGGTCAGCAGGAACGGGTCGAGCGCCTCGACGCGCTTCAGCAGCTGGCGAATCGCCCCGAGCGGCAGGTATGCGGCCGACTCGGGAAGCGCGATACCCAGCTGAAGGCGCTGCGCGGGATCACCGAACAGCTCACTGCGCAGGCGTCGAAGGTTGTCGTCGTGCCATTTGTCGGGGAGTCGCGTGACGAGGTCTCGCACGCTTTCGGTCTCGATCACGGGGTTGGAGACGAAGTCGGGTACGTTTTGCAGCGCGTAGCAGAACACTCCGCCCACGCCGCTGTCGCGAATACCGCGCGCGAGGGCATCGGTCATCTCGGGCGAGGATTGAAGATGACTGTGGTCAACGACCGTGGTGATGCCGGCGGCGAGCGACTCGAGGCCTCCAAGGTAGTTGCTGAGGTAGGCAGCCTCCGGATCGAAGCATCCGCAGTACATCGAACGGGCCTCGACCATGTACTCGGGTAGCGTCCAGTCGGTCGCGGTGCCACGCAGTATTGTCTGCCAGAGATGACGGTGGCCGTCAACGAGCCCTGGGAGCACTATGCTGCCCGAGGCATCGATGACCTCTGCCCCAGTGGGATCGAGGTCGGGACCGACAGCTGCGATGCGCCCGTCGACGACGAGCACATCCCCGACGGCAAGGTCACCGAGCACCGGATCCATGCTCAGCACCTGGCCGCCCTTGATAAGTACCCGATTCGCCATTGTGCTATCCCTCGACCGCGCGCGTCACGTTCTTGTTGTACGAGAGCCGGTTGTCCGGATCCCATGTGCGCTTGAGCTCGACTATCCGATTCCATTTCTCCGGCGAACCGTAGGCACCCCGCAGCCATTCGGCGCCACGGTCTGCCGTCAGATTGGTGTAGGCGTTGGCCGCGAGGTCGGTGGTGAAGTCGGCGATCGTCTCATCGACCCACGGCGCGTACTGCGCGTCGTCGGCCCGCTCATCCCACTCTGACGCGACCTCGAACAGCCACTGGGCGCCCGTTCGCGAGAACGCAGCGGAGTCCTCGTCGACATCAAGTAGAGCGCCGCCTAGCACCGGGAAGGTGATGAGGCAGCTCGGTAGGGGCGACTTCGGACGCGGCGACGCGGCGATCGCGGCGATCGCCTTGCGCGCGATGTCGGCGTTGAGACCGGACAGATATCCGCCGACCATGTACTGCCGGCGCCCGGGGGGCTCGAACGCGTCGACGATGGAGTTCGCCTCGAGCCAGGCCGATGGGGCGACCATGTCGGCGAGCGGGGTCGCGAGGGCCAAGAGCCCGCTGATCGCTGCTGGGTAGCTCTCCACCGATCCTGTGTAGACGATCAGCGCGACGAGGATCGGCGTCCCCACGATGAAGTCGGGCAGTCCCGGTAGCGGCGGGGCGAGCAGCACGAGGAAGTTGCATGACAACTCGCGCGGCGCGGAGTCCATGACCTCGTCAATCCCGTCAAAGATCACTGGCGCATCGTCAGCGGCGAAGACCATGAGGCCGCTCACCACCTGCGGCCCGACCTTGCGCCCTTGATAGGTCAGGGATGTCGCGATACCGAGGTTGTGCCCGGCCCCCTTCATCCCCCAGAACAGCTCGGGGTTGCTGTCGGCCGATGCCGTGAGCACCCGTCCGTCCGCGGCAACCAGATCGATCGAGATCAGGTTGTCGACGGTGGCACCGAATCGGCGCGTGTTGTGACCGATGCCGCCGCCGAGCGTCAGGCCTGCCGCCCCGGTATCGGAGACGACACCCGCAGGAACGACGAGGCCGTGCTCCTGGGTGACCGAGTCCAGACGACCGAGCCTGACTCCGGCTTGAATCGTGACGCGATCCGTAGCCTGGTCTACCGAGATCGCCTGCAGCTGCGAGTTGTCGATGACAAGTGCGCCATCGGGCATTGCGTTGCCGTCAATGCCGTGTCCGCCGCTGTGCACGGCGATAGAAAGACCCCGACCGGCCGCGTACTTGACGGCGACGACGACATCGTCGACATCAAGGGGCTGCACGATGAGCGCGGGGAACTCATCGTCGCGGCGCATGTTCCAAATGTTGCGGACCCCGCCGTAGCCGTCGTCCCCGGGGCGGTAGATCGGACCCTTGAACATCGCGGGAAAATCGATGAACGCCGGGCTAGCAGTGGTGCTCATGTTGGCTCCTAGGCAGGAAGTGGATGATCAGGTGTCCAGTAGCTCGGGGGTGAAGATTTCATCGACGGTGAGGCGACGCTTGGAAAGCCCCTGCTCGAACGTGTAGCGCAGGAATGTGTCGATGTTCTTGCGGTTGGCCTCGATTCCGTACTCCCACCAGTTGGTGCCCAGCAGTGCGCGGTTGCGCTCGTAGAGGTGGTCGAACCACGGCGAGGTGACATCGATGTGGTGGTCCAGCAGGCCGTGCTCGAGGCGCGCCATCTCGACGTCCTGCGAGGCGCAGAACGCGTCGAAGATTCGGCGCGCCAGGCCGGGATTCGCAGCCAAGAGGTCCCGCCGCACGACCACCGTGTGCATGATCGGGTAGAGGCCCGTGCGCGTGAAGTACTCACGCTCGAGCTCCTCGGCGTTGGGGAACAGGCGAGCCACGTTGGGCGATCCGTTCGTGTAGGCGCGGGGGACGAGCGCCGAGATGAGAGCGTCGATCTCACCGGCCTCGAGCATGGGACCAAGTGCCTTGCCGTCGGGCGCGAGCTGGACGTCTACGTTCTCGGGCACGATGAACGGGATGAAGTCGAACGGCTTCATCGGCCAGTCGACGCCACCGACAACCCACTTCGATTGCTCCGGCTTCACGCCGTAGTCATCTGAGAGAATGCCCTTCGGCCAGATGCCGGCGTCGTGTCCGTAGGTGGCGAACTCTCCGATGGTTTTGCCCACGAGGTCCTGCGGGGTCGCGATGCCGCTGTTCGTGTTGACGTAGATGGCCGTGTGGCGAAACCGCCGGTTCGGAAAAACTGGAATGGCGATGAAAGGAGATTCTTCCTGGAGTTCGAGGGTGCGGAGGTAGAACGTCAGGCCGAGTTCGGATACGTCGTACTTGCGGTTGCGCACCATGTTCTCGAAGATCTCGGAGACTATTCGGCCGCTCTCGAATGTGGCGTCGACCCCCTCGATCGCGACTGTGCCATCGAACAGTGAGCGTGCGTGGTCGTAATGCCAGAGTCCTACGTCCAGGGCAAGATTGCTCATCAGTGGTTCCTTTCGTGGGGGACGGGGTGAGGCGGAAGGGCTTCAGCGGCGAATGCCGGCCACCAGGCGGTCCCAGTTTCGGAAGGCGAATCCCTCTTTCTCGGCCTGGGTGAGGTCGGCCTCGTCCAGGAACCGCCGCGCACCCTCGTGAGAGGCGGGCTCGAATGGATAGTCTGTGGAGAACAGGATGCGATCGACGCCTACGATCTCCTGTGCCCACTTGAGGTAGCGGTGGCTGAGCATCCCACTGGGAGTCACATACACATTGGTGCGCAGGTATTCCGAGAGCGGACGCGGCAGATCGGCGAAACGGGAGAGCAGGTCCAGACGCTCGAGATAGAACATAACGACCTCGCCCCAGTGTCCAACAATGACCTGCAGATCGGGGAACCTGTCGAATACGCCGTTGAGTATGAGCCGCAGCAGTTGCACGCCCGCGTCGTAGTGCCAGCCGATCCGGTGGGTAGCAAATGCTGTATTCACGGGGGCCGCGAACCCGCTGTAATACGCGTCGCGGACGCTCGGTAGCGGCGATTGGGGGTGCAGGTAGATTGGCGCGCGCCGTGCCTCGGCGACCTCGAAGATCGGCAGAAACGCGGGGTCATCGATCGACCGGTCGCGGGTTCGCCCGAACATCATCGCTCCGTTGAGACCGAGTTCGGTGACTGCGCGCTCGAGCTCGCGGGCCGCAGCTTCCGGTGCCGGCGTGGCGAGGGTGGCGAAGCCCTGAAGCCGATCCGGGTTCACCCGTACCGCCTCGGCGATGATGTCGTTGGTCGCTGACTGCAGGGGTATCGCGTCGGCGACATCGAGGTTCTGAACCCCGGGTGTGCTCAGCGAGATGACCTGCACGTCCAAGCCGGTCTGCTCCATCGAGGTGAACCGCTCTGGGCCGATCTCGGCGAGTCGGCGACCGGTGTCGCCCATTGCCGAGGCAGTCAGAGCGAGGTCCTGTAGATCGGAATTCAGCGCCTGCCATGCCGCGAGTACCTCGGCGGTGACGAAGTGTTCCTCGAGTCCGATGAGTCTCATCGTTCGAGGTGCTCAAAGTTGACGGGTCCCCAGCTGTTGATCGACGCCAGGTCGGCCTGCCAGGTCTTGGGGCGCTGCGGATATTCGGTGTGCCAAGGACGCGGCTCGAAGTAGCCCAGTTCCTCGCTCGCGATGGTGTCGAGCTGGGTGAAGAGCTCGATGTTGTTGCCGTCGGGATCGCGGTGGTAGGTGAAGATGTTGTGCCCGGGGCCATGCCGGCCCGGTCCCCACTCAAGGCGCACGTCGCGCGAGCCCATGTGGTCGAGCAGAAGTTGCAGGTGCGTAATGTCGCGCGTTTCCCACGCGACGTGGTGCATTCCGCTGAACTTCGAGGACTGCATGAAGTTCGCGGCGTGATGGTCGGAGTTGCAGCGCAAGAACACGAAGAAGTCGCCGATCGTGTCAGACCACTTGAAGCCGAGGAGGTCCTGGTAGAAGGCCTGCATCGGCAGAAGGTCGGGCGTGAACGCGGCGACGTGGCCCAGTTTGGCCGGTGTGAGGGTGTCGAACTCGGTGACTCCGCTGCCCGACTGCGCGTCGTACAGATGGACGGGCGTGCCCGTCATGGGCTCCTTGATCACGAGCACGTCCGGAGTTGCTGGAGCGATGTCGCTCCGACGCTCGACTTCGTAGCCCTGCTCGCGCAGTCCCTTCTCGGCAGAATTCAAGTCGTCTCGCACTTGGAAGCCGACGAAGCTGCGGGCCATGGTGCAGGGGGCCTTCTCGATGACCATCGAGTGGTGGTCGAAGGAGGTGGTCAGGAACGCACGGTTGCTGTCGCCTTCGACGAGAGCGAAGTCCAGGGTCTTGGTGTAGTGGTCGACCATCCGGTCGACATCCTGCGTCTTGAATCCAACGTATCCGATCTTGGCGACGGAGACGGGGGACTGCGGCTGGGGCGTGGTCATCGCTGGCCCTGCTCTTTCTGTGCTTCGTTGCGCGAAAGCGTGCTGCCGGCGGCATCGTCGGCCAGTGGCAATAACTGTAGACAGAATGACCCTATCTGTCTACAGTTATCTGCGGATCGTGAGTCGCGATCGTGAGGACCGGGCCGCACGGCGGTGAAGTCTCCGGAGCAGTCGATGGAGAGTGCAGTGTCAGAACAACTTCCCAAAACCATGCGGGCAATGATCATTCGTCAGTTTGGTGCTCCCGAAGTCCTGCGTCTTGAGGAGGTACCCACTCCGAAAGCGCGACCCGGCGAGGCTGTCGTGCGCGTGGGCGCAGTGGAGGTCTCACGAACGCGAGACGCGGGGACCCGCAGCGGCACACACCCCTTGTCGCAGGAGGTCACGCTCCCTCACGTGCTCGGCGGAGACTTCGCAGGCGTCGTGGCAGCGGTCGGCGACGGCGTTGATCCCGCGCTTGTGGGCTCGCGCGTCGGCGTCATGAACCATCACGTGTGCGGATCGTGCGCCGCGTGTCTGTCGGGCAACGACAACGAATGTCCCGAGATCGAGATGCTGGGCATCCACCGCTGGGGTTCGTACAGCGAATACGCCTCTGTGCACGATGACCAATTGCACCGGCTGCCGAAGGGACTCGATCTGGGCGAAGCCGCGGCCATGGCTGCGACAGGCCCCGTCGGGCTCACCCAGTTGCGGTCAGCTATCGCTGGACCGAACTCGGTGATACTCGTGACGGGCATGACTGGTGCTCTTGCGAGCGTCGTCGCCGCCCTCGGCACGGCAGTCGGTGCGACGATCATCGGCCTGAGCAGGCGCCCCAGGAGCGCCCAACAATCGATACCCATACTCGCCGCGACCCGCCCGGACCTGGCTGAGGCGATCATGGAAGCGACCGGAGGACGCAAGCCGACGGCAGCCATCGAAAACGTGTGTGCCCCCGAGGTCTTCGCGGGATACTTCCCCACGCTCGCAAACGGTGCGCGAATCGTCGTCTCCGGCGCCATCGGGACCCCCGAGATGCCGGTGCTGCCGGTCCCGGCCCGGTCGCTCTACACGCGCAGCATCACCCTCATGGGCATTCGCAGCCACACCGTTCCGATCACCGCGGAGTTCTGGCAGATGGTTGAAGGCGGATTCCGGCTCCCGCAGGGACTTGTGCACGAATATCCGCTCGAGGAAGCCGCGGCAACCCACCGCGCAATCCTGGACGGGAGTGTTGTGGGCCACACCATCCTCCGGGTCTCCTCCCAGCTCTGAAGGCGGGACCCGCGGGGTCGAGGGTTAAGCGCGTGCCGCCGCCGCCGCCGCGCGCTCGTGGTCGTCGAGGCTGCTCAGCCGCAGCGCATAAGCGGCGACGCGAACCCGTGGACCCGCGGCGGCAGCCGCGTATACCAGGTCCAGGGCACGATGGAGGTGATGCACATGCGCTTCACCGCATCCTGAGACATCCCCGGACAGGGCCGCGTCGAGGATTGCGCGGTGATCCTCCTGCGTCACTCTCATGCGCTCACGGGACTCGGGTGTCGGCTGCAAATAGTCCCGGTGAAGATAGGCGATGCGGTACCGCTCGGTGTCGTCCCACAGGTCTTCGATGAGCTTGCCCATCCGGCCGCCCGTACTCGCGGTAAGCCCGAGGTGGAAGGCGCGGTGCGCCGCGCGGAATGTGTCGAGGTCCAACCCGGCAATCGCGGCATCCATAGCATCCACGTCGGCGCGTAGCGCCGCGGAAGCCTCAGCGCTGATGCCCCCCAGTGTCGCGCCGATGGCGATGGGCTCCAGCGCAATGCGCATAGCGTAGATCTGATCGAAGTCGTCCAGATTGAGCTCGGAGACTCGTGTGCGACGATTGAAATCGCCCACAACGAGGTTCTCGGCGAGGAGGCGGCGCAGCGCTTCTCGAAGCGGCGTGCGGCTGATCTCAAATCTCTCGGCGAGCTGGACCTGGGACAGGACTGCTCCGGGTGCCAGAGCTCCCGATAATATGTCCGAGCGCAGGGCCCGATAAGCGAATTCGACGCTGTCTTTGAGACGGTCCGTCCCGGCCCCCATCATGCCTGCAGTGCCTGACTGATCGTTCCCACGCCCTCGATAATAGTCGTCAAATCGTCGTCAGTTCCTGGCCATCCTTCAGCAACACGAGGGACTTTCGATCCACTCCGGCACCCTCCGGGGTTCCGGTGAGAATGAATTCACTCGGTCGAAGACCACTGACACTCGCCCGACGAGTACCGGTACGAGAAACACAGCTGTTCCGCATACCCTCCTGCAGGAGGCTAAGTCTACCCTCGCCGTCGGGGAGATAACTCAGGACCCCGAGCGCATCGGGGTGTGACTTCGACGGACCGCGTCCACGCTCACGAGCGCCGGACCGGTAGGGGCATATCGTCCAACGATTTGCCCAGCGCGAACTGCCCTGCGTGCCGCCGCCGGGAACAACCGCAACGAGAGCGCTTCCGCGGCTGCGTACCCTCACCGGGACCAAGCTGCTTCATCAGCACGGATGCTGCCCACAACCCGCAGGATTGCAACAGCAGACCCGGAGAACCGCCGGGACCTTGGGGTCGACACCTCGACGGGCGGTCTCTCAGGTGACATCACTGGGTGTCGCCCGCGCGGCGACAAACCATCCAGCACAACCGGAACACGCCCGTAGCGACTTGCTTGAGCCGGATGCGGAGAAAAATCGCACGTCTGGTTGCAGGGGTCTCGAAGTAGTAGTGCGTCGGGGCTACCGACCAACGCTCGGGGTTTGAGGAGCCTAATTTGGCGGCGCAGGCTGGTCGGGAGCCGGGATAGCCCTGGTGCCGGGGTCGGCCTGCTCAAGCTGGCTGATCGTCATCTGACGGCCGCCCGGCGGGCCTGGCTACGCCGGGTTGCAAGTACCTGCGCTGGACGGCGGGAAGTGCGGACTCGATTGCCGACATGGCGGGGCTGCGGCACCGCGGGATGGGACGGATGTTCACCGGGTGCGGGGGCAGACCAGGTTGGTCCGTTTCCGCGGTCGCCGAAGTTTGGGCACGTCCGATGAGTTGGACGCAGTCGCCGCCAAATCCGCGACCGGCCTGGCCGGTAGGTCCCCCCAACTCTTGGACCCTGGCGCGGCGGTGACCTACGTCGAGGTGCACGACACGGTCCGGCGGACGTCCGGATATTCCACGCAGGTCAGCGGGTGCGGCTATCACGGGCTGGAGGGTTGAACGCGTTGCTGGCGCTCGCGTCGACGGCAGGTTCGGACTGGTGATCGTGGCGACCCGGCTGTGGAAAGGCTCCGCAACGCGGCGCTGGGAGAGGCTGGTCGGCGACAGTCTCAAGACCACCAGGGCGAACGTCGTGTGATGGAACGTCGGACGGATGGGCCGGTGAGTCGGGCGGTCTCCCGGCATTTCGCCCCATCGTTGGAGTCCGCTCGGTCGGTAGGCTGCCGAGAATAAACTGTCGACAGATCCGACGTATCTGTCTACACTTGGGCTACAGTGAGAACGACACGAAGGAGTGTGACGTCAGAGATGGCCACAGAATCGATCCCCGGCGACGTTATCGACGGAGCGCTCCGCATCTACGACCTAGTCTCTAGCTACGGCGATGAGAACGATCGTGAGGGGTGCATCGCGCAGCCGGTGATCGACAAGCTGCATGCGATCGGCGCCTTCGGAGCTTTCGTCCCCAGGGAACTGGGCGGCGCCGAGATGACTCCGCGGGAAGCCATGGACCTCTTTGGCACCCTTGCATACGCTGACGCCGCTACCGGATGGGTGACCTTTGCCGTGGGATTGGGCACGGGCCTGCCCGGCGCGTTCTTCGACCGCGAAACCGCAGAAGAGCTGTTCGCCACCCCACAACTCGGCATCGCTGGCCAGGGCACGCGCCCCGGGAAGGCGGTGCCGACGAAGGGCGGCCACCTTCTGAGTGGCTCTTGGGCCTTCGCCTCTGGCATCAAGCACTCAACCCATCTGCTGACGACGGCGCAGGACACCGAGAACGGAGAAGTTCGAGCCTTCATCCTCCCCATCGATCAAGTGACGTTTGACGACAATTGGGACGTCATGGGGCTGCGCGGAACCGGCAGCATCGACTACACGCTCGATGAGGTGTTAGTGCCCAGCAACTACAGCTTCTCCGCTGCGAGCAAGTCCCCGGTCACGGGCGGAAGCCTGTACCGGATCGGCATCGGCAACTTCGCGACAATCAATCATGGCGGCTGGGCCCTGGGCGTCGGACGTCGGCTGCTCGACGAACTGGCAGCGAGCGTCAGGGCGAAGGAAAGCCACCCCGGCTCCCTTGCCGGCAGCGACGCCTTCGCGGAGGACTACGCGAACGCCGAGGTCAAGCTGCGCTCCGCCAAGGCGTTCCTTTACGAGTCGTGGGAGGCGATCGAATCGGTCCTTTCCACCGGGGGCCCCATTCCTATCCGCCTCGAGACGCTGACGCGGGCCGCCCTTAACAACGCGACGTGGCGAGTCCAGGAAATCGCGTGCTTCGTCTACGCCTCGAGCGGCACCTCGGCCCTGCGCCGGGGGACTATCCAACGCTTCTTCCGGGACATCCACGGTGGCACCCAGCACATCTCGTCGTCGCGCAGCATCATGCATTCAGCCGGGCTGGAGCTCGCCGGTCTCGCTGAGGGCAAGCGCTGGATCCACCACGCCTTGAAATAGGCAACCCCCACAATCAAGGAGCACCATGTCAGGATTTCCCGGCGCGCACGCGGGTCGTGTCGCCATCGTCACCGGCGCCGCTGCCGGCCTGGGCCGTGCGTACGCGGAACGACTCGCGCGCGACGGCGCCCAAGTGGTTGTCGCAGATGTCAGCGACGGCGCCGCGACTGTCAAGGCCATTACGGATGCAGGCGGCCTCGCGGTCGCGACAACGGGAGACGTCACCTCCCTCCAGTCGATGGACGCCCTCCGGGACTTCGTCCATGGCGAGTTTGGACGGTGCGACATCCTTGTCAACAATGCGGGAGTGCATCCGCACGTCGGCTGGATGGAACTGGACTTCGCGGAATGGCGACGGGTCATGACGATCAACCTCGACAGCATGTTCATCGCCTGCAAGGCGTTCGCCCCAGACATGGGCAAGCGCGGGTTCGGTCGCATCATCAATATTTCGTCGACGACCGTCGATCTTGTTCAGCCGGGCTTCGTGCACTACATCGCGAGCAAAGCCGGAGTCATCGGATTCACCCGCGCCCTTGCCACCGAGCTCGGCAATTCGGGGGTGACTGTCAACGCGGTTCTGCCTGGCCTGACGAAGACCGCCTCGATCGCGGCCCAGTGGGAGGGTACTTCAGTGCTCGACCAGGTGGCATCGATGCAGGCCATCAAGCGGATCGCCGTCCCGTCCGACATCGAAGGAACGATTTCGTTCCTTGCGACGGACGACGCGGCCTGGATCACGGGCCAGTCGATTGTCGTGGATGGCGGACAAGTCCGACACTGACCCACGGCGAAGAGGGAGGCCCGTGCTGGTAGCGCGGGCCTCCTTCCTTTGGTCGTTCAGCCTTGATCCGCCGCCCCGGTTTGTAGTTGATCTTGAATTCGTGTCGTTGATCTTGTTCATCCCTGAACCATGGTGCGGGCAGGGGTGATGGCCCGATCTGTGGTCGGGGTGTTCGGGTGGTGCTGGCTCGGGCCTGGGGTGGCGTGGTGGGCGAAGGGGTGTCAGGCGGCTTGGGGTGGCGCCATGGCGGCGGTGAACATTTTGTGGAACAGCCGTTTCCCGGCGGCTGCCGGCCGGCAGGTGCAGGGTGTGGATGCGGGCGGAGTAGGCGATGCGGGCGGGAATGTTGATCGGTGCGGGTGCGGGTGCGGATGGTGGCGGTGCGGGCCCGGCCCAACGCGGTGCTGGTGAGGGCGGCAGTGAGGTTGTAGGCGATGACCGCGCAGGTCAGCCACGCAGCGTTGGCGTTGAACACCCCGGAAATGTTTCAGCGCTGAGCTTTTCAGGTCGGCGATGACCTGTTCGACGATGGCGTGGTCGCGGTGGTGCGCCTCGGCGATGAGGGTCGGTTCGGTGCTGTTGGTGAAGACGGCGTGGAACCGGTAGACGGTGAACAGTTCCCCTTGCCCTTGGCGGACGGTGGCGGGTTGAGGCGTTTCACCCGGCCGACGATCAGCCGGGCGGTGACGTGGTGTTTCCGTGGTTTGGAGGTGAACGCGGTGTAGGTGGTTTTGCCCGGCCTGCGCGGTCGGAGATCCACCGCCCGCTGCTCTTCGTCGAAGATCGCCTGCGGATATTTGATGGACATCCACCCCTGGTCGGGGATCGCGCTGATCGCGGCGGTGATCGCTGGGTCCATCGGCGGCGGTGATGGAAAACCGTGCGCCGGCGGCCAGGACCGCGGCGACGACGCTGTGGTTGTAGAACGCTCCAGTCCAGCCGGGCGCAGATCATGGCCGCCGAGTGGCCGGTGCGGCGGGTCGCGGCGATCGCATCGGCCAGGACTTCCCGGCCCTGCACTTTGTTGTATCCGTACCCGACGCCCTGCTTGCAGTAGCCGTAGGTGCGGCGCGTCGTGTCATCGACATCCAGCCAGGTCACCGCATCCCGATCACCGGGTGCCGCAGCCGGCAGCAAGATCGCCAGCGCGGCCAGTTTCACCAGTAACGAGGCAGCTACCGCGCCGAGTTGCCGGACATGCCCGAAGGTGAAGCCGCGCAGGAACGTCCCCAACGTCGAGGGTGCTTTCACCCCCGGCAGCACATTGGCCACCGCACCCTCCCGCAGCACCGAAAGGTCGTCGATGCTGTCGGCGCCGGCGAGCATCCCGGCGACCATGGAGGAGACCTTCGCCGCGGCATCGGCTCCGGCTCGGCCGGGGATCTTCACCAGGGCGGTGACCAGGTGCGGCAGGCCGGCCCGGCGGGGCCAGCCGCATCACCGGGGACCAGTCCGGCGGAGCTGATCAGGTTGGGGTCATCCAAGGTCGCGGTGACCTTGCCGGATCTGAGAGAGTTGCATCTCGCGGATGGCTTTCTGTTCAGGATCATGGGGGGACTTAGACACTCACCATTTTCCCAGCTCAGCGGCCATCCGCCACACCATTTGTTGACTATCTACACGGTCGATCCAGGTTCAGGCGAGTGGCACCTTTCGATCCAGGCGCAGCATCCGCCGGAGGGCACTGGGCCGCCCGCTGCGTCCTTGGAATTTCGCAAGACCGACCGCGACGAGCAACGCGACGCCATTGAACAGGTCGGGAATCCAGATCGGGGCGCCGGCCAGCTGCAGCCCGAGAACTCCCGTCGCGAGGACGTAGACGGCGACGACCGTCCCCCATACGTTGAATCTTCCGCCCTTGAACTGGGTAGATCCGAGGAACGCTGCTGAGAATGCCGGGAGAAGGTAGGACGGCCCAAGTGTCGGGTCCCCCGTTCCGAGGCGCGCGCTGATCATGACGCCGCCCAGTGCTGAGATGGCGCCACAGACCACCAACGCACCGATGATGACCGCCGACACGTGGACGCCCGCGAGCCGGGCCGCATCAATGTTGCCACCGGTGGCGTAGACGCGTCGACCGAGGGGAGTCTGCTCGAGCAGGTACCAGACGATAAGCGCGATAACGAGCATAACGATGACAGGCAAAGTGACGCCGAACACCTTCGTGAGCTCGATCCTCACAAGGGACGACGGAAGCCCCAGGATCTGCTGGCTATTGGATACCCACGCGATCACCGCAAGCAGGATCGAACTCATGCCGAGCGTTGCGATGAACGAGTCGATTTTTGCTCTCACGATGAGCAGCCCGTTGGCGAGCCCCACGATCGCTCCTGCACCTACGGCGAGGAAGAGCGCTGGCACTTCGGAGATGCCGACGCGCACGAGCAGCCAGGCGAGGATTATTGAGCCGAAGCCGACCTCGGCGCCGATGGCGAGGTCGAAAGTCCCGGCGGAGAGCGCCACCACCAGCCCGACGGCGATCACCGCGGTCACCGCCTGGCTGTCGAGCAACGCCGTCCACGTCTGCAGGCGCAGGAAAGTCGCCGGTACCCATAGCGCGAAGACTACAAACAAAATGATGAACACGTAGATCGCGCTGATGTTCTTGAACGAGAGTGCCTTGACGATGCGCCGTCGAAGCGGCGTGCGGTATATGTCCGTGAGGACGGGGGCCTTCATTGGCAGGTTCCTTGTCTTGATATTGCGCGAATTGGCGCTCACGAGTGCGGCCGGCCGAGGGAGGCGCTCACGAGCGTCGCCTCGTCGAGGTCGGGGCGGATCGCCTCTCCCACGACGACGCCGTCGCGGAGCACGAACACGCGGTCGCAGGTCTGAGCGAGTTCGCGCGTGTCCGACGAGCAGATAAGTACTCCGGCGCCGCTCCTAGCTACCTCGGCAATAAGGCGAAAAATGACGGCCTTCGCTCCGACGTCCACCCCCTGCGTCGGTTCGTCCAGGAGCAAAACGGCAGGGTTGTTGCGCAACCACTTTGCGAGCACGACTTTCTGCTGGTTGCCGCCACTGAACTGGTCGAAGCGGTTCTCCGGATTTGCTGGGCGCAGTCCCACGCGGTGCGCCCAGTCGCGGGCCTCCCGCTGTTCGGCGCGGCTGTCGAGCCAGCCAAGCGCGCGGGTGAGCGGTCGCAAGCGCGGAAGTGTGAGGTTTTCTCGGACGGACATGTGCAAGACGGCGCCGTTCCGGAGGCGATTGGCGGGCACAAGGGCCACCCCTGCCCCGATCGAGGCCCGAGGATCGGACCGCGGCATTCGGCGACCGCCGACCTCTATGGACGTGCACGAGGCAGGGGTCGCCCCGAAGACGAGGTCGGCGAGCTCGTCGCGGCCGGATCCGACCGCGCCGGACACGCCGACGATCTCGCCGGCTGCCACATGGAAATCGAGGTTGCGCACTACGGTCCCCGTGAGGCCGCGCACGGTCAGCGCGTGACCTCCGAACTCGGCGGACTCCCGTTCGGTGGTGACATCCACCATCGCCCCTGCAATGAGCCGCACGAGAATATCGTGGTCCACGTCGGCACGCAGCACATCTGCCACGAGTGCGCCATCGCGCAGGACGACTACTCGGTCGACGAGATCCATAACCTCGTCGAGGCGATGCGAGATGAACACGACGCCCGCGCCGCGCGCGGCTACTGTGCGCACGGCCTCGAAGAGAAGGTTCACCTCATCGCCGTGCAGAGGCGCGGTGGGCTCGTCGAGCACGAGCACATTCGCGCTGTGCTTCCACCCCGACAGGGCGCGTGCGATAGCGACGATGGTGCGCTCCGCGGCCGAGAGCGCTGTGACCGGCACATCCACATCGAACGTGCCCCCAAACTCGGCAATCAGCGAGCGTGCCCGCCATCGTTCCGCGCGGAGCCGAGCTGGTGCCAAACCCCGGGTGCCGAGTGGCCGAGTCAGGTCGAGGTTCTCGATCGTAGTCAGCGATCCGATCAACCCGAGGTCCTGGTGGATGAAGTGGACCTCGGACGTTCCGTCTTCCCCTTGGCCCAGCTCGACGACGGATCCCGCGTCGGGCTGGTAAAGGCCGGAGAGAACCTTGACCAGAGTCGACTTGCCCGAGCCGTTCTGGCCAATCAATCCCACGATTTCGCCGCCTCTTACCGAGAGGGAGACGCCGTTGAGCGCCTTAAGTGAGGGGAACGTCATCGAGAGGTTGGATACCGTCAGCAGTGGCGATTCCATCGAATATCCTTATGTCCGTATTCCGTCGGCTAGCGCTTGACGCCCCAGAGGGTGGCGTAGCGGTGTGCGAAGTCCGGGTATCCAGTCCAGCCGTGCGACGGGTCGAAGACGATGTCCTGGCGACGTAGGAACTGCTGCACGGGGATGCCCGCGAGCTGATCGCCCGAAAGTTTCTGGCCCGCGATCAGTCGCGCCGCCTGGTCGAGGAGTCCCCACGCAAACACCGGAGTGTCGAGCGCCAGACCGACCACTTGGTCACCATTCTTGATGGACTGGAGCTCTCCGGGACCGGGTGCCATGCCGACGATCGCCAAATTGATCCCCGCAGCGGAAAGCGCAGCCGAGAGTCCCGTGGACACCTCGTTGTTGGGGAATACCCCGACTGTGGACTCGGGGTGCGACTGCAGGTCACGAACAATCGTGCTCGGCGCCGTGTTGCCGATAGTCGCGATGGGCACCTCTACGGTTCGCTCCGAACATCCGGGGCATACCCTCGCGAGTTCCTTCTTGATCACCATGGCCGAAGCGCCCGTGAACTCGAGCTCCGGAACCGTGTAGACCACGACCTGTGAGTTGGTCCCCAGTTTGGCCGTAATGTAGTCGGCGACGAGCGATCCCGAGACCTGTGAGTATGGTTCGGCGGCTTGCGGCCCCTGGATTCCGTACGGTTTCGTGCCGGTGACGCCCGCTGTGGCGACAGGGATGCCCGCCTTCCGCAGCTGGGCGAACTGGTTCTTCCACAGGTTGAAGTCGATGCCCGCGTCGATTACAGCAGCAGGCTTGGAAGCGATGATCGCGTTGAAAGCGGTGTTGATCGTGTCGGCGGCGTGGCCTGCATTGAACTGGGTGATCTTTACGCCCATGACCTGCGCAGCACCCTTCAGGAGATCGAACAGCACCGCGGAGAACGGCGTGCCCTGATCGACGAACGCGATGTTCGCCCCCGTCGGCAGTGATGCGAGTGGCTTCAGGTCGGTGAATGCAGACGGGTGGCCGACGAAGGGCGCAATTGCCGCTTCAGCAGCCGCCTTCCCTGCCGCGACATCCGCCGGCGTCGCGGTGGTATTTCTGGCATTCGTAGCGGAAGAACAGCCTGCCAACAAAACTGCAACCGCACAAGAAACGGCAGCCACGAATCTACATTTGGTGTGTCGAATCATTGGATCCTCTAATCATCGTTGATTGAGTAGGCATGCGATCGAGTAGTACCCTGGTCGTGGATCTGGCGCGGTGCGGGCGCTCGTCTAGGCAACGAGCCAGTCGGATATCGCTTCTTGCGCTTCGGTGGCCGAGGGTGAGGCATCTGTGCTCACCCAGTGGACGTAGCCGTCGGGGCGCACAAGAAGTGCTTTCACCCCGGAGAAATCGGGCCGCGAACCGCTCACGACGCCGGCGGTCACAGCGACTCGGTCCGACGCGAGCGGCGCGAAGACACCATCGCCCGTGAGGTCGAGCAGGACGAATCGTCCGGTCGCGAGCAACTCGGCGATCCGCACAAGGCCGTCGCGTGTCTGCAGGGTTGCCTCTGGCACCGGGCGACCGAGCAGCGGATGCTCGGCCGCCGTCGTCTCATAGGCGTTTGTTAGCCCGTTAAGTTGGAGCCCGATGGCGCGGTTCACGTCGGGAAGCGGGAGGATGTCGCGACTGAACATCCGTTTGAAGGAGATGCCCTCTTTTGAGAAATCGAACTGCACGGCGCATTGCGCACGTACGCTCTCGAGCAGCTCTTTGGCGACCGGCAGTCGCTCCGACTGGTAGCTGTCAAGGATCGATTCTGTGGCTGCGCCGTTCACCACGAGCGCGAGCTTCCAACCGAGATTGAACGCGTCCTGAATGCAGAAGTTCATGCCGACACCCGAGGCCGGGTAGTGAATGCGGGCGCTCTCTCCTACAAGGAACACTCTGCCGGTGCGAAAGTTCTCGGCGAGACGCATCGCGTCGGTGAAGCGCGACGCCCAGACGAGCTCGTCGAACTCGATGTCCCGCTCGAATATGTCGTGCAGGCACTGCCGCACTTCTTCGGCGGTGACCGGCTCGTTTTTGTCCGCAAAGCGCCGTTCCGCGTGGACGAAGTTAAATCGCGTGGTCTCCCCGCCCTCGCCGAATGGAAAAGACGCAGCCCACCCCTTCTCGTTTTCCACCATGGCGCGGCCGGTTGCCCAGTGCATATTGATGGGAACATCGGCGATGATACCCGTGAATGTGCCATTGTGGCCGGGAAACGGGATACCCGCGAGCTTGCGCACGGCGCTCCGGCCACCGTCGGCGCCGACGGTATAGCCCGAAGTGAATGTCTCACGCGTTCCATCGGGCAACTCAGCCTCGACGGTCACGAGGCCGCTCGACTGCTCGAGCGCCACCACCGTGCGACCTTGCAGGATTGTCACACCCAGCTCCTTAGCCCTGGCCAACAGCAGTTCCTCGGTCACGTTTTGCGGAAGGATCAGGCGGTATCCGAAGGCCGAGCGGAGGTTGGGCCAGTGAATAGGTTGCATGCCCGCCCAGATGTGGAACTGGATGAGCGGATTGTCGCGGATCTGACGCGCCCTGGCGATGAACTCCTGTGCCATTCCGCGATAGTCGAGCAGCTCGAGCACGCGCGGGAGGACCGTGCCGGCGCGGGACTGTACACCCTGTTCTCGCCGCTCGAGAAGGAGCACCTCGCAGCCAGCGAGGGCGAGCTCCGTCGCGACTGTCAGGCCGGACGGGCCTGCTCCCACGACTATCACCTGAGCATCCATCAGACTGCTCGCTTCTGTATTTCGGTCGTGGTGACCTGCTTGACGAACGTGGCTATGCGGTCGAGGTACTGGGCGCTGTCAAAGAGCGGGTCTTCGTGGTTCGCTGCGGGGATGTTGATTACCTCGCAGGGGACTCCAACGTGGTTCGCGCGATCGGCGAAGTACGACGTGTGCGCGTGGTGGACGAGCGCGTCGGCGAGCCCATGCAGAAGGAGCAGAGGAGGCGATCCGGGAGTCAGGTGCGAAACCGGACTGAGTCCTAGCAAGAGTTCCTCAGTGAGCTCGTCAGGAGTGACGCCCGCGAGGGCGGCGAGTCGTTGACGGGGGATCTCCAATCCCTGAGGAAGAGTGTTGGAGATGATCTCGGCCGGAATAGGAAGCCCGGGGATCGGCAGGAGGGTTTCCATCGCCGACGAAAGGTCGTACCTCCCGAACAACCCGACGAACCCAGCAAACCGGTAGCGGGAGGTGAAGCATGCCAGCGCGGCGAGGTGCGCGCCGGCGGAGGCGCCCATGAGGACGATGCCCGAGGACGATGGCGCGATTCCGGCGTCGATAAGCCACTTGACGGCTGTCTCGATATCGGCTCGTTGCGCCGGGAACGGCGCCTCACCGACGAGCCGGTAGTCGATGGAGGCCACAGTCACGCCCGCAGCGGCAAGACCGTCGAGCCGCGCGGGATGGTCCGCGCGCGTTCCGACGACCCACGCGCCACCGTGCAGGTACACGACGATGGGAGCGGTTGGTTCTGTCGCGCGGCGCAGGTCGAGTCTCAGTCGTCGGTCGCCGTAGACCGCGAACTCAGCAGTTGTCACATCAAACCTTCGAGTGCTCGCCGAGGGCATGCCAGGCCTGGTTGTGGTAGACGAGAGGTGCACGTGTGGCCTGGGCTGGATCATCACGATCGGGTGCGATGATTTCGAGAGCCTCGACGGCGACCAGCGTCGAACCGCCAGCACTCATGCGATTCACGATCTTTCCCCGAATCCAGAACCGAGCTGCCGTAAAGTGCGGCTCCCCCGTCTGCATGCGCCTCCATATCGATGTGTCGGCAAAGCGATCGACGCCGCTCGTGGCACAGAGCTTCGCGACGTCGATCTCGTCGGCGCCGAGCAGATGCACGACAACCGTCTCGGCCTCGAGGATCGTCGGGGTGCTAGAAGACAGTTCCGATAGCGAGAACACCAGGAGCGGCGGGGACACACTCACTGAGATGACCGAGGTGGCGGTGAGGCCGACAGGCCCCTGTCCCGCGTCCGCCGTGATCACCGCGACGCCGCCGGGGTGGTTGCGGAACACCGACCTGAATTTTTCTGGTGTCACCGTGCTGATCGGCGCCTCCACCTTGTCCGAGAGGGGTGGTGACTCCTGCCGCACTTGAGCAGAGAGCCTCGGGGCGGGCATCAGATGGCCCCTGCGTAACAGCTCAGCATGATTGCCCTTCGTTGAAGTCCATATCCGGTTAGAGGCCGGTTGTGCAACTGTAGACAGAAGAGTCGTATCTGTCTACAGATTGAAGACTTGTACCGATCTACTCGGAGCGCTGGGTGGCGGGGTCACCTGACCGACGAGGGGTGCTTTTCCGACTGCCTCGACAGCTTCGGTAGATGTGGAGGTGATTGATCCGCTGGATGCGGTGGACGTGGGTAGAAGCTCGCTCACGCAGGCATAGTCGTGCGGGGTGAGTGAGGCCGCCGTGATTGCCCCGTCGCCGGTGTGGCCGGCGGGTACCCGGCTGATCCTGCGGAAGGAACGGCCGCATCCCGGCGTGCAGGCGAGTTCACCGACCCTGGACGGCACCGGATACCGACTTCATCACCGATACCGCGGCCGGGGCCGGCGCGCCCGGACCTGCGGCACCGGCAGCGCAACCGGGTCGAGGACCGCATCCTCAAAGCCAAGGAGGCCGGGTCGCAGACCCTGCCCTGCCACCACGGCGCCGCCAACGCCGCTTGACTGGAGATCGTCATGAAGCAACAGTTCCTGGCTCCGGCCAAACTCAATCCCCGACAAGTCCGGACACTCCAGTTCTTGAGGATGGAGTGATGGGACGACCGTCGGGCAATTTTCCGCCCGAACTGCAGAAACGTGCTGTCTGCCTGCGTGGTCAGGGAGGCGCGGGCCGCACATGCGTAGGAGTCGGCAACGAGACCGACTCGTTACAGACGGAGATCGGACTCCGGTCGTGGCACGCGCCACCCATTTCTCCGTCGTGACCGTGTGGCGGGTGATTCACCCCGTTCGGACCAGTAGTGCACGCCTCGCCGGTCCGTCATCATGGAACTCCAGAATTCGACCACGACCGAGTACATGGGCGCTCAGACTGCTTCCGGACACCAAGAACCCGGCGACGATGTTGGTGTGGAGCTTCCGCTGGGACCATCGAAGGGCGGAGCCAAGCATTCGGTTCACGCGCCGCCTTGGCCTGTTGCCATGGGCGTGATGGCCCAATCTGCCCACTCCTGCCATCACCGTGTCGAGCCGCACGGACTCGGGAGCCGGTCGGTCTTTGCGGGGTGCCTAGCCATCGGGCGAGGTTCCACATATTCTTCATAGGGAATCGTCGGTGAAGGAGTGGTGGCGTGGTCGCAGATGCCGGTGGGTCAATGAGTAGGTCCCGCGCCCTCGAGGGATCTGTAGGTGTTGCCGCCCGCTCTGGGGAGTCGCCTGACGCCGGGTTCGGACCGGCCGGTGGTGCGGATGTCGCGGGCCGAGATGGCCGCGGACCGGTTGATGGCGAGAGCGGAAGCGGCGTCGCCGGGGGATCGGCTGGGTTCCAAGGAGGAGCTGCGGACATTGTGCGGGGTGTCGGTGGGCACCTTCAACGAGGCGGTACGCATCGTCCAGTCCCGCGGCATCGTGTCCGTCCGACCCGGCCCCGGTGGCGGCGTCTTCGCCGCCGCGCAGTCGGCGATGGTGCGGCTGGGCAACTCGGTGCTGGCGTTGGATGCCAGCGACAATTCGGTGGCCGAGGCGATCCGTATCCGAGATGCGCTGGATCCCTTGTTGATCGAGGACGCGCTGTGGTACGCCTCGCCGGCGGACATTGCCGGGATGCGAGAAATTTTGGCTGATATGGCGGACACGGTGGCCCGGTACGACCCACCCGGTTTTGTCCATGCCAACTGGCAGTTGCACGCGCGGATCGCCGCGGTCAGTCCCCACCCGGTGCTCCGCTCGCTGTATGTCAGCTTGCTGGATCAGATCGAATCACACACCCTGGATGTGCTGCCTGGGAGCGACCAGCCACTTCCGGAGTACATCGCGGAGCGTCAGGCCCTGCACGCTGCGATCGTCGATGCCTTGGAGAGCCGTGACCGCGCCGCGGCTTTGCGGCTCATCGGCGAGCACAACAACAGCAACGCCCTGCCGGGGGCATTGGTCCCCGCAGATCCGGCCGAAGCGCCGTTCGGCCGATGAGCCAGGACCTGATCGATGTCCACGCCCACTTCTTGACTCCGCAGTACTTGAAAGCTGCGGTGGCAGCAGGTCAACTCGTTCCAGATGGCGGGCCGGGTTGGCCCAGATAAATAAACCGCGGAGGATCACCTGTCGATGATGGATCGACACGACATCCCCAGGTCGCCGCTGTCGGTGTCCTCGCCGGATGCGCATTTGGGCGACTCATACGGGGAGGTTGTTGCCCGGCACGTCAACGACTTCGGCGCCGACGTGGTCCGCGCACACTCCGATCGGTTCGGACTTTTCGGATTGCTACCGCTTCCCGACGTCCAAGGCACTCTCGCCGAGATCGACCACATCCTGGATGACCTCGGCGCCGACGGTCTAGCGGTGGAGAGCAACGGACACGTCGGTATCTGGGGGATCGGCTCTTGGAACCGGTGTGGTCGGACCTGGACCGCCGCTCGGCGGTGGTGTTCAGCACCGTGAAGAACAGCAGGTAGACCGAGACGCCGAACTGTGCGGCGGCCAACGACTGGACCAAACCCAGGAGCAGGGCCCCGGCGAATGTGCCCAGTGGCGCTCCCGACGCCACCCAGGGCGGCGGCGATGCCGACCAGCAGGTACTGGGTGCCCGCCTGGGTGCGGGTCAGTATCAGATGTGCTGCGTTGCACAGGATCGCCGCAGCCTGGAAGGCCACCACATAGATGCCGCGGACCTGCACCCCGAACACGGTGAAACCAGAGGTACCCAGCGAGCTGTTCAACGGTTTCGGGGTGAAGGCGAAGGCCTGAGAGAAAATGCTTTGGGCCAGCAAGGCAATACCGAACGTGGCGACCAGGGCGCCCTCACCGCCGCGGTCCTGCAGCCCGGTGAGCAGAACTATCTGCACCACGTAGGCCAGTACCGCGACCATGATCGCCACGATAGGGATCGAGTACGGCGCTGCGATGCCGAGGCGATTAGTGCACACATACGCCGGGTAGGCACCGCCGATGAGGACCCCCCGTGCGCCAGGTTGATCAGTTTCAGGACCCCGAACACCACCGACAGGCCCAGTGCGATCAGCGCATACAGGCCGCCCAGCAGCAGCCCGTTCACCACGGCGTCCAGGTTCATCGGTGCTCCCGAGGTGTCAGGGGTCCTCCGGAGCGCAGTGCGCGCCGGTCCGGGCCGCAGATCTGGCGCTGCTGCGTCACTGCAGGCCCGTGGCGGTGATCTGGAGCTTGACGGCCGGATCGGTCGGCAGTGACCTGCACAGTGTTTGCCGTTTAGCCACTGGGTGACCAGATACGGCGTGGCGAGGTGTGCTTGGCACCGAAGGCGATGTGGCCCAGCGGGTTGTCAGCGTTGGTCTTACCGATCGCCGCGTTGACCTTCTCGGGGTCGGTGCCCGCGGCTTTGATGCCCGTCGGTGACGATGGCGACGACGGTGTAGCCCAGCACTGCGATGTTCATGTCGCCGAGATTGTTCGGATACTGCTTGCCCAGGGTCATCTGGAGTTGGGCGCTGTTGGCCTTACCCGTTGCGGCAGTCCAGAACGCGTCGGACAGGGTGCCTTCGCCGATCGGTCCCAGGGCCTGGGTCAAACTCTGCCCGGACGAGGCTTTCGCCACGAACGGCCGCCCCGGTTTGAAACCAAATGATCACATCTGCTTCCACAGGGCGATCCCGCCCGGGGGACAATCTTTCCGGCCCATAGTTGGGCGTTCTTGACTGTGGCGTCGTTGATGAACGAGGAGAAATCGGTGGTGCCCATAGGAAAGCTGTAGTCCCCGACGACGTCCAGGCCGGCGGCCTTGAATGCCGCCTTGTACAGGCCACGCTCGGCGATACCGTCGGGCTCGTTGTCGAGGAACACGGCCACCTTTTGTTGCTGGTGGTGTCGGTGGCCAACACCTTGGCCACCGCAGTGGCCTGTTCGGCTTCGTCAAGACAAGGTCCCAGGAGTAGGTCCAGCCGCGGGCGCAGCAACGATGCTCCGAAAATACTTGATGCTCTTCTGAAGGACGGCAGGGCGCGGCTGGACCACACCGAAATATGACTGCGGTCACCGGCGGACAACGGCGTGGCGGGGTCGAGCGGGATCACCTGGCCGCGTGGGCCCCGCTCATCAGGGCGGCCAGGTCCTCAGGGGCCAGGAACGACGGTGGCGGCGGAGGACCCCAGTTGAACAGACCCTTGGCACCCTGGAGAATCTCCGGTGTCCACAGCTGGTCGTCCACCACGCAGTCCATGTCCGAGTAATACTCGCTGAAGTTGCCCGCCGGATCCTTGAGATACCAGAAAAAGTTGGATCCGGCGTGGTGCCGGCCCAAGCCCCAGATGTGCCGTTCGGGATGGTCCTCCAGCATCGCGAAGGCACCCCGCCCGACATCGTCGATGTCATCTACCTGCCAGGACGTGTGGTGCAGGAAGGTCACGGGCGCCTTGAGCACGAGCAGGTTATGGTGATCGATCGAGCACCGCAGGAACGCACCGGCACCCTTGATCACATCGCTGACCTTGAACCCGAGCCCTCGAGTGAGAAATGTATGGGTCACGTCCAAATCAGTCGTACCGACCACCGCATGTCCGAGCTTGCGCGGCTGCACCCGCTCGGTCCGCAGCAGCCCAGGCGCCCGGCTACCCTGCCGTTCGTAACGTCCCGGCCCGTTGTAGGCGGTCGCCCCGATCGCCTCCTGCACCAGCCGCGGGGCGATCTCCAAAACGGCGCGGACGCCGGTCGCCTTTTCCACCGCGGCCAGATCAGTGGCCGTGCGCTGCACTTGGATGCCCAGCCCGTGCAAACTGTCCGCAGCCCGGGAAAGGTCATCCCGGTCATCCACCCCGACCCGCATCTCCACCAGCCGGCGGGTCGGGGCGTAGAGGATGTGAAGCTGACGTCCGCCGTCACGTGTGCTGAACCAACCATCACCTGCTGGTGCGAGACCGAACTCGGCGTAGTAGTCCGCCGTCTCCAGCACGTTCGGCACACCCATGGTGACCGACGTCAACCGATGCAAAGCCATCGTTCAGCCCTTCTTCGCCGCGACGAAACGATGCCGGAGCTCGCCGATACCTTGGATGTGGGTGACCAGTTCCTCGCCGTCCTGCAGCCACCGCGGCGGCGTACGCCCCAAACCCACACCCGAGGGCGTCCCGGTGAAGATCACATCCCCCGGCAGCAGCGGCAACGTCGCCGACAGCTTGCTGACCAGAGCCGGGACGGAAAAGATCAGGCTGCTGGTGCGGCCCAGTTGGACCACCTCACCGTTGATCGCGCAACCCAGCTCCAAATCGTTCGGGTCCTCGAATTCGTCCAACGTCACCAGCCACGGACCGATCGGGCCGAAGCCGGGCAGCGACTTGCCCAGACTGAACTGCGGCGGCGTCGCCGCCATCTGCAGGCTCCGCTCCGAGATGTCCTGTCCCACCGCGAATCCGGCGACGTAGGATAACGCGTCATCGAGAGGGACCTGGTACGCGTAGCGTCCGATGACGGCGACCAGCTCGACTTCCCAGTCGGTGTGCCCCCCCCTCCGGCAATGTGATGTCACCGCGCGGCCCGGTGATGCACGACGCGAACTTGGTGAACACCGGCGGCTCGGTCTCCGGCACCGCATAACCGGACTCGGCCGCATGCTCGATGTAATTCAATCCGATCGCCAGGACCTGCCGCGGCGATGGGGCAGGGGAACGCAGGTCGCCCTCGTCGAACGGATCCCCGGCAGGTAACTCGGCCTGGCCGGCCCACGCAGTGAAGGCCTCCCACCGGTCGTAGATGGCCTGCGGGTCGAAGTCGAACTCTCCCCGGCTGGCCTTGCCCACGTCTACAGCGGCCCCGCCGCTGATCAGCACCAGCCGTCCGGCCAAGTTTGCGATACGCACGTCGAAGTTTCCTGTCGTCGTTGAGCAGCGAAGTGAGGCACCTATACCGGCCGGACTTTCACCATGATGATTGGAAAAGATTGTCACGGCCTCCCGGGCCGCTGTCAATAGATCCTTCAAATCATCATGGGTATTTGAGTGCTAGGGCTGATCGCAGGCCCCTGGCCCCGTCGGGTCCGCCGCCCAAGCACCCGCCTGTGGTGTGCTCCTCGTGCGGGTGCCCGCGACTCTGACAGTTCAGCTCTCAAACTCAGGCCGGACGACGCCAAGGTCGCCTCAGCCCGCGAAGGGGCCACTACGGCCAAGGGTCTGAGTTCCACGACTAGATCAAAACCAAAATGGAGAACACGCGGCAGAAGCCACGAGCTGGCCGTGAGGGGTTTGACGTTCACGGTCCGACCTGGCGTGGTGACCGGGTTCCTCGCTCCCAAAGATGCCGGTAAGTCCACCACGATGCGGTAATCCTGGGGCTGGACTTACCGACCTCAGGGTCGGTCACATGAACGGGAAACCGTTCGCTGAGTACCGCCGACCCCTGGCGCAGGTGGGTTCGCCGTTGGAGGCCCGCGCGTTATACACCGGACGTTCGGCCCGCAACCATTTGCTGGCGATAGCGGCCACGGCCGGGATCGGGGCGCAGCGGATCGGCGAGGTCATCGAGATGATCACAGTCAGCCAGGTCGCCCGCCGCCGCGCCGGCGCGTTCTCGCTGGGGATTGCAGCGGCTCGGGATCGCGTCCGCGTTGCGGCGATCCTCAGACGCTGATTCTTTGCCAGACCACGAAAGCCAAACTGATCTGACGACAAGTGGTGTCGCGACAATTGTCTGGGTGGTCAGATGCGGCCGGTGCGTTGTAGCGCGAGAAAGGCGCCCCAGCCGAGGGGGGCGGGCAGCCAGAACGTCGCGGTGCGGAAGGCCAGGACAGCGGTGATTGCTGCGGTGATGGGGACGCCGGTGGCGGTCAGGCCGGCGACCAACGCGGTTTCGACGGCGCCCAGTCCGCCGGGGATGGGCGCCGCCGATCCGAGGGTGGAGGCGGCCAGGTAGACCACGACCAGAGAGGTGACAGGGACCGGGACGGAGAACGCGCGGAGCGATGCGTCCAGTGCCAGGACGTACCCGGTGTTCAGTAGCAGGACCCCGGTGACGGCGGTGCCGAGTCGGCGGGGGTTGCTGGCGGAGGCGATCAGCTGGGGGAGAATCCGGCGGATCAGCGGCGCAGAACCCCGCGCGGCGGCGGGGCCAGCGCGATCGGGGCGGCAATAATCAGGGCGCCGGCACCGATGGTCAGCACGGTGCCGCTGGGCAGCAGGGTCAGGTGGGAGCCGGACGCTCCGCTGAGCCAGCCGCAGATCACCACCAGCGGCACGGTGACTGCGATGGTGACACTTTCCTTGACCGCGACCTGCTGCGGCGACTGCGATGGGACGCCAGCTTGGTGCAGGTACCGGATATTGAGACCGATGTGCCCGACCGCGGGTGGCGTGATCAGGGAAACAAACGACGAGGCCAGTTGCACCGACACTGTCCGCGCCAGAGGCACGTTGACGGTGAGGAACGCTTGCAGGGCCAGCGCAGGCCCGAGATAGGTGACCGCGGAACCCACGAGGGCCATAGCGAGCCAACCGGGCTCCGCACTGGCCAGCGCGTGACCGATATTGACCTGGGGAAGTTGGGTGGCCAGCATGTAGGCCGCCACGGTGGCCCCCAGCACGCTGATCACGGTCCGCAGCCGAAGCCGTTGCAGACGGGGCGGGTGGCTGACTTCGGGGTGCCGTTGCGGGCCGATGAGGGCGGCCCGCAGACCGGCCAGGACCGGTGTTCCCCGGATTTCGCGGCGAACCTGCTGGGGTAGGGCGATGGGTTGCAGCAGCGCCGCCTGCCGCCTGTCGGTCACCGCGGCCGGGTCGTAGGCGGTGCGTAGGGCCGCGAGGCGGCCGGCGCTCCAGCGGTTACTGCGCAGGCCACCAGTAGTGCCACGACGTCCAGATCACGCTGCACCTGGGTCGCGGCCGGTTGCGCCGACCCGAAATCGGTGAAACCGACCTGGCCGTCGGGCAACAGCAGCACGGTGTCGGCGGTCAGTCCGCCGTGCGCCACGCCGGCGTCGTGCAGCCGCCGCAGCGCCGCGAACCCCGCTTCGGCGCCCCGGCTTGCCTGCCCGCCGACCGCGGAGGAGAGAGGTTCCCCGGCAGGTACCTGCTCCAACAGCACCAGGGTCGGCCCGGCGGCCAGCAGGGCCAGTACGTGAGGTGCAGCGACGCCGGCAGAGGCGGCGAGCGTCGCGGTCAACACCTGCCGCTCCAGTTGCGCGGATAGTGTCAGGGCCGGTCTGCCGACCACGGCCTTGGTGAGCCTGATCAGCCGCCACCCGCGCCGGGCGATGGGCATGCCGCCGCGGTCGGGATCCATGACCGTGACCTGGATGTCCCCCACGGTCGGGCCGGTGCCGGTGTAGCGGATACCGCCGGTCGGGTGCTCCAGCGGTCGCAGAGCGGTCAGCTCGAACCCGGCGCCGGCCAGGACCGTCCGGATGACTTCCGGCGAGGGCCGGGCCGGGACCACCCCGACCGCCACCAAAACCCCCAGTCCCGCTACTGCCCCGACCAACACCGCGAAGGTTGCGCTGAACGCCGTGACACTGCCCAGAAGCAGCGCACATCCCAGCGTGGCGGCCACGACCAACCGCGAGGCGCCCCACCACCGGCGGTGACGCAGATCCGCGCCGACCAGGAGCGCGAGGACGACGGTGATGGGCAGCACCGCAGAATGTGTCGGCGAACCCGTCAACATCCGCGTCCTGTCCTGCCCGACGCTCAGGCGAACAAGCACATTCAGACCGTCGTGGCCGGCAATGCCTGCAGCGGACGCTAAAGGCGCGCAGGTCATCGCGAAACGCCGTGACCGCAACACGTCGATCATCACTGCGGCCAGGACCACCAGCACCGCCGCGGATATCGCCACATTGGCGACAGAAGGCACCACCCGGACCGGGCCCGACCGGGCGATCGGGAGCAGCCGGTCAGCCGCCGGTACCAGACCTGGCAGCACGACGCCGGCCAAAACACCGCGGCGAGGGCAACAGTTGCGGCGAGCAGCCGAACCGCACCCAGCGGATGGCGAACTCTGAGCCCGGGCCACCACGGCATCGACCCGCCGACCTTTCCGGTGTGCCCAGCAGGTGACGTGCTCGCACCCGGAGCTGAGGGACGTTCCTGGTGGCCCCGACCCGCCCCGTCGTCACCGGCTCACCGGCAGCAACACCGTCGCCATCACTTGCCATAGTTGTCCCTGGAAAGTTGTCCCTTGAAACCAGGCCAGTCCGGTCCTTGCGCCGGCGGTGTGCACGCGGTGATCAGAGCGGGCTGAGCGCCTACACGGTTGCGACAGGCGTGGTGACTGGTGGCGGTAACTTCTTTGGCTTTCTTGCGCAGATCCGTCAATGCTCGGGTGGTGCGGCGGGTGTCGGCGGTGTCCAAGACCCGCGCCACCGGACCAACGCCCTCGGCTTGCACAGCACCGATCCACTATGGCCTCCGGGGTGTGCACCGGACCGTGTTGGTCGGTGATTATCGCGCGATCCCGTCGGCGATGTGCACCTGCCCGACGGTCAGCGGTGTCAATTGCCAAATCAGCTGGTTCTGGCACAGGTTTCGTGACGCTGACGGGGTGGTTGATCAAGGCGAAGATCCACACCCAGTTCCTGCGCTAGGCAGTTCCCGGTGACAGTGTGGCCGGTGTGGCATATCTGCCACCCACGGCGTCCGGGCCGGGAATAGGGTGCCCCGGACCAGGCACCCCAGCGCGTCGCTTTCATCGTGCGGGAACCTGCCGCCCCTCAGCCCCTCGTCCACACGAGCACAACTGAGCAAGATCCCTTACCGTGCAATTTCACATTCTCAGGTGGTGAACACGACGCGGCTGCGGCCGTAGTCGGAGACCCAGGCCTGCTCAACCTGGGCCAGCGGCATTTGGATCACCTCGATCTGCAAGTGGGCGGAGTCGGCGATCTGCAGGGCCTCGGCGGAATTCTGCAGGATCTCCGGGACCCGCACCGCGCCGATCCCGGCGCCCATCAGGATGACGGAGGCGGAGCCCAGGACGCTGGTCGGCACGTTGGTCGAGGCGCCTGCCGAGGTGCCGGCGATGACGTAGCGGACCGGTTTGGCCGCTTTGTGGCCGCTGGCGATGGCGGTCAGCACGGTCTGGGTGGGTGGGCCGGAAAGGTAGTCCAAAACGATGTCGATGCCGCCGTCGGCGAAATGCGCTGCCAGCGCGTCCTGGATGTCTTCGGGATCGGCGGTGAGGTCGATGGTGGTGTCGGCGCCAAGCTCGAGGAGCCTGGCCAGTGCGCCTGTGCTGCGGCCGGTGACGATCACCCGGTCGGCGCCGAGGTGTTTGGCGATCTGGACGGCGACCTGCCCGGTGGTGCCGGTCGCACCGTTGATCAAGACGGTTTCGCCGCGTTGAAGCCCCGCGCGGGTGCGTAGCGCGCCGATCGGTGACTGACCCGGGTTGAGGATCGCTGCGGCGACCACGTCGCTGACCGCGTCCGGAACCGGTAGGCAGAGCGCGTCCCGTACCAGCGTCTTCTCGGCCATCCCACCAAAGGGTGCTTCCGGCAGCAGGAACGCGACGCGAGCGCCGCTCTCGGTCCGGCCGACGCCGTCCAGGCCTGGCACCAGGGGGAACCCGCCGGTCATCGAGTAGTGCGTACCGGCCGCCCGCGCCCGGGTGGCGTTGGACAGCGCGGAGGCCGCCACGTGGATGACCGTCGCGCCATCCTGCGGCTGGGGTTCTTCGAACTCACCGTAGATCGGTGTCTGATTCGGACCCGAAACGATTGCGGCTTTCATTGCTTGCTTCCTCTTCTGCCGGTTGTTGAAAAAACTTTGGGGTAGCAGTCGTGCCTGCTCAGAGCTCTCCGGGCACAGCGAACCGGTAGAACACCCCACCGACCGGCTGGACGCCCATGAGCAGCCGGGCGGCGGCGTTCTCCAGATCGCGGGCCCGGGACAGATCACCGACGTGCACCGGGTCGTAACCGGCGTCCCGGATCAGCTGCTCGGTGATTTCACGGGCACCCTCGTCGGCGACGTAGCAGTTGCTCGGTCGCACCCTTTGCTCGTGCACCTTGTCGAAAAGCCCCCCGAAGTTCATGTTGAAGCTCTTGGCCACCGGGGCGTGGGTGAATGACTTCACCTCCTGGGCGTAGGACGGGAAACTGCCATGACGCTCGGGCAAAACGTTCGTCGCGTCGATCGCGATCTTTCCCTCCAGACCGGTCACCGCGCCCAGCGCCGACGAAATCTTCGCGCCGGGCACCGCGATCAGCACGACGTCGGCGGCGGAGACATCCCCACCGTCCCGGCCGAGCTCATCGACCTGATGGCCCGCCGTCCGCCAGAGCTTGGCCAGGCCCCCGCCGATCGTCCCCCGCCCTATGGTCACAATCTTCATCTCGGTCTCCTTCGGTCGATGGTTGCGGATCCGGCGTCGACGCCGTACTGCCGCGCCCGATGGTTAACGTGTGAACCAAACGCTACGCCTATCTTGTTCACACCTGAACCAAGAGCTGGCTAGATTGACATCCATGACCGAAATGAGGTGGCTCGACGATCGGGAACAGCGGGCCTGGCGCAGCCTGATGGCCATGCAGGAGGGCCTCGAGGAGTTCATCGAGCGGCAACTGCGCAACCGCTGCGACCTCTCGCACGCCGACTTCCAGGTGTTGGCGCATCTCTCAGAAGCAGCCCACGGTCGGTTGCGCCCGTTCGAGCTGACCCATCTGCTGCGCTGGGAAAAGGGCCGGCTCTCGCAACACCTGGGCCGGATGCAGACTCGTGGCCTGATCTCGCGCGAGCGGTGTCTCGACGACCGGCGGGGCGCAGTGGTCTGCATGACTTTGCGAGGTAGCGAACTGATCCAAGCGGCTGCCCCGCAACATGTCGCCGACGTCCGCTCGGCGGTTATCGATCAGCTCACCCCCGGGGAACTGGCGACACTGACCGCCGTCGCCGACAAGATCCGCGACCGGCTCACACTGCTGGGCAAGACCCAAGCTGACACGGGTCCTTCCGTAGACGATCCCGCTTCGGTCGCCGATCGTCCAACGGGCACCACGATCGACTTTTGGGGCCGGACCGGCCGGTTCGGAGGTCTTTGCAAGACGTACTACCCGCCGCGCCGGTAACGGCCGCCACCGCCCCTGCCGAAGGTCCAGAGCCAACTCGTCCAGCAGCCGGTCAACGCCGTACTCCTGAACATCGGCCAAGGTGACATCGTCGACGCCCGGTGCGCCCTTGTTGACGCGCACCAGAGCCCACGCCCGCTGCATGACGTCCCTGCGGTAGAGCTTGTCATGCAACGCGTGGAACCTACGTTCTGGATCGGCCTTAGCCGACCGGTACAGCGCATGCTGTAAGGCACAAACCCGGGTCACTGATGGACCCCACCGCGGTGGAACTAACCGAAACGGCACTCACCGGGCCCCCCCTTCACAGCCATCGCGCACCAACGAAGCAGCGGCCCTTCCCTCACCGACGGTTGTGTTGTCCGCACGGCTCGATCGGTACGACGACCGCCTCCGACTCCCTCCCGACCCCAGGCCACTTCCGGCTCCCCACCGGTTATAGGACTAGGCTTTCCACGCCAATCGCAGAGCGCTTCGGCGGGGGAGGGTTCGGTGCGGCTGCGGGCTCACGACCCTGACCGGGTCAGGAACGCCCCGGCCAGTACCAACAATGCGCACAACACCAGGGCTCCTGCCACCGCAGGCACACCGGAGTGCTCGATCGAATACATCGGACTTTCCGCACCTTCTCCACGATCACCGGCCGGGCCGCCGCTATAGCGCTGCCGCCTCCCACTGTACTGACACGACACCTGCTCGGCCCCAACGAGCGTCGTGCCACCGACCGCGCAAGCCCTTCGGCCGCTGACCGGCCGAGGTCCCGGTCTTCCACGGCCATCACCAACGCTCACCGTCACCCCGAAACGGGGCAGGGTATCGCGACGTCGGTCCCGTGCCAGGGGTGGGTGCTGCGATGGTGAGCGGGTTCTGGCCCACCAACGGACGCGGCATCAGCCGCAATGCCAACTGATGAACCAAAAAAGTTGAGAACTCACCGAAGCTTCGGATCGGTCAGGTTGACACCCGTTCTCCAGTTCTTTTTCTGCCGTCGGATAGAAGCGCAGGAGAATCACCAATGCGCGGTTCTCACCTGGATCACCAGGTGCGTAGGCCTTGAAGAATGACCGCAACGGCCTTCCTGGACCGGGCCTCCCACTCGGCCGGCGGCACGCGGGTCAGCACTGCGAGCAGCAGGATCACATCGGTGGCGTCGACGTCGTCACGGACATCGCCTGATTCTTTTGCGCGATCGAGCATGTCGTCCAGGGCCTGGTCGAATCGGTGGTGGTGATCGGCATAAAGACCCTGCCATGCGGCCAGCTCGATGGCTGCGATCACGCCGCGCTTGATCCGCGCATAGTCCACGATGCGGTCCAGCCACCGGGTCAGAGCCTCGAACGGGGGCAGCGTCGCGAGCAACGCGGAGGCCGATTCCACCAGTTCGCGCATCTCCTGCTGGTAGACCTGGGCCAGCAGGTGCTCACGGGTTGGGAAGTGCCGGTAGAGGGTGCCCTGACCCACGCCGGCTGCCTTGGCGACGAGGTGCAATTTGAGTTCGTCGGGGGCGCCGTTGGACTGCGCCAGCGCGCTGCGAGCCGCGGCGACGATGCGATCTCGGTTGTCGACGGCGTCGGCGCGTTGCGCTCGGGTCACCCGGTGGTCCTCCTACTCAAGTGGACAGTTGTCCGGTACGGTGGGGGTCTTAGCGGACAACTGTCCGCGAGTGTAGGTGAGGGAGCTTGTGGCATGAGTGGAGTTGCTGGCCAGGTCTGTGCCATCACCGGAGCAAGCAGCGGCATCGGTGAGGCGATTGCGTTGGAACTCGCCGGCCGCGGCGCGGCGGTAGTGCTCGGCGCGCGCCGCACGGATCGCCTGCAGGGGTTGGCGACCCGGATCGCGGACGCCGGCGGCCGGGTCGCCATCGAACCGGTGGACGTCACCCGGCGAGTAGATCTCGAGCGGCTGGTGGGCGGCGCGGTCGAGCAGTTCGGGCGTCTGGACGTGCTGGTCAGCAACGCCGGAATTGCCAGGACCGGCCCGGTGGACGAGCTGGACGTCGACGCATGGGAGGCGATGATCGATGTCAACCTGCGTGGTGTGTTGCACGGAATCGCCGCGGCGCTGCCGATCTTCCGTCGTCAGGGCCGCGGGCATCTGGTGTCGATCGTTTCGACCTCTGGGCTCAAGATCGTGCCGACGCAGGCGGTGTACGCCGGCACCAAGAACGCTGTCCGCACGCTGCTGGAGGCGTTGCGTCAGGAATCCACCGATGGCGTCCTGCGTACCACCTCGATCTCACCCGGCTTCGTCCGCACCGAGCTCCTTGATCACGTGAACAATCCGGACATCCGGGAACAGGGCCAGCGCAGAATGGCCGCGATCGGTATCGGTGCCGACGCCGTGGCCCGCGCCGTCGCCTTCGCGATCGAGCAACCCCACGACGTCGAGATCGGCGATATCACCATCCGGCCCACCGTCCAGAACTGACACCGAAACCCAGCCCGACCCCGCCGACAGACCGCTGCACGCCAGTGGTCGATCCGGCATGCTCCGCGGCCGGCACCATTGATCGCCGCCGGACGTCGCTCAGCTCCGGCCGAGAAAACGCCGCCTACAGGGGCCAACCCCGCACTCAGCGAACCACTTCTGGGGCGGGTATACTCGATCAGGGCAGATCAAGATAGCTGCTGATCTGGTCCCGAAGGGCCGGGGTTGGCGGTGAAACTGGTTTTCTGCCATGTGCCGGGGCGTTGTCCGGTCGCATTGCGGAAGAACACCGAAAAGCTGGAGGCGTCCAGGAAGCCAAGTTCGGAGGCGCATCTGCTGGTAGTGAGGCGGTCGTGGGCGAGCAGCCGTTGAGCTTCCAACACGAGACGGTCGGTGAGGTAGGTCTTCGCCGTCTGGCCGGTAGCTTGCTGAACGGCCCTGGACAGGGTCCGCGGCGCATAGCCCATGGCCTGGGCGTAGTAGCCGGCGTCGTGGTGAACACGGAAGTGGGCCTCGACGTGGCAGCGGAACAACCGGAATATGGTGTTCTCGGGGCGAGCCCTGGCTGGCGGCGGCCTGAGCCGAGCCACGAGTGCCGACACCAGGATTTCGAGCAGTTCGGTCGTTGGGCCAGTCGGTGCAGCAGATGCCTCAAGCCGTAGGTGGGTCATCGCGGCCGCCACCAGCTCCCACTGATCGGCCGGGATGCGCCATCCGGCGATCAGGTCCGGCGCCGCGACGAGCTGCCGGGTGGCGGGTGTGACCGGGGCAGTAGGGACGAACAGCACGACGTGGCCTGCCACGTCAGCCATCCGATCCCAACGGTGAACGGCGCCGGGCGCGATCCATATCGCGGTCCGCTCAATGAGCCGATAGCTGGAGAAGTCGATCGAGACCGATCCGTGCCCGGCTTGGATGACGGCCAGGACGTTGAAGTCGGCCCGTTGCGTTCTACCGTCGTTGAGCGTGCGGAGCCGGTCGAACGTCATCACCTCGACCGGGCGTGCCACCGCACCGGCAGGTTGCCAGGTCAGCTGCCGAATCTTTGACATGTCCACTTTCCACTACCCGAGGTCCATTCCGACCGATGCGCCAGCCTCGGGCCTGCGGTGCAATAGACACCAAGAGCAAACACCGTGAATATCATCGAAGGAGCGATTATGCACGCCACCAAGCAGGTCCTACCCGCTTACGACCACCGCCGGGGGAGCGGGCCCACCCTGGTGTTCCTCCACTACTGGGGCGGTTCGGCGCGTACGTGGAATCTGGTCACCGACCACCTCGCCGACCACGATGTTCTGACCATGGACTTCCGCGGGTGGAGCCGGTCCCGGGGCCTTTCCGGCCCGTACACCCTGAGCCAACTCGCCGCCGACACCCTCTCCGTCCTGGATGATGCCGGCGCCCGAGACTATGTGCTCGTTGGTCATTCGATGGGCGGCAAGGTCGCACAACTGGTCGCCGGCACCCGCCCCGCCCGTCTCCGCGGGCTCATCCTGGTGGGATCAGGACCGGCCAAGGCCGGGGCGCAGATCACCACCGAGTACCGGGAACAGCTCTCGCACGCCTACGACAGCGAAGAGTCAACGGCCCAAGCGCGCGACAACATCCTCACGGGAAGAGCGCTTTCCGACGAACTCAAGGCACAGATCGTGACCGACTCCCGGTCCAGCGCCGACGCCGCCCGCACCGAGTGGCCCTTACGAGGCATCGCCCAGGACATCTCCGAACGCACCCAACTGGTGGACGTCCCCACCCTTGTCATCGCCGGGGAGAACGACCACGTCGAGCCCGCCCAGATCCTGCAACAAAACCTGATCCCCTACCTCCCAGGCGCAGAGTTGTTGGTGATCCCCAGCACCGGACACCTGATCCCCCTGGAGGCGCCCACCGAGCTGGCCACCGTAATCTCGGACTTCTCTCCAGCCGCCTGACCTTTTCGCCCACGGCGGTCAGTGGCAGGGCGTCATGGCATCACCTTCAACGCTCGACGCAACGATGTGGCCCGGTAGCCGGCATGTCGACCACCACTCGCAGGCATCCAGGCAGGACCCCCAAGGCGGGTGGTCCGGGTTGGTGCTGTGATCAGGGGCGCTGGCTCCGGCTGATCTGCGGTAAGCGCTGGGTTACAAATCTTCACCACTGGTTTCGCCGGGACAGACGGCGAAGACTCCCGCGGTACATCCCCGGACGTCGGCACCGGGTGGGTGGGTTCTGCGCCGTCACCGTCACCGCTGCCGGAGATTGGTCAGCGGTGACGGGCCCGCCCGGAGACGGTGGGGAGGTGGCGGGCGCAGATGCGCTCGGCGTCCACCCGCGGAACGTCGAACATGGAAAGCAGGTAGAGCGCCAGTTGGTCGGCCGCCCGGTCGAGGGCGTCCGGTGTGGCGCTGCTGGTGACGCCGAGGCCGAGAACGCCGAGCAACGCTCCGCCCACACAGGCCAGGGCAACCTCTGGATCGCCGACGACGAAACGACCGGCGTCGCGGGCGGCCAGAATGTCGCGACGCGCGCGCGGCGCGAGTCCGGTCTCGGCGGCAAGATAGGTCGCTCCGGTGTTGAGGAGAATCTTGGCCATCTGGGGATGAGTCGTGGGCAGTCGCGCGGTGAGGCGGATACTGGTGGCGAAAACCTCTGCCGGGTCATCGATGTCGGCGGTCAACTCATCGAGTATCGCCCCGTGCTCCTCGAGCGTGTCGGCGATCGCGGCCTTGAAGAGATCGGTTTTAGCCGGAAAATGATTGTAGAAAGATCCGAAGCCGACGTCGGCGAGATCGGTGATCTCCTGAATGCTGGACTCGGTGCCGTTCTCGCGGGCCAACAACTCCCGGGCCGCCGCCACCAGGGCTGCCCTCGTCCGGGCCCGCCGCCGATCACCGCGGGTCTCTGCGGAGGCCGGAGTCGTCATTCGCCCAGCCTACCCGACACCTGATGGTCTGATCAGGCCTGATCGACCTTGACAAACGACGGAAACGGAATGATGCTGTCATCACAAGCGACGAGATGATCAGTGATGATGTTCTCCGCGCTGATCATCGGCCCGGCACCGTCCGGGCCACCGACCTGACCAGGAGAGCAATCAATGAACACCGACGAACGTGTGCTGGTCACCGGCGGAACAGGCTTCATCGCGGGCCACACCATCGTGCAAGCACTGAACGCCGGATGGCGGGTCCGGACCACGGTGCGCGACCTAGCCCGCGAACCGGCGCTGCGCACCGTCATCGGCGGCCACGCGCCGCTGGACCGCTTCGAGGTGATGGCCGCCGACCTCAATGCTGACGCCGGCTGGCTAGAGGCGGCGACCGGCTGCACCTACGTGTTGCACATCGCCTCGCCATTTCCATCGGTCAGCCCGAAAAACGACGCCGAATTGGTGCAACCCGCGCGTGATGGGACCCTGCGGGTGCTGGCCGCGGCACGTGAGGCCGGGGTCAGGCGGGTAGTAATGACCTCCTCCACCGCGGCGGTGGCCTACGGGCGGGGCGGACGCATCGAGCCGTTCACCGAAGCGGACTGGTCGGATGAGACGAACCTGTCCGACACATCGGGTTACGAACGGTCCAAGACCATCGCCGAACGTGCGGCGTGGACCTGGATGAAGCAGCAGGGCCAGGCGTTCGAGCTGGTCACCATCTGCCCCGGCGCGGTGCTGGGGCCGGTGCTGGGGCCGGACCGGTCGGCCTCCATCGACATCATCGCCCGCCTGCTGGACGGATCAGTGCCCGGGCTGGCCAGATTCGGCTGGCCGCTGGTGGACGTCCGCGACGTCGCCGCCCTGCACCTGCTGGCGATGACCGACCCCGGCGCGGCCGGCCAGCGTTACCTAGCTGCGGGCGAGTTCGCCTGGATGAGCGACATCGCCGGTGTGCTCCGCGAGCGGGTGCCGCTACTGGCCACCCGGGTGCCCCGGCGCAACTTGCCCAGCCCACTGGTGCGCGCCTCCGGACTGGTCGACCGCGCCGTCCGCAGCCGGTTATACGAGCTCGGCAAACACCGAGCCGTCACCGCGGCAAAGGCACGCCGCGAACTGGATTGGGCACCGCGATCCAACCAGGACGCCATCGTCGCGACCGCGCAGAGCCTGGCCTAGCCCGGCCGCAGCTGTCGCGCCGGTACGAATTGTCGGTTGCCGGCACGACGCAGTCACCGGGTACAGGCCGTGTGAGCAGTTGCCCTAGCCCAGTGAGGCGGTGGGGGGCTGGTCCGGTTCGGGTCGGAAATCCGCGACCGCGGGGATGAGTTTGCGACATGTGCTGAACTATCGCCGATGAGGTGACGACGACGTGCCCAGGGCGGCGGTGGCAGCGGGTGCCAGCCCCCGGCAAGAACGCCGATCGCGTGAGCCCAGGCGAAGGTCCATCGCGCCAGGGCTTGTCAGCCGCGATTGCCCATGAAACGACAGAATTTCCTCTGCCACAATGACGCCAGGGTAGGGGTCGACGTTCTCGATGGCCCGCCCGGATGATGGGCGCTGCATCGCGACTTCTTCCTCACCATTGCAGAATCGGAAAGTTGTCGAAAGGACGGTCCTGGTGCGTGCACTGTGGTTCGAAGGCGTCGGCCAACTCATCTGGCGGGAGGTCGAGGACCTCGTGGTCATCGATCCGTTGGAAGCGATCGTGCGTCCTGTCGCCTCGACGACGTGCGATTTGGATCGGGCGATCGTGCATGGCCTGGTGCCGTTGGGCAACGGGTTCCCGATCGGGCACGAATGCGTGGCCGAGGTGCTCCAGGTCGGCGGCGCTGTGCACCGGGTAGCGGTCGGGGATCTTGTCGTCGTGCCGTGGCACATCAGCTGCGGGGTGTGTCCGCCGTGCCGCAATGCGTTGCCGACGGCCTGCACGACGGTCCCGGGGCTGCAGGGCTACGGCGCGTCGATCGCCGGTAACTGGGGCGGCTTGTTCTCCGAGCAGGCGCGGGTCCCGTACGCCGACGCCATGCTCACCCGGCTGCCCGCCGGGGTAGAGCCGGCGGCGGCAGCCGCGGTCAGCGACAACCTCACCGACGCCTATGTCTGCGTCACTCGGGGACTCAGCCGGCACCCCGGCGCTCGGGTGTTGGTGGTCAGCAGCCTGCCCAGCCTGGGGCTTTTCGCCGTCGACCAAGCGCTGGCCGCGGGGGCCCGGTCAGTCGACTACGTCGACAGGAGCAGTCGGCGCCGGGAAGTGGCCAGCGCCCTGGGCGCCGACGTGGGGGCCGAAGTGGACGCAGGTACCCAACATCTGCAATATCCGGTCGTCATCGGCGCCACCAGCGACGCTGCGCTCTTGCGGGAGGCGGTGCTGTGTCTGGCGCCCGGCGGGCACCTGTCCAACGCGGGAATGTTTTTTGCTGATACCCCACTGCCGCTGTGGGAGATGTACCAGCGAGACGTGACGGTCTCGGTCGGCGCCGTCAGCGTCACCCCGCACGTGCCCGCAGTGTTGGACCTGCTGCGGTTGCACCGGTTGCGCCCTGAACTGGTGATCTCGGTCCATGATGCCGAAAAGGCGCCGGAGGTGTTGCTGGACCGGGCGATGAAACCGGTCCTGGTACGACCGCAACTCATTGGCTCCTGACTGGGCGTGAGCCCTCGACGATGATGGGTGATCTACCCACCATGAGGACGTCCCACTGAGCCACCGCGATCTTCATGGACCACGTCCCTGGTCCATAGCCCCACCCGGCCCGTCCTTTCACGCACTAGGCGTGTAGTAGGCAGGCCAGCAGATCTCCCAGTTGGCAGCTTCCCGGTCAGGGGAACTGTGTCCACCTCCGCGGCCGGCCCGGGCCGAGATCTGACTGAACTCGGCGCCCGCGCGCTGCTCGCCATGTAGTCGCGAACAAGGCCCCGTTGACGCAACGGTCGAGGCTCCGCGATGGCCGCTCCCCGGATCAAAAATGGCCCCCACGGGACTCCCAGGCCAACACGGCCGTTTCGTCGTCACGTCGAGGCGAGGGCCACGGTCAGCAGCCGATGGAGGCGGTGCTGGTCCTGCAGGGTGAGGCGGGCTAGGGGTGAACGGGTGGTGATCGCGGCGACGAGGGTGTTTCTGGCTTTCCGGCCGTGGGGTGTCAGGTGCAGGGTCTTGACTCTTCGGTTGCCTGGGTCGACCTCTCGGGCGGCGAGGTTCTTCGCTTCGAGACGGTCGGCCAGGAAGGTGACGGTCGAGGGATCGCAGCGCAGCTTGTGGGCCAGTTCGCGCATCGACGGCGCGGGCACCTGCGGGTCCAGCTGCCACAGCGCGTCGGCCAGCGGTTGTGTCAGATCGAGCTCGTGTAAGACGTCGGCGATTAACGCCAGGGTCCGGTCTGATAGGCCCAGGACGAGGTCCACCAGGGCATAGATCAGTGGTTCTCCAGCGGTGAGATCGTCGACCACAACACCAAGCGTACTTGGAGGATCCAACCCTTGACAACTCCAATGAATGACCGCAGACTGAGGCAGTCCCTTGGAGACTCCAACTGTGCGTCCGGGGTCGGAGGTCGTCA
>JAABUJ010000801.1_pt1 | contig 55545 bp, 47 predicted proteins | sample 5559131 | NCBI WGS metagenome assembly JAABUJ01 (sample SAMN10711875, study PRJNA513366) | rock metagenome | isolation source: Antarctica rocks | place: Antarctica: Victoria Land, Mt New Zealand nord | collected 2016-01-07
CTGGAATTTGTCATCGAGTCCTCTCTCATTTCGGTTTTGAAGTTGAATTGAGATTGGCTCGATGGCGCTCGCTTACCCTTTGGTTTAGGCGAGCACCGCTTTTACACCAGTTTCAGGACTTGGCCTCGCGAAGGATGTTTTTCCCGCGGTAGTGTAGCGGTAATTACCGTTTGAGGTTTACCTGCTTGCGGTTTTCGGTTGTCCGGTACCTGCTTTGGAGTGTAATGCCGGCCCATCGGCATTTCCCATCATGTCGGCGACGACGCCGGCGACGTCGCGGGTTGGACGGGCGGCGAGATTAGGACGCCGGTGAGAGTCCCAATCACGTCGCGCGCGTTTTGCGCGTCAGCCGCTCAACGTTGTATCGTGCCATCGCATAAACGGACAAGCGAAAGATTGCGCTCGGATTTAGGTTGCGATGCGCTCTTTTTCGTCGTCCATCTGAGCTTCTTGCACAAGAATGGGTGCAGTCGCACGGGGAACGAGCGCGATCTGCGCTATGATCGACAGAAACGTAACGGCGAAGCCGATTTTCACGAACCAGGGATGATTGGCGTCGACTTCCGCGTGCGAGCGACGCTCGCCATAAGGACACGGCGCCGAAACTCCATTTGGAACCGGTGGTCCGGGAGGCGGCATGATGTCCGGAATACCTTCCCCTGGCCACGCATAGAGTAAGTCGCCGCGGCACGTAGCGATAACGTTTCCGGCTTTGTTTACAACGTCGGATAGCGGCGACGGCGCTATCTGAAGTCCGAAGAAGATAAGCAAGAAGCCCACGAGATTGACGCTCAACGCGATGCGGGTCAACATGCGACCGATGGAACCGGCGATCAGTGCACTCCGACAAACCCTAAGCCTCAGCGCGCTCGTTGCAGAGTCGTATCGTCACAATTTCTCGGGGTTCGAGATATGGCCCAAAACTTTCTCAGCGGGCCACAGCAATGGCTGTTTTCGAATGCGCCGGGAAACGGTTGGGCCCGGCATTCAGCCGGGCCCCAGTGCGGGCTTTCCCCGCGAGACAAGACGATTATAGCAGTACCGCTTGCTGAACATTGCGATAGTCTTCGGTTCCAAGTTTCACCGTTCGTATGTAACCCTGGCCACGGATTTTAACGCGATCGAGACGTTCGAGACGGACGTGGGCAAGCAGATCAGCCTTGGCCCACGTCTCGACGTCGCCGAAGCAACAGGCCGTCGAAATCTCGCGCATCTTCCATGGTGCGCAGGATTGGCCTTGATTCGACCGCGCCGACTGTCTCTAAAAGGATCGTTTCCGGAATTTGCATCTTTGGGCGAAGTTCAAACCTACGTTTGAAAGGTACGTTTGAAAGGTTCCCCAATTCAGCCGCCGGCTTTGCTGGCTAAACACGTTAATCACTAACCCGTTAGGGTCCCGAACGAAGAATCGGCGAACTCCCCACGGTTCATCCCTAAGCGGATGAACAACCTCAGCCCCGCGCCATTGGGTTTGTCGGCGACTCGAACGTCATGATCCAGCCCATGTCCATCGCCACTTCGAAGCCGAGCAGATCGGCTCACGGAGAAAGTTTCGCGAAGCCGCAAGCTTTGGCTTCTCGAAAACGGCCGGTTTGGGGATTTGTCTGCAAGAGGCGTGCGCTACTTACGACCAAAATGTTTTCAGATTGGTCCTCGTGGACGCGTGTTCGTTGGCCCGGAATCACCTTGACTCCGTGCGCGCGCCAATCCGGTGCATCGCTCATGGACGGTCTCCCTTCCGCACGTTCACAGCGTCGGATCGCAGATGGTTCGCTCTCCCGTACACGGTATCGAAGCAGTCCCACGGGTTCAAGAAGCACTCTCGCGACGGGCGTGTTGCGCGTCGCGCGCCGCATGCAGGCGACACAACTGGCGGCGCCCATCCTACCTACCTTCGCGCCGTAGCGGCAGCGGAGGCGTTAACGACGGGAAGACGCAAGCGCGCATTGACCCGAAACAAGGAGCCGATCAAAGCGAAAGCATTCACGGCAATCAGCACCGTGATGACATCGGACAAGGTACGGTGGTGAAGTGCGATGCCGAATATCTCGCCGACGGCCACAATGGCAAGCGGCACGATGAAATCGAAGCGGTGAATGCCCATCTTGTACATCACGACGACGTTGAGCATGGCGAGCAGCACCATCGCCACGCCGTAGGGAAGCACGTACGGCGCTGCGGCCGCAAATGAGGCCCCGGCGAGGGTCGTCACGATCGCACCGGGAGCGAGCGCATATACGCACAACCCGGCGGCGGAAATCGCGACGACGACCGCGGCGGCTTGCATGAGCACGGGTAGCGCGGACCGCCCCGCCAGCGCCAAGCGCGTCGCTTTGGGCAGCACGATCGTCGGCACGAACGCCACAAAGAAAAGCAAAATCTTACCGGAGAGCGCGAGCGCCCCGTAAAGGCCGGCGGTGGTCGGATCGGCATAGTGTTTGACGATCAGCACGTCCACGTAACTGATGATGCCGAGTAAGCCGGTCGCGGCGGCGACGTTCGCGGTCGTCGCGACGAGCCGGCGCAGATCGAGCTCGAGTGGAACGCGGCGCGACGAACGAAACCGCCACAGCAGGACGGCCGTCGTCAGGCCGAGGGACAGTGCCGTGCCCCCGAGCCAGCCGCCAAAGGCCCCCGCGACGCCGAAACCGACGTAGACGAGCGCAATTCCGGCCCCCGCCTTGACGGCACTTTCGCACAGCGCGAGCCACGAAAACGTCACGAAGTCTTCGACGCCCTGGAAAACCGCGCGCATCGGAGCGCCCGCCACCGTCAGACCGATGATGACGATCGTCAAGGCGACCGCACGCAGGTCGGTGACGTGGAGAAAAGCGGCAATCGGGCGTAGCGCGAGCAGTCCACCGACGAGACACACGGCCGATGCCGCAGCGCAAAAGGCCGCCAGGCGATGAACGAATGCGGCCAAGCGCGCCGAACCATCGCCCTGCGTGTGCAGCTCCGCGGCGTATTTGACGACGACCGTGGTGAGAACGCCCGCGAGCGTCAGGGCAATCATGTAACCCGCGTTGAGCGCCGAGAGGACGCCGTAGGCAACGACCCCGATGCGCCGGCTGATGGCAAAGTGGAACGCGTAGCCGAGCATATTGATCAGCAGAGACGCCGTAAAGACGACGGCCGAATGGCGCAGAAAGTCGCTGCTCAGCAGTCCGCGCGCGCGCATGAAGAGGTCAAGCAATCGGCGCCTCGCGGTTCTCGAGCGGGCTCGGAACGCCCGTCTCGAACTTCTGCAAGATCAACCGAAACGAGATCGCGAGCTCCTCGACGCCGAGCAGCCGCGCCGTTCCAACGAAGACAAACGAGCCGATGAGCAACTGGCCCGCAAGGTACCAAGCCCGCGAGCCCAGCGACGGCCCGACGTGTGCGCCAAGCGACGCGATCCACACGAGCGCAAGCGCCATCGCCCCGGAACAAACGACGATGCGCGCGACCGACGAGGCGATCGTCTTCCAATCCAGCCCCTTGATCAAATGCCACACGAGCGCGAACAACAAGAACGCCTGCGTCCACTGACTCACGGAGTTTGCAAGCAGCAGTCCCCGTGCGCCGAGCGGCCGCAACCACAAGAGCGAAAGCACGACGTTGAGCACGACGGTGAACACTGAGATGGCAACCGTCCAGCGCGTTTCTTTGCAGGCGAAGCAGCACCGCGTCAGCACGATGCACGCCGCAACGCCGACGAGTCCGATCGCGACGAACGGTAACAGGCCGGCGCAAAGGTCGGTCGTGCTCGCCGTGAAACGACCGCGTTCGAAGAGCGTCGCGATCATCGGATGTGCGAGCACGATCAGCGCAAAGACGGCCGGAATCGTGATGAAGTTCACTAGGCGCAGACCCATGACGACGCTGCGCTCGATGCCGCGCCGGTTCGCGCTTGCGAATTGCGAGGCCAGCAGCGGAAAGATGACGGTCGCGATGGCGGCCGCGAAAATCTGCTGCGGGAAGCCGACGAGTTTGGTTGCGTAGTTCATGCCCGCGATGTAGCCCGGTGACAGCGTCGAGGCGAAGTGGCGGTCGAAAAAAATCGCAATTTGGCCCGCCGCCGAACCGACGACGATCGGGCCGAGCATCAGCCAGATCTTGCGCAGCCCGGCATGATGCAGATCGATGACGGGCCGGTACATGCGGTGGGCGAGGATCGCCGGCATCTGCACGATCAACTGCGCCGTAAGGCCCAAAGCCGTCCCGAGCACAAGCGAGTAGATCCAAAGCTTGTGCGTGAGCCACAAGACGATCACGATCGTGATGACGTTGACGGCGATTCCTTGGAGCGCGGCCGCGGAGAAGCGATGGCGCGCGTTGAGCATGGCGCTTGCGACCCCGGCCAAACTGGTCGCGACGACGGTCGGCATCAGCCAGCGCGTCATCGTGATCGTGCGCTGCAGTTGCTCGGGTGGAAATCCGTGTGCAATGACGGGCACATACGCGGGCGCGAGCCACCAGCCCAGAGCCGCGAGCGCGGCCAAGGCGAGCGCCAAGATGTTGAACAGCGTGCTGCCGAGGCGCCAGGCGCCGTCCTCGTCGCCCCGCGCCACGAATTCGCTGAAAACGGGCACGAGCGCGCTTACGAGCGCACCGTTGAAGACGCCGAAGAGGATCGTTGGAATCGTCGCAGCAGCCAGGAACGCGTCCATCTCGGCGTGCGCACCGAAGTACCGTGCGTTGACCACCTCACGCCCGAATCCGAGAACGCTCGATGCCAAGGTCGCAGCCATCACGACCAACGTCGAGCGAGCGAGTGAACCATGCGAGACGGCAGGTGAGGGAAGCGCGCGCAGGCGGCCTCGCTCACGCGTGACTGCGGAGCCGCTCCGTTTAATGAGCGCCCTCACCGCGCAATACCGCGGGGATGGTGCGGACCAGAATGACGAGGTCGCCGAGCGGCGACCAATTGTCGATGTAGTCGTTGTCTAAACGCATCCATTGCTCGAACGAGACATCCGAGCGGCCGGATATTTGCCATAGACACGTTATCCCGGGCCGGACGCGCAAGCGGCGTAACGCGAACGCGTCGTAGTGCTTCACTTCGCTTTCGAGCGGAGGACGCGGTCCCACGAGCGACATCTCGCCGCGCAACACATTGACGAGGTTGGGAAGCTCATCGATGCTGGCTCGGCGCAGCAACTTGCCGAGCCTGTGAACGCGCGGATCGTTACGGATCTTCAGCACCGGTCCGTCGACGTCGTTGTAGAGGTGCATCTCATCGTGGACGAGATGCGCGCCGTCGACCATCGTGCGCAACTTAAAAAGCTTGAACGCCTTTCCGTCGCGGCCCAAGCGCTCTTGGAGAAAAAACGGAGGACCGGGCGAAACGCACACGATGCCGAGCGCCGCCAGCGCGATCACGGGCGATGCCGCGAGCAACGCGAGCGTCCCGATGACGAGGTCGATGGCTCGTTTCGCAATGAACCAGGCGCGCGGAACGTGCCGCACGTTCGCGGACACATCGTCGTTCACCGCTCGCGCAGGCAGCAACAAGGACGCCTCGAGCGGCATCACGCTGCGCGCGGGGACATTGAATCGCCGTCCATTGCGTTATGGTTATCGGCGCATCTGGACGCAGACGTAACATCGCATCCGCTGCGCGGGTGCTCGATACGGTCGGGGGGAAAGCTGCCGTGGTAAGTCGGAAACGGATCGTCCGTGTGGACCCCGCGCTGCTGCGTGACGCCGACGGACTCGCAGTGACCCGAAAAGATCTCGTTCAACATTCCGGCGTCGAAGCGCCATGCCATATCTTCGGGCGCTTCGTAGTTGGCTTTACGATGCCTGCGCACGTCCCGCATCTCATCGTTTTCTCATTGTGCCTCGTCATCTGCGTCGTATGTGGGTTCACGGCGCGCGCGCGTGCCGCCCAACCGCTTCCCGCCGAACCCGCAGCCCCCGTAACCGCGGCCCCGCAGCCGTCGCCCGTCATAACCGAACCGCCCGCAGTTCCCGCGGTGACGGCAAGCCCCGCTGCTATGCCCGGCCCGAGCCCGTCGCCCGCAACGGGTCGCCGGCTAGCCGCCTTTCGCGTCACCGCGCGCAACGTGGCGTTCTACAGCAACCGCTTTATCATCGGTGCCGACGGCAATGTTGTGGTGACGCTCGGCGACGGCACGCGCGTCAGCGGTAATACGTTCTTCGAAGACTTGCGGCTCAACCGCTTCGTCGTCGCCGGGAACGTAAGGGTCGCGACGCCGGGCGCAGCGAGCAAGGAGATTGCCGGTGCAGCGTTTGCCGAATACTTCGATTTCGACCGCGCTTACTTCATTCCGATCACAAGCGAACCGGACCGCTGGACCTTCATCGCCGGCGACTATGCACACCCGGCGCTCGGGCGCGAGATGCCCGGCGACACGTTTTTTCTGCCCGACCTCAGCGGCGAACGCGTTTTCCTCTACGCAAAGCGAGTCGTCGTCGATCCGCGTGAAAGCGCCCGCTTCACGCCCGCCGACATCAACTTCGGTTTGACATTTGCCACGTTCCCGAGCTATTTTCTCGACTTCTCGGCGAACCCGAACTACGCGCAGAACGCGCTGCCGGGCGCCTATGCCGACGGTCCGCTCGATTTCGCGGGCGGCCGGCACGCGCTTGCGACCGCGCACATTCGGTATGATTCGCAAAACAAAGTCTTTCCCGCCTACGAGCAGCACCAGATCAGCGAGAACAGTTATTTCGTCGCCGCGCTCAGCCCGCTCACGCGGCCCTTCAAGGTCTACAACTTCGTCGGCTTCGATCGCCTCTCACCTGGCCTGCAAGCGCAGCTCGTGCTGCAAGAATCCGCCTTCCAGCATGATTTTCGGCAACCGCTGGCTGCCAGCGCCTTCGCGCAGTTGCAAGTGACGGGCAGCCTGGCCCATTCGTTTCTGCAGTTTCGAACCGACCAATACTACAGCAGCTTACTGGATGAGCCGAAGCCCCTAATTTCACCATCGGGCGGCCGGCTGTACTTCTACGGCGATCCGTCCCATAATTGGGTTCCCGACCATCCCGTCGACGAGCAACTCTCGTGGATCGGCTTTCGAGAACCACTGCTGCGGCTTCCGTTCTTCTATCAATTGCGCTCGTCGATCGGCTACGTCCACAACCGCGATACGCCGGTACAGACCTTGGGGGGCGTCGGCTACCATAGCGAGTACTCCAAGGGCTTCGGCATCGCCGTCACCTCGCGGTCGGTGCCGATCCTGCGTGACCCGCGCCACCGGGACCTGTACGTAACCGCCCTGTTCGACAAACAGCAACTGTACTTCTCCGCGCCTCATCACACCGACACCACGACCGAAAGCGTGACCTTGACCAAGCTCGTCGATCCACAGAAGCTGGCGATTTTGCTTTCGTACAGCAACACGAACATCGGTGACTTTTACGGCAAGCAGCAGGCGATCGCTTACGGCAACGCGGCGCCGGCCGTCAATCCGTTCACGGGTCAAGCCTATCCGGGCTATACGGCATTTCGTGGATTTGCGACGACGCGCTCGTACATCGCGCAACTCGTCTACACGCCGGGTCCCATCTTCAACCTCAACGTTTCAATGCGTAAAAACATCGATTTCCCGGCGCCCATTCCGGGGCGGCCACAGCTGGTCGGCGACGTTGTGGGGTTCAACAATTTCGGCTTGACGCCGTATCAGGCGACCTTCCAGTTGCGCTACCGCGTAAACCATCTGATCGTGCTCGACATCGCGCGCTCGTATTACTTCAACTTCGGCGGCTACGAACGATGGCAGCCGCAGTTCTCGTTTCAAATAGAGAAATGACCACACCGCCACGCCGTCTCGCTTTTGGCCTACTGGCGTTAGGCGCGCTCGCGCTCGACGCGTTCAACGCGCTGGGCGGCGCTTCGCCCGCTGCAGCGTTGCCGATTCCCTCCGGCTTGCCGAGTGGGCAGACGCCGCCGCCGCTGTCGGCGACTGCCACGCCGTCGCCTTCAGGCCGGGTCGTGCAGTGGAGCGGGCAGATTCTCGACGACCGAGCGGGCTTCGTGTTCTTTACGACGGGTGACGGCTTTCGGGCGTCGCCCGCCGTCAAGATCGACGATGCCAAAACGGGCGGCGCAACGACCTTGTCGCCGGTGACACGCGTCTACGCGCGAGCCGGCTTCGACACGGGCAGCGGCGCAATCGTCGAACTCGCGCTCTCGAAAACCCAGCTACCCAACGCCGCACGTTACGAGGACGTCGAGAAGTACGCGGTTGCGTTATCTCCGGCGAAGCCGAACCCCGATCTGCGGCCGCGCGGCGAAGGGTTCAGCGGACGGGCGGTCCTCGTGACGTTCACGGTCGAGGTTCCGCCGCGCACGCCGTTCGCCGATCCCGTGTATCTCGCAACCGACGTCAGCGGTTGGAGCGCGACCGCGATTCGCATGGACCGCGTCGACGCGCTGCACTATCGCGTCTCAGAGAACTACGCCTCGGGAACGCGCTTCCTGTACCGCTACACGCGCGGTTCATGGCGCTCATCGGAACGCAATCAAGGGGGACAAGAGCCGCGGCCGCATCAGCTCGTCGTACCGAACGTCGACGTCGAGCCCGTGCGCGATACCGTCTACTCGTGGGGCGATCAAGACCAACTCGCACCCGACCTCGGTCAATCGATTCCAACACCTTTCAACCCTATACCATTCAACACGCCGCCCCACTGACGATCTTGTGGGCGACGGCGGCGGCGCCGAAGCCGTTGTCGATGTTGACGACGCTGACGCCGGGCGCGCAGGCGCTGAGCATCGCGAGCAGCGCCGCCAGTCCGTCGAAAGCGGCGCCGTAGCCGACGCTCGTCGGAACCGCGACGACCGGCGGCTTCACCAGGCCCGCAACGACGCTCGGCAAGGCGCCCTCCATGCCCGCCACCACGATGACGACGCGACAGGCATCGAGCGCCGGTGCCGCGGCTAAGGTTCGATGCACGCCCGCGACGCCGACATCGTACCGTTCGACCACATCGTGGCCGAGCGCATCGAGCGTGCAGGCCGCTTCGCGCGCGACCGGCAGATCCGAGGTTCCCGCACAGGCGACGGCGATTGCAATTCCAGTGCGCAGCCGTCGCCCGCAGTGCAGCACGCGGCCGAGGTTATCGTAGGATGCTTCTGGGAGCTCCGCCGCAAGGGCAATGCCGTCCTCGGGCGCTACGCGCGTCGCCAGCGCGAAGCCGGCGACGGCGTACAACTCGCGCATGATCGCGTCGATCTGCGCGCGCGTTTTCCCGGCGCCGTACACCACCTCCGGTAACGCGGTCCGCGCAGTGCGCGCGTGGTCAACACGCACCGCAATCGTCGCCTCGTTTGCGCCGTCGCGCGCATCATCGCGCGTCACTGAAACGGGATGCCGACGACCGTACTTGCCGTCGCACCCGCTGCATTGCGCGCCACGACGCTCAGATTGTACGTGCGGTGAAAGAAAAACGGCACGCCCTTGGGGACCGTGAATGCGAGCGCAAACGACCCCGGGGCGCGCCGCTGCAACGCAAACGAATAGGCGAGGACGTGCGCCGAGACGTCGATCACGTCGGGCGACGTGCGCACGACCCAACGGACCACGTCACCGTCATGAACCACCTTCGGGGCAGTCGCGATCGTCAGAATGCGCGGTCCGGACACCGCCGGCGACGCAACGCCTAGCGCCCGCTGCTGGGTCACCGTTGCAGGACCGCACGCGGGACGCGGGAGACCCGCGGCGCGCGGCGCCGGCGCCACGGTTATACCCGCGGGCACCGTCACCGCGTTCCGCGGCGTCACGACCGGAGCGGCCGGCCGCGCGGATCGCACGCTCGTTCGAGGCGCGCAGCCGATAAAGATAAGGAGTGCCAGGCCGGCGGCAAGGGGAGCTGTGCGGGTGGTGGAAGCGCGGCTGGATGCCCTACGAGCCGATCGACTTGGCGCGTCTGCGGGTGACGTCGCTCGCGGGCCGTCCTTCCAAAGTGAGTGTGGAGGAGCGGGGACGCACGGTCGCGGCTGAGGCTTCATTCCGGACGTGGTTCGACGCGCTGCCGAACATCCTCGCCGGTGCGGGCTTACGCGCACTGGTCGACCGCACGGCACGAGCGATCGAGCACGGCCGTCCCGTTCTCGTGGGCTTGGGCGGCCATGTCATCAAGGTTGGCCTGGGCGGCATGCTGTGCGACCTCCTGCGGGACGGCTACGTGAGCGCCGTCGCGTGCAACGGCGCGGTCATCGTGCACGATGCCGAGCTCGCACTCGTCGGTAAAACGTCCGAAGATGTCGATGTGGCCCTGCAAGACGGCAGTTTCGGAATGTCCGGTGAAACGGCGTCGTTCATCTTGGAGGCCATCGCGCAAGAGCACGCGCGCGGAATCGGGCGCGCGGTCGGCGACGCGCTGCTCGCGGCGAATGCTCCCGGCGCACCTGATTCGGTGTTGGCCACCTGCGCGCGTCATGAGAAAGCGGCCTGCGTCACCGTCGCGATCGGCACGGACATCGTTCACGCGCATCCGCAGGCCGACGGTGCGGCGCTCGGCGACGGGGCGCTCGTCGATTTTCGCGTGCTATGCTCGGTCGTCGCCGACCTGCTCGACGGCGGGGTGTACTTGAACTTCGGCTCCGCCGTGCTGCTGCCCGAAGCGTTTCTCAAAGCCGTCAGCGTCGCGCGAAATCTCGGGGCGGCCGGCGATTTCACGACCGCCGACTTCGATTTCGTGCGACAATACCGTCCCCAGACGAACGTCGTGCGGCGACCGCACCTCGGGACGCAGGGGCAGGGATTTGCGTTTACCGGACATCACGAATTGTTGTTCCCCCTGTTCTGGCAGGCGGTCCGTACGGAAGTCGCAGCGTGAGCCTCGTCAGCATCGTCGTCCCCCTCTATAACGAAGAAGGCAACGTCGCCGAACTGATTCGTCGCATTGCGGCGATCATGGACGCGGTGACGCAGCCCGGTGACGACTACGAGATCGTCGCGGTCAACGACGGCTCGCAGGATCGCACGCTTGCGCTGCTGCGCGCCGAGCGCGTGCGTCGCCCGCGCTTGGGCATCGTCGACCTCTCGCGCAACTTCGGCCACCAGATCGCGGCGACCGCCGGGCTCGACGCCGCGCGCGGCGATGCAGTCGTACTCATGGACGGCGACCTGCAAGACCCGCCCGAGCTGATCGAAGCGTTTCTCGCCAAATGGCGCGAGGGCTACGACGTCGTCTATGCGACCCGCAAATCGCGCAGAGGCGAAAGCCCCTTCAAACTGTTGACGGCACGCATTTTCTACCGGACGATCCGGCGCCTGACCAACGTCTCGATTCCCGTCGACACCGGCGACTTTCGCTTGATGAGCCGCCGTGTCGTCGCAGCGCTCGGACAGACGCGGGAAAAACATCGTTTTCTACGCGGCTTAGTCAGTTGGGTGGGTTACAATCAGACCGGCGTCGAGTACGAACGCGACGCGCGCACGTTCGGAAGTACCAAGTATCCGTTCTCGAAGATGCTCAAATTCGCGATCGACGGGATCACTTCGTTCTCGGAGATTCCGCTGCGCTTCGCGACGTATCTCGGGTTTATGATCAGCGCCTTTGCGTTCATCTATGTCGCGGTCATTCTCATTTTGAAGATACTGGGCCTCAACGAGCCCGGCTACACATCGATGATGGTTGCGATCTTGTTCTTGGGCGGCGTGCAACTGATCACGATCGGGATCGCGGGCGAGTATCTCGGGCGCATCTACGATCAGGTGAAAGAGCGGCCGCTCTACCTGTTATCGAGCATCGAACGTTCGGCCGACCCGGACGGGCGCGTGGAGTTCGCGCGCGCCGAAAGAGCAAGCGAACCGGCGCTGATATCGAGCCGCGGCCCCGCACCGTAACACGCGGGTGGCAGTCGGGCAAAGCCCGACAGCTGAACGTCGGACGAGTGGGCGGCCTGTCGTCCGTCGCGCTTGCATTTGGTTGCGGCGCGATTGTTGCGCGTGCCTTACTAGCCCACGCTCCGGCTCGGACGCTCATCGACCGCGCTCAGCCGCTGGTGGTCGTGACCGCGTGGGGTGCGTTCGGCGTGCAGTGCTTTTGGGTGCTTGCGGCGACGCTCGCAGTTGCCACGCTTACGCTCATACTGGCCGTTTTCACGCTCGCGCGTCGCATCCGCGCGGACGATCGCGTCGGCTACGAGGTTGCAGTTGCCGCCGGTGCGGCGATTGCGGCGGCCTTCGCGTGGCCGTTCGTCTTTTCGAGCGACGTCTATGCCTACGCGGCGTATGGCGCCATGGCGCTGCGCGCTCTGAACCCGTACGCGCTCACCCCGGCGCACGTACACGGCGCAATCATCGACGCGGCGCGCTTTCAATGGAGCGGCACCTATCCGGTTTGCGTGTATGGGCCGCTCTTCGTCGCGCCGGCGGCTACGGTCGTTGCCGTGACTTCCGTCGCGGGCGTCAGTGTGACGTTATGGGTCTTCCGCGTCTTGGCAGCGGCCGCGTTCGTCGCAAGCATTCTTGCTATCGACTTCGCGCTGCGACGACAGGCGCCGACCAGCCGCTTCGTCGCGGTCGCCGCGTACGGACTCAACCCCGTGGCGCTTTGGACGGTCGCGGAGGGCCATAACGACGTCTTCGTTCTGCTGCTTGCCAGTGCCGCAGTCGCGCTCGGCCGGCGCCGCTCGCCCCCTGCCGGTGCCCTCCTCGTCGGCTTGTCAGCGGCCGTCAAGGCGACGGGGGCCCTTTACGCCGCGGCGGTCATCATTGCTGCCCTCCGCTTCGCGGCGCAGGGACGAAAGCGCGGGATCGTGGGGGGTGCGGTCGGCGGTCTTCTGTTGGCCGCAATCGTAACCGTCCCGCCGCTCTTGACCGCGCTTGCGGCCGTCCGAAATGGACGCTACGCGTCGACGGCATCGTTGCAAAGTTTGGTCGGCATTGGCCCGGCACTGGCCGTCGCGCTGGCCGCCGCAACCTACGGCATCGCGCGCCTCGTGCGGCGTGATCGCGACGGCTACGCGTGGTGTGGGATCGCGCTCTGGCTCGCGCTTCCCAAGGTCTACCCATGGTATGCGCTCTGGGTCCTCCCGGCCGTCGTCGCGAGCGGCGGAGGATACGCGTCCGCGGCTTTGTGGGGTGCGACGATTTCCGCCGCGGTACGTTACCTTCCCGATACGGCCGGCGCTCTTTCGGGAAACGCCGACCGATGGATCGCCGCCGCTGCGGTCTTGCCGCTGCTCGGCGCGCTCGGCGCACTGATTCCGCCTCGTCCTAAGAAAGCGACCCTAGCATCGTGATCGCCCTCGCCTTACCGCTTCTGCTCGCACTCGCCGTCCAGCCGACGCCGCCGCCGGGACCCGCTTCGCCCGCCGCCACCGCCTCGGCCGCACCCGCGCCCTCCCCGCCGCCGGGCGCATCGCCGGCAGTTCCGCCGCCGACGATAGGGAGCCCGGTGCCGCCGAGCGCCTCGCCGATGCACCTGCGCGGGTTCATGGGCAAGCAGACCGGGAAGGGGCTGCCCGTGCCGCTGGCAACCGTCGGTCCCGCGAACGCCACGTACGTCTACCGGTTCGTCCCCGGACAGCCCACGCATCCGGCGACAGATCAGCCGCAAATCTTCGCCGTCTATCTCAACGCGAAAGCGTTGCACTCGCAGGGTCCGATTGACATCCGCGTCATCACGAGCGCGAATGTCGTGAAGGTAACGAGCAGCAGCAACGGACGGGCAGGTTTGGTCAGCGAGATCGGCCCGGGCGACTTCCAGGCACATAGTAAACTACCAAAGCTTCCGCGAATCGTAACCGGCATTACAACGACCTTGGATTTCACGGCCGTTTCACCCACCGGCAAAAAAATCACCGTCGGCGTTCCGATCCAACTGCAGTGAATCGTACCGCCGCGGTGCTGACGGCCGGTGCCGCTCTGGGCATCGCGGGAGCGGGTCACGCGCCGTCGGCGCTCGCTCAACCGGCGCCGGCGGCATCGTCGACCGTCTCGCCGACCGCGTCGCCGCAGCCGCCGGGAAATGCCACGCCCCTGGTTTCGCCGACGCCCGGCTACAACTACGTGTACCGCCCGACGCCGGCGCCAAGCGCCACACCACCGGCCGAACAGAACGCGCCGCAGATTGCCGAGATCGACCTCAGCGACGCCACGATCGTAACACCCGGCGCGATTCGCGTGCGGGTGCTCACGAGCCCGGCGGTCACGAGCGTGACTGCCGATACCTTCGGACGCACGATTGCGATCCCGCAGCAGCAGCCCGGCATCTTCGCACTTGCGACAAGCATCCCCGACGTGCCGTTCTTCCTGAAGAACCGCACCTACAACATCGAGTTCGTAGCCGCGGTTCCCGATGGTCGAACGGCACGGGTAACCTTACCGCTTATCTTACGGTGATCCGTACGCGCCTCAAGCGAGTCAGCCTTGCTTCCCTACAGAAGTTTCGGACCGTAACCGCAACCTTCGGCACAGCCGAATAGTCGTCGTCGGCGACCGAGCCGAACGGGTCTTTCGTCGTTTCGCTTGGCGGAGTCGCGCGCCCCGCCGTAACCGGGAAGTCGGCCCTCGGGTCGAACGAACGGGCCTGATTCCGCCGAATTCTTCCGAGGCCTTCCATCGCTACACTTGCTCCGTCGCTCGTTCGCGCTCTACCGAGTTCCAGTCGTCCGCTTGCCGGACTGCTCGAGCGCCTCCGCACCCATCGCGGCGCCTTCGCGCTGCATGAGACCACAACGGCGGCGCGGCCGTATCTTTTGGCCGGGATTTTCCGCGCGCTGCATGTACCGACGACAATCGTCGTTGCGACGGCGGACATCGCCGAGCGGACGTTTGCCGACCTGTCATACTACTTGGCCGACTCAAGCGGAGCGCCGCCCGTAACGCTCGTTCGAGCACGGGAAGAAAGCGTCGGCATCATCGAGTCGCCGTCTGAACGCAGCGCGCGCATGACGCTCTTCGCGGAGCTGCTCGCCGGGAAGCAGCAAGTTATCATCGTTCCCGTCGCGGCGCTGCGCCAGTACGTCATGCCGCGCGATGTCTTCCGCACCGGTTCTTTCCGGCTGGAGCTGGGCGGTGACTTCCAATTCGAGGCGTTGCAGCAGCGCCTGTTCGAACTCGGCTATCATCGCTCCGACGTCGTCGCGGCCGCGGGCGAGTATGCGGTGCGCGGCGGCTTGATCGATGTGTGGGCGGCGACCGCCAACGCGCCGGCACGTGTCGAATTCTTCGGGGACGAGATCGAGTCGATCCGCAGTTTCGATCTTGGCACGCAGCGCAGCACGGAGCCGCTGTCGAGCCTCGATGTCGGACCGTGGAGCGAACTACCGCGCGACCAGGCGCTACGGGAGCGAGTCGCTGCGCGCATCACGGGCACGCCCGCCACGTTGTCGGCGGCGCGCGCATATCTCGCCGGCGGAGCGGAGGTTCCCGAAGCGTGGCTATCGCTCGCGTACGACGAACGCGAAACGCTGCTCGATTATCTGCCGGCCGACGGCTTGATCGTTCTCGAGGAACCGTCGATGCTCGCGACCGTCGAGCACGGTCTCGACGATGAACGCTCGCGCGAAGAGCAGGTGCTGCTGGCGGCGGTCGACTCGGGTGAACTCTCGGTCGACGAAGACGCCGTCGGTGAAGCGCTGCTCGCCGACATCACCGCGCCGCATCCCAATCTCGCGGCACTGGGTGCGGCGCTGGCCAACCGGCGCGTGCTCGTTATGCCGGGAGCGATCGAGGGTGCAGCGACGCCGTGGCTGCCGCAGGTGCTCGACGGATTCGTGCTCGAGACTCGGCCGGTCGAGCATTTCAACCGTCAACTCACGATGTTTCTCGAGCAGGTCAAAGCGTGGGTCGCAAACGGCGAAACGGTCGCGCTCGTCGCCTCGGGGGCTTCACGCTTGGCCGAGATGTTACGCGCGTCGAACCTGAACGTCGAACGCTCGGCCACGCTGCTGCACTTGCGCGAGAGCGGCGCCGCGTCGTTCGTCGGCAACGGCGCGGGCATGACGCGCGGCGGCACGGTCTTTGTCGATCAAGGCAGCATCGAAGCCGGGTTTGCGATTCCCGGACTGCGTTTGCACGTGCTCGGCGACCGCGAGATCTACGGCCAGCCGCCCAAACGCGTCAAGCTGCGCGCCGTCAAGGAAGGCGTACCGGTCACGCTCGCGGACTTGCGCGTCGGCGATCACGTCGTGCATGCAGTCCACGGTATCGGGCAGTACCTCGGTCTGCGCACCGAGACGATCCTCGGGGCGACGCAAGATTATTTAGACCTCAAGTATGCCGGCACCGACCGCATGCTCGTGCCGGTCACACAGATGCACGCGGTTACGAAGTACGGCGTGAGCGAAGGCGCCGCGCCGCGGCTTTCCAAGATGGGCGGCGCGGATTGGGCCCGCACGAAAACGCGCGTCTCCGAGAACCTCGCGAAGATCGCCGACGGGCTCGTCGCTTTATACGCCGAACGCGAGGCGGCACCCGGCTACGCGTTTGCGCCCGACTCGCCTTGGCAAGCCGAGCTCGAAGAAGCGTTTCCCTACGAGACGACGCCCGATCAACAAAAAGCGATCGACGACTCCAAGGGCGACATGGAACGGGCGCGTCCGATGGACCGGCTCGTCTGCGGCGACGTCGGCTACGGCAAAACCGAAGTCGCCGTGCGCGCCGCCTTCAAGGCAATCGCCGACAAGAAACAAGTTGCGGTGCTCGTGCCGACGACCTTGCTCGCCGCGCAGCACCATCGCACGTTTGCCGCGCGATTCGCGAGCTTCCCGGTGCGGATCGAAGAGCTGTCGCGCTTCAAAACCAAGAAAGAGCAGCAGACGATTCTGCGCGAGCTGGCCGACGGCAAGGTCGACATCGTGATCGGCACGCACCGGCTCCTACAGAAGGACGTCGTGTTCGCGAACCTCGGGCTGATCGTCGTGGACGAAGAGCAGCGTTTCGGCGTGATGCACAAGGAGCGCCTCAAGCAGATGCGCGCGATGGTCGACGTGATGACGCTCTCCGCGACGCCGATTCCGCGCACCCTGCACATGTCGCTGCTCGGCGTGCGCGACCTCTCGCTCATCCAGACGCCGCCGAAGAACCGCATGTCGATCAAGACGGTCGTCGTACCGTTTTCCGACGCGATCGTTCAGAAAGCGATCGACCAGGAACTCGACCGCGGCGGCCAGGTCTACTACCTGCACAACCGGATCGAATCAATTTACGGCGTAGCGCGCGCGCTCGAGCAACTCGTTCCCAAGGCTCGGGTCGCGGTCGGCCACGGTCAGATGGGCGAGAGCGAACTCGAGCCCATCATGGCGCGCTTCGTCGACGGCGAGATCGACGTGCTCGTGGCGACGACGATCATCGAGAACGGCATCGATATTCCCAACGTGAATACGATCGTCGTCAACGACGCCGACCGCTTCGGCCTCGCGCAGCTCTACCAGTTGCGCGGCCGCGTCGGACGCTCAAATCATCAAGCGTACGCGTATCTGCTCTACCAGGCCCACAAGGCGCTGAGCGACGATGCCAAGGCGCGGCTCGAAGCGATTCGCGAGTTCACGCATCTCGGTAGCGGTTTACAGGTGGCGATGCGCGATCTCGAGATACGCGGTGCCGGCAATCTGCTCGGCGCCGCGCAGTCGGGCTTCATCGGAGCGGTGGGCTTCGAAACATACTGCGAACTGCTCGCGCAGGCGATCGCCGAGCGTAAGGGCGCCCAAACCGCCTTGCCGGAGCGCCGCGAAGCCGTCATCGACGTCAAGCTCGATGCGTATATTCCGAACGACTATATCCCGCAAGTCTCGCAAAAGATCGGCGCCTATCAGCAACTCGCCAATGCCCGCAGCGAAGCCGACGTCGACGAACTCGCGGAGGGACTGCGTGACCGTTTCGGCGTGCTGCCGGAACCGCTCGGGAATCTCGTCGAGATCACGAAGCTGCGCACCGTCGCCTTGCGCAAAGGCATCACCCGCGTCGTGATCGACGAAAGTCGCCTCACCTTGGGAGTCGGAGCGGGGTTCGCGATCGCTCCGACCGCAATCCCAAAACTCCAGTCACTGACGCGCAATCGCTTCCGCTTCGGCGACGGCAAAATCACGATCGATCTGCCCGCTCGCAAGGCCGCCGAGCATCTCCCGCTCCTGCGCTCGCTGCTCGACGCCCTTTAACGTTCGGAAGTTTGGGAGCCTGGACCCTTCGCCTTCTGCGAAGGGTCCAGGCTCCCCAAACGCAAAGGGGCGAGGGTTTGCGGGGCTCCACGCCCCGCAATGTTGTGTCAGGCTGGGAGTTTTTGTATGTTGCACGCGTCTCGAGCGTCGGCCGTCGTGGCCACACTGGTACTCGGTTTTGTCCTGGGCGGTTGCGGTAACGGCGGCGGAGGCGGCGGCAACGTCGCATCGGTCAACGGCCAAAACATTGCCCGCTCCGAGTTTGACGCGAAACTCGACGCCAGCCCGCAGGCCAAGGGCGTCCTCAACCAGTTGGTGCAGGGCGCGCTGATCGACCAGTACGCCAAGGACAACCACGTCGACATTGCGGACTCGGCGGTCAATAAAGAAGAGGACGACATCAAATCCAAATATCCGCCGGGACAGTTCGCGCAGATTCTCAAGTCGCAGAACCTGACCGAAGCCGACGTGCGCAATATTTTGCGGCAGAAGCTCGTCGTCGAGAAGGCCGTTGCCGGCAGCGTACACGTCAGCGACGCCGACATCAGCGCGTACCTGCAAAAGAACCACGCGACGCTGGATACGGCCGAGCAAGTGCGTGCGCGCCACATTCTCGTGCCGAACCTCAAAACGGCACAGATCGTCGAGGCCAAACTCAAGGCCGATCCCGGCAGTTTCGCCACGCTTGCCAAACAGTACTCGACCGACCCGTCGAGCAAAGTCAAGGGCGGCGAACTCGGCTTCTTCGCCAAAGGGCAGATGGTGCCGTCCTTCCAAGCTGCGGCTTTCATACAACCGGTCGGCCAAATCGGACCGCCGATAAAATCGCCCTTCGGTTATCACATCATCCAAGTTGAAGAACGGAAAACGGCCCAAGTGGCCACCGCTGCCAATTCGCGCGACAAGATCAAGACGTTGCTGACGCAACAACAGGAACAGCAGCAGATCCCGCAGTTCCTCGCCGGCCTACGCAGTAAGGCAAACATCGTGGTGTACGACGATCAGCTCAAAGACGCGATTCCGCCGGTGCCGGCCGCCGTTCCCTCGACCTCCGCTTCCGGTGCGGCTTCCTCGGCTGCACCTGCATCAGCCACGTCAGCCGCTCCGGCGGCAAGCCCGGCGAGCGCTCCGAGCACGGCCGCCTCTCCGTAAGAACGGCATCGGCTCCTCCGAGATGCACCGGCTCTGGGAGACTTTTTGATGATGGTGCGAATCGTCGGCCTCGGGCCAGGCGATGCCGATCTGATCACGCTCGGCAGCCTCGAAGCGCTGCGGGCTGCGGGGCGCGCCGTCACGTTGCTTGCGCCGCCCGAACTCGTACTCTTTCTCGAAAGCGAAGGCGTCGAAATCGTGCGCGACCGGGTTGCGGACCCGGCGCTCTTCGTGCGCGGCTCACGCGATGCGATTGATGTTTTCGTGGGAGCGCTCGACGGCCGCGATCTTGCGCTCGGCGTACTCGGCAATCCGCTTTCCGATTTCCCCGGCTTACCGTTGCTTTTGCGAGAACTCGAACGCACCGGCGCCCGTACGGAGCTCGTACCCGGCATGCCGCGCGCCACGCTCGCGGCCGCAATTGCAATGCCGCTCATTCCCTTGCCGCCGGCCTCCGCGCACTACACGTGGCCCGACCTCATTGAAGTGATGGCGCGCCTGCGCCGCACGTGTCCCTGGGATCGCGAGCAAACGCACGCGACGCTCGTGCCGTACCTGATCGAAGAAACCTATGAAGTCGCCGACGCCATCGAAATGCACGGCGACGCCGACCTGTGCGAAGAACTCGGCGATCTGCTGCTGCAAATCGTCTTTCACGCGCAACTCGCAACCGAGCGCGGTAAGTTTTCGATTGCCGACGTGATCGACGGCCTCTCCAATAAAATGATTCGCCGCCACCCGCACGTTTTCGGCGATCAAGCCGTCGCGAGCGTCGCGGATGTATGGCGGAACTGGGAGCAGCTCAAAGCGCTTGAACCCTCGGCGCAGAAGCGGCGCAGCCGGCTCGACGGGATTCCCAAAGGCCTCGGCTCGTTGCAACGCGGCCAGAAGATGCAGGACAAGGCGGCCCGCGTCGGCTTTGATTGGCCGACTCAAGACGGCGTACGCGCCAAACTCGCCGAAGAAGTCGGCGAACTAGAAACGGCGCGCCGCGAGAACGATGTACACGGGATGCGGGAAGAACTCGGCGACGTGATCTTCACCCTCGTCAATTACGCGCGCACGCTCGGCGTCGACGCGGAGGGCGCGATGCGCGATGCCAATGCGAAGTTCGATCGTCGGTTTCGCTACATGGAGCGCCGCGCCGAAACCGCCGGGCGAACGCTTGGCGAACTGAGCCAGGGCGAACTCGAAGAACTTTGGCAACTCGCCAAAGCTCAGGCGGCTTGATCCAGCATGAGCGACATCGGCGCAGACGTAGCCTTTATTCGGCTGCGCATGAGTGCGCACGATGCACACTATGGCGGTGACCTCGTCGACGGCGCACGCATGCTCGCCCTCTTCGGCGACGTCGCAACGGAGCTGTGCATCCGCGAGTCCGGCGACGAAGGCCTGTTCGCCGGTTACGAGCACGTCGAGTTTTTGGCGCCCGTGCACGCAGGCGATTTCATCGAAGCGCAAGGCCGCATCGTGCGGCGCGGGACCCGTTCGCGCGGGATGGAGTTCGAAGCGCGCAAAGTGATCGCCGCTGACCGCGGGCGCTCACAGAGCGCCGCTGACATTCTGCCCGAGCCCGTCGTCGTCTGCCGCGCCAAAGGGACGTGCGTCGTCGTTCGCGTTGCGGATCGATAAGTTCCTCAAGGTCTCACGTCTGGCGAAACGGCGCAGCGAGGCGCATGAGGCGCTGGTCAACGGGCGTATTGCAAAGGGCGGCAAGCCCCTCAAACCCGGCTACGATGTCAAGGTCGGCGACGTCATCGAACTACACTACGCGCGTAAGTTCGTGACCGTGCGCGTGCTGCTCGTGCCGCAGAAAATCGTCCCCGGCTTGCGCGACGTGCCGCTGTACGAGACGCTCGAAGAGCGGCGCGACGAACCCGCCGATTGGCTTTGATGGAACGCCCCTTGCAGAGCCTGTCGGCCGATGCCAAGGACGCGCTTGCCCGCGAACTTATCCCGACGGAGCATGCCCGCTCGGCCTTACGCGAGGGACTCTTTTACTTCGGGACCGATCGGCGCACCGGACGATTCCGCACGCAGCGAGCGGCCATCGCACGGCTTGCCCGGTCGCTTCATGACGAACGGCCGATCGAGGTCTTGCGGCGGACACGGCTGCAGCGCATGCCGACGTACGAACTCGCAGTCGGAAGCGTTGCCGCTCTCGGCAAGATGAACGCACGTCACGATCGGCGCATGGCGCTCCGCGGAGCTTTTCTCGCTTGCGGTTCGCTCGCGGCGCCGGCACGCGGTTACCATCTCGAATTCATCCCGCCCGACGTCGACGCAACACAAGATTTGCTGGCGCTCTTACGTGCCGAAAATCTCGAACCGAGCGTCGGTCTACGGAAGGGGCGAAGCATCGTGTACTTCAAGGGCGTCGATGCGATCGCGCATGTGCTCGCGACGATCGGCGCCGGTGCCGCGCTTCTGCGGCTCGAAGACGTGCGCGCCCTCAAAGAGACGAAGAACCGCATCCATCGGCTGGTCAACACGGAAGCCGCAAACGTGGATCGCGCCACCAGCGCGGCGGCGGCGCAACGGGAAACGATTGCTTTTCTCGCGGACGCGTACGGCTTGGCGCGCCTGTCGGCGCCGCTGCGTGCGGCGGCGGAACTACGCCTGACACATCCGACGGAAACGCTCGCCGAGCTCGGACGCCGCTGCGATCCGTCTGCAAACAAGTCGACGATGGGCGGCCGAATTGCGGCGCTCATGCGGCTCGCGCAGCAGGTCGGGACGGCGCCGGAAAAGGGCTCGCGCAGGAACAGCGTGTAACGGGTTGACAACGCTTGTCTACAGGAGAACGTATGCGCATCGGCATCAACGGCTTTGGTCGCATCGGACGCAATTTCACCAAAGCCCTGTTGGAACGCCATCCCGATGTCGAGATCGCGGCGGTCAACGATCTGACGAGCGCCGCCGAATGCGCGCACCTCTTCAAGTACGACTCCAACTACGGAACCTACGACGGCGAGGTGACGGCAAGCGAGAGCGGCATCACGATCGACGCAAGAGCGATCCGGGTGCTGGCTGAGCGCGACCCCGCAAGGATTCCCTGGAAGGATCTGGGCGTTGACGTCGTCATCGAGTCGACCGGTTTATTTACGGACGCCGCCAAAGCGCGCGCGCACATCAGCGGCGGCGGCGCGCAGAAAGTCATCATCTCGGCGCCGGCCAAAGGCGAAGATATCACCCTCGTGCTCGGCGTGAACCATCAAGCGTACGACCCCGAAAAGCACGACATCATCTCGAACGCGTCCTGCACGACCAACTGCCTTGCGACCGCGGTGAAGCCGATCGTCGATAATTTGGGATGGGTAAAGGGCTTCATGACCACGATTCACTCCTATACGAACGATCAGAACATCCTCGACGCGCCGCATAAAGACTTGCGCCGTGCACGCAACGCCGCGACCAACATTGTTCCGACCTCGACCGGCGCCGCGAAAGCGCTCTACCTCACGATCCCCGAGATCGAAGGAACGTTCGACGGATTTGCCTTGCGCGTGCCGACGCCCGTCGTCTCGATGATCTACCTCGTCGCCCAGGTCAAGAAGCCGACGACCAAGGACGAGCTCAACGCCATCTTGCGCGCCGCCTCGGTCGGCGACCTCAAAGACCTCGTCGGTTACACCGACGAAGAGCTCGTCTCGTCGGATTTCAAGAAGTCGTCGTACAGTTCGATCATCGATGCGAAGCTCAACAACGCGCTCGGCGATCTCGTGCAGATCGCCGCCTGGTACGACAACGAGTGGGGCTACTCGTGCCGGCTCGCCGACGTCACGCATATGGTGCTCTCAAAACTTCCCGCCGCGGTTTGACGCACGTGGCATTTCGCACGCTGCGCGACCTCGATGTGCGCGGCAAACGCGTGATCGTGCGTGAGGACCTCAACGTTCCGATGAAGGACGGAGCCGTCGGCGATCCGACGCGCATCATTGCGGCCGGCGATACGTTGCGTTACCTGCACGACGGCGGCGCGCGCACGATCGTGCTCTCGCACCTCGGGCGACCCGCCGGCAAGCGCGACGCGTCGCTCACGCTGCGCCCGATCGCGACCGAACTCTCGCGCCGTCTCGGCTTACCGGTCGCCTTTGCGGCGAATTGCGCCGGACCCGTCGCTGCGGTTGCGACTGAAGCAATGCGCGACGGCGACGTCATGCTGCTCGAAAACGTTCGCTTTCACCCCGAAGAGGAGGCGAACGACCCCGCTTTCGCACAGAGTCTGGCGGCGCTCGGCGACCTGTACGTCAACGATGCGTTCGGCACGGCGCACCGCGCGCACGCCTCGACGGAAGGTATTGCGCGCTACTTGCCCGCGGCCGCCGGATTCTTGATGGAGTCGGAGTTGCGGGCGCTGGGCGAGCTGACGCTGCATCCGCGCAGGCCGTTCGTCTGCGCCATCGGCGGCGCGAAGGTCAGAGACAAGGTCGGCGTGTTCACGCATCTGATCGAGCGCGTCGACGCTTTCGTGATCGGGGGGGGCATGGCCAACACGTTTCTCGCCGCGCAGAACATGAACGTCGGCACAAGCGTACGCGACGCCGACCTCGAGCCGGCGCGCGCGATCCTCGACCTTGCGCTGCGCAAGAACGTCGATTTTGAGCTGCCGACCGACGCGGTCGTTTCCACGGCATTCGATGCCGATGCGAATGCGAAGACCGTGACGCTCTCCGACATCGACGACGAGATGATCCTCGACATCGGTCCGCAAACGGCGCAGCGCTATGCCGCGACGTTGCGCACAGCCAAAACAATCGTCTTCAACGGGCCGATGGGTGTCTACGAGCGCGCGCCGTACCGGGCGGGAACGCGGCGGATCGGCGAGGCGATCGCTGCCGCGACGCAAGCCGGCGCGACGAGTGTCGTCGGGGGCGGCGATGCCGCGGCCGCCGCGCATGAACTCGGTTTCGCCGCTGCGATGACGCACGTCTCGACCGGCGGCGGGGCCACCCTCGAATATCTCGAAGGCAAAACGTTGCCCGGTGTCGCGGCACTCGTGGAATCAGCCTTCGCTCGGGAACGCACCGCATCGCAGACAACCGCGCAGGCGTGAGCGCACGCCGACCGCTGATCGCGGGCAATTGGAAGATGCACGAGACGATCGCGGGAGCGCGCGCGCTGGTGCGCGAGTTACGTGCACGGCCCTTGGCCGAGGGCGTCGACGTTGCGATCGCGCCTCCGTTCACGGCACTCGCCGCAGTCTGCGAAGAACTTGCCGGCTCTGCCATCTCACTCGCAGCTCAGACGATGCACGAACGCGACTCGGGGCCCTACACGGGCGAGATTTCTCCCCTTATGTTGCGAGAACTCGGCGTCGCGTACGTTGTCCTCGGCCACTCCGAGCGTCGCGCCGACTGCGGCGAAACGGACGACGCCGTCAACCGCAAGGTGCAGGCAGCGCTCGCACACGGCATCACGCCGATCGTAGCCGTCGGCGAGACGCGAGACGAACACGTTGCGGGCGATACGCTGCGCAAGGTCACGCATCAAACGCGCGCCGCGTTCGCCGCCGTTCCGAGCGCCGACGTCGCACGCTGCGTCGTCGCATACGAACCGATCTGGGCAATTGGCTCGGGACAGAGCGACGAGCCGGCCGACGCCGATCGCGTAATGGGCGAAATTCGCGGCTGCACGGCCGGCCTTGTCGGCGCGCGCATACTGTACGGGGGCAGCATGAACGCCGACAACGCCGCGGCGCTTCTTGCGCAGTCCAACATCGACGGCGGATTGATCGGCGGCGCAAGTCTTTCCGCAGCGGGCTTCGCCGCAATTGCGAATTGCGCGCGTATGCGCGTAATCGCCTAGTGAGTTGCGTTCCACGCAACTCTCGCGTTTGCGGCTACGCCGCAAGCCGCCCGTCGTCGCCTGTCGGGCTTAGCCCGACAGGCTCCTAGGAGGTGTCGGGCTTGCAGGTCCCGGGCGACGGGCGGATCGGCCGGAGGCCGAACGCAAGAATTGCGCGGAGCGCAATTCTCTAATGCCTGAGCGCGCGCGCAAGGGTCCGCTCGTTCTCGCAATTCTCGATGGCTTTGGCCATAGCGACGAGCGTTACGGCAACGCAATTGCCGCAGCCGAACTTCCGAACTGGCGGCGGCTGCTTGCGACGTATCCGCACGCGCTGCTCGAGGCGAGCGGGGAGCCCGTCGGACTCCCCAAAGGCGTGATGGGCAACAGCGAAGTCGGCCACATCAACATTGGAAGCGGCCGCGTCGTTCCGCAGGGCGTCGTCGTCATCAATGAATCGCTCGCCGATGGGAGCTTCGCGGCGAACCCGGCCCTGCGCGATGCCATCGCGCGAGCGCAAGTGCACGGCGGCACGTTGCATCTGATGGGCCTTCTGTCGGACGGCAACGTGCATAGCGCCCTCGGTCATCTCTTCGCGTTAATCGACGCCGTCGCGCCCGAGGTGCGGCTCGCCGTCCATCCCTTCGGCGACGGTCGCGACGTACCGCCGTCATCGATGCGCACCTACCTCGATGCGCTGGAAGAGCGCCTACATACGGCGGGCCAAAGCGGTGCAATTGCGACGTTGATGGGCCGCTATTACGTGATGGATCGCGACAAACGCTGGGACCGAACGGAGCGTGCGTACCGAGCACTGGCGCAAGGCCGCGCCGAGCACGCGGCCGGAGCGGCGCGCGAAGCGCTCGACGCCGCCTACGCGCGCGGCGAGACCGACGAGTTCATCGTGCCGACCATCGTCGGCGAACCGCGCCCGATCCGCGACGGGGATGCGGTCATCTTCTTCAACTTCCGCCCCGACCGTGCGCGGCAAATCACGCTGGCGTTCACGTTAAGGGGATTCGCCGAGTTTCCCGTCGTTGCGTATGACGATCTGTTCTTCGCGACGATGACCCGCTACGAAGAAGACATGACCAACCCGATCCTCTTCGGCCCACGCCCGCAGAGCGACACGTTCGGCGAGATCGTCGCCGCCGCAGGCTTACGGCAACTGCGGCTGGCCGAAACCGAAAAATACGCGCACGTTACATACTTCTTCAATGGCGGGCGCGAGACGGTGTTCGAGCACGAAGACCGCATTTTAATTCCATCCGACCGCAAGATCGCAACCTACGATCGCGCGCCCGAAATGCGAGCCGACGAAATTACGACTGCGGCGTGTGAAGACGTGCGCGACCGGCTGCACGATTTCATCGTTATGAACTACGCGAATGCCGACATGGTCGGCCATACGGGGGTAATGGACGCGACGGTATCGAGCCTCGAAACCCTCGACGTTGCGCTCGGACGCCTCGACCATGCGGTCCTTGAAGCCGACGGCATCCTCGCAATCACGGCCGATCACGGCAACGCCGAAGCGAAGCTCGACAAGGACGGAAACCCGCTGACCGCCCACACGACCAATCCCGTTCCGCTCGTGCTCGTTTGCCGCGAACCACTCATCGGTCCGCTGCGCAACGGCAAGCTCGGCGACCTAGCACCGACCTTACTGCCGCTGCTAGGGCTAGAAGTTCCCGTCACGATGACGGGTCGGAACCTACTCGAAGGCACTTGGGCGCCGACAACTGCCGCCGACGGGGTGTTCTAGCCGAGCAACATCTTTGCAATCATCGCGGAGCGCTTCGTACAACCGAGTTTGCTTCCGGCGTTCCGAATGTGGCATTGCACCGTCGCTGCAGCGATGCCGAGTTCCCCGGCGATCTCGCGCACGCGTTTGCCCGCAATGATGAGTTCGAAAACATCTGATTCCCGTAGTGAGAAGCCGTACTGCGTACATTTCGCGCGAACTGAGAGCGCGTGCCCCTCCCGTTCCACGAAGACGGCGTAACCACTGAAACTTCCTTTCACGGAAAACACGCGCACATGGTTTTCGGGTGACAGTTCGCCGCCGCACTCGGCGCCGTCATCAGCCTCGTCGATTAAACGACGTGCAAGGGGCTCGATCTGACTCGACCAGCGCGTCGCCCAGAGTCGGTAGCTCGCATCGTGGCGGCCCGTCCCAAAGACGGCGAGTATCCGCAGCGTCTCATCGACCAGATACACCATGACTGGAGTCCCGTGGCTACGAAGACGATCCGCGGAGACGAGCGTCGGTCGCTCGTCGGGAATCGCGGTACGGGACAGCGCACTTTCCATACAGACCTCAAGAAACTCACTCGGCGCAGCGACGTCGTCGTCACTACGATACGTCGCGCCGCTTAGTAGACGGTAAACAAACCATATTGGATTCCTTAACGGCCCTCTCGGGCACCGCGAGGCACGACGCCTCGCATCATGCCTTTTGCAGACGAATCGCGATCGGCTGAGCCACAAGAGGTATATGCGTGATTTACACCGCGACTTTCGGGGTCTGTACGATACCGCACCGAAGGCGGCTTATCGCAAGAACGTTCACGCCGTCGCGCCTTTCGAAAGAGCCTAGACGATGCGCAACGTTTTGCCTTCGCTGCGTACCGTTGAATGAAGCAGCGCGCGCAGGCGTTGGGCAGGTTCTACGTTACGATCTCGGCGCAGCGCGGCTTCGTAACGGCGAAACTCCGCGAGTGCAGCGGCCACGTCGTCCTCGCGGCGCGCCACAGTCATCGCGATTTCACACGCGCGTTCGTTACAGGGATCGTGCCTCAGAAGCTCCTGCGCACGTTCGCGCGCGACCCCGCGATCGTCGCGCAGCAGCGCATCGGTCGCGAGCGCCTCGAGCACGGCGCCGTACGCGACGGCGATGCGTTCTCTATACGGCGCGAACCACTTCCACCGTAGCGCGAATTCCGGAAACGGCGACCGCAGCGATATGCGGCAGCGCTCGAGCCGGTGTCGCGTTTCCGCCGTGAGCGCCCCGCGGCCACCGCTACCACGCAGAAACTGCTCCGCTTCGAACAGATCGACGGACATCTCCGACCCGAGTACGAAGCCCGCGGTCGTCGCTAGCAAGGCGCCATCGCCCAGCTTGCCGCGCAGTCGCCGGACCGCGGCCTTCGCCATGCCGGCCGGCGCACGATGTTCCGGCCAGAGATCGGAACCGAGTGTCGCTGTAGAGAGCGGTTCGGTCGAAAGCGCAATCCGAGTCAGAATCGCCGTTTCATGCGCGGAGAGCGCAACGGCTGCGCCCGCGTCGCGAAGTGTGAGTGAGACAAGCGAGAACGATAAGCGCGATGATGCGGCGTCGCGAAAATACGTGAAACGCTTGCACACGGATGTCAGCATGCTCGCGTTTTGGCGACCGCTGCGTAGCGACTCGAGCGCTGCTTCGAGCGCAAAGTTTCGGTGCTCTCTTGCGATGCATAGCGCTTCGTCGAGCAGGGGTCCAAAGCGCACTTCGTCGATCACCCTCAGAGCGACCCTGGTGATAATCTGATAATAGGCGGAGCCGGCATCGTCCGCCGCCTCCCTCGCCGCCATCGCCGATTTCGCCGCGAGCTTGGGGTCTTTGGTCGTCGCGGCCGCCATCAGGTACGCTTTGCAGCGTGTCTTCGGCGCCAGCAAGCAAGCCGCATCGTTTCCCGTTTCCTGCACTGCGCCGCGGAGCGGTTCGCGTGCCGGAGCCCCGTGGATGTGTCCGGCTCTTGGCGTTGCCGTGCGGCCGCGGGCGCAATCGATGAAGAAAGCAACTCCCGCGAACTGCAAAATCGCCGGCGAATCCAAGTCGCGGAGATGCCGTTCGCAAAGGTCATCCTCAGCGGCGAGCCAAGCACCGAAAACCGCATCGGTGCGAGCCATGATGATGACGGCGGAATGGCCGACCTGCGCCGCTGCCTCACAGGCGTTTTCCAGTGCCACGCGCTCACCCAGCCGATCACCGTACATGCGGTGGCGGCAAGCAACCACCTCGCACAACCATAGCGCGCGCGCTGCATCGTCGGCGAGCAGCGGCTCAATCGTGCGGGCGAGCCGGTCCAAGTCGAGCGGTTCCCCCCGCCAGATATCGTACGCAGCAAACCACATGGTCGCGAATGCTTGCGCCGTCCGCCGTTCGCCCGCCTGAGCCGTCGTAGCACGGGCCAGTAGCGCCGCTAGCGCGGCGCGGCCTTCTTCGAAATGCCCGAGCATTCCGGCGGCATACGCGTACGGCGATGTCGTCGCGAGCCGTAGCGCGAGACTCGCTCCTTCCGGCAACGCGGCATACATTCGGCGACACTCACCGAGCCACTGCTCGGGAGCGTTGGAAGGACCGCGCGCAAGCGTTGCGGCGGACCACAAAAAAGGATGACGCTCGAGCACAACGGGATCAAAAGCGACGAGCACGCTCGCTGCTTCGGGTGATAGCGCACCGCACAGAAACGGCGGTACGTCCGCAAGAACGTCCGCTGCTGCTTCTCCGTCGCCGAGCCAGAGAAAGAGTCGCGCCGCCGGGAGCTTATCGCCACGTTGACGCAGCGCCTCGACCAACCGACCGGCAAGCACGCGCGCGCGGGCGGCATATGCAGTTGCCACAATCGAGCGAGGAAGCGGGTGTAGCATCGCGCTCCCATCGTCGGCGACCATAACGAATGGTGTGTCAAGGAGCGGAAAAACAGTCGTCTGTTCGCTCACCACACGACCCGGCAGGACACAATGCGACACGCTCGCCGCCATGATGACCGCATCACGCTCTGCCGGATCGAGCTGCTCCACCACCTCTTGGGTGAAGTATTCGCCGACATCGCGGCGTTTTGCCGCTCGAAGATCGGCGAGAGCCGCGGCGAATCCGGCGCCCGGCGCGCCGCTCGGAAGCCGGTTAGCCTCGCGCGCGGCGTTCGCCAGCACTAAGACGGCGGTTGGCCATCCTGCCGTCGCGTCTTCGATCTCATGCGCCGTCTCGAGATCGATCAATCGCGTGCCGAAAATGCGACGTATTTCCTCGGCATCGAAACGTAAGTCGTTTGCGCCGAACCAGAGCACCTCGTTCGGCGGCGCGAATCCGCCGGCCGGTACGTCGAGCCGCGTGCGTGAAGCAACGATGACGCGCCGCGTAGGATGCGGACGCGCGAGCAATCGCGCGAAGAGTGCAAACACCTCCGGGTCAGTCGTGACTTCCGCCGCATCGTCGAAAATGAACGTTGTCGCGCCCGAGGTTCCCACCCAGGCCTCCGCAGCAGCGGCCGAAAGCTCGGCGTCGTTTTGCGTGAACGGAAGTCGCTGCTGCACGGGCCACGCGCGCTCATTGCTTGGAAGGCCGGCGAGCGCCGCGATGATGCGCCGAGCGAATTCGGCTACGTTGCCGAGCCCGCGACACTCGCACACCGCGGGCGCAGCGTTCTTTGCGACGAGGCTCTTTGCAAACGTCGTTTTTCCGAAACCGGCCGGCGCAACAAGCCACAATAAACGTGGTGCGACGATGCGCACCCGTTTGAGAAGTCGCCTGCGCGCAATCGGACGGCGCGCCGACGTGCTCATTGTGTTGGACCTCACGTTCGACGGAATTGCGCACGCGCCGAGCGACGCGCGGGACGCTCGTCCTTCTCATTCCGGTGCGGCGCCCCTTTTGAGTAAGTTCTCCACAGCATGCCGGTTGGCCGACTAAAGCGGGTCTTGCTCTGCCTTGGAAGTGCGGCTGTTCAGTCGAGCCGGTAGGAACCACTCTGATCGACCGATACGCGCCGACCCGCGCACACGACTGAACGGACTTTGTGTTCCCAATAGGTGACGACGCGGACGGCGACGGGTCGCAGCTTCGCGATCAGCGCGCGCGCACGCTGCGACAGCGAGAGCGTGTCTTTCATCCACGCGGGATGATCGCCGGGCAGCGCGTGTCCGCCCCAGCGGTCCTCCGGGTCGTCGAAGATCGGCGTCGCGGCGTATGGTGCCGGGAGCTCCGTCGGCTCCGCGCTTTGCAGCGACGCCGGCGGGGCGTCGCGCTCGACGCTCGATCTCACGGAGCCAAACCGCTATGGCGCAGTTTCGTCAGCGCGCCGAGATGGAGTTGCGAAATGCGTTGCGGTGAGACCCGTAGCGCCGTGCCGATCGCGTGCATGGTGAGGTTATGTGAATAGTGCAAGCTCAGGATACGGCGTTGACGCTCCGGCAGCAGTGCAATTGCATCGGCGAGCTCGCGGCGCCGCGCGCGCGCCGCCACTGCGCGCAACGGATCGGCTTCCCAATCCACGAGTGCATCGCGGCCGCCGGGCAACGGTACATCGAGCGACAGGGCTGCCTGGCGATGCGCCGCCGTACGGGCGCGCTGCAGACCCGGATCGTTGCGTTCCATCTCCGCAAGCGCCGGTAGCGAGCCGCGCTCTTGCGCGAGTGCATACCGACGCTCTTCGGCGCGCCGAATCGTCCGTCGCACCCGTTCGGAGACCGGGTCGAGCCGCCGCAGCCCGTTAAGCATGGCTCCGGAAATCAACCGTCGCGCGTAGAGTTCGAGCGTCGTTCCACGCGTCTCGTCGAAGGTATCGACGGCGCGAATAAGGCCGATTGAGCCGTCGCCGATCAAATCATCCAGATCGGCCGCTCCCGCGACGCGCCGCACGCGTCGCGCGATCTGGCGCACCAGAGGCAGCAACTCGCGAATTGTCGCTTCCCGTTCGTCGGTCGTCATCGCGCGGACCTCACGTTGTTGCCGTCTTGCGGAGCCGTAATGACACGAAACAAGTCATCGGTGAGACCGCCGTGCTCTTTACGTGCGAGCGTCTGCGCAACTTGCCCGACGACGAGGTCCCCATAGAAACCGAGCGCGCCGGCAAGTGGTCTAAACGCCGCCTTAGTCAGGATTGCGGCGAACTGTGCCGCTACGTCGCGACCTTGTCGCATGTCACGCTCATGCCGAACGTCGCGCCTTTGCACGGCGTTCGGGTCAGGAACGATGGAGGTTGTTCGCGATCCGCAACATTTCATCAGCAGCTTGCACTCCTTTCGAATCGGCCTCATACGCGCGTTGTGCAGCGAGGATCGCCATCATCGACTCAATGATGGAGACGTTGGACTTCTCGAGCATGCCGAACGCGATCTTGGGCTCGCGGTCGCCGCCGGCGGCCAGCACGCGCGGCGGCCCCGAGGCCGATGTCGCCGCGAACAGCGCCGAGCCGACGGGCCGTAAGCGTTCGGGCGCGTCGAACGCCGCAAGCACGATGCGACCGAGCGTTCTCTGCCGACCGTCGACGTGCGCGGTGACGCGGCCGTTGCCGCCAACCGTGATCCCTTGTGCGCCGGCCGGCACCGCGACGCCGCGCAACGTCCACCCCTCGGCGTTACGCAGCGAGCCGTCGCGTGCGCGCGAAAATGCTCCGGCGCGCGTATAGGCGCGTTCGCCGTCACGCTCGACGCAAAAGAAGCCTGCGCCGTCGATTGCGATGTCGAACGGGCCGCCCGAGCGTTCGAGTTTTCCAGGCGAGAAGATCGGGCGCGTTCCCGTCGCCGCCGTGCCGAGTTCGGCATTTGCGCCGATCGCAGCGAATGTTGCCTGAGCGCTCTTGAACCCGACAACGTCGGCGTTGGCGAGGTTGTCGGCGACGACATCGAGCTGCTTCTGCTGCGCAGCCATGCCGGTTGCCGATGCGAACAGCGCGCGGTTCACGACTTCACCCGCACGACATCGTTTACGTCTTTCTCGCGCTCCTCGTCGAGCGCCGAGAGCGTCTTCTGCGCGGTCTCGAAGGCACGCTGTGCCGCCAGCACGTCGACCATCTCGCCGACCGCGTCGACGTTGGAGGCTTCGATGAAGCCGCTTTCGAGAGTCGTCCCCGGCCGCAGGCGAATCACGCCCGTCGCGCGCCCCGCTTCACGGACGATGCCCCTTGAATCGATCGCAGCGTCGCTGCTTACACGCAGCGGCCCATGCGTACCCATGAGCACGCGTCCGCGTTCGTCGACGAGTTGTCCCAAAGCGTTGCGCTCGAACGAACCCGAGCGCGTTTCGCCGACGTGACCGCTCTGGTCGCGCACGAAAAACCCACCCGCGCCCACGATTGCGAGATCGAAGCTGCGGCCGGTGTGCTGCAGCGGCCCTTGCGCAGCGTCGATGCCGCTCGAGGTGACGAGCCCGCGCGGCGTCAAGGTCGCCCGCGCGACACGTTTATGGAAACCGTCGCTCGAAACATTCGCCAGATTCGCGGCGGAGACGTCGAGCCGGCCTTGCGCGGCGTGCATCGCCGTCGCCATGAGTTCGATTCCGTCCATACCCACACGATAGCCCGGGCATGTTGCGGCGACGCGGCCGAATCGTTACGCTTTTGCGACTACCCGGACGACATCGATGCGATAGCGTTCCGCACGCGAACCGCGCACGCTGCGAAAACGGGGATCGCGCAGAAACGCAGCATGCACGGCATCGCCGCCCCACCCGGCGCTTTGCCCTTGGGGCAGGAAGTCGACGAGAAGAACATCGCCGTCGGGGTCGAGCGAGTCCGCGATCCGCTCGCGCGTCAGCGCGAAATCTTCGGGCGACCAATAATAGGCGACTTCCGAGAGGACGACGAGGTCGAAGCGTCCGGCCGGGTAATCTCGCGTGACGTCGCACCGCATAAAAGTGACGTTGGATCGATCGCCACACGTCTCGCGGGCACGTTCCACAGCACGCTCGCTGATATCGAGCGCCAGCACATGGCCCACGTGCTCTGCCAAGCGGCGAGTCAAGACGCCGATCGAACACCCGATCTCAAGCGCCCGCTCGTACCGGCGCTCGAGTGCTGCGAGCGTACGATCGTACTTTTCGCGCTCATAGTCGCTCGTTCGCAACGACCACGGATCCTCGCTTTGCGCGTAGACGTTCTCGAAGTGGTCGCGACCGAGCCTCTCCATGCTCGTGAGAGGCTAGGAGCCGATCGGCCGTAAGGCCGAACGCCGGCGTAGCGCACGGCGCAACGCGTTAATCGCTTTTGAACGCGCGCACGATCGTCGCGCAGCGCGCGCAGAGCGTCGGGTGCAGTGCGTCGCTGCCTAGCTGCAAGTACTTCCAGCAACGCGAGCACTTCTCGCCGTCGGCCGCCGACACTTCGATGCGCGTTTCGCCCGCCGGCAGGGATGCGTCGACACCGAGTTCGAGCGCCGAGACGACGAGCGCTTCACGCAGATTGTCACCGAGCCCGCGCAAACGCGGTTCGAGCTCGCTGCCGGCGTACACGCGAGCCTGCAATTGAAAATCGCGCGGACCTTCACTCGCCGCCACGTTCGCGCGCAAGTGCTTAAGCGTCTCCCAGAGTTCGAGGTGCGCGTTTTCGGCGGCCCCGCGCGCGCTGCCCGTCGGCAAGGTCACATCGAAGACGCTCTCGCGTTCGCCGCGCAAGGCCGCCGGCAGGTGCTGCCACGCTTCTTCAGCCGTAAAGGAGAGCAGCGGGGCGAACAGCGCGCACAACGCTTCCAAGATGGCGAACAGCACCGTCTGTGCGCTCCGGCGCCGATGCCCTTCGCGCGCTCCCGAGTACATCGGATCCTTGAGAAGGTCCACGTAAAAACTGGAGAGGTCGCTACGATCGTACTCGAGTAAGGTCAGATACACGTCGTGCAGGCGGTACGCCCGGTAGTGTTCGACGGCGGCGTACACCATGTCGTCGAGTTTGGCGAGCGCGAGGCGGTCGATCGGTTCGAGCTCGGCCCTGGACACGAAATCGGCCGGGCTGAAATCGGCAACGAGACCGAGTAACATCCGCAGCCGATTGCGCCAGTTGCGATAGACGCTGCCGGCGGCTGCCAGGAGCGCATCGCCGACCCGCAGATCGGCGCTCAGCTCGACTGAGGATACCCATAAGCGCAGCACGTCGGCGCCGCACGTCGCCATGCCGTCGCGCGCACCGATGTAGTTGCCGGCCGACTTGTGCATCGCGCGCCCCGCGGCGTCGACGACCCAGCCGTATGAAAGCATCTCTTTGTACGGCGGCGCGCCGGCCGTTGCGACGGCCGTGATCAAACTGCTGCGAAACCAGCCGCGATACTGATCGCTGCCTTCGAGATAGAGATCGGCCGGCCAGTGCATGCCGCGTTCGCGCAGCACCGCGCGATGGGTCACGCCGGATTCGAACCAGATGTCGACGATGTCGTGTTCTTTCCCGAACGACGTGCCGCCGCACTTCGGGCACGAGAAGTTTTCGGGCAGGAACGTCTCGACGGGCTCCGTCCACCACAGGTCCGACGCGTTGCAATCCGCGCCGCCGCGCTCGCGAAATGCGGATGCAACGGTACGCGCGACGTCGGGATCGATGAACGTTTCGTTGCAGGTTCGGCAAATGAGCGCGGGGATCGGCGTGCCCCACGTCCGTTGCCGCGAGACGCACCACTCGGGATGATTCTCGATCATCTGCAGCATGCGGTGTTCGCCCCACTGCGGATTCCACCGGACGCCCGGAATTTTTTCGAGAATGTGTTTGCGCAGCCGGTTGACGTCGAGCGCGATGAACCACTGCGCGGTCGAACGGAAGATGACGGGCTGCTTGCAACGCCAGCAGTGCGGATAGGAGTGCTCGTACTCGCCGGCCGCAAACAGCGCGCCGCGCGCGCGCAGGTCGTCGACGATACGACCGTTCGCAGCGAAAATACCTTCGCCCGCATAGGGACCGGCGTCGCGCGTGAAGTGCCCGGCGCCGTCGACGGGGCACAGGATCGGTAGGCCGAAGCGCATGCCCGTTTCGAAATCATCGGCACCATGTCCGGGGGCGGTGTGCACGGCACCCGTGCCGGTGTCGAGCTCGACGTAGTCGGCTCCGACCACGAGCGACGTTCGCTCGGCGAACGGATGCCCGACGACCGCGCCGACGAGCGCGGTTCCGAGTGCTCCGCCGAGGCGCTCCGCCGCCACATCATCGCCGTGGACGAACACGTGCGCGGCCCGTTCATCGGCGACGAGCAGCAACTCCGCGCCGCGCCGGTATATTCCGTACGATGCGTCGGGCTTCAGTGCGATCGCAACGTTGGCGGGCAAGGTCCACGGCGTCGTCGTCCAGATCAGGATCGAGAGCGGACCGGATTCCGCCGTCGCATCCACCTCGGCGCGGCGCAGGAGTTCCGTGCGCTGCGCGTCGTCGGCTGGGAAACGTACGTAGATCGATGGTGAAACGCGCGGCTTGTATTCGATCTCGGCTTCGGCCAGAGCCGTTTCGTCGCGGATGCACCAGAGCGTCGAGCGCAGGCCCTTATACAGTTGTCCCGCCTGCGCCAGATCCGCGAGCGTCTCGACCGTCGTCGCTTCGAAGCTCGCGTCGATCGTGCGATACGGACGGTCGTACTCGCCGAGCACGCCCATGCGTAGGATCGTTTCGCGCTGCACATCGAGCCAGTAGAGCGCTCGTTCCCGGCAGCGCGCCCGCAACTCGAGCGGATTGACGCGGTGAAAATCGAGCCCGAGGTGTTTGAGGGTTTCATACTCGATCGGCAGACCGTGCATATCCCAGCCGGGCACGAACTTCGCGTAGTCGCCCGCCAGCAAGTGGACTTTTACGAAGATGTCTTTGAGCACGCGATTGACGAAATGCCCCATGTGCAGATCGCCGTTCGCATAGGGCGGTCCATCGTGCAAAATCCATTGCGGATTGCCGGCATTGCGTTCCAAACGCCGCTCATATACGCGATGCTCGCGCCACCACGCCACGCGTTCCGGCTCGCGCTTCGGCAGCTCGGCGCGCATCGGGAAGTCGCTCGCCGGCAGGTTCAGTGTCGCGCGGTAGTCGGTCGCGATCGTCGGGTTCGAGGGCATGCCCGCGCGAGATTCAAGACGCCTTCGAGCGCCTCCGCCTCCTACGGCTACCTGTGCGTTACGAGATCGTCGAGAACCTCGAAGTTGCGGCGTGCCAAGGCGCGCTGCTCTTCGGCAACCCCGCGTAGGTGCGCCGCAAGTTCGCCGCGACGCGCCCAAGCCTCGTCGACGAGCGCATGCAGCCGGACGCTATCGCCGCGCGTACCCGGCATCCACAGCGGCGCGAGCGGATAACGAACGTCTTCCACCAGGCCCGAGACTTTGGGATCGTAAGGAACGGCCAGAAACGGCAGACCAAAGCGCACGGCCAGAATCAGCGCGTGCAGCCGCACGCCGACCAGGAGCGTTGCTTGCGCGAGCACGGCAGCGATTTCATCGAGCGATCCGCACGGAAGCAGCATCGGCTTCGAACGACATTTACGGATGACGACCGTCGCGGCTTCCGCATCGGGAATTCCGCCGAACGCGACGAAGGCGACGCGAGCACCATGCCGTTCGGCCAGCCGGTCGACCGCGGCCGCGATCACGGACACGCCGTCGGCGAAGTGAGCGGTTTTACGAACCGCCACGACGACCAGTGGTTCGGCATCGACCAATACGCCGCTGCGCACGGCGTCAGGTTGCGGCGGATCGTACAAAAAAACCGGGTCGGCCGTTCGTTCGATCGGCGTTCCGGGCACGAGCGGACTCAAGAGCGCGCGCGATTGGCCGTCGCGCACGGTAGCCGCATGCAAGCCTTTACAGCATTCGCGAACGGTACGCTTTCCCCAGAAGTCGAGCGGTCCGATCGACTGCGCAAAGACCATCGTGCGCCTGCCGGCGCGTAGCGCGGTGCGAATGATGCCCGCATAGTACAGCAGGCTTTTGAGGCTCGTCGCATTTTGCAGCAGACCGCCGCCGCCGGAAAGGACGACATCGGCCCGCGCGATCGCCGTACGAATCGCACCTTGGTCCCAGCGCGGCGTTGCCGTTATCCTGTGCTCGTGCGCCGTCTCGTCCGGCGTCGCGCTGAGCACGTCGAGGGTCGCGAGCGGATACCGCGCGCGAAGTTGCCCGACGATAACTTGCAACAACGCCTCATCGCCGACGTTACCGAAGCCGTAATAGCCGCTCAGGAGAAATCGCACCGTCGCTCCCCGATCAGCGCGCCGCCGGCCCCACCGATTACGCCGCGCGAGCGCGGCGCCGTTCGACGTAGGCGTGCGCGCGTCGTACGAGCGCACGATAGACGCCGATCGCGATCGCACCGAGCACGATGCCGATGACGGCACCGTTGAAGACGCGCGTCAGCGACACGGCGAGCGGCGTGTGCAGGTGCGAGAACGTGTCGACGACGTCCGCGGTGCCGATCGCAATGCCGATTGCGACGATCCAACCGACGAGCCGCTTGTGCTCAAGGCGCAACGCGGGCAGCAGCAGCATCAAGGGAAACCCGATCGCGAACTCCTTGAAGCGCGGCCGGACGCCGAGCACGGCGGTGAGGTTCGAGCGCAATGCGAGTTCGAAGCTCGACGGCGCAATATCGCTTTGGTTGCCGCTGCGCGACACGTACAGGAACCCCGCGATCCCGAGCAGCGCAACGATCGCGAGTTGATACACGCGCACGGGCGCCAGCGCGCTGTCCCGCCCGGCGACCGCGGGTCCGCCGAAACGACGCGTGTAGACGTAGAGCGCGAAGGCGAGCAGCGGCGGCACGAGGATCACGGCTTTCACGCCCGTGAAGCGATCGATCTCCTCCATCAAGAGCGGCGTACTGACGAGTCCGACGACGACGAGACCCCCGGCAAGTGCGAAGGCGAGCGCCACGCCGAGCGTACGTAAACCCGCAAGCAGGCTCGCGCCGTATGAATCCGGTGCAGGCACCGTAAAGGCGCGCGGGACCGCGACGACGCCCATCGTCGCAAAGCCGATGGCGCCTGCCAGCGCGAGCAATTTGCGCGCGAGCAAGTCGTGGTGCGACGCGTACCCGGCGATCACGAACAGCACGTCGAGCGCAAAGATCGCGTACGCAAAGGGCGCACGCCGTACCCCGAATGCTTCGAACAGCAGCATGATGATGGCCGGCACCCCGAGCGAGACGAGCGCAATGATGACCGGGTTGATACGGAAACCGGGAACCGGCGTCGCGCGGCCGAGCGTAAAGCCGCGCGCTTTCAAGCCGCTTGCGATCTCGCGTACGATTTCGACGTTGGTCCGCTCGAGTGACATGCCGTTCTGTTCGTGCAAGAACGGGCGCAGATATACGATCCGCACGTTGCGCTCTCGCACGCCGAGCAGATACCGCGCGACGACCGTATCGAAATCGAGCTTGTCGAGCTCGGTCTTCGAGATGGCTTGCACGCGAGTGGTGCGGGCGATGGCCTTTTCGGCAAGCCCGTCGTTGCCTTTCTGTATTTGGTTCTTGTCGTACGCTTCGATCGAGCCGAAATTCAAACCGGTCCGCTTGAACGCGTCGGCCGTAGCCTGCAGGTTATCGGGAAATCCGAGGACCTCGTTACGCGCGCCGAAGAACACGACGGTCGAGGGCCGCTCGTGCCGTTTGAAGCTCGCAAAGATGCAGTCGATCTGCGGCGGGCTGAAGCGCTCGTCGTTTTGCACGCGGGGAATCAGCAGTAGGTGCAGGTTGCGCGCAAGCCCGAGCGGTTCGGCCGGCAAGCCGAGTCCAAGTGAGTTGAAGTAATCGATTTGCGACTTGATCGCGAAAATGGTCGGCTGCGACGTTCGCAGGACGCGCACGGCGCCGGTTCCGAGGTGTTCGGCAAGCGCCGTACGATAGCGCGCGACCTCCCGCGGATCGTACACGACGAGGTAGATGTCGTCAGCCGATAAACGGCGGCCCCGCGCGAGTGCCGCGAGCGTCGGTTGTGAGATCGTGCCGAGGCGCGCCTGATCGAGCAGTTGCTGGCCGGGCACGGCGACGGCTGCGGCGCTTGCATCGATCGCACCGCCCAACTCCTCGGACACCGCAAGCGACGTGAGGCCGGCGCGCCGCAGAGCGATGAGGAACTGTTGCTGATCGTATCCGTAGGATTGCGCGAGCGAGACGAAGTCACCGTAGTCCATCGCAATCTCGACCCGGCGCGCGCTGTGCTCTGTGTGCACGCGCACGACGGCAACGTACAGTGCGGCAAGAAGCGCGACGCCGAGCACGATGGAAAGCGCCATGCGGTAGCGCCGCGGCGCGCTCATTGCGATCATCGGTTCGACTCCGTACGCTTTAGCGCTTCCAGTCGGGGGCGCGCCGTTCGAGGAACGCCCCGATCCCTTCGCGGGCATCCGCGTCGAGCGCGTTGACGGTCATCACTTCTTTGGCGTAGGCGTAGGCCCTGGACTGATCGAGTTCGATCTGCGCGTAGAACGCCGCTTTCCCCAGGCCGACCGTGAAAGCGCTCGCGGCTGCGATCTTTCCCGCGAGCGCGCGTACCTCATCGTGCAGGCGCTCGGGTGCGACCGCGCGGTTGATGAGGCCCCACGCTGCGGCAGTCTCTGCATCGATGAAGTCGCCGCACAGCAGCATCTCCATCGCGCGCTTACGGCCGATGGCGCGCGTGAGTGCGACCATCGGCGTCGTACAGAACAGCCCGATTTTCACGCCGGGCGTCGCGAATTTCGCGTCCGTCGCGGCGATCGCAAGATCGCAGGTCGCGACGAGCTGGCAGCCCGCTGCCGTCGCCACGCCTGCCACTTCGGCGATGACCGGTTTCGCAATCGATTGTATCGCAGTCATGACCCGCACGCATGCATCGAATATGTCGCGATAGCGCGCGACGTCGGCCTCGTCGCCGGCACACTGCATCTCGCGTAGATCGTGCCCGGCGCTGAAGGCGGGACCGAGCGCCGCAAGCACGACGACTTTCACCGCCGAGTCGCTTCCCAAAGAGTTGAGAGCCGCCAACAACTCCTGCATCGCCTCAAGCGACAGAGCGTTGCGGCGGTCGGGGTTCGCGAGCGTGAGCGTGGCGATACCGCCTTCGGCGGCCACGGTCAACAGGCGGTAAGCACTCGTTTGGATCATCGCCGTTCGCTCCGCCGAGAGGCTTCCGGCGCCCTTCCTATCGTACACCGGTCTAGTGAATTGCGCGTCGCGCAACTCTTGCGCTCGGCCTTGGCCGATCCGCCCGTCATAGGCTGTCGGACGAAGTCCCCGGCTCGGCCGTTCACCACTTCGGAGGGCATGTTGTCGTTGTTTCCCTTGGCCCCAATGCGTTGCGTTGCTCGCAACGCTCGCATTCGGCCTTCGGCCGATTCTATCGTCGGCGGGCGGCCTCTCGGCGTCTGCCTCCTCATTGCGCTCTGGGGCTTGGCGACCGCTGCCCTCTCGGCCGCCGACGTTTCGCCCGCGGTTAACCCGCAGCTCCACGCCGGCCTGCACTGGCGGTTGATCGGACCGTTTCGCGCCGGTCGCACGGTCGCCGTCTCCGGGGTTCCGCAACAGCGCGGCGTCTTCTACATGGCACCCAACAACGGCGGCGTTTGGAAGTCGGTCGATTTCGGACGGACGTGGCAGCCGCTCTTCGATGCCCAGGACACGGGCTCGGTCGGTGCGCTGGCCGTCGCGCCGTCGGACCCGAACATTATCTATGTCGGCAGCGGCGAGGGTTTGCGGCGGCCCGACCTTTCGACGGGCGACGGCATGTATGCCTCGACGGACGCCGGCAAGACGTGGACGCACGAAGGCCTGCGCAACGGCCAGCAGGTCCAGCAAATCGCCGTCGACCCGCGCGACCCGCGCCGGCTTTACGTCGCCGTGGTCGGGCATCCGTACGGCCCCAATCCCGAACGCGGACTCTATCGTTCGACCGACGGCGGCGCGACGTTCGCCAAAGTGCTCGGTCGCGGCGAAGACGTCGGTGCGGTCAGCGTCGTCGTCGACCCGAAGCACCCCGAAACGCTCTACGCCGGTCTGTGGTCGTCGCGCAACGGGCCGTGGAATCTCGTCCAGGTCTACGAACGCTACGATGAGAGCGGGCTCTTCAAGTCGACCGACGGCGGCAACACGTGGACCCGGCTGAAAAACGGTTTACCGAACCTCGTGGGACGCATCGGCATCTCGGTGTCGCCCGCCGATTCGTCGCGCATCTACGCGATCGTCGAAGAGCCCGATGGGTGCGGCGTGTTCCGTTCGAGCGATGCGGGCGCGAGCTGGACGCAGACCAATACGCAAGAGCGCGTCTGCGGCCGCACGGAAGATTTCGCCGGCATCACCGCCGATCCCAAAGAGCGCGATACCGTCTACTCGGCGAACACGACGACCTACCGTTCGACCGACGGCGGCGCAACCTGGGTCGGCATCAAAGGCGCGCCGGGCGGCGACGACTACCACACGGTCTGGATTGACCCGACCGATCCAAACACGATTCTCCTCGGCGTCGACCAAGGCGCGACGCTCTCGGTCGACCACGGCGCAACGTGGACGTCGTGGTACAACCAGCCGACGGCGCAGTTCTATCACGTGATCACCGACGACCGCTTTCCGTATCGCGTGTTCGGCGGGCAACAGGAGAGCGGCAGCGCAGAAGTATGGAGCCGCGGTAACGACGGCGCGATCACGTTTCGTGAGTTTCATCCGGTCGGTGTCGAAGAGTACGGTTACGTTGCGCCGGATCCGTTACACCCGTGGCTCATCTACGGCGGAAAAACGACGGTCTACGACGAGCGCACGGGGCAGACGCAAGACGTTTCGCCGACGTACGACCGCTCGACGTACCGTTTCGACCGAACCAATCCCCTGGTGTGGAATCGCGTCGACAAACACGTGCTGTACCTCGGGCTCAACGTCGTGTTCATGACGCGCGACGGCGGCCATAGTTGGAAGATCATCAGTCCCGACCTCACGCGCAAGAACCCGGGCGAACCCGCCACACTGGCACATTATGCGAAGAGCGACCCGCTCGACGGCAAGCATCGCGGCGTCATCTACAGCCTCGCGCCGTCGTACCTCGACAAGAATCTCATGTGGGCCGGAACCGATGACGGGTTGTTGTGGATCACACGCGACGGCGGGACGCACTGGCGCAACGTGACGCCGCCGGTGCTCGAAGGGTGGAGCCGCGTGACGCAGATCGACGCCTCGCACTTCGATCGCGCCACGGCGTACGCGTCGGTCAGCCGCGAGCGGCTCGACGACCGGCGGCCGTACATCTACGCTACGCACGACGGCGGCCGGACGTGGCGCCCGATCGCGACGGGAATCCCGAGCGACGAGCCGGTGAACACCGTGCGCGAAGATCCCAAGCGGCGTGGATTGTTGTTTGCGGGCACGGAGAAAACGGTGTACGTCTCATTTGACGACGGCGCGCACTGGCAATCGCTGCAGAACGATCTGCCGCCCACCTCGATTCGCGATCTGGTCGTGCACGGCGACGACATCGTGGTCGGCACGCACGGCCGCTCGTTTTGGATTCTCGACGACATTGCACCGCTACGGCAGATGAGTGCCACCGTTGCAAACGCGCCCGCGCATCTCTTTGCACCCTCGCTTACCTATCGCGTGCGCCGGGACACCAACACCGACACGCCGCTGCCGCCCGAAGAACCGGCCGGCGAAAATCCACCCAACGGCGCGATCTTCGATTACACAATTGCAAGCGATGCAAACGGACCGGTGACGATCGCAATCACCGACGCTTCGGGCCGACGCATCCGCACGTACGCGAGCACCGATAAGCCGCAGCCGATCGATCCCGAAATCAACGTTCCGACCTACTGGCTGCGTCCGACGCCGATTCCGCCGGCGGGACGCGGCGAACATCGCTTCGTGTGGGACCTGCGCGAGGCGGCCCCGCAGTCGGTCGCGCACGACTACCCGATCGCGGCGATTCTGCATGCCACGCCGCGCGTACCGCAGGGCGTCCTCGTGCCGCCGGGGACCTACAGCGTACGTTTGACGGCCGATGGTCGCACATATACGCAGCCGCTGCACGTCGTGATGGACCCACGCGTCTCCGCATCACCGGCGGCGCTACGCGAACAGTACGCGCTCGCTACGCAGATCGTTACGGCGATGAACCACTCGTACGCCGCGATGACGAACGCCAAAACACGTAAAGATAATGCCGCCGCAAAACGCTATGCGCACATCAATGCACTGCTGGCCCCACTCCTCGAAGTCGTCGACGGTGCCGACGCCGCCCCAACGGTACAAGCCCGCGCGACCGTCGCGCACATCGAACACGATCTCGCGCTCGGCGGCCGCACGAGGCTCGATCTCGGAGGAAGCGACGAACCGTAGTGAGTTGCACGGGAGAACGTGGGCGATGACGGGCTCGAACCGCCGACCATCACCTTGTAAGGGTGCCGCTCTCCCAGCTGAGCTAATCGCCCCCACGTTCGCACCGCGCCCTTCGCGAGCGCAACGTCCGGTTCCCCAGCAGGATTCGGTTTCACCGAATCCATCGCATTTGCGGCTTCGCCGCAAGCCGCCCGCCGTCGGTTGTCGGACAAAGTCCGACAAACTCCTAAGCGCGGAAAAGCGGACCGGTCTTCGGGTAGGCTTCAGAGGGCGCACCGTCGCGACGACAATACGAACGATGCCGATTCGGTCGGGTTTTGTCGTTTTGATCGTCTGCTCGCTCTGGGCCGGCGCTTTTCCGATCCTGGCGGCTGCCTCGCGGCGCGCTCCGGACTCGACCACACCCGCATGGCTCGCGCCTGGGAGCGGCACGCTCGTGCGCGTCGATAGCGCGCCGTGGTTCGATAGCGACGAGCCCGAGGCGGCATTGACCGCGAGCGCGGACTCGCTGCGGCGCGACTTCTCGGCCGACGGCACGCGTCCCGACGACGTGGTGTACGAACCCGTCGGCGTGCGAGCACGTATCGTCCGCGACTTGCGTAATGGGATCGTGCTGCTTCGCGGCACGGATCGCCGCTGGATGGGGTTTGCACCCCTGGAGCGTCTGGTGCCCGAAGTGCCGGCGGGAACGAAGCTCGTGGTCGCCGGCGGCTTCGGGGGGTTCGCCGATTTCTATCCGACGTTGACGACGCCCGAGCAAACGGCGTCGCGCATTGCGACGGGCACCAAGGTCGTCGCGCTCGCAAGCGGCGTTGCGCCGGTCGATCCGGGAAGTGCCAATCGGGTTCGAGTTCACGTGCGCGTGCTTTCCGGCACGTCGCGCCGCAGCACCGGATGGCTCGAAATTCCGTACACCGGTCTTCGGGTACGCAGCGTGGCACGCAATGCAACGACTGCCGAACGCGCATGTTCGTGCCACCTGCTGTCGTTCGACGGACACTAACCGCACTCACGCGGCGCAGCTACTCGGCGGGGCGTTTGACTTTCAGCGAATCGTCGGATAGACTCGGCCTGCGAGTGAGGTCATCCGACTGCCACGTTACCAATGGACCAGAGAGTGGCTGATGGCCCAGGTGTAACTTGTTTTATGTCTTATTGCCTACCGAGCCATTTTACTTCCCTTTTAAGGGACTTCGCGTTTGAATCTTCCCCAGCCCGGTTGACTTTCAAGGAGTAAAGTAATGCGTTTTCGTGTGAGGCGGCGCGGCAGCAACCCTGGCGCTACTTCTCGCAGTGGCTGCGGGAGCCGGCGCCGGGCAAGCCGCGCCGACTGTGCCCGGAGCTCAGGCACTATCGCGGCATGGACGGCTTCAGCGGCTTGGCGCGCACCCTCGGCTGGTTGCGCCATTTGTGTCTTCTTCGCACGGCGCACGCCCCGCGATCGGGTCCGGACGACAGTATACGATCAGTGACGTCGGTGCGCCCCCGAATACCACGAACTATGGCCCGCCCGGACCACTGGGCTTTAACAACACCGGTCAGATGTTCGGGACTGCCAACACGAAGAGTAAACCGCATTCCGCAGCCGATTGCTTTATCTACACGGATGGAGCGTTTATCGATCCGTCATCGTCGACCTACGTCTATAGATGTTCGTTATTCAGCATCAACGACGCGAACTCAAACAATGCGTTCGAAGTGGTCGGCGGCCTGCAAAACGCGACGGATCCCGACGAAGCCGGAATCGTCGTAAACAGCTCTAAGACAAGCCGTTCGCTATCGGTCAAGCAGTTCGGCGCGACGGATCCGCGCTCGGGTATCGTCGGCGTAAACGCCTCGGGCACCGGGTACGGTTACACCTACAATAACCTGACCGGCAATCCGCCAAAGACGTACTCGCCCTCGACGAAGCGTTACACCGTGTTGCAGGCCGCCTGCGCCGTTCCGGGCGCGTTGCAGAATGGCTGCATGCAATCCCTCAGCTCGCAAACTTCCAACAATGTTTGTCCGTTCGGCGGCTGTTACATCAATAATGGCGGGGTCGTGTTGGGATCCGGCGCTACCGCGGCATCGTTGCTTGGACTTTTTACGCTGCCAACCGGCGCGTACAATAACCTTCCCGACTCTTTCACCGATAGCAGCGGCAACAGTTATTATATCAACTCCGGCTATCCGCCCGATCCGCAATTGACCAATTACGGGCTAGCCGGCACTGCCTCTGAAAGTGGTAATTTCAACAGCCAGTTTGCCGTGGTCTATCCCTTCGCCGCAAGTGGCTGGAGCGTGCTCCCGGTGTTGCCGGCGAATTGCTCCACGCACAATGTTCTATCGCTCAACAACTCTGGCGAGGTGCTGGGCTTCGATTCGAACTGTCCGAACTCGAGCCCGAACATCTACTGGACGTGGGACCCGACGAGCGGTATCCAAGCCGTCAACATTCCGAGCAACTCGTACGCAGCGGTCCAGCTGCTGGGCGTCAACGATAACGGACAGCTTCTAGCAACCTTGCAAACGACCGCCGGCGCATACGATTGGGGCACGTTGAATCCGGTCGGCGGAACATCGTCATCGGCGCGCCGAAAGGATTTGCTCAAAGCGCATCACCGTAATGCCGGGCATCTGTAAGTTGAGGAGTGCATCAATGCGTTCGTGTCTTGCCCATTTGACGGGAGCGGCGCTTGCGGCGCTGCTTCTCGTGCCCGCGATTGGGCCTGCGCAAGCCGCCCCGTCAGCAGCCGGCCTCCGCTCGACGCAACGGTGGCCTCGCCCGCCGTTCGTGTCGTCACGCAATCGGCGTCTGTTCATCGCCTCGGGTCAGACATACACGATCAACGACGTCGGCGCGCCCAATCCGTCGCGATATCCGCCGTACAATCCCGAATATGGTCCCGAGGGCCCGCAAGGCTTCAACAATACCGGACAGATGTTCGGTGCCTCATACGAAAAAATTAAAGGCTACGGGGGAACGAACTCGCCGAAAACCGATTGCCTCTTGTACGACAACGGCGCGTTCCTCGATCCCTCCGCATCGACCTCGATCTACAGTTGCGATTGGTACAGCATGAATGACGCCAACACGAACGGCGTCTTCGAAGCCGTCGGAAACATAACCAATAACTATAATCCGGACGCTACCGCGTTCGTCGCGACCGGTTCAATAAAGAGTTCATCGTTGCCGGTCACGCAATTCGAAGCGATGAATCCCTCCGCCGCACTCCAGAGCGTCAATGCGAACGGCACCGGGTTCGGATATACGTACGATACCTTCGTTCCCGGTAGTATAGCGTCTGCCGTGTATTCGCCGACGACCAAAAAGTTTACCGCGTTACAACCGGTTTGCGTCGCACCCGGCGCATCCCAAAACGGGTGTCTTCAGTACCTTGATGGATTGGGACCCCGGTATCTCTGTTCATTCGGCGGCTGTTCCATAAACGCCACCTACCTGCTGGGGGGAACGACGAACAGCAGCAACTTCGAGTTGTATTCTCTAAGCGGAGCTCCGCCCGTGTTCATTCCCTCCGGCTTCACCGACGGCAACGGCAACGGCAACAGTCTGAACGCACCACTGGAATTGACGAATTACGGGCTTGTTGCTGCCGATTTCGCCACCCTGAGCGGGCCTAACTCCGGACCATACGTCGCCGTATTTCCCGCCGGCGGAAGCGCGTGGCAGGTACTGCCGAGCTTGTCGGACGGCTGCCCCTCGCACTTCCTGGTCTCCAGCAACAATAGCGGTGAAGTTCTCGGTTTCGATTCATGCTCGTCATCGGGTCCCAACACCTATTGGACCTGGGACCCGACCAATGGGATCCAAGCCGTCAACATCCCCGCTAACAGCTACTCCGCCGTGCAGTTGCTCGGCGTAAACGACAACGGTCAGCTCCTTGCGACGCTCGTCACCACATCGGGCTCATACCACTGGGGCACGTTCAATCCCGTTGGGGGATCATCGTCCACACGCCGGCTACACGCGATAAAGCGCGGAGCGATTCGTATCCGGCATTAGGAACGATTCGTATCCGGTATCGTCGCAATGGCGCGCGACGTTGGCGGTCGCGTCGCGCGCCCTAGCTGTGGGGATGGTAAGGACATCTCCGAGCGAGGGCTGCGTGCGAGCGCGGGTAAATAGCGAAATCATGGATCGCCGTTTCATACCGAAAGTCGCCGGTGGCTGGGAAGGCGTCGAACGCGAAGGCTACGTGCTCGGCGAAGCGACCGCCGTCGTTCGGCACACTCTCGTCGGTGGCCGCAAGCTTTCGGACGCCGATGCCGGACCGCAGAGCGAAGTGCGGTATTTCAGCGTTCCCCCTGGCGCCGTCACGCGACTAGAGAAGCACGAACACGAGCACTACGTGATCGTCGGCGAAGGGTTGGGTCACGCGATCGTCGGTGACGATGTGCGCGAGGTACGCGAGCACGACGTCGTCTACATCCCGCCGATGGAACCGCATCAGTTCGTCAATCGCGGCGACGAACTGTTCGGGTTTTTTTGTATCGTCCCCGCGCTGCGCGACTTTTCACAACGGTTGTCGTCCGCCGAGATCGAGCGTATGCAAAATACTCCGGCCGGCGCCTATATCGATCCCGACGGCGCGCCGCCGTTGCGTGGTCGCCATGAGAAGGCGCTTTCTCAACGAGGTTAAGCCGCCAGTTGTCGCATCGCCCACGACTTGCGACTGCTCCCACACCGCATGCTCGTTGGTTTTGTATTGGTAAGGGCGCGACGGGCTGATCCCGAGCGAGTTCGATCCCCGGATGGCTTTTGATAACGTAGCGCCAACGGGAGTCGAATCCTAACTCAGAGGTCCCGGCAGGTCCCTACCGCTACCGAAAATCCGAACTTACGAGGGATTCCGCTCGTTTCTCTTCCCGCACGCTACCGGCCGCGCGGTATCTGTTCTAACGGCTCCGTTAGAAATCTGTTAGACAACACAGTTGACGTGATTCGCCCTCCGGTCTGAAGGATGTGGCTCCAGACGTGTTACTTCTGCGATGGCGTTCGCAAGGTCCGCGGCTCAGATCTAGGTGCCGCTATTCCAATAGGCGGCATGTTGCCGCATAGCAGTTACAATGGTTCTTGCCCTATCGCGAAGTATGGCGGGCGCGTTTGAGTCATCGCGTATTTCGCTCATTTGTGAAATGACCAATCTCGCATATTTCGAACGCTCTTTTCCCGTGCTATAAGTTCCTGCCGAGCCAAGAAGCACTGCTTCCTGGAACTTGAAAAGGTAATGCATCAGCCCTTTGTAACCGTCGGCGCAATTGCGGCTCTCAGCGGAAGCCTACAAACAGGTCCGCACTGATTGGTCTGCTCGGGGCGTTTGAGCGCATGCATGGGCGTCGCGTTGAACTTTCTTAATATTGCAACCCAATGCTGGATGCGCCACGAGAATGACGCACGCTGTAATGATAAGAAGCCTCAACATCATTCCATTCTGCACATTTTTGCGTGTTAGCGATCGCTCGATCACGGCCCTAGGACGCGTTTCGTCCGCGCGGACATCTTAGTCGGCAACCGGCGAAGCTCGTCGGCGGTCAGCCCGGTTTGCTTCAGGATCGCATGGAGCGTCCCGAGCGGCACGGTCGCGGAACCGTGCACCGGCCGGTCACGATGCCGCCGACGCGCTGTCCGTTTTCGACGCGCCGCAGCTGATGGTGGCTGCCCTCGACGTTGACGACGACGAAGCCGGCGCGCCGCAGCGCTGAGAGAATCTGCTTACCCGTCAATCGCGGGGCTTTCATGCGTTCACACTCCGGTTCACGTCAGCTGCATTTCGGTCGCTGCGAACCGACGTCTGCGCGACTTTTCCGCGAGGTGCAATCCGACACGAAGGCCCCTAACCTCCTAGTGCGGACGGTGCGGCCAAAGAGGCGGTAGCGAAATCGGTGCGGTGCTAGACCGCGACTTCGACGGTCGCTGTTTCGATCTGCGGGACGTTCGCCGGCAGCTCGATGCCTTCGCGTCGCGCCGCGATGATGTAGCCGCGGATCGCTTCGCGCGTCCGTTCGAGCGCTTCGGCCTGCGTCGAGCCGAACGTCGAGAGGTCGCCGAGCACCGGGACGTGCGTCACCCAGACGTTCTCGTCGCGGTCGAACTCAGCCAGTGGAAAATCCACGGGCCTTCCCCTTCGACGCAAAGCATGTTGGTAACTCCGGTGCCATCAGAAAAGCGTCAGCCGCGCGGGGCCGGTCGACGCGTCGTCGCGGCCTGCAGATGCTCGATCGCAAAGCCACGCTCGGCCAGCTCCTCGGCGATGTCGGCTCGATGGCAGCCCTACGGCTTCGACTCCGAGCACATGATCGCGACGCGCTGCCCGTCGCGGGCACGCTGCTTGGGGTCGTCGACCACAGCGGCGCGTTTTCTCGGTCGGGGCCCGAAGAATGCGGCGTTGCCGAGCCGTGTGCCGTCAGCGACATAGCGCGCTCCTAGCCGGCGCGCCAGGGCAGCGTCGTTGAAGGCCGGATTTCGCTGGGAACGCGGGCGGAAACGCACATCGACGACGACGTCGATGCGGTGCGTCGGGCAGCTTCAGAATCGCATCATAGGTCGTCGGGCCGTGCCCGAACGTGAAAAGCAGGCGCGGCATGGGTTCCGTGGGTTTCCGGGGCATTACGTCGGCTCAGCGCCGCCTGCCGCGATCGAGCGCCACGATGGCGTCGTAATGCGAGACATACGCCTGGATCGCGTCTTCGATCAGATGGCTAGGTGCCTGAGCGCGGGGGCCGTCGGGTCGAACGTGACGGCGCCAGAGGTCGTCGACGCGATCATAGACGTCGTTTCCGAGTTTGATGTGGAGCCGCTTGAGGCCGCCGGGACGAGCAGGGCGCCCGGGGCGCGCTGACCGCTCGCCTCGGCGGTTCGTGCTTTTCTGAGGTTTGACGGGCTGCGTGGGTTTCATGCCCGCCGGATTCGCGAGGGAACCGGCGAGGTTCGGCCGAGGCGGTCGGGTTTTTTCATGCGAGAATCTCCGTGGCGAGTGCGGTGTAGTCGGCGGCGCCGGCTGCGCTTGGTGCGTTAGTCGAAGACGGTTTGGCCGTTTCCGAAACTCTCGGCGAGCTTCGTGTTGGTCCGGATCGTCATCGGAACAGCTCGACGTCGGCGGCGTTCTTGAGGTGCGTGAGGACGTCGCGCGCGAGTCCGATGCGGCCGTCGTAGATCGTCGCGAGCACGCGGAGCCGCGGACGCTGCGCGAGCACCTCGGCGTCGGGCGCTCGTCGATCGTTTCGCGGAGCTGCGCGAGCCCGGCGAGCGACATGCTCTGCGTCGGAACCGGGACGATCAGCTCGCTTGAAGCTACGATGGCGTTGATGCTGAGGATGCCGAACGCCGGCGAACTGTCGATCAGCACCTATTTCAGACGTCAACTGAACTCCACCCAGGGCGCATGGCCGAGCGGCGGAATATCTTCGCTATGAACGAGCAGCAGCCCACGATCGCTGAGGGATTCCGCAAAGTCAACGTGCTCGATATTGAGGAATACTCGTGGTCAAAAGAAGGCCGTGCCGGGTTCGGCAAACAGATTTCCGAGGCGCTCGGCCGTCGTCCGGAATCGACTGACGTGATGGAACGGCATCCTTTTGACGTCGAGATACTGCGCGTGCCGCCAGGAGCCGTGCCATACCGCTACCACTCGCACAGTGCGCAGTGGGAGTTCTATCAAGTGACGTCGGGTGAGGGAACCGTACGCCACGCTTTTGGCGAGACGCCGATTGCCGCCGGCGACGCGTTCCTGTTCAAGCCGGGCGAACCGCATCAGCTCATTAACGATGGCGGTGAGGACCTCGTCGTGACAGTCGTTGCGGATAACCCTATCGGTGAGTCGTACCACTATCCTGACGAGGCGATGTGGATAGTCAACTCGCCGGAGCGACGCTACGTCACCCTTCACCCGCAACGGGAGTCGCGCAAAAGCTGATAGCTCGCTGCACGACGCGATACGCGAGAACAGCGTCAAGGAGAGCCTGTACTAGCGTCGTCACGCTGCCGACGATCTGCCCCGCGCTGCGCACGCTCGCATGAACCATGATGACGTCACCCTCGGCGATGCCGATAGCACGTAGATCGGCGAGAAGGCTTCTTCGACTAGCTTGGCCGAGCCGGGGCGACATTTATGCGCGGTTCGAAAATCACGGGGCTTTCCACGGCGTCGCATCGTGGGATCATCTCCGAAAAAGACGCTTTCAAGACGACGTTGCCTGTACTGCGGCCGTGAATTACAACTGATCCCAGCACGTATCGGCCGAGCGCAAGCACAAACGTACGATAACGCGCGCATTCGCACGACCGCACGATGCTCGCTGGGCGTTACGGCGACGCAGTGGGTGACGGGTGCAACGTCTCCGTAACGGTGCGTAGGGTGTCGCTTCCCATGTTTCCGACTCCAATCCGCTGGAACATCTCAGCCGCCTCACCGCGCGTTACCGTCTCGAGCGGCCGGAAAACGGAGATAGCGCCGAACGTCCGTCCGATGTTGTCGACTGCCGCATCGCCTTCATCGTAATGGTCCTGACCGATCGCACCGATGTAGGTGATGGATATGGCGTCCCGATCTTTCCAGGGTGGCAGGTAGTTGCGTAAGTAGAGAATGTTACGCCCCGAAAACGTGTCACGGAGCCCGCCGTGATCGAGCAGCGACTTCACCGCAATCGCTTGCTCGCGTGTGATCGGCTGGTCGGCCCTGAACGCTCCGTCCGGGAAGCCAACGGCGATCGCAGCGTCGTTCATGCCCTGCACGTATTGGAAGTCGGGATCGGTCGGCGGCAAATCCTTGAAGGCCGGCTTCTCGTCGCTGCGGGCCGGATGGATTTGGTGGGAAGGCGAGTTGGCGAACAACGCATTATTCGTCTTGAACAGCCAGCGCACGAAATCGCGTCGCTTCACCGGCGCATCGGGATTGAAAGGACCCGTCGTGCTGTCGAGGACGCCCAGTTCGCCGAGTGCCGTTATGGCGGCGGCATGAAGGTTGCCGCCGAGATCGATGAAGGAGACCGAGACGGTTGGCGCGCTAACGAAGCCGGGCGAAGGCGACGCTTCGGCGGACTCACCCAACAACGGCGAAGGTGACGCGGCGGTATTTCGGGTCGACTTAGAACAAGCCGCCAGGCACACAACGAGCAAAGCCACGAGAGCGCCCCACGCCAATCGACGCACGGTGAATCGCTTGCCGACGGAGGCACATCAGGCCTGCCTCCGAGCCCGTGTTCGACGATCGCGGCGGGTAATCGTCAATTAGCGCGACCACGAACTGCGACAGCGATAAGCCGGCGCCAGCCAACGCCGCGCGCACCGTTGCGCCTATTCGGCCAAGCATTTCGCGTCGTGGCTAACGCTATCACCGGGATGCAAGATCAGCGGCGGTAGGGTTCTTTCGGCCCGCACGAAGAAAACCGGCAATCGCGTAACCTCGCTTCTTCGACTCGCCGCTGTTACGGTGGGCCGAACGGATACGCCCTGGGCGCATGTTACCGGCGGTTGTCTTCCCGTATTGGGAGAGCGAAAGCGGTGACCGCTACCGCACGAAAGATCGCCGTTCTATCCTATAACGCGATGCGGTTCGGCATGGCATACCGGGATCCGGGCGCCGATGAATACGAGCGGAGGTATCGGGAGCGAGTCATCAAGCAGCTACACCGTCGAGCGTCGCATTTCGGTTTCACGCTGCAGGAAATGGCACGCTCTCCTGTTTCTTAGGAAGCGACGGCCTTCTTCGCCAAAGAGTCCCGTTGAGATAACCTAGCCCACGCTGGTTGGTGGAAGACGAGTACGATGTGCCGCGTTCTCATGGTGTCGAAGGCCGATTTCTACGACGCACGGCGTAAGCGTCCCAATCAGCGAGCGTGGCAAGCGAGATGCCGCTTTGCGGTCTCACGTCGTCGTGTCTCATCACGCGAGGAGGGTCGATACGATCTCGCCCGATTCTTGTCGATTTGCGAGCCCTGGACGAGCGTTGCCTCGCGAACGCGTGGTACGCATCATGCGTGCTGCGGGGCTTCTCGGACAGCAACGTAAAGTTTTCCGGGTCAAGCCCAATTCCGATCACAAGAAGCCAATTGCCCCAAACGTGCGCGACCAAAAGTTCTCGCCGCAAGAAATCGCAAGCCCAAATCACGTCTAGGACGGCGATATTAGGTGCATCAGAAAGTTCGAGGGCTGGCTTTCTGGCTGTGCTGCTCGACTTGTTTTCTCGCCGAGTCATCGGCTAGTCAATGAGCCAACAGATCGAATCCCGCATCGTTCTTGACGCGTTGCAGATGGCAATCGACGTGGGCGATTGCCCGGTGCTGTTGCTCTCGGATCGCGGACCGCAGTAGCCGACGCCAGTGGTTCAACGATTCTACGATCGTCACGGTATGACGGCGAGCATGGCGCAAGGGCTACTGCTGGGAAAACGCTGGTGTGGAGAGCTTCTTTAGCACACTCAAGCGCGAGCCACCTCAACAGTTGTACACGGAGTCGAGATCAGCACGGCGCACCCTGAATGTAAGATGATTCCGCATGCAGAGACCGTACGTCGATACACGACCGCTACTGTCTGCCGAAGGGCGTTGTCACGATCTTGCCGTAACTGAAAGTCCGATGGCAACTTTCACCGTAGTTGGTCCTGCTGTAATCCCGACGCTTTCCGGGCGTGGTGGCGGGCGCTCCGTGGACCGAGATGGCCTTGCAGAATTTTGGGAAACGGCCGACTGTGGGAACCGGATCGGCTGCTATGTATTCGGCATCCGTAGCGGCCGCGGTACACTACCGTACTATGCGGGCCGAACTCGTGCGGCATTCGAGCGAGAATGCTTTACCGCGGACAAACTGACGAAATACCACTACGTGCTAACGGGTGTGGCGCGGGGCAAACCGGTGATGTTCTTTGCGATCCTCGATGTCGCTCGCGGTCGCCTCAATACGAAGGCCGTCGCGGCTCTTGAAGAGCGGCTCATCGGCCTCGGCCTACGGCGAAACGATGGCATGGCGAATGTCTCCGGAACGCGCGAGGACGATCTCACTGTCCGCGGCGTGATGGGCGACGGTCGCGGCCGACCTACGTCCGCGGCGAGCGCGTTTCGCTCCATGATGGGACTCTAAAAAAGCGCGGTAGCCGGTTGCCGTCCGAAGCAATCCGCGGAGGGTCATGCGATCTTTTGCAGTGAGGCATCAGGGGGTGTCTGGAGGCGGGAAGTCAACTTCCGAAACGAGCCCGCTAAAGGCAGCGCGGAGCTGGATGTCCGCGAGGCGATCATAGCCGTACTCGACGCTCGCCCGATTGATCGCGTGCAGATATGAGTAGAGGTCGTTGACCGCTGTCACCACGCCGGCGGCATTCATGCCGTGCGGTAGGGTAATGGCGGTGTTGGCATCGCGGAGATCCGCTTGCGGCCGTTCGGTGTATCGCGGCAAGCCTTATGGGTTCGTCTCGCGACGCTAGTGTGCTGACCCATAAGTGGCATGGCATTTCTTGATCTTTCGCAGAATCGTAGCCGCCGACTTCGTCCAAACAAACGGCTTCGCGTTCTTGTTGTGCTCGGCCACGAACGCGGCAATGGCCC
>JAABUJ010000802.1_pt1 | contig 55494 bp, 41 predicted proteins | sample 5559131 | NCBI WGS metagenome assembly JAABUJ01 (sample SAMN10711875, study PRJNA513366) | rock metagenome | isolation source: Antarctica rocks | place: Antarctica: Victoria Land, Mt New Zealand nord | collected 2016-01-07
GGCTAGGGCTCAAAAATGTGAAAGCTTATTGATATATTAGTCATAATAAATTACACCTTAACTAGCCATATAGGGATAAATTACATGGTCGCAAGATATATTACTGAATAAGTTACGAAAATCATGAGGTGCGCGTTAGAAACACACATTAGTAAGCATGTGTATGTGCTTACTTAGCCAATATATATGCTTACTAAGCGCATACACATGCTTACTAAGACTATATATAACCTGCAAAAAACTCATGACCCTATGCAGGTCAGGTCAGGTTAACCTGCACTCAACTTAACTGAATAAAAGTTAGCTCAACTCAACTCAATACTCAGACTCAACCCTGATCTGCATAACCTATAGGCAACCCATGCACTCAGCCTATGATAGATATGTCTTTAAAGTTAAAGACTTTAGAAGAAATCAACTTTTAGATGTATTGTTTTCTTCTAGACACATAAAACAGTTAATGTGAACCTATGAGCCTCTTATCTATAAGAGGCTGATGAGTAAGGTATGTGACAATGTGAAACACTACATTACAACAGCTATTTGATGAAGTTCTAATGTTAAGATCTTGTATTGATAAAGACTAACAACTAAGAAACTTAAAAGATTTGTATGTGAAGACTGTCTATATAGTACTTTGCTTATCAATTGTTGTGTGAGAGATTCAGTATAAGTACATAGTGATATTATAATAATTGTCTTTTCTTCTATGTGCTGATCCTTCAGTGCATTGGTGTATCACTGACATTATAGATACACTGTTAGGCTGAGTGTGCAGGTTGCCTATAGGTCATGTAAGTCAGAGTTAGGTTCAAATATCAGGTTGAGTTGAGCTAACTTTTATTCAGCTGAGTCAGGTACAGGTTAACCTGACCTGACCTGTGTAGAGTCATGAGTTTTTTGTGAGTTATATATAGTCTTAGTAAGCATGTGTATGCGCTTAGTAAGCACATATACATGCTTACTAATGTGTGTTTCTAACACACACCTTCACAAAAAGTCATGATTTTCGTAACTTATTCAGTAATATATCTTGTGACCATGTAATTTATCCCTATATGACTAGTTAAGATGTAATTTATTATGACTAATATATCAATAAGCTTTCACATTTTTGAGCTCTAGCCCTGACCTTACCCATAATGACTAGCTTTACCTGTGTGCAGATATCTACACAGATTGTAGATAGAGTTAATTTATATATAAACTTAATCTGATCTGACCTGAATTCTAGTACAGGTTTGAGTTAAGTGCACTTTTTTCAATCTGACCTGACTCTATACTCAGTCTATACACTGTGATTGCATGAAACCAGACCAGTAAGATGTAAGTAATGATTCACTTAACTTCTTACATATTTTGCTTGTTGTCTATCTTAGCTAAACTGATGATCTTGCACAATACTTTAAGTTTGTTGCATTTAAATAGATAATGATTCAGCTTTGTTAAATGTAAGTAAGATTAACTTTTCTTTATTTCTGAATCAGTTAGATTGATGATCTCTTTGTTTAATTGCAACATATAAGAAACTCTTTCTCATATGCAACTCACACTCATTTCATCTTCAACATCTTAATATATCAAAGTCATAGCAACTTCATATCTCTGATCAGTGCTTTTCTCTCATAACACCTTGTAAATGGCACAATAATGACAGCATAACAACAGCAACATTATAATTATTAAGAAGAATAAAAGAAATATTTCTTCTACTGTGTCTTTCATTAAGAATCTGATGAGATTGTCAGCAGTTCTTATACATATAGCATTTAAGACATCAACATGTTTTAACAATGTTGCAGTTTAAAGAATGTATCTATATAAATATGAAGAAATGTAATGATAAATCTTCAGATTTCTGTCACTTTCATCATCAGACACTGTTCACCAACACAATCTTAAATGTTAATAAGTTAACAAACTCATTAGAGTCAGTTCTGAAGACTAAGTCTGCAAAAGTTAAGTAAGTGAAGAGTGCAACAGATACTGTAAGTAACATCATTGACATATTTGTTCTGCTGAAATGAAACACAGAAATGAAATAAGATGAAGATAAATACTATGCATGAGAAATGTAAGTGTTTTAAGATGAACTTGCTGACAAAATGTTTACACAACAACAATAAGATGCACATTCTGAATAGCATTGTTGTGCAGAAAAGACAGCAACAGAGATCTTGCTGCTGTATATAGATACAGTTGTATTTATTCAATCTTTTTAATAATGAAATGTTGTCTTTTTGCACTCTATTCTCACTTTCTCAAGCTGCAGATGAGTCATTGTTGTCAGATTTAATTGAAAATGCTCATTCAATAATCATTGCTGTATCATTAATATTACAGAACACTGTCTCTGCAGTATAATTAATCTATTAGAAACTCATCATTCAGAAGAGTGTCAAGCTCAAAACTGTAATTAATGAATATCTTTCTGCTCTGTATTACACATTACATATTTCTTCTGCAGTAGCATCATCACACACATTGCACTTCAATTCTGTTTTTATCTCAGTCTCTAAGAATGTCATCACTTCATAACATCATACTCTCAGCAATTTCTCTACTTTCTTATTTACTCACATTGACATCATCTCAATGTCACATCATAATTATTACATCAACAACAAGTTGAATTCTCTCTGTTGTCTTTGCTGTTCAAAGCATATCAGCAACAACATCAGCTACTGCAACATTGTTAAGAATCAAAATTACAATTATTGCAAGATGTTCTGAAAGCTATGCAATTCAGTTTAATAGAAAGTTCATTGTCATCTTGTAATGCATTAATGATAACAGATTCTTGCATTCTTTAACTGCTGAGTTAATAACTTATATGTATTTGTTAATTATGTCATCATTATGACAGCTAATGATGTTTATCAGTCTTGACTTCAGTGTCATCTTAATTATATATAGACATCATTTATTAAGCATGTCACTGTCTTCATTACTTATATTGCAGAACATTATGATGATCATTATAAGTCTGCAGAGATTCATAATCTGTTGTTGCTTATGATTTAAGAGTAGTAAGCAGTCACTGTGATGCAGACATTTATATTAAATATCTTTTACTTTATAATTCATTCTCTTAATTTTCTTACACTTTACTGTCATCATTATGTTGCTTACTTCACTTCAAGTGTGAGCTTTTCTTTCTTCAGTTAAATAACAACATCTTAAAAAGCTTTTACAACTCAATGCTGTAGCTCAGTTACTTTAACAGTGACTATAACACTAATAAGCAGTTGCTGTTCTTGTCTTCTGTTTCTGATAGTGACACAGATGCAGAGATAATAAAGTGATTTAATAGCATTTTATTAATGTATTAATTGTATTTTAGCTTCACTTCTTCTAAATAATACTATGTAGAATATTTTCAATAAAAGTTTTTAATCTCTTAAATCTCATTTACACTTCTGCTTTCTCTTTATCTTTGCATCATATTCTTGTCACAACACTTCTGCATCTCTTATATTCTCTACTTAAAGTCACTTATTGTATTCTGTCAAATACTTTACTCACTTAACTTCATATTGTAACTGTTCTCTTCTTCATTTCTTGCTTAAGATGTCTTCAATCTTGTATTCTTTCTCATCATTTATGAGATCTGAAGAGAGCAGTTCTGATGAAGAATTATTATTTATACAACATTTATGAAACTTTAAATATGAAATATAAAATACATTATGAATTCTGTAGTAAGCAGACAGAATCAGTCAGTATGCTTGTTTGCTAACAAGATTAACAATTCAAAAAGACTTAATAAATTTGTGCAACAGTTTCTTGCTTAATCTGCATTGCTTTAAGTTCTTGATGAACAATAGCATCAGATCATCAACATTGTAGCTTTTTTGAACATAATTTTTGTCAAAGTACTTGACTTGCACTTTTACAGCAGCTTATCATTGCTTCATTATTGTGACACAGATTTTCTTCATTTACTGTGCTCAGTCTTTCACTGCTGACATCTCTTCTTCATAGATGTTGTTCTCAATGTGTTGAACAATTCTTAAATAATAGTTCATTAATGTCTTAAACAGTGTTTAACTGATCATTGTATGTTTTCTGTTTGCATATGCAAACTTTATCATTAATAAAAAGAACACTCAATTATCTTGTTCTTCACAACAGTAACAATGCAGATAATGTTTTAGAATTTAATTCTGTCTTTTAGTTTAATCATCAATTTGCAGATAAAAGACAGTGCTTAATCTTCACTTCATTTAAAGTTAATAACAGAATTTAAATCAATATGTACTGATAAAGATTGATTCTCAGTCTGAGACAATATTTCTGAATTCTTTATAGCAGCATATGATCTGTTCAATATATATGTTAGCTAACTTAATCACAGTGAGTTTTTTAGTAACAGAAATATATTGAGTCATCTTTGTGAGACAATTCACAATTATCAGTATGAAGTCATAAACATTAGCTTCTTGTCTGCTAGACAGCAAGTCAGTGATTATGTTCATTGTTATCTTCTTTCATGATTGAGTAGATAGTAACAACAACTGTAATTTATTATATGAGCAGTGTCTTGATACTTAAATTCTTAAATATACAGCATACAAAGCAACATATTCTTGAACATTATTCATCATGTTGACTCAGTAATACTTTCTGAACAATAAATTGATTATTCTGTCTACTTTATAATGTTCTGTTAAAACATCATCATGATGCAGCTTCATGAGCTCATTCTTGACAGCTTCATTAAATAATATATATATCTTGTTCTTGTGACAAAGTAATTCAGTGAAATCAAACATTCACAGACTATCATTAGTGTCTTAATAGCTGCAGTTACTCTGTAATTTTAAGTCTTATTGCATCTTTGCTGTTAGAATATCAGTGTTCTGCAAGAGATGAACAAATTTAAGAAAGAATAATTATCTTTTATTATGTATCATTTTGCTGTCAGTTACTTTCTGAATCAATGTATATGAAATGAACTGTTTATAATCAGTAATTTCAGCAACAAAGTTAAGCAGCTCTTCTGCTACATTGTATATAGATAAATTAAATATATAATCATTGTTCTTTAATTCATTCTCAGATAAAGACTTTCTAAATCTTTTATTGACTTGTTCTTAACAGTCATAGTCTTCAGCCTGAGTGCTTGATTGATATTCTTTTAATAAAATGATCAGTGTAATTTGCAGATCTAAGCTTTAAGTATTGATCTGACTAACTAAAGCAGTAATGCTTGATTTTAATTCTTAAGATAGTGTAATCAACTTTCATTGCAATGTTAACAGCAATCTGTTTATGTTCTTCTTAACTTTGTAGTCAGGGCACCTCAACAGCACCTTAGTGAGATTTGTCTTTTCTGATTAATGTGTAATTATAAAATCATAAGCAGCTAGTCTCATAACTCAGTGTGTTTGTCTTCTATTTAATGATTTTATATTTATAAATTCTTATAGATTATTGTGATTCATAAGTACCTTAATGAGATAATGACTATTCTTAAGGTAGTGTTGTCAGTGTTTAAATGCCTTCACAATTGTCAACAATTCTTGATCATAAATTTCATAGTGTGTTTCAGTTAGATTTAACTTTCTTGATCAGAAGACAACAGAGTGTCATTGAGTATCTGTTTAAAGCTGTAAGTAAATACTCATCAGCTTAATTATTAAGGCATCAGTTTTAATCTGAGCTCTTAGCTCTGAATTAAAGTGTATCAGAATAGATATCTGTGTAAAGATGTTACAAAACTTGCAAAATGCTTACACTGTTATTTATAATCACTCAAAGACATCTATTTTCTTGCTGTTCTTGCTGTCTTTTAATAGATCAGTTAAAGAAGCAGTAATCTTAAAATATTTCTGTATAAAGTGATGATAAAAGTTTGCAAACTCTAGAAATATTTGTATCTCATGATAGCTTCTAAGTATCAGTCATTTCTTTATGATTTTAACTCATCATTGATTCATCAAAACATCAACAGTGAAGATAATAAACTTAAGAAATTTTATCTGTGTAATATGAAAAGTGTACTTCTTTAAATTTGCATACAATTTAAACTGTTAAAGTCACTTCAGAATTTGTTTTACATGACTCTGATGTTCTTTTAGAAAACTGAAATAGATCAGAATATCATTTAAATATATTACACAAAAGACATTGACTAGCTCAGTCAACACTCAGTTAATATAGACTTGAAAAGTTACTGAGACATTAGTCAGTCTGAATAACATGATTATGTACTTAAAATGATTGTAGCATGTGCAAAATGCAGTCTTTCACTTGTTGTCTTTCTTAATTCTAATGCAGTGATAAGCATTCTTAAGATTAGGGTGGCCGTTGGGTTGGGTCGGGCCCAGATTTTAGGACCCGACCCGACCCACCGGGCCCAACTTTGAAACCCGACCCGACTCGTAATATTAGGTAATTTTCATTGTTTCTCGTGTAATTTTGGTAATTTTTACATCATTGGAAAGCCCTCACAATTCTCTACAAAATGAGCCTAAAATCGCAAAAAACGGATCGCTTTCAAGCTCAATGCACACAACTGAAGTTTTGTTCAAATTCTTGAAGTTCCTGCCACTATGGTTGCTCATGGCTAACAAGGCATGCGAAATAAGCGAAAAACCAGCTTTGAAAAAACCTGACAGCCACCCTACTTAAGATCTAGTTTGATGAACACCTTGACTTCACTTAAATAATTAAGTGTCTCACTAATCAGCAGCAGAGAATGACAGTTCTTGACAGTAATCTTGTTGAGATCTTTGTAGTCAATACATAAATGTAAGTTTTCTTCATTTTTTAAAATAAACAGAACTGATGCTTCTGCAGAATTGACAGAATGTTATATTCATTTCTTTGTTAAAACATCATCTAGATATTCTTTAAGCACTTATAATGTTAAAAGGTGGCACCACACTAATAGCATAGCTATTGTGAGTTATATATCTAACACTTCCCCTAACTCGCAATCGGCCCGCAACCGACCCGCAGGTGTAAAGAGTGCACACAGATGGCGGTTCAAACTCACAACCTTTTGGACTTACTCTCTCACCATGGACTTGAACCACCGGCAGAGGTGGCCTAGGCGCCATTTTACGCAAGTTATCACGCACTAACCTGGGCTCATAACCTGTTAAAAGGTGGCACCACACTAATAGCATAGCTATTGTGAGTTATATATCTAACATATAGCTTTATTTTCAACAGATTATAAAGTGAATCATAAAGTAATTTATGTCTTTTTATCTTTATGACATGATCATAATCTTAATGAGATAATAACTTGTCAACATTCTCTTCAGAGAACACATTCACATATTTGTTGTATTGTTAAGATAGCATTAACATTTTACTAACAATATGTACAGCAGTTGTTGATGAAACTGATTTAGACATCATCAACAATGTATAAACAGCAGATTGATTTTAAATGTTGTTGACAAACACTTCAGACTCATCAATAGTTAGGAACATTTTTTTTATTTTATAGCATTATGTGCACAAGTCACAATCAATATGAATGTGATGTTGTTTCAGATCTGAGAGATTAAAGATGAGTTCAGATTCATTCTTATTTAAGATATAAAATAACTATTTTTCAGTTTATTCTTATTTTTAATTGTTGATGAGTTTATGCTTCATTAAATATGCATCATAACAGTAGACATATTGTTCTTTCAGAAGCTCTGATCTCAGAAGTTCTGCATTAACTTGTGTCAGTTAATGAGCAACAGCATATTACTAAGACATTACATTGATCTCTGCTGCAGTGTTTAACAGTATACTGATAGAGACTCAATCAGATTTAATTCAGACTTAATCTTTCTTTATAATGCTAAATTTCTTTATGACTTTTAATCTAATTTTTATTGCTGAAGTACAGTCAACAAAACTCTGTCTTTTTTTGTCTTGACTGCATTAATCTTAATGTAATTAAGATTTTTTAAGAAACTTCTGCAGTTCTTTATGAAATGATCTGATCTTTTACAGTTATAGCAGTCATTCTTCTTAACATCAGTCTCAAAATAAGATTTGTCTGCATTGTCATAATGACTTAATTTTGTAGTCTCAGAATTAAGATGATTGTTCTGCTGCAGCTTTGCTGCCTAAATGAAAGAATGTAAATAATGCTTATAAATTTTCTTAACAGTGTAACTTCAAACTGTATAATTATCTATAGATTGCTGATTAATCTCTAATTTAGCAGTCAGAACTATTAGACTTTTTCTTATCTTTAAGAAATCTTAATAGTTAATTAAAGCTGCTTAAATCTCTAATTAAAATTTTATAAAGAGATAACTTATTCTCTGCTTCTTTATATAGCTCAGAAGCTGATTCTTCAGCATGCTGAGATATGTTGTAAAAGCTTAAACTGATTAAATAGATTTCTGTATGACTTCTAAGTATTTCTGTATTGTATTAAGTTCACAATTCACTGAGTTCTCAACAAGATTAAGCAGAAACTCTGAAAAGAATATTCATAATTTGTTATTCAGAAGTTTGCTCTCATTAATGTGACAAAATTATGCATCTTAAGATTCTTCTGCTAAGAACTGCATAGCAAAAAGAATTTTATTGTGATCACTGAAGAAGTTTTTAGAAATTAAGTGAAACATCATCACAGTGCTGCATATAAACTCAGTATGTTCACAAATGAATTTTTCATTATATATGAACAAGTTCTTCAGCTGTTGTGTCTGTTTTGCTGAAAGTGCATACACAACTTTAAATGCATATCACTTTGTTAAACTTAAAGAGCTAATAAAAATATAAAAAATTCTGTATGTAATTCTCTCTTAAATGAGACTTAAGAGTCTTTATTTCTCAGAAGTTCATCAATCTTGTTATGCATATTAAATGCTTACAGTTCACAATTGATTTTCATGAATTGTTGTCTTTTCTTATCATTGATCTGTCTAATTTCAGTTAAACAGATCTGATCATTTAAACATCAATTCTTCTTCTCTGTAATCTAAATAGCAGCCTGAATCTCTGCAGATTTCTGTTCTTCAGAAATTACTTAAGTCTCAGTATAATTAAAGAATGATTCTGCTTCATTTTGCTGACTTCTAGTCTGCATATTACAATGTAATGAATTGTCACTCTTTAAGAAGATGAAGTTGTTAAAATTGTGAATTCATGAGTCTCTTATCTATAAGAGACTGATGAGTAAGATATGTAACAATGTGAAACACTACATTACAACAGCTATTCAATGAAGTTTCAATGTTAAGGTTTTGTATTGATAAAGATTAACAACTAAGAAACTTAAAAGATTTATATGTGAAGACTGTTTATATAGTACTTTACTTATTAATTGTTGCATAAGGGGTTCAGTATGAGTGCATAGTGATATCATGACAGTTAATAAATAAGATAGATATTATATAAAAAGCAGCAACAGACTGCTGCTGAGATTGAAGCTGAATACTAAAGACATTAAACAGTCAGAAATTCTGAGTCTATTTAAATGTCTGCTTCACAGCAATTTAAACACTGAAAAAAATCTTGTTAAATGTTTATTGCTGCTCATTGAGAGTTTAATTACCTCAATAAAGTTTCATGATATCTTAAAGTTACTGATAAGTCTGATCATCATACAGATAGAGCTGTAAATGACTGTTGCAGACTCAATAAAGATCTTTTTGCATCTAAGACTTTTTCACAATTTGAAGATCATTCATCTTGCTCTTATAAGACTCAGCAATTAATTCAATAAGACTGTTTAAACACACAATACTCTGATATTTGAAGCTATGATGCTTCTTATATCTTAAATAGAAGAATCACTGATTCTTTGTTGACTAATAAGTAATTCAAAACATTTCATCAATAAAGTCTCAGATTGTTTTTTCATTCATTCATTCTTCAACTCTCTTGATCACACAGACATATTGTTAAAGTCATTAATATTGAAGACTTAAATGTCATTGAAGCATTTGTCAATATTGAAGATATAGATGCTCAATAATGTCATTGTAAACAGTTAATAGATAGAACTCTGAGCATTTAAAAAGATTGAAAAGCTGAAAGAGTTGTTGTGAAAACAATTGTCAAATCAGAATAAGATATAAAGTCAGTTTGAAAAAAGACTGATATTATGTTCATTATAAAATGATGTCAAGCTTCAAAAACAGAAGAAGCTGTTGAATATCTGACACTGTAAATCTATACATTATTGTTAAACAATTATACTGTAAATATTTAAATACTTTACTGCATATAATGATGCTGTGTTTTGTCATTTATATTGTTAAGTTGAAATTCAAAGAAATTATACTTCATCAAAGCTATATATTGATGCTGAGACTGATTGTTAAAGATCTCAAGATGCACTATAATAAGCTCAATAAGCAGAGTGACAAGCAATGGATTATTTATGTTGTGGTGACAGTGAGATAAAGTGATATACTAAGATGGGGGGTTTGAGTGGTGAGATCACATATCAGATGTTTATGAATTTTTATATTGCCTCATTAGATTTAGTGATCAGAAGAATTAATATTCTGGCTGAAAGTGCAAATTCACTTGAAGTGTAAATAATTATTTACACTTTGCAAAAGTTCTCTAGTATAATTGAAACTCCGAGCTAAGACACCGTGAAAGAAGGCCATAAGTTCATCCGATCTGAAAGAGAGCCTTGTACCCTAGGTGTACATTTATCTGCAAGTTTCATGCCTTCCTCCGCCCTGCATCCACCGGTCCAGACACCTGGGGGATGCCTTTAGAATACACCTACTACCCATGTGGAGCACACCTAGGAAGTAAAGTGTATCTGCCCCAAACATTCAACCTGCATCGTTATCCCTGCCGTCCTTTGCAAATATCTTTGAAACGGTCCATCAAGACGGATCTAAACATTGGATTCGATCCCAAGGCCTCAACTACGCCAACAGACCCTGTTTCCGCTTGGCTTCTTTACGTTCCGTGATCTAATTGCCATTAGCCGCATGTCTAAGCCAAGAGCCCCGTGTACGGGGAGGAATCAAAAACCTGCCCATTGCTTCTTGCAATCTCGGTACGCCCTGGAGAAGAAAAGCCCGACAGTCAGACACAGATTCTCATGTTGTATCATATTGCTGGCGTTCGAGGTGCCGGAAGACAGTGGCTCTCCGCCCTGCAACAAGCTTGAGGAGGCCAGTTCGGGTTTGACTTACTGGAAATAATCCGAGCACATGTCCCTATCCCCTCCATTGCGATGTAGGCATTTCAGACTACGGTTTGCCGCCTCCTGGCACGGATCAAAGAATTCACTATATCTCTTGCTATGAAGGTGTTAGGGCATTGCCGAGACACATAGATTTGTCTCGTAAGGCGCAGTCCTCGAGGATTCAGGCACCTCACTCACCCGCTGAACGTTGACTCTGCCTTTGCCCACTCCGACGGCGACTCTTCTGTGGACATCATAAGAGTTGACGTTTAATGAGAGTGTGGCCCGTGATGCGGCTCGACTTGAGCCCCCTCGATATCGCGCTTCTGGACGATCCCAATGGAGTAAGGTGGATATCTTGGCATGTCGCTACCCGACGGGCAGTTATCGATAACGGATAACGGATAAGGTAAATGGAGAAAGGATATGGGATGAAGGTGGCAACAAGGGGATCTGGCTATGGAGATTTATGTTACCTAACGTATTGATCGATTCAGTGTGGGGGGGTAGTCGTCCTTAGCCACGCAGGTAGGTATGCAGATTATCACATGGCCCTAGAAGGTTGGGCACAAGCGTCAAGTATTGACCATGGGAGATATCACAGCTTCGACATTATCGGGTCCTGATAGATAGCTAAAGGATACTGGTATAAGCTGGGTGCATTTCGCTTGCGTACCCCGTACGTTGCACATGAGCCTGGGATGCGCATTATTGACGAGATCCGGAGAGTATTCCACCTGTCCAAATGTTCCAAGGAATGAGTCTAGAGCTCATCGGTGCGATCGGATGTAAGGGAGCATGTCTTGATGAACCGAAGATAGCGAAATGCACGGATTGATGATTGCGCTTTGCCGGGCTGTTGACAGTTATTGTGTGATTGCTCCGAACGGTGCATAAGGCAAGGTATGATTCCAAGTTTGAGGTTGGAACGTCAGTATCGCCATGTAGGTCGTCGAACGCAAGATTAGCTTTCCTGACGTTACCCATAGGTCAGAAAGTCTGTAAGTGAGTGCGCCACTAGTGTAGAGTTTGGTGAACATGCGACCGAAGCCTTCGATAACCTAGTGATGATGGAAAGTGGCTGATGAAGATTATAACAGAGACAAGGCAGCCGTTCAAATGACATCCTGATCTGGTTATGGAATCCTGATGACCTTCCTGCCGCGCAGGGTGCACCGCACACTAGTCCTCCACACCTTAAGATATCCCAGGTCCTCCGCTTGTAACACTACCTTACGTGTCCCCACATTGAATCTGCAGTACTTGCTGTAGCCGATAGTCCCCACCAAACAGATTGTCGTGAGTTCCTCAAAGCTGGCAGCTCTGGACAAGCTCAGATTGCAGCTGCTGCAACATGCACGCTTTCATGTATCACCGATGAGGTCCCAGGGAAGGTCGTCGATGATGCACCATCCCTGGCAGGATTGCATAATAGAAAGATCATGAACGTGACGAAACGCATTTGCAGATTGCTTGAAAGCTGCCCGTGCGAGGTTTGGCTATCCAAAGACAGCAACATTATCCATTTATTGCGGCCATGGTGAAGTTTTTCTCCGCACCGATTAAAGATGCTCGAGTTCAAGTTTATCAAAAGCTTGACATGGCGTGATGAACCCTTCGTATTCCACGAGTTTTCGACCGTGGCATCTTGGGTCCGGTACGCGATAAGATAACACCCAAGCATCGGTGCATACTGCAAGGTCCCTCCACACTCAACGACTGGGAGTCGAAAGTGGACCAGTTGGGTGCATCGACGAAAGGTGTGGAGGAGGTTATGGCAAGGGATGATGGTTGAAAGTGCGAAGCTCCGCCGGGTAGCGGAAAGAGTTCCTAGTTGATCTTTTGGAGACCGATATGCCTAACAGTTACGTCGAGTCGCCGAGAGCAGGTCGGCACAGATGGAATAATGTCCCAAGCGCCGTTGATACGATGTATAATTCGCTTTCAGATGCCTACTTATCTGTCGCACTTCCCACCAAAGTGCAGCGCTGCCGACCAGCTGGTTTGCATGCTCTATATTGCTCTATGCCCACCAATTCCTCGAGTGAAAGGGTCCTGTCAGCGATTATTTGACACGAGGAAGAGTAGGGACATTACCCATCCCAATAATATCGTACCTTCGTCCCCTCGTCTCGATCTTTCCCGGCGAGTTTACAGCAACTCTCGCGGTGCTTGTATCCTGCTCTGCAGCAGGATTCCACTGGTCGGTCAAGCTTCTTCATCAGTAGGATATAGAAGCCGATTTCATCGATCCATGGCAACTGCAGCAGTCCTAGCATCGTCAAGGGCGTTGCGGCCTAGTTTCGAGCCAATTATCCAGGGTGAAACCTCGTCGAAGACATGTAACGTTGCCTTTGACCCCGAGAAGCACCTTGCATTCATTCCCCCGTCAATGGTTTATACAATGAAAGACCTCAGTCTGGACGATATTGGGGTCTCTCCAGTGGCTGTGTCCGAACCTTTTTCTCTATTTTCTCTAGAGGCAATCCAACACATGAGGGCCGAAGTGTTGAGCGAACAGGTGTGGGATAATTGTCAGTATTCTAGCAACCTCGCCCAATGTCAGCTGAGGGGCTTCGCTCCAGCGTACGTTCTTCCCGTTTTTGCATAGCCTCCGATCACTTCGAGCTAAGAGGTTTGACAGATATGCTCCGTTCGTGTACGACACCTGGAAGAACCCCAAGACTCTCGCAATAATCTCGAGAATAGCGGGCATCGATTTAGTGACGGAGATGGACTTCGAAATCGGTCATGTCAACATCTCCGTAAAGTCGGAAAAGCAGAGGGCGGAGGAGCTCGCAGCTTTCACAGAGAAGACTTCCAGAGATGCAGACGAGGGCGTAGGGGGTTGTCCATGGGAGGACGAGAAGCCAATAGTTGACTGGCACACAGACAGCTATCCTTTCGTGTGTGTAACGATGTTAAGCGACTGTACCAATATGATAGGGGGCGAGACAGCGCTGAAAACAGGCACCGGTGAAATACTGAAAGTCCGTGGACCGCAAATGGTGAGTCCTATTCTGTTGTCGCATAAACCACGGGAGCCTTCGTTGACTCAGGGTGACAGGGCTGTGCTGTAGTTTTGCAAGGCCGTCATATCGAACATCAGGCGTTGCGGGCTCTTGGGGCTACCGAAAGGATCACTATGGTGACCTCCTTCCGCCCTCGCAGCCCCACATTACCGGATGACACTGTCCTGACCACGGTGCGCCCAGTCTCTGACCTTCCGGAGTTGTACTTCCAGTTCAGCGAGTATCGTCTCGATATCTTGGAAGAACGCATCCGGACTCAACTCAAGGACTTGCGGGAAAAGAAACGTGCCGGAAGGAAGCTAGACACCAAGGCGCTGAAGAGATTCCTGAAAGAGCAGGAAGTTTTCCTCGCCCATATGAACAAGGAGATTGTCGAGGAAGACAAGGTGGAAAAGGGCAATATAGACCAGCGGAAAGGCAAGTGTGCCGAACTCGAGTGAGCTTGTTCATTGCCACAAGACCGAATCTTGCGCGGCGGTGGAAATTATAGTGATCTATAGTGATCGAGAAGGTTTCGGTCCTACTGCACCAAGGCAAAGGTGCTCGTTTTTGAATGTGTGCTCCGAGAAGTACTGTCCTTTGAAGATGATCAGCGTCACTGAGGAAGCTGCAGAGCACGTAAGGGTTTTTTTTTGAAGAATCAGCGATCTCAGAGCTGGGTGTACTTGACGTTTGTTCATACTATAGCTATCTGTGTCAATCAATGTTGGTGTTCATATCCAATAGCAATGTAGCCCAGCTTTTCGTACTGAGCGCAGGTGTAGGAATTCTGATAGAGGCATATCGCAGTGTGACGAAGTCGACATGGCTCCGGGACTACCTACCTATACTCCAGTAGACAGTGTACAAACACATTCGGCTCGATGTTATCGCGCAGCGCTTCTACTCGCTGTAGGGCTCATCAAAGTAAGGCCAAAGCTCTGCTTCATATTAGCCATTACCGTAGCTCATTTCCTGATGATAGTGGGTCTGGTGCTTTTGGGCATTCCTGAGTGATCGAAAGTCGGTGCATCGCTCGATCATTGGTAAAAAGGTCAGAGGGATGGTCTCTGCACAGCGGTCACATCCTGATAGACTGCGATGAAGTTTGTGGAGAAGTGTTGATAAGCTAGTTGCAGTCAGATAAGTCAACGGTGCTGGAGTGTTGCTCCTAACCACATTGCAACAGGCTCTGATTCCATTTGAATCAAGAGCATAATGTCATTCCCTGACCTAAGCAGCCAGGATTTGCGTAAAGTCTCTCTTAACATCGTAGACGAAAGGGTGGTGAGATGCTGACTACGAGCACCGCCGGTTTCGGTGCCCAGGAGCATGCTGTAACTCAAACCACTCAAGAAATGTCGACCATCTGTACTATGGTTGAGGCAGTAAGACACCGATCGAGAGAACAGACTCTGCTATGCTGAACGGGATCTGTGGCCTTGTTGATGCCGCTTGCAGTTCCAATGAAGAGGTTTACTTGAAGCATACGTGGGAGATATCAAATTTCCTCCTTATTGGGTGATACAATGGGCTCCATCTGGACGTATAATGGAAGTTGAAGACAGAGAGAGCACAAGACACATTCGGTCACTTGAGAAATTGACGGTTGTGACTTCTCTCGGGCACCTTGGCGTTCGACATTCGGAAAAGGAGCTAGTGCAAAGACCCCCACGCCAACTCGTCCAATACCGTATGTACCGGTGTCAGTTCAACTACCTACGCACTTTTGGCATAACTATCCAGCTTGACGTCGACTATTGGCATCATTGTAGTCACTCTATTTGATGTGTTACTGAACGACAGTACAACGGAGTGCTCAACCTGAACCGACGCGTCTCAAGGTCTCACGGAATTCGGCCTCCCCAGATTCTTGCAACCTTCTCATAGCCACTGGGAGACCCAGCTACAAGGCTGCTCTAACCATTCGGGCACAAAAGCTGCCTCTTATTCACCTCCGACACTCCATCAACAGACACACGCACTTTTGCCCACTTCGTTACTGTTCGCAACCCAACTACGAGGCTGCTTCAACACCGACGGTCTATGAAGGCTATCTCAAGTACATCTCTCAATCAAAGCTCGATCTATAGCGAATCTACCAAGAAAACATATGGTGAGACCAACAGCTGTCAAGGCAGTCAGTGATCCCGCACAGGAGTACGGGCTGGTAGTGTCGACAGAATGGCCGAACCAGCGAGCGGGAATAGGAATCCTGGCACCAAGCCAAAATCCAAGACACATCGTCCCAAGCAGGAAACCCCCATCAGGTCGACTGCAGCTCGCTTGGAGTCAGACGTCCCTCGAGACTTTCTCAAAACCCTCGAGTCAAGTCTCGACGAGCTTCGGTCACTGGTGACATGTCGAATATGCTTACGACTCCTCTATGAACCTTACACAATAGCCTGTGGGCATACTTTCTGCTACGGATGCTTAAGCCAGTGGTTCGTGAGCAATAAGGCAAGGAAAACATGCCCGGATTGTCGACACCGTGTCACTCACCAACCAGCTCCTGCCTATATAGTGAGTATCTCTGAGCTAACGTGGATAGCGCTGACATCTCTGAACAGGTACGAGAGATGACACAAATATTCATCAGTCGAGCTGAGCTCCTACCTGGCGGAGAGACTACGGGCGATCACAGAAAGTGGCAAAGGGAGGAAATGGAGCTTGTGGAACGGGACAAGAACAATACTGACCGTAGCGTTGGTGGCCTGTTCCGAGGCAGCTTCAAGTCCCCCCATTTGAACCTCCGAGCTATCAGAGACGACGAGGATGGAGTAGAGAGATGTCCTCGGTGTATGTGGGAACTGGAGGACGGCCTCTGTCTGAGATGTCACGCCGGTCTTAGTGATGACGGGATGACGGCAGGGGACTTCAGTGACCTAGACGACCAGTTGTCTGCGTCTACGTATGATACATCAGACGAGGAAATGGATCTCGAAATCGACATGGAAAACCGAGACCCAGACAATGACCCAGGTTCATGGACACAGGATGATAGTGACATATCTCTAGATGGTGATGGAAGGCCCATTCACACAGTACGCGAGTTTCCGGAAGGTGGTTGGGGAGTTGAGCGAAGAGGTGCGCGAAACGCGGGAGGACATGGCCCGGTTGCAGGTTTTCCTCGCATGGGTGAGGTTATTGGCTGGGAGCACGGGGTACGATACCGGCACTCCGATAGTCCAAATTTTGGTGACGAGGAAGAAGAAGGCGAGCAAGATGATGAAGCTGGGTCTTTGGACGATTTTGTCGTGAATGACGGCGCAACCGCTGCATCAGGATCACACAGAAGCCCTGGTAGTGAACCGTCAACAATTTCGCATATAGCTTACGAAGGTCGAGCCAGAGAGCTCAGCAGCATGAGTCCAACCCGCTCAAGCCGTGACTCCACAGCGCAGCTGTCGAACGAAGAGGACTCCGATGAAGAGGACTCAGACGAAGGAGGAGTGGTATCGAACGGAAGGCGTAGGATGGGTTCTGGGAGAGGTCAGTCAGACCGACGAATCTCTCAGCATGTACCAGGTGGCTTCCACATCCTCAGCACCTCCGACAACGAAGGCGACTCGGACGAAGCGACAGATACGCTACTGCAAGCAGGTTGGTCGCAATTTGATCAGGATGAGCACGAGGAGAATCGGCATCCTAGGTCCGACATCTTAAGTGGGCGCGCTGGTAATTCAGATAACGTCGATATAAGCACAGCAGCGGTAGGCAATCCTTCGAGACATGCTGCATCGTCTTCACGCAATGCACAGAGACATAGAACACACAATCCAGGTCCACGACCGGGGCGCCTCCACAGAGGTGAGCCAGCTAGTATGCGCAGCAGTCATACACCACAAGCGTTATTTGGAGATTCCCAAGGACTCCCAGAGTCTGCTCTTTCGAACGCAGACTTCATCCGCGGAACCACTGCGCCTCGTGTAAGGCCGAGGCGTGAACCTAGCGTTGACTCCACAGGAGTCGCTACAACCGATGTAATTAACGTACTTTCGGGGGATGATGATCTTAGTTCCGACCACGATCTGTCATACCTGGAGCAGTTTTCTCCTCTAGCCTCAAGCTCGAACACTTCCCCTACGACGTCTAGGTCTTCGTCTAGGGATTTGTCCGGCACCCGGATGCATCACTGGCGACAAAATTCCGAGTCCAGTGGATTCGAGACACCATCCGGTCGGTCGCCTCAATTTGGACATCGGGCTTCGAGCGAGACGGCAACGGCCACGGCAGCTCGTAGTTCATCTGTGGTCAGTTCTGACACCGCTTTACGTGCACCGACGTCGCAGATGGAGCCCCAGTCACCGATATACATCAACTCAAGTCCAGTCAAGTCCGACACCACTCGATCTTCAACCGAGCGGACATTCGCAAACCAACGGTCCGAGTCTCCTATCCTAAATTACAGCACTCGTCGACAACGCCGAATCAATCCAAGAGCAGACTCGATCTTTCACCGGAACTCTCAAGGCAGACAAGGCGGCCAAACGCCCGCGACAAATGTCCGTGCCTTCAACGCCCGACATGAAGTCCAAAACCGCCTCTCACGACCCAACATTCGAGGAGGCAGTGGGTTTCCCACCGGCGCATCATCCTCCCGACACGCGCGTCAGCCCACGCATTCGCCGGAGGACCGCGAGCGCGAGCAGGCCGCGGCTGAGAAAGCCGCCGAAAAGGCCGCCAGGAGGAGAGCCAAGGACTTGAAGCGGCAGCAACATAACCCCTTCCTGTCCGCGCAGTCGCGTCTTTCACGAGCCAGTCGGCTCCTCAACGAAGCTGCCGATCGGTATTCGGACATGCAGGGCCAGGCGGGGCCGTCCAATCGGGCGGAAAACTCCAATCCTAGCAACGCGGAGGCGCTTTGGGGGGTTGAGGGAGCTGGCGATCGAGATGAGGATATGTGGTGAAATTTGTGTCTTGAACTTCGGAGTTGTGCTGCTGCTGAGTAGATGGATGGGGAAGTGGTTAGCGATTGCTCTCCTGGGCGTTTGCTCTACGAAGTTTGTTAGGGGCGCGATACCGGCTAACATGCCCTGATGCTGAATTCTTCAAATCTGGTCGATTGCGCAGAGCTTCTGTCGCATAGCTTGGAGAGATCGTTTCATAGACATCAAGGGCTCTCGCACATCTACCCATTCTATGAGTTTCAAAGCCTGAGAGATCTTAGGGCTTGTAACTTTCTGTGGTTGTTCCGCAATGCTTGGCCCTTTAGCCATATCTCGACTAGCTTTACCCTACACATATTGTAACTACGACTATCTACATGAGCGCCAGTCTCTGCGGTGAAACTATGTCAATGCTGCACCGAGTGTTGCATCCTTTCCATCCCCTCCAACCTCTATATTCGCCGCAGGCGGAGCCCTCCCAACTTCGAAAACGACTGCGCCGTTCTTACCCTTCATCTTCTTCCAGCGGCCGAGTCTATGCTCGGTCCCGACGGCGGCAACAATGCAAATACCGTCTTTGCCGCGTTCGCCTCGCTCGAAGACCGATAGGTCGTTGATCACTCCTCTGACGACAGGTTGCTCCGTTGAGCCAAGTTCAGCGGCTTGTACTGGTGAACCCTTTCTGGCATCATGGTCACCGTTCGTTTGATGACCGTCGATCCCATTAGCTACCGGTGCAGGCTCACGAAGCACGCCTACTGCCCCCAGCGGCTCGATCCGCCTCTTGTCGTCGCTGACCTTCCACGCTCGGACGTGCCCGTCCCAGCTGCCGCTCAGGATGACATCGCTGTACGGTATCGTCGCCAGTGCCGTGATCCACCTGGGCTGCGGCGGGCTCGGCACAACGGGGTCCGGGTTCTGGTCCGCGGAGGCCTCGTCAGGCCGCAGTGGCGGGTCGAGCCCATGTGCCAACGGAACGGTGAATATGGGCTTCTTCTTGTGCAATGTAAAGAGCAGTAGCGAGCCGTTATCACAGCCAGTGACAAACATTTCCTCGTCGATCATGGCGACGCGGTCCATGCTGCCTTCGGCGTAGGTTATGGAGGTGGCGTTCTTGGATTTCTTCTCGCCGCCACCACCTCGGAAGACGAGTTGCGTTTCCTCGACGACTTTCCATAATCGGGCTGTTCGGTCGCGAGCGCCGACGCTGATGCATCGCTCTTGGGCTAGGGCGGCGACGTCGACGACTTCGTCTTGGTGCCCGAAGAGGGTCTCGACGTATGCGAGCTCGTCCAGACTCCAGGTTTTGATGGTGCGGTCTTTGGCGCTGGAGTAGAGCTGGTTGGTCCCGCGACGGAACGCTAGGCCTGTGATAGCATCCCGGTGCTGGGTGAAGACTCGTAGTGGTTTCAGGTCTGTGGCGTCCCAGACGATGACTCGTCGGTCTCTGCCTCCTGTAACGACGAATTTGCCGTCAGCGGACGCAGCGACAGTGAGTATCTGATCGACGTGGCCTTGATAGGTGTTGTCGTGGGCTTTGTTATTGTTTCCTTTCACGTAGGCTACTTGGTTTGGTCGTTTTCTGATTTTATGAGGGCTTTTGGTCGGCTTGCCCTGTGGTGATATTGGGGTGCAAAGCTCCCATTTGACCAGAGTCATATCTTTCGATACGGTGTATGCGAACGGAGGGCATGTTGCAATTGCAGTGGTCGTAAGAGTGTCAGCTCGAAACTGAGCGGGTGAGGCGTGCTGAAAGGAAAGCTCTGAAGCTATACGCCGGTACAGACGTCCCTTGGTCTCCGCCTGTCTAGCTGTAAGCCAGAGTACGGTCAACATGTGGAGCGTTACTACCACATACAACATCCTCTTTCAGTCTCTCAGCGATAATATCCCTATCAATATCCGCTGCGTCAAATCCAACCTCGTCCACCTCTTCTCTTAAGTTTTCCAGATATCGCTCTGCGAGTCGCAACCTTCGCTCCGCTGCCGTCTCGTCCTCATTTTCTGCCTCTGAGCTGTCACCGTCTTCTTCGGCATCGATTGGTCCTGACGGGCCGCCATCCTCGTCCGACTCGCTACCCGATATCGACTCATCCCGCACTGGTCTGCTAGGGACAGCTTTTTGCGGTCTTGTTGACTTAGTTTGAGTTACATTTCTCTTCTTCGATGCTGGCGCAGTGACGCCTTCGGTACGCTTTCGTTTGCGCTGAGACGCTGGTAATGTGAAGAACGATGACATTATATATGTAGACCAGGACCGAGGCCGCAAGGTCTGTATTATCGAGCTGTTATCATTTTGAGTGTGTTGCCCTGTGTTTTGCCAATCCGAGATTTGTGCCGGGGCTCTCTCATGTATATGGTTCGCGCTAGCCTGACCGCCGGAGCTCCCCGTAAGGCCAGGTACTGTACAAGTACCTCCTTAGCTCTACGCGTTGGCCTGTCAGGCAGCTTCACGGCAGTGAGCGCATAGTCAACAGCTTAACAACATGTACGTCCAAACTTTCGGGTGTCGAAGGCTGTATCATGCTAAAAATCATCCAGGGAGGTATTACTCGGCATCACTGGCAAAGATTTCACCATCATAGCTGCCTCGAAGGCCGCTATGAGAGGTGCCACAATCCTGAAAGCCACCGATGACAAGACCAGACAACTCAACAAGCATACCCTAATGGCGTTTTCTGGAGAGGCTGGAGATACAGGTATATAGCAGCCACAAGTTCAGGTCTACCAGTTAATCAACCTTGCATTCAGTACAATTTGCCGAATATATCCAAGCAAACATTCAACTCTATTCGATGCGAAACGACACAGATCTTGGTCCGTCAGCGGTCGCCAACTTTGTACGAGGGGAGCTAGCAAAGAGCTTGAGATCAAGAAAGCCATACACCGTTAATCTGCTGCTTGGTGGGATCGATCGGATCACTGGGAAGCCAAGTTTGTACTGGTTGGATTACTTGGCGGCTCTGGCGCCCTTACCATATGCCGCACATGGCTATGCACAGTACGTGGAGTCTCAATCTTACCCTTGAGACCGGTTTGAGTGGCGTCAAGGCTGTTGCAAAACCAGTGACTGACTTGGTTGTGTAGATACTACTGCCTTTCTATACTCGACAAACATCACCACCCAGACATCAACTACGAGCAAGGGCTGAAGATTCTGCGGATGTGTACAGACGAGCTGAAGAGGAGATTGCCTATCGATTTCAAAGGGGTGAGTTGGTCCCTGGGTCGACACCTGCAGGTAGCGGGAGTACTAACGCCATAGCCAGATGCTTGTCAAAGTGATTGACAAGGACGGAATTCGAGAGATTGACTACGATGATAGTAAGTCTGTTGCAAGCGCATAGACTGGCGTTATGTTTTCTTGATCTCTACATTGGTCAAAGGTCAAAATGTAGAATAGCTTTAATGATGACTTCCTCGCGTGAATTTTGGCCTTATCGTCGCATAAAGCTTCTCCAATCAAAGTCACGTACGAAGTAGTTCTATCCTGGATTCGATCAAAGTGAGTATTTCGCAAAGTTAGGGACGTATTATTTTGTAACCCTTCGACGACAGCGGCAGAACATACTCGCCAAGAGCTCTGCTGGAGACGCGTGCGCCTTCAAACCCGATCTCTAGCTACGGAATACTCACCTTGACTTAAAATATGGCAAAGCGACAAGCGGAAGAGTCCCTCGAAGAGATCGATAAGCTTCACTCGCCAGCATCAAAGAAAGCACGTGTGGAGAACGGGACACACAGCCCAGTGCATACGAACGGCACCATCCCAGATTCGAATGCGCCATTCAAGGGTGTTATCCGAGAGATCAATGATTGCAGAGGCCTTGATATACTGGGCGCGGCCGAGGTGGAACAGGAGGAATTAGAAGAGGCAGCACAAACGCCTGCACCGCCAGAAGATGATGAAGACCGATCTGTGCTTTCAGCACCCTCACGGCAGAACGCACCTCTCGAAGGCTACACGGACCTCTACCTCGACACTATAAACCGTTCCGTCCTAGACTTCGACTTCGAAAAGCTCTGCTCTGTAACCCTCTCCAACATCAACGTCTACGCCTGCTTGGTGTGTGGCAGATACTACCAAGGCCGGGGCCCGAAGTCGCATGCCTATTTCCATGCCTTGGAGGTGGGACATCATGTTTACGTTAACATGCAGTCGAAGAAGGTATACGTCTTGCCGGAGGGGTATGAGGTCAAAAGCAAGAGTCTGGAGGATATCAAATTTGTTGTGGATCCGAGGTTGTCTAAGGATGTGGTTGGGAAGCTGGACAGGGAGGTCCGGGATGCTTGGGATCTGGCAGGGAAGAAGTACAGACCTGGTGGGCATCAGGCATGGGACATTGCAGCTTCATGTTTTACTGATGTGTGAGGAACAGGCTTCGTCGGGATGAACAACATCAAAGACAACGACTACTTCAATGTCGTCATCCAAGCCCTAGCGCACGTCCCACCATTACGCAACTACTTCATGTTGGAAGACCTATTACAAAAGCCCGAGCTTGTGCAACGCTTCTCCGTCCTGATCCGTAAGATCTGGAACCCAAGGGCTTTCAAATCGCACGTCTCGCCGCATGAATTACTCCAGCAAATTTCGCTCCAATCCAGCAAGCGCTTCACTCTTCTGCAACAGTCCGACCCGGTCGATTTCCTGAGCTGGTTCCTCAACAACCTCCACCTGGCGCTAGGAGGCAGCAAGACGAAGCCGGGCAGCAGTATCGTGCAGAAAGTTTTCCAAGGCAAGCTCAAAGTCGAAAGCCAGCAAATCACCGCCAAAGCCGACGCCGGCGACCGGCTGCGATTCGAAGAGGCGGCAGAAGTGACGACAGACGTGAGCCGATACATGATGCTAACCCTCGACCTCCCCGCTGCCCCGCTCTTCCAAGACGAACTAGACAAGAACATCATCCCGCAAGTACGTTCCGCTCTCTCCCACCCCTCACACATACCTTAATAACCTCTCCGCTAACACCCCACCACTCCCTCAGGTCCCTCTAACCTCCATCCTCTCCAAATACGACGGCCTCAAAGCCCAAGAACACCTCAACACCCGCAAGCGCTACCGCCTGCTGCACCCGCTGCCCCCCTGCCTCCTGCTGCACATCAAGCGCTTCTCCAAGAACAAGTTCGTGTCGGAGCGCAACCCCACCATCGTCACCTTCCCCGTCCGCTCGCTCGACATGTCGCCCTACGTCGAGCCCAACCCGGCCCTGCACGGCTCGGGCGACCCGATCTGGTACGATCTCGTGGCCAATGTCACGCACGAGGCGATCCGGAGCCGGGACGACAGCGTCGAGGGCGAGGCGGAGAGGAAGGTGTGGAGGGTGCAGGTGCGGGATCGGAGTCGGGAGGAGTGGTTGGAGGTGCAGGATCTGTTCGTCGAGAGGGTCGCGACGGAGACGCTTTTCACGAAGGAGAGCTATTTGCAGGTTTGGGAGCGGAGGAGGGAGGGGAAGGGGAAGAGGAAGGCTTGATTGGGAGGACGTTTTAGTTGTACAGTTCATGTTTTATGTAGTAACAGGGTATTAGTGTACAGAAAAGAAGATATTGGTATCTGACTGCCGCCATTGCTGACCCTAACTCTACACGCTACCTTGCGCCTCGCTTGTGCTCCATCAGAGCATAACGCCATACAGCCGCTGACAATTCATCCCTGCCTGCAAACACCTCACAACCTCCCCCAACCAAACCACCTCCTCCCAACCCAGAAGCAAGTCGTCGCCCCAGCCTGCCAAATCCCATACCCTACCGCCGCCTCGAGAGCAGAACACAGCATCATCTTCGCCGCATAATCCCCCACGCCCATCCACCCGGCGCGTCGTAGCCCAAGACCAAACCAGGCGTCCGCCGGATAAACCGCCTTTCTTAGGCCCAGGGCGCTCGTTTGCGCAAGGTTTGTAGGTCCAGCGGTAGCGAGAAATCCGAGCGCCACGGCGCGCACGAGGTGCGCTTGGAGCGGAAGACAGATTAGCTCGGAGAAGAATTGAGCTAGGTGGCTCGCCAGCATGTCGGCCATGTATCCCGAGAGAAGCGTGACGCGATGTTTTGGTTCTTTGGAGTCGACCTGTCGCGATTCGTGGTGGTGATGAGGGGGTAGCGGTTGAATCTGCGTCGTCGTTTCGCCACCCGAGAGGGCGTCTGCGGACGGTGTGCTGGTGAATTGGGGACGGCCGCGCAGCTGGACGTTGGGCGGTCGGCCGGAGATTTCGACTTCCATCGTTACGGTGTCGGTGTCGCGGCGACGGTTGGATACGCGGACGGGAGCGGAGTCTGTAATGGGGTCGGGCGACCGTCCTTCTGAGCCTGAGGAGATGCTGTCGTGCTCGACCGGCGGTTGAGACTGGTCGTGTATATTGTGAGCGTTGGTTGTAGGATTGGGGTTGTTGGAGTGGTGCATGCGGCTTTCAGGGCGCCGAAAACCCTCAGTAGGAGTTGGAGAAGCAAGGGCACTCTCCTGATTTTCTGCGTTCCGACTATGTTCATCATCTTGGCCCTCCTCATTTGTTGCCGGTGGCTCGATATCACCTTGCGTAACAGTGGGCCGTATTTCAGGGTCGACATGTTCCCCAGTGCTTTTATCACCGCCAAGCCCGAAGACTTCCAGTAACCGATTACACATATGACGGAGGTCTGCTATGAGCATTGCAGTGGATCCCATAGTATGCTGACCTTTTCCAGATGATGCCAGGCCCGGAATGGTTTCGTGATCGTGTTTGTCTAGCTGCGCCGCCTCCACAGAATAGATATCTGGGTTATCAGGCTTTGGCAAAGTAGCTCGAAAGTAGTTGAATAGAAAATGTTCTGTTCTGTGGCTGAGAGTATTGAATACCCATAGCAGAAATGCTGGCGAATTGATGGCCGATGATGCGAACGCCAACAACGATGTAGAGCTAAATCTTGCCGGTAAGAGTGGTAGTTGTAAAAGTGATTGGCGTGAATAGGGTACCAGCGACCTTGGGTGAGGGAAAAGCGTTCCCGGCGGGACGAGGTCCAGTACTTGCAGTATCGAAAAAATCTGCAATGGTGACTCCAAAAAGAAACGTCCGATGTCAACCCTATACTTTGTCTGTCAAGAAACAGCTTCGCCAACTTCATCTAGGACGAGGTTTACTGACAAGGTTTTGATACTTGTGGATAAAAACTTCTCACTTTGATTCGGTAAAAGATAGAAGGACAATCGAAGGCAGTAAAAGTACACAAACTCGCAGCCAGTACCCAATAGTAGATGAGTTACAAGTGCCGGGCACCCCGCAAAGAGAAACTTGACAAGACCGAAATTTTTACGTTCGGCTTTGAGGATTTGAGTCAACGGAAACCCGGAATAAAAGGAGAATGCCTAAAGCGAGTCATATTAGCAGGTCTGCAATTCCCCGTAGGAAGGGGAAGGGAAACGCATACCTGTAGGCGAATTCTCAGGCCCAATATCCACCATATACTAATGAACATAAGACCATGACTCGCTGCAACTAACAGTAGGCCTGCCTCGTTCTCCTTCCTGACGGACTCTATCTTCTCCTTCTCGTGCTTGGAAGCTTTAGCTAATGTGAGTGAGGTGTCTACCGGGCTGCCGTCCTCGCGGATACCAACACAGAAGCCAACGGTAGAGAGAATGTCGTTCTGTGCTCGTCGAGAAGTACGTGCTATCCCTCTAGATTCAGGATTAATGGGGTAGCCTCTCCGATTGTAGCGTTGCTGGATACCATGAGAGTCCGCGTTGGTTGTAGAGCCTTGATGAGCTTGGCCCTCCGAAGCCTGTATTGAGTCCTCTTCAGGTAATTCCCATGCAGAGCGGCCCTGCCATAGACGCGTTAGACCAAGTCATCAACACAATTGCAGGCAGTCACCAGTGACTGCCAGTAGAATATCTGAAGCCTGCAGGTTCAGCCTTTAACCAATGTGATTGGCTCATGCGTAATGTATACAGAGCCAAAGATGGTGCCTCCTGCGCAAATTGCAAAAGGAGAGTAGACCTTGGAGAGAAATCGTGGGGAGACAAGACAAGCCACTACGCACAGTCTTGTAAATCGGGCAAAACTCCACGCTAAATACAGATCTATCTGGTGAAATGAAGATGATTACCCCTTACGAAGGGCACAAGCTTCAGTATGTAAGAGATGTGTAACTCACAAGTGTCAGTCGTGTCATATACGCTTGCCTCCCCATTGTGTGCTCTCGCTTCCGAAGCACACTCAGATAGGGGGTTGTTCACTTGAGCTTAGCCCAACCCCGTAGCATTCTGCTTGGTTGGAATAGACAAATGACGATCTTGAAGCAACGATGTGGAATGTCCATGTAGGAAGGTACTGTACCTCCACCAAAAATGTCAGCCTTATGATCGTAGCGGCGGGAGCTAAATAGTCGAATGCACGTCAAGATAAGCGAATCGACTCTAACTTTCGACAATCTGAAAGATTTCAATAGCGCACGAGAGCACGCTTCTCGAAATCATTGCGTACTGCTCCGTGGTATTCTTTCAACTAGATAAAACATGGGTTCTAGAATACATGTCAAGACAACATTCGAGCCGAGGCGCACAATACAACCAATCTACACCGGCGGAAGCGTTGCCCTCGACCGAGCCGGTCAGTTACTGGTTACATGTCTCGGAGAGGAAGCTGTGCTTACGGAGCTTAACACTGGGAGATGCCTGGCAAGGATCGAGGGCGTATGCGAGATCTCCAGTGTCCGATGTCGTTAAAAACGTACTGACTGGAAACATTAGGATGGCGAGATCATTACTACGTTATCCTGTACGATAGACTCCGTCATCTGTCCCTCCGTCCAATGCTAAGCCGGTTTACAGTGACTCCAGCCGCATCACATCTCGTAATATGCTCGCGATCATTGTCAATGCGAATCTATTATTTAAAATCAGATACCAATTCAGATCGAATACCGACCACCACATGCATGCTTCTCAAAACACTTAAGCCACATACTTCTCCAGTTGTTACATCAGTGATTGATCCCAGTGGCACACTGCTAGCGACTGGAGGTTCTGATGGCGTCGTCAAAGTCTGGGACATCAGGGGCGCTTATCTTACTCACACATTCCATGGACACAGCGGCGTTGTCTCTGCGTTACATTTCTTCGAAACAGCAGCACCCGGCCGAGACGCAAGAGATGGGGTGTCAGCCAGGAACAGAAAACACGGTCGCCGAAAGAGCAAAGGTCAGCAAGACGAAGAGATGGAGGATGTAGACGGGACAAGCATTGGCACAAGCACAGTCTTTCTGTTGGCTTCGGGAGGCGAGGACGGCAAGATTCGCGTTTGGGATCTCCACAAACGCAAGTCAATCGCTTCTTTGGACTCGCACGTGTCGGTAGTACGTGGCTTAGACTTTTCATCTGAAGAGAATGTGCTTGCCTCCGGTAGTAGGGACAAGACGGTGATCTTATGGGATACGCGGACGTGGAAAGTTAGAAAGGTCATTCCTATCCTCGAGAGAGTGGAGTGTATTGGCTTTCTTGGAGGAGGCACTCTCATATACATCGGTGGAGAAAGTGGCAAGATCCGGATATGGGAGACGGGAAGTGGAAGAGAGGCCACTCCAGAACAAGTCGCCGGTGGCGATGGAGACAGCATCGTCAACATAATTCAATTTTCTGATCTACCGTTCCTCTTGTCCATACACGCAGACCAAACCCTGTTATTACAGTCTCTGTTACCCTTGGAAGAACTTTCCGCTGGTGGTACTGTTGAGCCTTTACCCATCATGCGTCGAATCTCAGGTTTCTTCGATGAGGTTATCGACGTGGCATATATGTCCCCAAACAAGTCACTACTAGCCCTTGCTACTAACACTGAGGACATTCGTCTTATCTCGGTAGTAGATTCGGCGCGCCATTCTTCGAAAGCAACTTCTCCCCCGCCTGAAGATCAATACTTCGGCGCGGACGTCGCACTGCTCAAAGGTCATGAAGACATCATCATCTGCCTGGATGTGGACTGGTCTGGCTGTTGGCTCGCTACCGGTGCCAAAGATAATACAGCTCGAATTTGGCGCATTGACCAGGAGTCCTCTTCCTACACTTGTTTCGCGACTCTCAAAGGCCATGCCGAGTCTCTAGGTGCAATCTCTCTGCCACGTATGGCACCACCAACTGGATCCGGCGCCTATACAAAGCCTCTAGATCATCCGCCACCCTTCCTTCTCACAGGTTCACAAGACAGAACCATCAAAAGATGGAACATAAGCCACGCGTCAGCCGCTCAAATCGAACAGAAGCCGACTCGTGCAATATACACGCGCAAGGCTCATGATAAGGATATTAACGCTATCGACATCAACCACAACTCCACGCTATTTGCAACAGCATCGCAGGATCGGACAGTGAAGATATGGTCGGTCGAAGAAGGAGAAGTACAGGGCGTGCTGCGTGGGCATCGACGTGGCGTATGGTCCGTGAAATTCGCCCCTAAAGACGCACCTACCATCGTGGGCGAGAACGGTCCAGCCAGCGGTAGCAGAGGCATCGTTTTGACCGGCAGTGGAGACAAAACAGCGAAGCTGTGGAGCTTGACCGATTACAGTTGCCTGCGTACATTCGAAGGACACACCAACAGTATCCTAAAAGTCATATGGCTCAACCCCCTCGACCCCGAAGGTCGCGACAAGCGTGGCATCCAGCTCGCAACCGCTGGCGGCGACGGCCTCGTCAAGGTCTGGGACGCCAACAGCGCCGAAGTCGAATGCACGCTCGACAACCACGAAGACCGCGTATGGGCTCTCGCGGTAGACCGATCGACCAACACCCTCGTCTCCGGCGGCGGCGACGGCACCATCACCTTCTGGGCCAACACCACCTCCACCACCGTCGCCGCTTCGGCCGCAGCTTCCACCGCACGCGTCGAGCAGGAGCAGCAGCTGCAGAACTTCATCCACGCCAAATCCTATCGTTCCGCCATCGTGCTGGCGCTCCAGCTCAATCATCCGGCCCGTCTGCTCGCGCTCTTCACCTCGGTCGTCAATACCAACCCGCCCGAGGCCGGGTCGTTAAGCGGACTGCTGGCGGTCGACGAGGTGCTGGCCAGCCTGGCTGAAGAGCAGCTCTTCACTCTCCTCCTCCGGATACGAGACTGGAACACGAATGCACGGACAGCACCGGTGGCGCAGCGGATACTGTGGACGCTGGTCAAGAGCTATCCCGCAACGAGTTTTACGGGGCTTCGGAATGTAAGAGGTCGTGGGGGTCTTAAAGGAGGCAGTTTGAAGGAGGTTTTGGATGCGTTGAGTGCTTACACGGAGAGGCATTATAAGCGGATGGTGGATTTGGTTAATGAGAGTTATCTTATCGAGTATACGCTAAGGCAGATGGACGAGAACGCTTTCGTTAATGGCGACGGGCTGGCTGCAGGGATGGACATCTCGATATGATACGAAGAGAAAATGCAGCATCGAACAACGTCTCTACGGTGAAAAGATCTGAGGGGCATTGAAGGCGTTCTGCGATTGTTGATGTCTGGCGTAGTCGTGCTGAGATTTGGGTGTCTTGAAGCCGCATCATTATTGGTGGTGCTGGTCATCAACAATGCCCTGCCGTATACCGCCATACTGTCGGCGTCTTATAACTGCAGAACACATTCTCAAATTATATACTTATGACGTCTATATACCCTTGCCAGCGCGCACGGACCCCAGAAGCGCCTCGCAATGAGAATCCATCTCAGACCAGCCTACGATATCCTTGCCAGCAGGCTCGATAAGAGATTGCTCGATGACTCCTTCCCGCGCAAAAGGATGTCTCTGGAGCAGTACCGGTTGAAAAGCTGGCTGAAGACCGTTCCAACACACAGTATATTGAGATCGATCTGATGCGGTCCTGACCCAGGGATCGTCTCTCTCCTAGGCTCTTCCAATTTAGGCGAGTCTTTTGACTCGGAGCCAGTACTCTATGAGCCAGTTAGTGTCCAAGCAGCGCAAAAGGTGTTGTCGAGGTGACTGTTACGGGCGTGGACCCGAATGGGGAGGTCAGACGACGGCTCATCTCCCTCGATAGTTGTGTTCTGGGTAGAATCTGGGCGAGTACAGGTTCCTCGAGTTAATGCTGAAAAGGTAGCTTTAAGATAGGATGATGCTATACGTCAGGATGCTCCCTCGAATGAGGCGCTCTTGTAGAAGGTGTGGCAGGTTCGGACTAGTTTCGAGTTGATGGGTGTGCGATTGAAGTAGAAGACTTCCGTGATTTCGGCCGGACAGATCTATCGGACCATGGCGATTTGGGATGTGTTTTAATTTGGGACAAATTTGTCTCGTTGACCATACTCTCATAGCGGAACCTCTAGGCAAGCGCTCAATAAACTCCTTCCGCGGTCGTAAGTCCAAACTTCTTCTTATCGTGCAGTGGCCATCAGGACATTTGTTCAATCAGAGTGGTGGATGTACAAGCGGCAGCTGGCACAGAATTTTGGCCTAAACCCCTATTACCCAAAGCTCTGCACAAAGATTTAGTACACTTCTTGTCTGCTTCTTCGGCTCGTATGATCATGACGTTCTCTATCCTGGCGACTGTGCCGCGATGAACTGGAATCGCTGGGATCGTCATCCCGACCTCGTCGCCTGTGCTCCCTATCTCTCGAGTTGTAGTCATCATTACGCCGATGACGCCTCTCCGGTGATTGACTTCGAGGCCGCCGTGAAGAACTGGATCTGCTACTTTCGTAATCCCGGTCCTTGTCGATTCGTCGCCTATCGCGCTCTCGCTGTGGCTCACGTTCCCGATCACGATCTCTGCTCGAAACTCAGTTCCCCGTCCTGGTGCCGATGGCCCATACGCAAACAACTCACCTATACGACTCGCGGCTCCTAGCAGATTTCTTCTCCCGATCAACCATCAAATTCCTATCCCTCCTCGACCTCCAATCATCTTCCTCCTCCTCTCTCTTCTGCTCCTCCTTCTTCACCTTTAACTCCTCCTCCGTCACCATCTCGCCCGTCTTCGAGTTGCGCAACAGAACTGGATTATAGCTCTTCTCCACCTTCCGCCTCCCCTTCGCCGCCCGGCCCCACGCCCCGATCTCGTCGCCCACGCCGCCCGGAACCTCCTTGGCGCCAATGCCCAGGAGCGCTGGCCGGCGCTCCAGTATCCGCGGCTTGCTGACCTGATCTTTTCGCTTGCCGACCACCTTCCCTTCCTTCCAACCCATGCCCCGTAAGAGCGCGGCGCCGAATTCTTCGACCGGCACCGCGGCGTAGTCGTCTAGCGAAGCGGAGTCGGGCCGCGAGGCGACGTCGATTCGGAAGGCGTCGTCCTCATTGATCCCCGTGCCCGCTCGACCATCCCAGATGGCGGCCTCGTCGTCTTTTGGCGCCTCCACGACGGCGGGGAGGACCATGGTCGACTTTCGACTTCCGCCATCGCCTAGCAGCGCTGCGAGCGCGAGCTCGTCCTCCGTCTTCGGTTTCACGGTCTCTTCTCCATCCGCAACCTGCGCCTGCGCAGCGAGATACGGCTCCGGGTTCTGTGGCCCGAGGCGATTCTCCGAGACTTTGCCTGACTCTGCCACATCCATCCGCACGTCGCCATCCCCATCGCCCACAATCTTCCCATCCGCTATCACAGTCGTCTTCACGAAACTCAAGCCGTAAGCCTGAACACCCCCATTTACGACCTCCTGTGCCCCTTCCCGCTGCTGCTGCTGGCCCGCTTTCGCAGCCCTCACTTCCGCCGGGAGCAGATCCATCCCCCTCCCCCTCTTCCGCCGACTCTCCTCCCGCCAATCTCGATTCTTCTGCTTTGCAATCATCAGTTCTTTCTTCCGCCCATCGCCGTCCCGCGTGCCGAAAACGGAGATCGCGCCCCCGGCCGAACTGTCGAAAGCGGAGATCAGTTCGGGCTGCGCGGTGTGCTTGTGGTGAGGTTCGCCGGGTTGGTCGTCGTCGGAGTCGTGGAGAGAGGTGTGGATGGGCCGTGGTGTTGGTGTGTTAGATGATGTGAGGGACTTGGTGTGGGATGGGCGTGAGGGTGTGGGTTTGACCTTGGGGCCGCTGAGGGAGATGGAGAAGGGTTTGGATGGGACTGGGGCGGGCTGTTGGTTGTCTGGATCGGAGGATGGCATCTTGGTTGTGAGGGTTGGAGTGAGGTTCGTCGATTTTGAGGTGTTTGAATGTCTGACATCGAAGGTTGTGATGGAGCGCCACAGTGTGGCTAAAAGCGGGACGCTAAGCCTTATAGTTACCGGCGGCTGAAAGAGGTACTGTATGTAGTTCGACTACTTTTCACCAGCAAATGGGTACCTCAATAGACTGTTTTTAAGATCAACATGTGAGTACTGTATTGTAGAACTCTCTGGTTCTCTGATATGTACAATAACGTTTACAAGCTCCTACGCTGCCCAGTGTGCTGTTGCAACGGGAACCGAAACGGCCCAATGAGATAATTAATTTACAAGAAGTTTAAGATGCGGAATATCAACGGTTTAACCGTTGCCAGCCATCTGAGCCTGTGGTGGCCTCGGACTCTGACCTTGCCCGGCTTGCCCACTCCCATTCCTCTGTGTCTGAGGAGTGGCACTCCTGCTGGGTGGTCTTATCCCATTCATTCCTACGGTGCCGGCCCGGCTTTGTTGATTGGCCTGTTGTTGTCTCATGAATTGAGCGTAGGCCTGGGCGTTGTGCACGGCACCAGCGACGCCAGTCATCATAGGTTGCTGTTGCATTGGGGGTTGTAAGTTGCCGTTGCCATTGGCAGCGCCACCGGCAGCAGCGCTCATGGCAGCTTGCGACATTTCGTATTGCTTCAAAGAGTCCGTGGTCATCTTCCTGAGCTGTTCGGGACTCAGCAGGGGATGTCGCGCTTTGATCTGATTGGAGATAGTGTTGATTGCAGGCACAAAGCCACTCGACAGCGGCTGCGGCTGGCTTATGTGTGACGATCGTGGAGAGGCGGATGGTCCAGATGCCGAAGAAGATATTCCGTTGGTGGAAGGGCTGATCATTCCGTTGGGGGCTTGGAGGGCTGCAAGTAATGCGGGACTGCTCGAGGGTACCCCATTTAAGCCACCCATAGTGGGTGAGGATGAGGGACCCGCTGGACCGGGTTGGTGTTGTTGACGCTGCTGAAGGAATCGTTGTTGTTCATGTTGCAATCGATTAGCCTCAAGTAGCACCCGCATATTCTCAGGGCCCATCTGCGGCGCCGGCACTCGCTGCTGGCCAGGCATGTTTGGTTGCATCTGAGCTGGAGGCATACCCTTCATTCCCATCGGAGCAGGTCCAGATAAAGGCCCATTTTGCTGGGCGCCCATCGGTATTGCTTGGAGAGGTGGATGCTGACGAGGTTGATTCGGCATACCCGACTGGAAACCACCGTTCGGAAGCGCGGAACCAGCATGAGGGCCGGCAACGTTGCCTGTTCCAGGCATGCCAAGGCGTCCACCTTGATTCGTTCCATTAGAGACGTGATGTTGCTGACTTGATTGCTGAGCGGCAGCTCGTTGTGCTAGCGCAGCCTAAATAACGTGGTCAGTAACCTGTGTAAGGGTGAGCACGCGGCTGTAACTGTACCCTCTGTTGTGCCAGCACCTGCTGGCGGTAGAACTCGGCCTTCTCATGCATCTTGCATTCTCGTTCGTACTTTAGACGACTAAAGTCTTGCGGCGTATGGACGGGAGCGCGTGGCTGGGTAACCTCGTTGGCTTTTCTCTGTGCCGCGATTCCAGCAGCTAAAGGCTGTTAGCCAAGTGACCCTTAAGATGCTAGCAGTGCAAACACAAAATGGTGCCAGCATAGATGCTGCTGCTGCTGATTCTTCGAGCTTATGGGTAGACTAACCGTGTTGTTGCTTCTGGACCGCACTCTCCCTCTTCTTCGCCAGCTTCCTCATCGCGTCAATCAATGCCAGATACTTGTTGCTCTTCCTGCGCTCAACCCTGACAGGTTGAGCCCCTCTCTTCCTTATAGGAGGTTGTCCTGGATTGTTTCCCTGCTGTTGTTGCGCAGCCTGCTGTTGGGCGATCAAAGTTCTCTGAGCTGCCTCCAGCCTCGCGTGATACGCCCGGAAATATTGAGTCTTAGACATGTCTGCTGGAAGTCCTTCCAGCCCAACCCAACGTTCGAAGCATTCCCAAGGCGTGCGACGTTCCGCGCCCGAGAAGAAAAGTGACGGAGAGGACACACAGCTAGATATAAGTGACCAGTTGTATGAGTACTCTTTCACAAGCTTCCGAAGCTCATCATCTTCGTTCCATGTCCATTGTGACGATTGGCGACACTCAAAGAAGCTCTGCGAAGGCATGCTATATTCCGAAGGAGGTCTGAAGGCATGTCCTGCATGAATCCTGTCTCGGATATGCTTGTTCTCGGAATTGAAAAGAGCCACGTCTTTTTCTTCGGGAGGGAGATCGTACGTTCTTGATTGGCGAGGCCCAGAAATCTGAATGGTCAAGTCTTCCATGGAGACTGGAGTGTCCATCGTAAGTCTCTCGTCCTCAGCCTCGTATTCGTACCTGCTTCTCTTGCGTGGCGGTTCTTGTGGCATTGCGACCATCCTACCAAATGTGAACTTTGAAATGGGCAGGCACGGAGTCTTCCAGGCTGCATCAGGTGAGATCTCGGAAGTGGGAAGCTCTGAAGGGGGTGCGTCTCTGGTAGGTTCATATAATGGGAGTTCTGAGAGGATCTTGTCGGTTGCAGGAGTCTTTCTCAGTCCAAAAGTTACATCCTCCGGCGGTAAGGAGAAAATTGCGGCAGGAGGGGCAATGCCAAAGTACTGGTGGTGGCGTTCTTCATCGTCCAATCCGTCAGACAAAGATTCAACCTCTGCAGACGAGACCAAGTCTGGCGTAGGTTGAGAGTCTGGAAGATCTGATGCCTCAACTTGTGCGACATCCCCATCCACCATTGCCGGAGCATGACGAACAGGGTCTGACTGAGCTTGCCTAATAAGTGGCCTCCTCCTGACTTGCAGAAGAATTCGATCTTCTGGTTTGCTAGCTGACCATTCAGCACACCAATCTGCCAGATTCTTAGCCGCTGTGATCTTCCACTTTCTCTCTTCCTTAAAATCGGTCCTCATCCACTTCGCTTGGCCGAGCAAAACATCCCAATGTGTTGTAGGTCTGAGGGGTTCTGTGGAGCGCTCTATTTGTCGTAAAGACCATCGGTTAGAGAATTGCAATTGGTATATTCGCTTAAGAATGCGGCAATCCTGCTGCTCATGAAAATCGACATAGTGGTTGGATGTTGTAAGGGCTTTATGAGCAGAGGCAAGGAGTGTATTCAGCGGCTGAGTACGGGGTTGAGAGGATGCCTGGGCAACGAAAAGGGTATATAAGTAATCCTTGTCTGCGTGGGAAGCATTCTCGAAGCGGTCATCGTTAGCTTGCGAGATATCAACAGTGGATGTCTTGAGTGAGAGCAGAGGCTTAGCGAAGACCACCGTTGAAAGCTTGCTCCGCTCCTTCTCTCTCTCTTTCCGTTGCCACAATCGAAGCCTGGAAGACGACGATGGAGAAAATTGTATATCATGGTCAAAGCTCGAAGCTTCAACCTCTGAAACTTCTTTAACTGGATCACCTGGTTTCCCATCATTCATCGCAGATCGATCTGATTGAGCGAGACTAGGTCGTGGGGTCTCTCCCAGAATCTCGGACACTGACTTGTGCCTGATAGCACCAGAAGACACTCGAGTAGTCATCCTCTCGGGTGGCGATTGAGTTGCTGGTGTAGTCAGGGTTTGCCTTCTTGACGTAGTGGTGGCCATCAGATCGTTTGGACTCGCGGTACTCTGTATGACACTCTCGCCTTCAAGCCTTGCTAAATCCATCGGCACTTCTTCTAAATCAGCAGTACTCCTTTCCGAGTGCAGGTCAGGATGTCCATGTTTGCCAATGGTAATGCCTGTATTGATATGTATATCTGGTCTTGGATTTGACACGAGCTTAATCAGGGGGTCTTTGTTTTCATCCCTATCTGGCTCCACTCCGGTTTCTCGCGTAGGGCATGTCGATATGTCAGAGATATCTGTCTTACCAAATGTAACCGATTGGCTCTTAACAGGTGGCCCAAAGCCTTCTTCGTCCTCCGGAGTTGGGACGCCGACGACTTCATCATCCTCATCGTCCATTGTGTCTTGAACAACTTCCTCGGCACGTTTTGTCAGTTCAGCCGGCTCCCCTACGCCGCATGAACCTGTTTTGGCACTATATGAAGCCGGTGCCCTTGAGTCCGAGGCGATATCCGATGCCTGCCTTGATTGCGCTTCCTCGAGGCGTAATTGCGCATCCGGAGTGGACGGATGAGTTCCGAGAGCGTTCAAGCGTGCGATCTCCATTTGTGACCTTAAAAGACTATCGTGATTCCTCTCTGCAGCTCCCTCAGGATCATCGATCTTGCGATTGGGTTCTGGCCTTTCCCCATGATCGTGTTTTATATCAGGTAGAACGTCGTCTCCATTACTCGTATCTGATGATGCCCCGTTAAGACCTGGTGTCGTCGTAGAGTAAGGTCCAACAGTTGAGGATGGTGAAGATCCTGGGTCTGTCATTACAGGTAAACCTGCAGATGGCGGATGCTTCTCATCCTCCCTCCTGTCTCTTCGCATTGCATTCCTGTCACTTTGAACTACCTCCCTTAGATGTCTTTCTTGTACCTCTTTCGGCGGTAGTTGCACAGTCGAGGCGCGGGAAGATCCAAGCTCAGCCTCCAAAAATCTAGCTGATGGCTCCGAGAGACACCCGGTGTCTTCGGACGATACTAGGATCGCCTGATTAGGAATAATCCCTCGGATCTCGGGAGGATTGTCTCGAGTTCCGGGATCTTGTGGTTCGCCTTGTGGTTGATGTGGGCTATCCGCAGCTTCCGGGGCGAGTCCTACATGATCGATTGTGGCGTCGACAATTGCGTCTAGCGAGGACGATACAGCGTCTTGGGGCTCCGTTTGTGACGCTTTCGAGATCTGTACGGTCGTAGCTTCCGGAACCGCATCCACAGGATTGCTTCGGGTTGACCGACTATTGTTGCCTTCGATGCCATTGTCCCCTATTGACAGACTAGGTTCGGGTGCTTTTGATTCTGTCAAAGATCGTATTGAGCCACTCAGTGCATCGCCATGTTCACTCGATCTTAAGATATCGGGATGCCGCGACAGTAATGAAGCGTCCGTACGAGACCTTTCGGGTTGTGGTGGTTCTGTCACTGGAACTGGCCGTGGTGGAAGGGTAGCCTCGTTGAAATAGTGACATCTAAACGATCAACAGGTGCTCGATTAGAGGTTGAAATGAAGAATCGGAATATAAGCACGAAGTATGCTTACTTTGTGATATCGTTAGATTGTAAGAATGCAAAATGATCGTTGGTATACGATTTGACCGCCCTGAAGCTGTTGTGTTGTTGTAGAGGCTCGGCATCGGATATGCTCACGGTCGCAAAGTAGAGCTCACTGAGTTTCCGCTTTCGCGATGCTATGCAATTGCTATCGTTCAGAAAATTACGATCAGCGATTTGCTATTGTCGCAAAGACTTCACGAGTAATCTGATATGAATTTCGAGCGATCAAACTCACGCAAGCTCATCGCGTTTGGTCCGCAAGATGGCCTCGCGGAACATCGAGCCTTAAATCGACGACTCAACATCCAAATGCCGCGCCGAAAGCGAGGACAATAGGTATTACGGGGTCATCAAGCGCGAATAAATCGCGTACTTTGAATGAAAATGATGGCGTTGAGGTGTTATAGCAATTCATACCATTGGCAGCGAAGGGATGAGGTTTGATTTGACTAAGGCACATCCGTACTGTAACTGAGTCCTTTGCCCCATGATAAGTTACCTGCAATATGATAAATTACCTATACTTGTACTGTACCATAAAGTACCGTACCTTACCTTATTACCCATCACTTAATGTACATAAGGTAAGGTGAGGTACAGAGCTTTGTACCTTACGCTTCCTTACAGGTACATTACAGTACGAAATACCGCTGCTCGCTTAGGTATTATTACGTTACATCCACGGCGCGATTCCGCTTTGGGAGATTTAGCTTTCGATGATAACGTTAACGTTAAGGTACTAGGTAACGTTTATTATTTCGATAAAGGGAAGTTTTCCATCATAATCCAAGTTTTGAACCTGGTAATAAGATAAACTGCTCCACCTTATATAATGGGAAAACGGAAGAGGAGGAACGATGAAGAGGCGGGCTTGAGGAGCAGTGGCGTCTCCAAGAAGCCGACATTAAGTTCGACGTCCATTGAGGATCTCTCATCAAGCACCGCGGAGCCTGTTACTGTCCAAATTATCACTGGTTCATATGAGAGGACACTGCATGGCATTTCGGCAACACTGTCTCTCGAAAGCGATGATGGTTCGGGCGGAAGCTCAGATGTTAGCTTTGCAGATACATTCCTCTTCAACGCGCATTCCTCTGCCATTCGATGTCTTGCCCTATCACCTCCATCGGCCTCTGAAAACCCTTCACGGCCAGCAAAAGTCATACTTGCAAGCGGGGCCACAGATGAACGCATCAACCTTTACCATCTATCAGCTTCACCTCGTGCTCGAAATAATCAACCTGTCAAGCCGACACTCGCAGCTAGCACCATCAATGAAAATCCACGCAATCGCGAACTAGGCGCCTTGTTACATCATTCCTCGAGTATCAGTGCACTGTACTTTCCCTCCAGGTCGAAGCTTCTGTCAGCTTCAGAAGACAACACCATTGCGGTTGTGCGCACGCGTGACTGGACAGTGCTCTCGACAATCAAAGCTCCTATACCCAAAGCTTTTGGACGACCGAGCGGTGATACAGCGCCTCCCGGTGGCTCACCGGCTGGCGTCAATGACTTCGCTATACATCCGAGCATGAAGCTCATGGTTAGCGTGGGAAAAGGAGAGAAGTGCATGAGGTTGTGGAACCTCGTGACTGGGAAGAAGGCTGGTGTGCTCAACTTCGGGAGAGAAATACTTCAAGGCGTAGGAGAGGGTAGGTGGGGAAATGGGGAAGGTAGAAAGGTGGAATGGGACAGCAGAGGGGAAGAGTTCGCAGTAGGGTTTGAAAGAGGTGTGGTGGTCTTTGGCATGGTACAATGTTCTACATGCTCATGATCATTGCCGAAGTTTGCTAAGCTTTTCTTAAAGGATTCCAAGCCCAAATGTCGAGCGTTGCCTCAGCCATTAACGAAGATCCATCAGGTGCAATATGTCAAAGTAGCTCCAGGAGCCGGCGACCTGGCGGATATCCTAGCTCTGTCTACCGAGGATGGGCGAATAATGTTTTATTCCACAAACTATATCTCAGACACGAGACTTGAGGGTAACTCTACCGAACTGTCAATACCTAGCTGCCCACCGCTGGGTCAGTTAGGTGGCAAAACGGCTGGCCTATCTGGTCGCATAAAAGATTTTCAAGTGCTCGATTTACCAAGCCCAGGAAGTCGGGGCGGTATGTTCTTGATTGTATCAGGAAGCAGCGACGGATCAATACGATTATGGATGGTGGCACAGGAGGACCTCAGTCCAAGACCGTACGGTGCCGTTAAACCTCCTACAGAGGACACTGTGAAGTCGTCAGAAGCAAAGAGCAATGGATCAGCTACAAACAAGGAAAGTCCCACAGCAGCTCGCGAGGTTGGGAGGTTGATTGGGACCTATGAAACGGGTAATAGGATCACATGCTTGAAAGCCTTTGTCATGTCAGGACCTCCCGAAGACTCATTTTCGGAGGACGAAGTAGGCACTGACCATGAACTGGATGTTGAGAAAAGTGACGAAAGTGGGAGTAGTTAATATGTTAGATATACCTCATAAGCATCATACAGAGCGCCGGCGGTCTTGCTTTTAGCGATTGATTGTGCTCAAATCTCACCATAACAGTTCGAATGTCCTGAAAGCTTTGAATGATTTATCACTCTTCCCGAACCTCGCGCGGGAACAGAGGGCCAAAAGCATTCACAATGTGCTTCAGATCCAGGATTACGAGAGTGTTGAGACCCCAGAAATGTGCCGTAAAGCTTGCAATGATCAGCCGTCTAAAACGTCGGAATGCCCAAGAGTTTTAGGAATCGTAGGACCATGAACTGAGCTCGAAGCAATAAGGGCAAGCAATGCCAAGCACTAGCCACTTGATGACTCATCTTCAACCATGCCACCAAAAGAATGAGTGCAGAGCATGGCGGAATTTTGTCGCTCGAACAATTACATAGTATCCGCCGACTTCCAGTCTTGTGAAGATACTCAATTACGAATTATCAGCTAGGGAATTGAAACCAAGGTCTTTGAGTTCTAAGATACAGTTGCCTGCCTCAAGGTTCCACAACTCAGAATTCTCTGTAACGAAGATCCAACGCGGCAAGCAGTCCTCTGGCGCAAAAGAGAACCACCGCCATCATGGCTAGTAATGGCGACTTTTCAGACGACGACTCTTTACCAGGATCGCCAGGTTTCGAAGCAGCAAATGGTCACGACGATGACGTGGAAGAAGAGCCCCTCGACAAGCCAAAGTCCGCACTCAAGAAAACCTCTCGACCTGAACCTACACCTGTCATAGCCCGACCAGAATTACCGGAACAACCAGACCCAGAAACCCTAGACGTCTCGGTGCTCACACCGCTGTCGCCGGAAATCATCGCCCGGCAAGCGACCATCAATATCGGTACGATAGGGCACGTGGCACACGGGAAATCCACCGTGGTGAAGGCAATATCAGGTGTTCAGACTGTCAGATTCAAGAACGAGCTGGAAAGAAATATCACAATCAAACTGGGCTATGCGAATGCGAAGATCTACAAGTGTGATAATGAGGAGTGCCCGAGACCAGGTTGTTATAGGAGCTTTAAGAGCGAGAAGGAGGTGGACCCACCATGCGAGAGGGAGGGATGTGGGGGGCGTTATCGCCTTTTAAGACATGTGTCGTAAGTCTTGCTAAACTACCCTCAATGGGTTCGACAGAGCTGTGCTAATAAGATTCCCCTACCAGATTCGTCGATTGCCCCGGTCATGACATTCTCATGAGTACCATGCTGTCAGGTGCTGCCGTCATGGACGCCGCTCTCCTCCTGATTGCCGGCAACGAAACATGTCCACAGCCTCAAACCTCCGAGCATCTGGCAGCCATCGAGATCATGAAGCTCAACCACATCATCATCCTGCAAAACAAAGTCGACCTGATGCGCGAAGAAGGCGCCGAGCAACACTACCAATCGATCCTGAAATTCATCCGCGGCACCGTCGCCGACGGCTCCCCCATCATCCCCATCTCCGCCCAGCTGAAATACAACATCGACGCCATCAACGAGTACCTCGTCACCAAGATCCCCGTGCCCGTCCGCGACTTCGGCGCCGCCCCGCACATGATCGTCATCCGCTCCTTCGACGTCAACAAACCCGGCGCCGAGATCGAGGACCTGAAAGGCGGCGTCGCCGGCGGCAGCATCCTGACCGGCGTCCTGAAGCTCGGCGACGAGATCGAGATCCGCCCGGGCCTCGTCACCAAGGACGACCAGGGCAAAATCAAATGCCGTCCCATCTTCAGCCGCGTCGTCACTCTCTTTGCCGAACACAACGACCTCAAGTTTGCCGTCCCCGGCGGCCTGATCGGGGTCGGCACGCGCGTCGACCCGACTCTCTGTCGCGCCGACCGCCTCGTCGGGTTCGTGCTCGGCCTGCGGGGCCGTCTGCCCGCCATTTACACCGAGCTCGAGGTCAATTACTTCCTGCTCCGTCGCTTGCTCGGCGTCAAGACGGCGGACGGCAAGCAGGCCAAGGTCGCGAAACTGGCGAAGAACGAGGTGCTCATGGTCAACATCGGCTCGACGGCGACGGGGGCAAAGGTCATGAACGTCAAGGCCGATGCGGCGAAGTTGAGTTTGACCAGTCCGGCGTGTACGGAGATTGGGGAGAAGATTGCGCTGAGCAGGAGGATCGATAAACATTGGCGGTTGATCGGGTGGGCGAATATCGTTGCGTACGTTTCTCTCCCTTCCTCGACTCAACCCGTGTTGGGCCGGGTTGCTGACTTTGACATACGGATAGTGGTAATACGTTGGAACCGAGTCTCGATTAAACTCCGTCCACTCCTCTGAAAAGCCTTATGTTGAGATTAAGACCGCGTTGATAGACCCTTTCTCGGCTGCTTGAAGCATTGGTAAAATAGCTTTGAGGCAAAGTAGCCATGACGCACGATGCATGATGCATGACCCCGGAACTGTCCTGCTGCGTCTGCTAAAGCACGAGGTGTTGTTGTGCGGTCCATGGCATAGATAGATGGCAACTCTCGCCGATCTTCCCGCCATGAACACCGTCTTGTAAGCTCGTCGACTGGACCCCACGGAACCATTAGGCTGGACGCACTCAACCGCTTTAGTCTTGTAGACATAAAACTGATAGTTACATGCATCCTGGGCATCTGAGAAGATGGCACATACGTTCCCCCTCTACCCGCGTCCGGGATAGCTACCAGACATCTACTGAGCAGACAGGCTTGGCATCATATCTCATTTCGTCTCTCATCTATAATAAGAACCATCCAGCCAGCCAATCTATTACAGATTCGAATTAGATTTCCACAACAGCCATACCTCCCCGCCCGGCCAAGCACACATATCTCATCCCCTATCTATCCCATATCGCCACCTCCGAGCTCCCTCGTCCCCAGCTCAGCCAGCAGCTACCCCCGTTCTCCGCCCCACTTCAAACCCTCGCACCACTAATGATGGAACAACCTCACGCTCTGCTCGACAAACGTGATACCCAACTTCTCCGCCGTTTCGAACACCGCGGCGTCGTTCTGGCTTCCGCTCGGGGCGGCGATGTATTTGGCGCCGGAGCGGGCGGCGCGGAAGACGTTGTCGATGAAGGGGAACTATTCTCAGTCGTCAGCTTCCCCATTCCACGTTCTGGTCTCGTCTCGTCTCGATCAGAACGCGCGTAGGGGCATGATACTAGGCTCAAAGCGGCGAGGAAGAGGAGTGGAGAAAAATCGTACGAAAGCATCACTCGAAACAGCGACCTCGCCCAACCTGCTCCCCCAAGCCTCCCTCTCCTCATCCGTAAACGGACGCGGCACGACGTCAAAGTTCTTCTCAAAGTCATCCTTCTCGATGCCAGACGTCGGCACGGAGCCGCTGCACAGCATGTCGATGGCGTTGCTCTTGTCAGGCCGCTTGGTGCCCTTCTTCCACTGGAGGTCGAGGGCGCGCTCGTGGAAGCGCATCCACCACTTGTCGGCCTTGTCGCCGGCGAGGCGGGTGCAGTGGATACGGGACTGCTGGCCGGCGCCGAGGCCGATGACCTGCCCGTTGAGGGCGTAGCAGACGGAATTGGACTGGGTGTATTTGAGGGCGATGGTGGCGACGGTGAGGTCGCGGAGGGCGGAGTCGGGCAGGGGGCGGGCGTCTTTGGGGACGACGACGGTGGCGAAGGAGTCTTTCGGGGTGATCTGGACGTCGTTGCGGTGTTGTTGGAGGTGGACGCCGTAGACGGTGCGGGTTTCGATGGGTGCGGGGTCGTAGGCGTCGTCGATTTGGAGGACGAGGTATTTGCCGCCTTTCTTCTTCGTGAGGATGTCGAGGGCCTCGGGGGAGTAGGAGGGTGCGATGATGCCGTCGGAGACTTCGCGCGAGATGATCTTGGCGGTGACGGCGTCGACTTGGTCGGAGAGGGCGATCATGTCGCCGAAGCTGGACATACGGTCTGCGCCGCGGGCGCGGGCGTAGGCTTGTGCGAGGCCGGAGTGCTCGAGTCCTTCAATGTCGTCGACCATGTACACTTTGCGTTCCTTCTCGTTCAGCGGGACCCCGATGGCTGCCCCGGCGGGGGAGACGTGCTTGAAGCTTGCCGCCGCGGGGAAGTCGAGAGCTTGGCGGAGCTCTTTCACCAGCGGCCATGCGTTCAGCGCATCGAGCAAGTTGATGAAGCCGGGTGATCCTCCGAGGACCTTGAAGGGTAGACGACCAGCCTTGGTGAATGCCGAGGCGGGTTTCTGGTGCGGATTTGCGCCGTAGCGTAGAGACAAGTGTTGCACGCCGTCGCCAGCGTACTTCTTGCGAAAGAAGTCTGCAATGGCAGCGTCATAGTCTGCTGTATGCTCAAACGCTTTGAGCGCACACATCTTCCTGCTCTTCTCCGTCACCTCCCCCTTCCCCAACTCCTGCAAGAACTCTGGATAGTCATCCGGATCGCTCAAAATAGTCACCCGCGTGTGGTTCTTCGCAGCGGCTCGGATGAGCGTTACACCACCGATATCGATTTCCTCAACGGCTTCGGGTATTGTGACGTTGATCTTCGCGATGGTATCCTTGAAGGGGTATAGATTGCAGACGACGTAGTCGACCTTGTTGATGTTCTGCTCCGCCAGGTCCTTTTCGTCCGAGGCGAGATCGCGAGCGAGGATACCGGCGTGAACGGCTGGGTGGAGGGTCTTGACTCGACCCGAGAGCATTTCTGGCGCATGGGTGATTGCTGAAACATCTCTGTGGGCGCATGCAGCAATCAGCCATTGTTCAGGTTGCGGGCAACTAAGCTGCCGGCCACTGAGTGGAGTACCGCCCACTCACTCAACCTGGAAACCGGCCTCTCTAATCATCTTAGCTGTCCCACCCGACGCGAACAGCCGCACATGGTTCTGTATCAGGCCTTTGGCTAAGTCCAGCAGGCCGGTCTTGTTGTAGACAGATAATATAGCTAGGACTCAATGTCAGTTGAGTTGATGAGGTGCAGGGCAGCGACAAGATCCAACCAGTCTTTGGTATCCTATCTCCCGACATGATCGTGTGTGTGGAAATGGTGGTAATCGCACTTTCCAGCGTTATCGACGCTGAGGTTCGAGATGAGTCAAAATTCCTTGTGACGAACTTTATGTCATCCTATCGCTGTTTTATGCTACCCTTGCACAAATATCCGAACATGTAAACTTTCCGCAGGAAACCTTTTCACTTCTCTTTTCTTTTCTACATGAACAACGCAAAAATCCAACATTCTCAATAAAAGCATTCCTACGAGACGCCTTTCTCTCATTCGTGGGGGAAAGAGGTCCATGACATGTGGAAATCGTCAAGCAGAATGGAGAGCGGACCTTGCTGCTGATCTTGGGTGCGGCGCCTGACTTGGCCTTTACGGAGGACAGTGGAAGGGGCCGCAATGATCGGCTGCACATCATAAAGAGTCTGAGAGCCTTGATCGTATTACGAAGGCTTTGTGTACGAGTGCTTTCCGGTAGCCTTGATGAGTTGGGTTTATGAACTTGTATTTTCGATCGATAATGCTGCTTTGCGTGCAGAACCTATGGTAGTCACGCTGCTCTATATCCCTATGGCTATCTTACTGCTGGAGAACGAATGCGTGAACCTCAAATATAAGCGGAGCTTCATGAAACGCCAACTTAGGTAGAGCAAGTGAGATGTATCTGCGGGCTCCCAGAGTGGTGCCACTACGCAAAGAATATAGGTAGCACAGATTATAGGTAGTACTAAGGTAGGTACGAGGCCAGAATGAACAGCGAGAAACAGAGCTCATATATCATCGCAACTCCGCATATTGGTCCAGCTGGGGACACCACAGCTCTAACGGCCCTTGAATAAGCACTCTTCTAGAACTCCCTGCTCCGACTAGGCCCAGGTGTTGAATCGAGATGTGTCAACCTCAACAGATCGTGTCGGTGGAAGAATGACCTGTTTTTCTTTCCGAAGATATCTGTTGTGAAAGTATCAGCACCATCCACTTCCATACCAATTTAGATCGGTGAAGACCCACACATGGGGATACTGAACAGGCAGATCCCGACTTGAATGCTTGCAATGATATAGAATGTTTTAAGAGTACCAGCTGTCAAGAGCCAGTTGTAAGCATTCCAGGTCAAGCCGAAAGAGAACATGTTCTTGAATATCAGGAGGCATGTGAAGGCTTCCACGGCAATGTCACCTAATCCTGTGTTAGCACTTTGAACTCAGACATTTGAAGAAGGGTTGGCTTACGATGCGCGTCAACTATATATAACGCACTCGCCACCGCTCCCAGCACCATGCCCATAACGACCAGTGCGAAGAAGAAATCAGGCAAGAACCATCCATACTTGGCGACATTGTTGCCGGTAATGCCAAAGCCATAGAGACCGGCGCCACTAAAGATAAGCTGGGCGATGACGAGGACGATACGAAACTCCGGTTCGTAAACGCCCTTGTTCCGTCGAATCATGTAGTTTGTCGACCAATCGGCTAGAACTCCGGACAGGATAAAGCCAAGGATGGCACCGATGAATGCACCAGTGTACATGTAGCCAGTTTTGACTTCGTTGAAGAACAGCGGCGGGCCCAAGAAGATCGCGGCCAGCACGACTCCTATCATTACCGTCCAACCGATCAAGGTGCCTTGAATCAGACAACCCCAGATTATGGCAGGATGCAGGAAGAGTGGAATAGGCCTCAACAACAGTTTGAAGAAGTTCTCGTCCGTTTTCCGACCATTGAACGGCAAGAGACTCTTTGCAAAACTAATCTTTCGAGGAGGCGGACCTTGCGTCGATGGAGTCAGATGCCGGATCTCGATATCGCCAGTATGTTTCTCCAAGGATCCGTTGGGACTGTGCGGATGCACGGGTGTTCCCTCGGCTGACAGCTCATGGCCAGTCTCTAGGTGAGGCCTGCGATTCGTATCGTCGCCAGTCAGGTCTGTGTTCAGGTACGCTGCGCGCCGGTAGGCGGTCTCCGGCACGAAGAGGAAAACAAAAGGCAAAAGGACCCCGGAGAAGATGGCAATCAAATAGAACGACCATTGCCACCCAAGTGTGTGTGTGATTTTACCCACGAGGACCGGTGTGAAGAAGGCACCACCGAACAATGCGAGATTGGACAGTGCCATGCGTTTTCCGCGCTCCTAGTCATGATGATGTGTCAGCTCCATATACCGAAGTTCCCGCTGCCGGTGAGGAAGTCCAACAACTCACATGCACAAAATACAAATCCCCGACACTGGCATTGACAAGTGCTTCGAATGGTGCCAACGCAACACCCTGAAGGATCCTCGCCCATAGCAAGCTTGTGTAGTTGCGCCCACTGGCTCCTCCCCATGCACTGCTAATTATCAGGAGAATGTTACCGAGAAGGTACAGGTGGCGTTTCCCCCAAACTCTTGCGGATGCCACGAAGAGGAAGCCTGCCACTCCCACGCCGCATAGATGGTATCCGGTAAGAAGCGCTATCTGTGTAAATGTGCTGCCAAACCACAGCGACAGCGTCAAGGTGTTCGCAGCGAGCAGTGGGCTGAGCGTCGAGGCCATGACCGATAGTAGGGAAAGGAGAAGTAGGATGACATCGCGCTTCCATAGAGGCCAGTTCTATCCTCGATACTGTAAGCATCCGTCTTGCTGCAGACTTTGGGCCAGAGCCTGAACCTACAAGAGGATCGTTCGGATCGTCGCTGGGTTGCGGTACGAGAATGATGGGGATCGGCCGAGTTGTGTCGTACTTCAACCTCGTGTCCATCACTGATGGTTCGGCCGGTCGGCTGGCATCGTCATATACGAGCGATGTCCCTGCAATTGATCTTTGAGTCTCCGTGATTAGATTTAGGATTAGACAACTGTGCCACATACCAGGGACATGCTCCATTTTGGAGTCGTTCAACACTCCCAGCCCCATTTTGTAGATAATTTGACGTTGATCGTTCACTCGTCTGTTAATGGTTGCAGGGACAATACTGCCCACAATATGGCTCCAAATTGTCGGTAACTATCATCACGAACTCTCTACGCCACACCGGATACAGTACCTTAACGTTATATGAAGTTGCAATCAGATCAAAAGTGGGTCTGACCCTTCGCTACAAAGTGTTGTATGATCGACGGAAGCACACCTGCGCACGAAGCCGTGCTGCAGGCCAAGTCATAGTTAGGTCCTAGGGGAGCGGATTTACTTTCCACCTTGTAGCGCAGTACTCCGTACAAGGGCCGAGGGGCTTCAATAATAATAACGTTATCACTCCGAGCTCTTCGACGCTGGGTCCTCATTTGATCTCCGATTAATAAGGAACATTAAGTTATTATCTGTCCATTATTACCTACCGTAGGTACGGAGTATACCTTACCTACCTAAGGTATGGAAGTCAACGTTGTCCGACTCCAGACTCCCCCCTGTGCTTCGAGTCATGCAAGTCTTGGCGCCCTCCGGCATGACACGCATAGTCGTAGTCGTGGTCGTAGTCGTCCTCTGTACAACTCTACGTTGTATGGCTGCTATGTAAATACTACAATGACTTTTCAGAATATTTACAGTAGCATGCCGATCAAACGGTCATTCTTTGTTCACAGCACAGTGTTTGCAAGCAACGGATGAGACTGAGAATGAGAATGAATTTCGAGTGTGTCCCCGGTTCCTCCGACGGGGGCCACAAACCCCCCGGTCACGATCGGTAGATCAGTGATAAGTGAATAAATGATGGGCTCTTACTCCGTACCTGAGGATACACACATGACTTTTGGAAGTAGAAAAGGATTGGAGTTCAGACTCTTCGGCGGTTAGAAAGGGTCTAATTCGTGGCATAGGTGGTACCTTTAACCTCCTTAGGTAAGGTAAGGTATTGACAGTTGGCTGCTACCGCTGCCGGATATACCTTACCTACTTTCGACAACATCATACCCTAGCTACATATAGTTAACTTAGGTAGTCGTCCGTTCCAGAGGTGGGGATCGACTAAGCCGCCGTAAATAGAACCAGGGAATCATAACCTACCTTAGGTAAGGTATTCAGCTGCGGATATAACTTTCTGCAGTCAGCGACTGTCAGCCCACCAGCCTCACGGACCCAGCATCTGTTCTAACTTATTGTAAATCGCCCACCTTCGCAGCGACCTCTCCATCACTCCTTTATTTGTCCTTCATCGCTCTCTTCTTCATTGCGCAATTCATCCAACCTTGCTCAAGTCTCTCACCCTAGAAGGATATACCCCTTCTTCAAGATGAAGCTCACCGTCCTCGCTGTCTCCGCTGTCTTTGCTGGTCTTGCGAGCTGTCAGACCTTGGCCGACCTCCCGACATGCGCTGTAAGTTACCAGCACGCAACACTCCGTCCCTGATTCCACCCCATCAGATCGAGATCGAGATCGCATCTTTTGTACACGTACTCTCATCGCGCTTGCTAGCATCATGTGCTCCCGGGACTACATGGCTAACTATCACGGCAGCAAGCGTGTGTAGGCAACTCGTTTGGCGGATGCGGTCCTTTGGATATCGGGTGCATCTGTGCGAATAAACAGCTGATCAGCAACCTGTCGTGCTGCGTTAGCTCGAAGTGCTCTCCAGCGGATCAGCAGAGTCAGTTCACCGCAAACCCCGAACCCTCGAGATCTGAGATTAACCACATCCACAGAGACGATCGATTTCGCCAATGGCCTTTGTAAAACGTGAGGATTTGAAGAGCCTGTTCAAGGGTGCGCTTGGGTCTAAACTGACAACTGGCTTACAGCGTTGGCGTTGCACTCCCTCAAAGTGCCACCTGCCCATCTGGGGCTGCGTCTTCCGGAAGTAGCTCAGCTTCGGCGAGTAGCAGCGCAAGCGCCAGCTCCATGTCTGCATCCAGCGCATCGTCCGCCTCGTCCGCGTCATCGGCTTCGATGTCTAGCTCCATGGCCTCTGGTACGTCTTTGCTCTTGTTTCCTTTCGCCATCAGTCACCGGCAGTGCTGTTCACAAGGTACTGCAGACGCAGGGTATACGGCGTTATCTGCACCTCGCACATCCGGGTCTCTCTCTCCTTGATAGAGTCCCGGGAGAGACAGGGCCGTGGACCTTGAGTCCAGTCACTCAAGACTGCGTCGCAAAGGCTTTGGCCTTCCTTGAAATTTCATATTTTCTCGCAAGAGTCAAGCCTATTATATGTAACAGCTGCAGTCTCCAACCTCTTCCACCTACGGAGATGGATGATTCATTTGCCTACGATCCTAGCAGCACTCCTTACCCCCCGGCAATGAACTGGCTCCAAGAATGTGTTGCTGACTTGGCGGCTACCTATTAGCATCATCCACTACTGCTGCTGCAGGCACGTCGTCCGCAGCCCAAGCCTCTTCGACGGGGAACGCCGCTGCTCATTTCGAAGGCTCCGGAATGGGTGCTGCAGGCGCCATCATCGCTGCCTTGGCTCTGTTGTGATTTATGGTCCACCTTGGCTATCCAAACTCGACTATTTACAGGGTCATATCCGCCCCGTATGTACGAGTACTGATATATTCTGCTCTGTGTACTACTGGATTTTAATTTATTTTTCTCTTTGATCACACTTTTGGATTGATAGGAGTACCTTATATAGGCCGGTATTACCATAGCTTATTGCTACATTCTTCAGTCGTTCCGGGAGAACCATGTGAAAAGCAAGCAACCCTTTCCCTCCAGTCCAGGTACGCTCGATCCTGTTATATGGACAGCATAGCTCACATTTTGTCGTTTTCTTACTTGATGTTCATTCACGTGCTATGTGCGCGTGCCATTTCAGAGACAGGATGTTCTGTATGGGTCAAATCCACAATCTCGTCGGGCACTCACTTTTGCGAATGTTCGTGACAAATCGACTTTTGTTCTTACCATACTCTGAGTAAGGAGGTGGTGAATGCTTGGCGTTTCCCGTACCCTAATCTCTCCTCCCTCCTATCATCCTTATCCCGACCGTAACTTCCAACCTCTTTGCAGCGCTCATGGCGCTTTTTCTCACGTTGAGGGCGCCTTACTCCAGTCATGAACAGGGGCACGAGGATACTACATGGAATCCATCTTGCACACTGGTCTGATAGCAATTGCCGGCGGATCCCTCCTCCACCTCACGGCCGTCATGATGAAGGGCTACTCGAGCCTTCTCTCAAAGAGTTCATCCTGCCAGATCAAAGCCGTCCTCTGCTCTCCGCCGTCTGGGACAACGAGATGATCGGTATCCCTTCGTCTATGGAACGCACAAGGACTACTGGCGCGAGCTCTTGGACTCAGAAGGGTTTTGAGACTAAGAACTTTCGACTTTCACAAGGCGATGGGCAGGAGTTTGTGACGGCGAAGTTGAAGGATTGACGTATCCGTGATTGGGGCGGTGATGGTTGTTCTGTGATGCCTCTCCTCATGGATAGATCGATTCGGACCGTACGGTGTATAGAGTCAATCAATATCTAACTTACATTAACTCTGCTGAACTCAGGTCTCCTACGTAGATTCGCCGCTTCTTTCTGGAATCATGCCCCGAGGGCGGAAAAGCCGCCAAAGTCACGTGCTTCTTCACCGCCTTCAAAATCTGCCCATTTACTGCCGCCCCGCCACCCAGTTTGCAGGTCATCATGGTCCTCAAAGCAATCAAGTACAGCCGGGGCAGTCTAAAGATCCTTGACCAGTTAAGGCTCCCTCATGTCGAAGTCTACGACGATGTCGAATCATGCAAAGATGCTTGGCACGCCATCAAAGAGATGCGTGTGCGTGGCGCTCCCGCCATAGCCATCGTTGCGGCTTTGGCGCTCGCGGTCGAGATATACACCATACAGGCTGAAGACAAGCTGTCGAGTTCGGCGGAAGATGTTCAAGTCTTCATCGCGGAGAAATTAGAATACTTGGTTACTAGCAGGCCGACAGCAGTCAACCTCGCAGATGCTGCGAGGAAGCTAGGGCGGGTCGTTGAGGATGCCGCACAGACACAGGGCAATACGGGAGGTCATGTGGCGGATACTTACATCAGGGGCGCAGAGCAGATGCTGGTGGATGATGTGCGCGATAATCAGAACATTGGCAAGTATGGGGCGGAGTGGATCCTGAAGAACGCCGAGAGCGGGAAGCAAGGAAGCAGAGTGAGCGTGTTGACGCACTGCAACACCGGGTCAGCTACAGAACCCCATGCAAACGGCCTTAGTCGAGCGATCTGACGTGTTCTTCAATCAGGTCTCTCGCCACAGCAGGGTACGGCACAGCCTTAGGAGTCATCCGCTCCCTCCACTCGTGCTCCGCCCTCCACCACGCCTATTGCACGGAAACTCGACCCTACAACCAGGGCTCGCGCCTGACAGCCTACGAGCTCGTCCACGACAAGATTCCGGCGACACTGATCACAGACTCGATGGCTGGGGCTCTCCTCCGCCTCAAAGGGTCGTTAGAGAACATTGCTGCCATCGTCGTCGGTGCCGATCGGGTCGCCGCCAATGGGGACACGGCCAACAAGATTGGCACGTACGCGTTGGCGGTGTTGGCGAGGAGCCATGGCGTGAAGTTCCTCGTGGCGGCGCCGCGGACGACGATTGATCGGAGCACAAGGTCGGGCGAGGACATTACGATTGAGGAGCGGCCGGGGCGGGAGGTCACGACGGTCAAGGGGCCGCGGGTGAATGGCGGTGAGGTGGATGTTGAGTGCACTGAGGTGATCAGTACTGCGGTGAGCGGGATAGATGTCTGGAATCCGGCGTTTGATGTTACACCGGCGGAATTGATCGATGGGGTGATTACGGAGGTGGGGGTCGTGGAGAGGGGGGGAGATGGGGCGTTTCATTTCGAAAAGATATTCGAGAATGAAGTCAACGGTCATACCTGATTTACTGCTACAAACAGTACACGAAAGTGATCATCTCGCGATTCGAAGCTTAGAAGGGGCTCTGCGGTGCAGGGTCGACAAGAGTCTAGAACCATGAAAGCAATCTACCCGATTTGCCACTAGCCTGGCTCACACATTCCTGCCTCCTGCCTTGAACCCTGAAGGGCCTCAATTACAGTAAAGTAGAAACCCCATTCGCCCGAACCACAACAACTCCGCATTTCCGGATCCGCATAATGTTGACATGGTAAAGGACCGAATACCCTTCTCAAATCTCATCGTTCTTAACAATAAAGGTATGGGTACCCTAAAGGTATCTGTGCCTGGTATCTCAGGATGACTGGCGCTCCGATCTACCGACCTCGGCGTCTGCAGCAGCAGCGTCGCCGTGCCGGCGCGGACCATTTCCATTTTCCTTTCCATCGACGCTCGCCAGCAAGTCGTCGATTTTCTTCTCCAGGCTCGACAGCTGCGTTTCCATGGCCGATGCTGTGCTTTCGCCCCTTTTTCGAACCCCCGGGTTGGGGGCCCACACGTTAGTTGTGCTTATTGGGATCTACATAAATGATTAATGGCAACGATATCGCGTTATTGCCACGAGTCTTAGGTAATCGAAGATAGACCTGATCGGCGGCCGTGGCGTGGCGTAGCGTTGCGTTTGCGCCACGACCGCTTCCGAAGGATTTCTTTTTTTCTCCCTTCCTTCAACCGCTGTAAGGTAGGGGATGGGAGGTGGGAGATGAAAGAAAGTCCGAACTTACTTTGCGAGATCTTTGAAGGCCTGGCCAAGCTCGTCCTCCGTCCTTGGCGGATGCTGGTTGCCGTGTGTGGCCATGATGGATCAGATATGTACAGCAGCGGCTTTGGGCGTATTGGTAAGGCTATTGTCGTACGAGCAGGCGTACGGTTACTGGGAGGGCGGCTTTCGGCTGTTGTTAATGGCAATTGAATGGCGGAGCAAGCTCTACCCAATAAATTCTTTTGATATATGTAAGGTCTATGTCGAAAGGAAAATTCGGGTGTAGATGGTCGAGTATGGAGTCCTCCGAGGGTACTCTATTTCGTAGGGAACGGATCGTTGGGTCTGATCTGACGTTCGGGACGAGATATCGGTAACTTCAGGTAAGATGGATATGGATATGGATATGGATGTGGATATGGATTAACGTTAACCTAGATCCAGGTATGGCATGGAAATATTCAGGGTCTTTTTGTTATCCGTGTTACGTGTTACGGAGGAGTACCTAAGGTACTGTACGCTGTCGATCTCTCCGTCATCCCTTAGGGTATTTGGTTGAGATTCCGGCTTTGTCAGCCCGTCATCGACGCCCAGAAGCTTTTCCGGGGAGAAGTGGGATGTGGGAGAAGACCCTGCATGAATTGGTTGATAAGGTAGAGTTCTGTTTAACTGTTCTTCAAGAGGACTCGACCTGTACCGGTACTGCACAATCACTTAATAACTAAGATATCTCCGATATTAAGGTAGCAGCAGCGTGGCAACAACCCACAATAATGACCAGCTAGCTATTACACTTTGGTCTTCACTTCCCTTCGAGGTATCCGTACTTCCACTTCGTCCCTCCTCGAGGGGCTGGGCAGCGCCATCTCCCATTCGTGGTCATCTTGGATGCACTCGGTCTTGCCTTGACCTACAGTATATCACCAGTTCAGACGGCGCTTGTGAAGGTAGTCTCTGTCTCCTCTCTCCTGTCTTCTGTGTCAGTCACCGGTCTTTTGGGGGCTTCGTCGGCCGCAGGGCAAGGGTTCGAAGGGACCTTTCACTGCCCCGTCATCCAGAGTCAGCCAGTACCCACCATCTCCCGTCTTGGGAAGGCAATTCAGATGCACCATCTTTTCGGTACCCTTTGTCCCTAGTACAGCTATTCCTAGAATGTTGGCTCCTCGGTTCGCTCAGAACTTTTTGCAACTTTTTTTTGAAAATCACACTCAAATTCAGTGTTTTGATGTTAAAATCACAACTAAACACTTATTTCTATAAA
>JAABUJ010000803.1_pt1 | contig 55481 bp, 52 predicted proteins | sample 5559131 | NCBI WGS metagenome assembly JAABUJ01 (sample SAMN10711875, study PRJNA513366) | rock metagenome | isolation source: Antarctica rocks | place: Antarctica: Victoria Land, Mt New Zealand nord | collected 2016-01-07
CAACCCCCAGCCGGCCCCCGAGAGCCCGGCTGTAGACACACGGGCCCGTTCCCCCGAACACACAAAAAGCCCTGCTCACAACCACTACTCAGCGTGCCCGTGTGCCCATCATCTGCGGAACTCCGGGAGGACGCCGTGGCGCCGGCCTGAGCTCTCACGCTCGCCTCATCGACCTCCTACAGGAGGTTTATGGCGGGGTTCGAAGGTCTCTGACATGCACACCGACGCCTCCCCCCACCTGTTCTGGATCACCAGCCGGGCAGCGGGGGCGGTCTCGCTGCTGACGGCGAGTGTCGCCGTGGGCCTGGGACTGCTCATGGCCACGCGGCGCTTGCGGGGCCGCGGCCCGGACCTGCGGGTGACCCACGAGATCCTCTCGCTGGCCACCATGGTGGCGCTGGTCATCCACGCGGGGGCTCTGGTCGGTGACGGGTTCCTGCACCCGTCCGTGCTCGACGTGAGTGTCCCCTTCGCCAGCTCGTACAAGACTCTGTGGACGTCGATGGGCATCGTCGGCGCCTGGATGCTGATCGTCCTGGGGCTCTCCTATTACGCCCGCGCCCGCATCGGCCAGGACCGCTGGCGGCGCCTGCACCGCATCACGGCCCTGGCCTGGCTGCTCGGCGTGGCCCACACCCTGGGTGAGGGAACCGATGCGGGCCAGATCTGGTTCTTGATCATGGTCGGCATCGTCACCGTGCCCGCGCTCGTGCTGCTGCTCTCGCGCTACGCCGGTGGGCCGGGCGGCGCCCCGACAGCCCGGCCCGCGGCGCGCCCCGCGGCGCGTTGAACCAGTGAGCTCGCCCCCCGCTGTTCTTTCGCCCCTGGGGGCGAACAACCGGCCCAGAGACCGCCGGTGCCGTGAGCACTCTGCAAGCGCCACCGAACAGCAACGTCGGAGGCCGAGGTGATGCCGCGGGCTGCCGCCGGCCCGGCCTAGCGCGGCGGCACCCCGGGATCGTCCCACCGCCTCTCTGGGGCGTCCCGGGGGGCCACCGCAGCCATCAGCTTCTCACCTCGCAGGGCGTCGCGCTCTGCGAGGTCGCGTCCGACGCCCCGCCATCCTCCGATGCGTGAGGCGACCAGCTACCACGAGGTGAAACCGCCTACTCGACGCGTTGCAGCCTGGGGTTCGGCCGCAGGTGGCGTCCGACCTTGGCCACCGGTCGCCCGTCCACGGCGACGACGTCGGCGGTGAAGTCGTCAGACCCTCGCAGCAACGCCGAGCCCACCCCGTAGGCATCGACGGGCACCCCCTCCGCCTCGAAGGCGCCGATGCGCTCGACGGTGAATCCCCCGGAGACGACGATGTGGACCCGCTCGTGGCCGGCGGCGTCGAGGGCGAGACGAACCTTGCGCACCAGGCGCGGATTGACTCCCGTGGGGTCGTCGTCGCCCATCTCCTTCCAGAGCGCTCGGTCGACGAGTGAGCCCGAGGTGTCCAGCCGGACGCCCCACAGGTCATCGCCGAGCGCTTCGGCCACAGCCAGCGTGGTGGCGATCGAGTCGTTGTCGAAGTCCGCGAGGACCGTCACGTTCATCTCATGGGCGAAGCGCCGCGCGAACGCCCGGGCGGCGGCCACGGTGTCCCCACCGTAGGCGGCGATGAGGGCGTGGGGAACGGTGCCGACCCCGCGACCTCCCCACCACGATGCCTGCGCGTCGGTGGAGACCCCGATGGCCCCGGCAACGTGGGCGGCCCACCCGTCGCCGGTCTGCACCAGCCAGTGGTCGTGGCGGGCGGGGAAGAACAGGATCGGCTTGCCGCGCGCCGCCTCGACGACGGCACGGACGTTGGCCATCACCCGGCTGCGCCGGGCCAGGCATCCCAGGTACACGGTCTCGAGATGGGCGAACAGCCGGTAGTCGCCCTCGATGGTCATCACCGTCTCCCACGGAGCGATCCGATCGCCCTCGTAGAGGGCATGGACCTCCAGCTCGTCCCAGCCGAGCTGGTAGCCGTCGGGCGTGCGCCGACCGGCGCAGAGTCTGAGGAGGGCGATGGCCTCGTCGATTCCGCCCAGGATCGACTCGTTGCGCTGGAAGATCTGCATGGTCACCCGGGCGGCGTGGTCTTCGGCCTCGAGCAGATCCCGGGCCAGGGTGAAGTACGCGTCGGAGTACCAGCCGTCCCGGAGCTGTTCCAGCGGGAGGCGAAAGACCGAGGGGTCGAGGCGGTCTGGGGGCATCGGCACCCGGGACCCTATGGCTGACGGGACCTCATGGGCGTGCCGGCTCGAGCGATCCGGTCAGCGACCGAAGGCCAGGCCGCCTCCCGGGGTGCTCCGGGCTGAGGCTGCTGGGTGCGCCGGGGCGCTCGTCGGCTGATCAGGGCCGGGGCGCCAGGGCTGGACGACCACTGTCCGGATCCGTGGCCGCTGGACCGGTCGCGGCGGCGTTGCGCCGCTCACATGCAGACGCCGAACGCCCCGGGACCGACGGCGTCGAGGGTGCGGTCGACCGGCGCGGGTCAACTGGCCTGGGCCGGGGCGTAGCGAGACCGGTGGTCGGGCCAGCTGGCCTCGCGACGGGACCGCCCGCGGCGGGTTTGCCGTCGCCGAGATCGGGGGGGCTGATCGACGTGGCCCGGCGCGCTCGCCGCGAGGCCACAGGACGATCACGAGGAGGACCAGCAACGCTGCGGCCGCGGCGAGCCACGTCATGGGTCGTGCGCCCCACCCGGATGGCGATCGCTCAGGGTCAGGGGCATGTCGGCTGGAGGCGGAGCTGGAGTCGCCCGGTGCCCGCCGGCGGGCACCGGCGTCGACCCTTGGCCCCATCCCCACGCCGGAGAGGCTGGAGTGGCGGTCGGGCTCGCCGATCGTCGAGCCCCGGTCGTGAGGTTCGGCGATCTCCAGCGCCCTGCCGTCCTCCGGATCCCCATCGTCGAACAGCCATTCGAACTCCGTGTCGGGCGCTGGGCGACGACGCAGCCGCATGTGCCCGACTCGTCACCGGCGGCGCGCTTGGTGGACCAAAAGCCGGCCGTTGGCGTAGCGCTGCTCGCGTCCAACGATGTATATTCATACATCGTGTACCGCACCCAGATCTACCTCGATGAGGATCAGGCCCAACGCCTCGATCAACGCGCGGCGACAGCAGGCGTCACCCGCTCGTCGATGATCCGACAGGCGGTCGAGGAATATCTGGCTCGCGACGAGTGGGATGCCGCCTCGTGGCGAGCACGCTGGCGGAGAGCGGTCGAGGCCACAGCCGGGGCCGCGCCCTACCTGCCGGACGGGGCGACCTACGTTGACGAGCTACGGGAGCCCGACGCCGAGCGGCTGCGGGAGCTTGACCCCTGACGGTTGTACTCGACACCAGCGTGCTCGTCGATCATCTCCGCGCCGTGCCCTCCGCCACTGAGTACCTGTACGCGCTTGACGACCGCCCGTGCTGCTCCGAGGTGAGCCGAATCGAGGTGATCCAAGGCTTGCGATCGGAGGAGAGCCGGGTCGCGGCCGCACTCTTCTCGTTGATCGATTGGATCCCGGTCACCGAAGCCATCGCCCGGCGCGCAGGAGCCCTCGGGCGAACCTGGCGGCGCAGTCACTCGGGTATTGGCATCGCGGACCTCGCGATCGCCGCGACCGCTGAGCACTTGAGCGCGGGAGTCGCGACACGCAACCTCAAGCACTTCCCGATGTTCCCGGCTCTACAGCCGCCCTACTGACGCTGGGCCGACGCCGGCGTCTCGCCAACGCGCGCATCGAGAAAGCAGTCCTGGAGCGGCTCGCGCATCCTACGGATTCAGAATGGTGACGAGCTTCGGCTTCGTCGTGGATGGCAAGTAAGGGAACCGTGGATCGGCCAGGATGGCCAGGCGGAACGGGTAGGTGAAGCGGGGGCCGCTCTGACGCTGGGCGGCAAACGTGTAGTGCCAGTGGCCGGAGCCGTCGGTGCGAAGCTTGCCGGCGGGTGACACCGGGATCCACCCCGTGCGGTAGTCACGACCCTCGAGCTGGACGGCGACGCCGCCCTTGGGAATCGGGCCGCCCTTGACCTGGCCGGTGAAGACTACGGGCTGGTGGAGGTGCGCAGTCCCGCGGTCGACGTGGAAGCTGCTGTGGGCGGGGACGCGGATGTTGATGTCCCCCACGGAGGCCTTGAGGGCGTCGCTTCCGGGGTAGACCAGGCGCAGCGTGCGGGAGGGTCCGGGGTCCACGCGGTACGTGAGCTGTCCCGCCGCGTCGGTGGTCGCCGTGCCGACGGCAGTGAAGGTGGTGGCGGGGCCGCGCAACTGCTGCACCACCTGGATGGGCTGATGGCCCAGCGGGTGCCCCCCGGCGTCGGTCAGCGCGGCATAGACCCTGATGCGGGCGCCGAAGCGCACCCGGACCACCTTGCGCGCGGGGCGAGCGACGATATGGCAGGCGCTGATCCGGCGGTGGCGGGCGGTCAGGGGGCGCGCCTGGCGGTGACCGAGGCGCACGCGATGGCAGACGGTCCCCAGCGGGGTGGCGCTGGCGATCAGAGCGCTGTAGGGGCGCTGGTCATAGCGCAGGATCACCGACGCGGACTGCCCGCCGGCTCCATCGTTGATGTTGCCCGCCTGGTCCTGGAGGACGACGGTGAGCCGGTAGACCCCGCCGCCGTCCCAGGGCGTGATCGTCGCCTGCTGGACATTGGTGCCGTCGGCGGTTTGATCACGGCACTGGCCGGAGTCCACTCGGCACACGTGGACGATGGCATGGGTGATCGGGGCCACCTGGCCCGTCGGGTTGGTCCAGGTCAAAGTGCGCGACGCGGCTGGGGCGTAGCGCTCCCCGGGCGCGTCGAGGGTGACGTTCAGCGGCGCAGTCGGCGGCGTGGAGTCGACCGTATAGGTGGGGTCGTCATAGAGGGTCGTGACGATGCCTGAGGCGGTGGTGGCCACGACGGTCAGGTGGTGGTTGCCGTCGGTCGCGCCGTCCAGCGTCGTGTTCAGCCCGGCGTCGGGGCAGACGCGGAGTGCGTGGTAGTCACAGGCGGTGGTCGTGGTTGTTGGGGCGCCGTCCAGGGTGGCGGTGACGTTGCTAATGCCTTCGGCGCCGTTGGTGACCCGGCCGATGAGCTTGTCGCTGGCGTGGTGCCAGATCCCTCGGCTCAGCACCGCGCCACTTTGGTCGAACAGCCCGGCGCCATGGTCGTCCTCGATGACCAGGACAGCGCCGTAGACGACGACGTTGTCGTGTTGCGGGCAGACGGCGCCCGCGCCGGGGTTGCCGCCGGTGATGCCGGCGCAGAACAGCAGGATGCGCAACTCGCGGGCGACGGCGCCGTTTGCGTATGTGTTGGTGGGCACTGCGCAGTAGGGCTGGGGCTCCTGGTAGCCGCAGCGGTAGTGGGTCTGGTACTCGCCGCCAACGCCGAGCCCGTCGATGACCTCCTGCCAGCCGCCGTTGGTGGTGTTCGTGGGGCCGAATGAGGCGATGTGGTAGTCGACGAAGGCGGTGCCCGGGAGGGCGTCGACCTTGAATCCCCCCGCCTTCCCCGCCGTGAGGTAGTCATTCCCCAGGATCCTCAGTTGGCTGTCCGGCCCGCTGGCTCCCGCCTGGCAGTCGGTGGATGCATACCCGGGGTCCTCGCTGTAGGGGGCGAAGACGTGGTTGGGCGCCCCGCCGCAGATGGTCGTCGTCACCGTCGCGGCGCGCGCGGTCCCCGCCCCGCACGCCGTGAGCACGGCGGTGAGCGCGAGCAGGCACAGCAGCCGGGCGCAGAGGCCGTCGGGGACGCGGCGGCCCGGGCGGCCGCCGATGCGAGCGATGGTCTCAGATGCGGTCATGAGCAAAATCTCCAGGGTCGGGCGCGACGGTTAGCTGGTCGGTACGCAGACGGCGACTACGACCCCGCCGAGAGCCGCGCCGCCCCCGGGCGGGTTGGCCACAGCCCCAGTCCAGCCCTGTGGAGGCACCGGCACGCTGCTCTGGACGAACAGCCCCGGGTCGGAGGAGACCCCCCCGCCGGTGGCGATCGAGCGCGGTGGGCACTGCACGACGGCGCGACCGCCGTTGGGATCGATCCGCGCTATGACGCGGATCGGCTTGGCGAAGCTGCCCCTGGGCCCGCGTGGACCGCGCAGCGAGTGGCCGTGGTGGTGGGTGACCTTGCGCGCCAGCTGGGCGGCCTGGCTGGGTCCGCCGAGCGCGACGAACAGCGCCACGAAGGCGATCAGCGTGGCGGGGGAGGGGCGGGAGATGCGGTGCATGGGTTCTCCTTCGGGTTCGGAGGTTGGGATGGCGTCGCCGGCGTTGGAGCTCAGTGCCCGAGCCCCAGGGCCCCCCCGGGGCTCCCGCCGCCACCACCGCCGGACTGACCGCTCCCCGCGCCGGAGGAGGTCGGGGCGACAGCAGTCGGGCGGGTGGAGGTCGTGCCTGTCGGACTCGCCTGGATCGGTCGGATGGCGGATCCGGAGGCAAACGACCGACGGCTGGCAACGAGCGGTGCGACCGGACGCGTGGTAGCGGCCCTGGAGATCGTCGTCGGGGCGGCGCCGGGCCGACGGACTCGTAACGGGCGCGGGACGCGCCCTTGACCTGCGGGTCCCGTGGGGGTTCTTCGTGGCCGGCGCGTTGCGGGGGCGGCAATCGCCGAGCCGTGGATTGCGGGGAGCGCGACGCGGCCCGTGAACGCGGCCACCGCGGCAGGTTGTCCGGTGGGCGTCGAGTCGACGCTCGCTGCGGCCCCGGCGATGGTGGACAGTCCGCCCAGAAGCCCCACGGTCGACAGCGCGGCGAGCTTGCCACCGGGGACCGCTGAACCGAGGTGACCGATCAGGGAGCCCCTGCCGCCCCCTGGACCGCCGGACCGGCCGCCTGAGCGCGGCCGGGCCCGGCGCAGCCAGTGCAGCGGGCTGGCGGCACCCCCCGATGTGCGCTCGGCGGCGGCGACCAGGGCGGGGAGGGCGAAAGCCCCGATGGCCTGCTGGTCACTTTGGTGGTAGAGGTCAGCCGCCCGCTGACAAGCCGCGCACTCGCGGAGGTGGCGTCGGAGCCTTGTCCGGGCTCGGCCGCGCAGCTCTCCGTCGAGGTAGGCGTGCAGCTGCAGTCGGTGGCGCTGGGGGACGCGATCCGCGTCCGCGTGGTCGACGAAGCTGCGCACGAGCCAGCGGGCGGTAGTGAGCTGCTCTCGCACCTCGGCCGGCTCCAGCCCGGTCTGGGCAACGATCTCCTTGGGCTCGCAGCCCTCGATGGTCAGGCGTAGGACGCGCTGCTCCGAGGTGGTTAGGGTCGCCATCGCGGCAACCACGGCGGCCCGCGTAAGGATGTCGTCGTAGCGGTCTCCGCTGCCCGCCGCCAGCCGCTGGATGGCGCGCCCGGCTTCGGCAACCAGCCCCTCTCGCTCACGGAGTGTGGGCCGGGCACCGAAATCGACGGAGAGCGACTTGACGTAGAGCACCTCGTCGCGCTCAGCGCTCTGTGGCGGGCGGCGCGCGGCGGCCGTGACCTTGTGGCGCCCGAACTGGAATCTGATCGCGTCGAGGGCCGCCAGGCGCAGCGCGTGCTCCACCCAGGCCTTGCGCTGACCTGGCTCGGGCGGGAGGTGCTCGAAGCGCAGCCAGAGTCGCTCGAGCGCCCGGCTGAGGACGTCATCCGGGTCGACCTGGCTGGCGTCCGGTCCGATGAGCTCGGCCGTCATGCGCCGGGCCATCCAGTCGACGAGGACATGACGGTGGGCGTCGACGAAGTTCGCGAACGCGAGGTTGGGCGGCAGCGGTCGTCTGTGCGGCGCCTCCTCGCGAGCGTTGAGGAGCCGCTCGACGGCGCCGTTGGACGCCCTTGGTGAGGCCTCACCCATCGTTGCCAGTCGGGTCATCGACTCAGATCCGGCCTCGGCCTCGATCCCATGGCCACCCGCTCGTCACGTCGCGCGGTGGTGTTGGACACGGAACATAGTTGGCGGGTTGCCACTCCATCCCGATACCGTCGCCTGTCGTCCACCATGATGCACGCTGGCGGTGGCGCCGTGGGCGTGAACGGTGGTGGGACCCATGACACTGCCGCTCCTTCTGCCGGTCGGGCTTCCCTCGCCTGTCCGCATCCGTCACTCCGGGCCGCGATACCGAGGGCGGCACGCTACCGCGACAGACGCGAATGTGGCCGCAGCGGCAGAAATTCGGCGCTCCGTGCGGTCTTTTCAAAGCAGAACCGACGGCCCCACGGCCCGCACGTGGCCGCCGAGGCCTACACGCCGGCCCCGGTCCCTCCGCGCCCCTCGCCCCCGGCGAACCGGCGGGCCCCTCGCAGCGCCACCTCGAAGGTCTCCATCCCCGCCCTCGCCTCGACGGCCAGTGCGGGCTTCCAGCGGCAGCCCGAAGCCCTCGATCGCCGCGCGCCGGTCGGCGAGCAACGTCTCCTGAGGGAACGAGGCAAGGCCCTCAGCCATCTCTAGCGCCCGGTCGAGGTGTCGTCCCGCGGGCACGACTTCGGTCAGCAGCCTATGGCCAGCGCCTCGGCGCTGTCCACGAACCGGCCGCTGAGGATGATGTCCAACGCTCGTCCCATCCCGACGATCCGCGGCAGCCGCTGGGTGCCGCCGTCGATCAGCGGGACGCCCCAGCGCCGCTCGGGGAAGCCGAGCCGGGAGCCCTCGGCGGCTACGCGCAGGTCGCACCACAGCGCCAGCTCCAAACCCCCGGCCAGACACCAGCCCGAGATCGCGGCGATCGTCGGCTTGGGCGGGGTCAGGCGGGTGAAGCCCAGCGGCCCGCCCCGGGCGGCCAGCCGCGGGGCGGAGGTCTCCAGCGCCTTGAGATCCGCGCCGGCGCAGAACGCCACGTCGCCCGCGCCGGTGAGCACGAGGACCCGCGCCTCGTCGTCGGCGACCCAGCGCTCTTAGGCGGCCCTCAGCGCCTCGGCCGTGGGCCCGTCGACGGCGTTGCGCCGCTCGGGCCGGTCGATGGTCAGCACGGCCGCCGCCCCGCGGCGCTCGTAACGGACGGGCTCGACCACGGAGAGGCCGCCGCTCAGTACCGGCCGGAGATGCGCTTCCAGGCGGAGCGGCCGAGGTCCGACAGCCGATCCAGGGGGGTCTCGGCGCCGCCGGCCGGGTCGTCGCGCAGAACCGCCGGGTTCGCCGAGGGCTCGGGGAGCGCCGTGCATGCCGCGGCCGCGAGCTTCGCGCCACCGCCCGCTCGTGGATCGCGCCGATCTGGTCGGCGTCGACGAAGCGATCGCCGTGGTGGGTGTCGATGATGATCCCGTCGAAGATGTCCTCGTCCTCGGCGGCCAGCACCCGCCGGACGCGGCCGACGGCGGTCCCGCCCTCGGCGTAGACCGGCGTGCCCGGGTCCAGGGCGAGATAGGCGATCGGCTCGCCAGGGTCCTCCTCGGTCACGGACGCGAACCTACCGCAGCGACCCCGGTGGCGAAACCGCCATGGTTAACGCACTCGGCCCCGGGCGGGGAGCACCGGGGCCGAGCGACTCGAACGAGGGAGGGAACTCGTCTGCCCCGGCAACTTCGCACGTCGGCGAGGGGCGATTGTGAAAAGGCCGAGAATGGGACCGGACCGCCCCCTACCAGCCCGCGCGCCGCTTCCCGCGGGATGCCCGCGCCTTGCGCGCGTCTTTGCGCTTGTCCAGCTTCCACTGCATGAAGCTCATGAAGGCGATGAAGGCCGGGAAGAAAGCGATGAGGAGGAAGCCGGTGTTGGTCACCACCTTGTCGTCGGCCGACCCGTACAGCCCCAGCCCGTGACGGGCGAACGCCGTCGACGCCAGCGCGAGCGTGAAGCCCAGGACGAGCGTGGCGCACAGGCAGATCCGGTGGCGGCGCATCGCTCGAAATCCTAGCGCCGCGCCTTCGTCACCCGTGCGCGACCCGCCGCGCCGTCGTGACCCGTGCGCGACCCGCCGCGCCGGCTCGACCGCCCGCCTGCCTCTCGCCACCGACGCCGGTGTCACCGCCCTCACCCCTGAACAGCCCGCCGCGCCAGCTCGACCGCCCGCGCCGCGCCCTCGTGCCAGACGTCGCCGTGGCCCGGTACGAGGATCCCCGCTCCGGTTGCCGCCAGCGCGTCGAGCGAGCGCCCAGCCGCCGCCGAGCTCCACGTCGCGGCCCGGGCCACCAGCCGCGGTCCGGTCGCGCCCGTGTAGGGATCCCACGTGACAAGCGCGTCGCCGGCCACCACCACGTCGGGCTCGGGCAGGTGGATCGAGCAGTGTCCGGGCGAGTGGCCCGGCGTGCCCACCACCACCGGTCGCCCGGGCAGGTCCAGCACCGCGCCGGCCACCAGCGGCGAGAAGCTGGTGACCGCCTCCGCATGCCGCGCTCCCCCAGCGATCATCTTCCGCAGCGCGCGGCGGGCGCTGGCGTGGCGCAGGTAGGGGAGGGGGAGGCGCTCGGAGGGCACGGGCCACAGTGGCCGGCGCAGGATCTCGGTGTCGTCGGGATGAGCGAAGACCTCCGCCCCCAGCTCCCGATGCGCCCGCGCGGCGAACCCGGTGTGGTCCAGATGCCCGTGGGTGAGCACCACGCCCCGCAGCTCCCCGGGCAGGCGGCCCAGTTCGGTGATCGCGGCGTTCAGCTGATCCCACGAGGCGGGAAGCCCGGCGTCGATCGCCGTCAGCCCGCGCTCACCCGCGACGAGCACCCAGTTGACCGGGGGCGTGGTGAGCACCCAGACGTTCTCGGCGATCGGGACGAGGGCCACGGCCGCCATCATGCCCGACCCTGCCGATCTGTGCTCCAAGCCGGCCCTACCCTTGCCCGATGGCCGTCCTCATCGCCTCCGACCTGGCCAAGGACGTGGCGGGCGCTCCCCTGTTTCGCGGGGTCTCGCTCAAGCTCGAGCGCCGGGACCGCCTCACCCTCTCGGGCCGCAACGGCGCCGGCAAGACCACGCTCCTGCGCGTCCTGGCCGGCCAGGCCTCGGCCGACGGCGGCGAGCTGGTGCTGGAGAAGGGGGCGCGGGTGGCCCTGCACGACCAGCGGCCGCCCCGCGAGCTGGACCTCAGCCTGCGCGACTACGTCCTGGGCGGCTGTGGCGACCTGCTCGCCGTCGAGCGCCGGCTGGCCGGGCTCGAGCAGGCCATGGCCGACGGCGCCCACGACGAGGCGACGCTCGATGCCTACGGCGCTGCCCAGGCGCGTCTTGAGCACGCCGGCGGCTACGCCTGGCGTGAGCGGGCCATCGGGACCGTCGGGGGCCTGGGCTTTGACGCCGAGCAGCTCGACCGCCCGCTGAGCAGCTTCTCCGGCGGCGAGCTGACCCGGGCCTCGCTGGCCCGGGTGCTGGCCGGCGATCCCGACCTCCTGCTCCTCGACGAGCCGACCAACCACCTCGACATCGCCTCGCTGGAGTGGCTGGAGCGCACCCTCATCGGCCTCGACGCGGCCATCGTCCTCGTCGCCCACGACCGCTGGTTCCTCGAGGCGGTCGGGACTGCCGTGCTCGAGCTCGAGGGGGGGAAGGGGAGGTTCTTCAAGGGCAGCTGGCACGCATGGCGACGCGAGCGGGCCGCCCGAGAGCTCGCCCTGGGTCGCGCCGTCGAGCGCCAGCAGGCCGAGATCGCCCGCCTGGAGCACTTCGTCGAGCGCTTCCGGTCGGGAACCCGCGCGCGCCAGGCCCAGTCCCGGCAGAAGAAGCTCGAGCGGATCGACCGCGTTGGACGCGACCCCGGCGACTCGGCGCCCCTGGCGTTTGCCTTCAGCAAGCCCGAGCGCTCGGGGCGGGTCGTGTTCGAGTTGGAGGGGGGAAGGGTGGAGGTCCCGGGGCGAGTCCTGCTCCACGACGCCGCGCTGTGGCTGGAGCGCGGGGAGCACGTCTCCCTGGTGGGCGCCAACGGCACGGGAAAGACCACCCTCATCGAGGTCCTGGCCGGCCGGCGCCAGCCCGCGGCGGGCAAGCTGCGCCGGGGTCACAACGTGACCCTCGGCTACCTCTCCCAGCATGCCGCCGAGCTCGGGCCCACGGGGACGGTGCTCGAGGCCACGCAGCGGGCCACGGGCCTGACGCCGAACAAGGCCCGGGCCCTGCTGGGGCGCTTCCTGTTCTCCGGGGAGGGGGCCGAGAAGCCGCTGGACGGGCTCTCGGGAGGTGAGAGGCGCCGGCTCTCGCTGGCCCTGATGGTCGCCTCGGGAGCCAACGTGTTGATCCTGGACGAGCCCACCAACCACCTCGACCTGGAGTCGCGCGAGGCACTGGAGGACGCCCTGCGCGAGTTCCCGGGCTCCCTTCTGCTCATCTCCCACGATCGCGCCCTCCTGGACGCTGTCGGCAGCCGCACCATCGCCGTGGAGGACCAGACGCTGCACTCCTACGCAGGCGGCTGGGCCGAGTACATGCGCGCACGCGAGGAGCGGGCCGGCTCAGCACGCTCACCGGCGCCGGCACCGGTGCCGGCGTTGGCACCGGGTGCCGCTGCGGACCGAGCCCAGCGAGCGCGAGTGGCCCCCGCGGCGCCAACAGCCCACGCCCCGCCGCCGGCGCGGCCGTCGGCCCGCTCCAACGGCACGTCCCGGCGCGCCACGCGCCACAGCGACCGCCGCCGGGCTCAGCTGGAGGCCGAGGTGGAGCGGGCCGAAACCGCGCTGAAGGCGGTTGAGGAGGAGCTGGCCGACCCCTCGGCGTGGGCTGACGCCGCGCGGGCGGCCGGCAACTCCGAGCGCCACGCCGCGGCCAGGCGGGCGGTGGAGGAGTCCATGGCCCGGTGGGAGGCCGCGGCCTCCTGAGCGTCACGGCGCTCGGCTAACCGTCTCGAAGCAGTTGAACGGGATCCTTGGTTGTCAAGATGCCTGCGACATGCCCACATGAGCTCGATCTTCGCCGCCCTGCTCGCCGCCGTCACCATGGCCGCCGCCAGTCCGGTCGCCCATGCCACGCCGCCGATCAAGCACGTGTTCACCATCGTGCTGGAGAACGAGAACGCCGACACCACCTTCGGGCCGAGCTCCGGCGCGCCCTTCCTGGCCGGGCCGCTGAAGGCCGCCGGGGCCTTCGTCCCCAACTACTTCGGCATCGGGCACGCCTCGCTGGACAACTACGTCGCCCTGGCGTCCGGACAGGCACCCAACCTCGCGACCCAGGCCGACTGCCCGATCTTCGCCGACTTCATCGGCTCCTTCACCCCGGGCTCCTCCGGCGGTCAGGCGGTGGGGGCGGGGTGCGTGTACCCCGGCGGGGTCCAGACCATCGGCTCCCAGCTGCAGGCCAAGGGCCTGACCTGGCGCAGCTACGGCGAGGACATGGGCAACTCCCCGCCCGCCCCCGCCGCCTGCCGGCACCCGGATGTCAACGGTCAGGACTCCACCCAGGCCCAGCGCCCCAACGACGCCTTCGCCGGGCGCCACGTGCCCTTCATCTACTTCCACTCGGTCATCGACGACGCCTCCAACTGCGCGGCCCACGTTGTCGACCTCAAGGCGCTGCCCGCCGACCTGTCCACCGCGACCGGCACGCCCAACTACGTCTTCATCACGCCGAACCTCTGCCACGACGGTCACGACTCCACCTGCCAGCAGCGCGAGAAGGGTGGGCTGCCGGGAATCGACGAGCTCCTAACCACCTGGATCCCCAGGATCACGGGCTCGCCGGCCTACCGCGACGGCGGTCTGATCAACATCATCTTCGACGAGTCAGGCAGCGACGACGCTGCCTGCTGCGCCGAGATGCCCGGGCCCGACTCGCCCCTGCCCGGCCAGGGTGGGCCGGGCGGTGGACGCACCGGCGCGGTCCTGATCTCGCCGTTCATCGCGCCCGGCACGGTGGTCTCGACGGCCTACAACCACTACTCGCTGCTGCGCACCGAGGAGGACATCTTCGGGCTCTCCCACCTCGGCTTCGCCGGCGCCGACGGCCTGACGACCTTCGGCTCTGACGTGTTCACCCGGCCTCAGGGGCTCACGCCGCCGCCCAGCACCCACCGGGTCAAGCGCTGCCGGACCGTGCGCGTGACCAAGCGGGTGCGGCGTCACGGACGGCTGCGCAAGATCAAGGTCAAGCGCCGGCGTTGCCACTTCGTGACCAGGCCCGGCCGACTGCCTCGTCAGTAGTCTTTCCGTCGTGATCTCTGCCGCTACAGGTCGGCGACGCGTTCGACCGCCATGGTCAGGGATGCCGGGTCGGCTCGGGCTGGGGATCGCTCTCTGCGCGATGGCCTTGAGCTGTTGCTCGGTGGCTGGGGCATCGCGGGGGCCAGTGGCCCAAGCTGCGGCCTCGTGCTCTTCGCAGTCGGGGACCATGGGCCCGGTAAAGCTCGAGGCGACGAACGAGCGGGTGCGCGGCGTGAGTTGCCGGGCGGCCCATGGTCTGATTCACGCGCTGTTTCGAAACGCGCTGCGCGTGGGGTCTTGCTACTCGCGTCCGAGGCATTGCCGGGTTCATGGGTTCAGATGCACAGAGGGGCCCAACCCGGGGCGACCGTCGCGCAATCGGTGCGTCCGGGGCGGACAGCTCGTTGCGTTCTCCGAGACCGATTTCCAGCGCGGCTAGGGGGTCGGCCTGGCACCGCCCGCCGGCTGGGGCGGCCAGCAGGCAGGGCGCAGCCCCGCCGTCGCAGCGCGCCGGTCACATGACTGCAACACGGCGACGCCGGCGTGCGCCACCCTTGTAGGGGATGCACGTGCCTCGAATCCGTCCGTTGATTGCCGCTGCCGCGCTGGGCGCCGTGGCGAGCCTTGCCGCCACGCCCACCGCTGAGGCCAACCCGCCGATCAAGCACGTCTTCGTGATCTCCCTGGAGAACGAGAACGCCGGCACGACGTTCGGGCCGAGCTCCGCGGCGCCGTACCTCGCCCATACGCTGACCGCCCAGGGGGCCTTCGTGCCCAACTACTACGGGATCGGCCACGCGTCGCTGGACAACTACATCGCGATGGTGTCGGGCCAGGCGCCCAACCTCCAGACCCAGGCCGACTGCCAGGACTACACCGACTTCGCCGGCACCTACGTCCCGGGCGCTCCCAACGGGCAGGCCATCGGCACGGGGTGCGTGTACCCGGCCGGGGTGCAGACGATCGCCAACCAGCTCCAGGCCAGGGGCCTGGACTGGCGTGGCTACATGGAGGACATGGGCAACTCCCCCCCGGCCCCGGGAACCTGCCGGCATCCGGCGCTCAACGGCCAGGACACCACCCAGGCTGCACGCCCCAACGACGCCTACGCGGCGCGTCACGACCCGTTCGTCTACTTCCACTCGATCATCGACGACGTCGCCAACTGCTCGGCGCACGTGGTGCCCCTCACCAACCTGCCCGGCGACCTGGCGTCCCACGCGGCAAGCCCCAGCTACAGCTTCATCACGCCCAACCTCTGCCACGATGGCCACGACGCGGTCTGCGCCAAGGCGGGGGAGAAGGGGGGGCTGGCAGGGATCGACGAGTTCCTCTCCGCCTGGGTGCCGCGGATCATGGTCTCCCCGGGCTACTCAGACGGCGGGCTGCTGGCCATCGTCTTTGACGAGTCGGCCTCCGACAACACGGCGTGCTGCGGAGAGCAGGCCGGTCCCAACTCGCCGCTGCCCGGTATCGGCGGCCCCGGCGGCGGGCGCACCGGTGCCGTGTTCCTCTCGCCCTACATCGCTCCCGGGACGACCGTCGCGACGGCGTTGAACCACTACAGCCTGCTGCGCAGCTTCGAGGATCTCTTCGGGCTCTCGCCCTTGGGCTTCGCCGGCACTCCAGGGCTGGCGACCTTGGGGCCCGATGTCTTCACGCGCCCGGGTGGGCTCCCGCCGGCACGGCCCCCGGTGCGGCACGTTCGCCACCGCTCGCGGCGCTGCCGGACGATCCGCCGCGTCACGCGGGTCCACACGCGGCATGGCGTGCGCCGCCGTGTAGTCAGGGTGCGAAGCTGCGCCCCGGTCAAGCACCGTCAGCACCGGCACCAGCGTCCCCAGCACCGGGCGGACAGCCGGAAGCGGGCCCGGGCGTAAGCCTCTGGGCGCCCGGGCGTAGCCTCCGAGGCCGGCCGGCCCGCCCCTACCCCCGCCGGCGCGACTTCAGGGCGATGCCCTCCAGTACGTGGGCCACGGTCTCGCAGGCGTCCACGGCGGACTCCAGCCCGTTGAAGATGTCCTTCCAGCGGATGACCACCATCGGATCGATGCCGGTGACGAACAGGGAGGCGACGGCGTCGCGCACGATCCTGTCGCCCTCGTTCTCGAGTCGGTGGATCTCGACCAGCCGGGGCGCGAGGTCGGTCTGGGTCCGCAGCGCCCGCAGCGCGCCCGCCACCTGCTCGGAGGCTCCGACCAGCACCTCGGCCAGGGCGATCGCCTGCTCCATCGTCGCCTCGACGGCGTAGAGGCCGAGCAGGTCGGCGGTCGCCTCGGCGTGATCGACGATGTCATCCAGCGAGCGGGCGAGCTCGTAGCCGTCGGTGCGGTCGAAGGGGGGGCGACCGGCGCCGTTGGGCTCGCCGTGCAGCCGGTGGATGATGTCGTGGGCGATGCGGTCGCCCTCCTGCTCGCAGAGCAGGATGTCGCGGGCCAGCTCAGCGCGCTCGGGGTACTCTACGAGCAGGTCGCGCAGCAGGAGCCCGGCCCGCTGCACGTTGCGGCCGGACTCCTCGTAGAGTCCGAGCAGCACCTCGTCGGTCCCGCCTCGGCTGCGCAGCGCCATCGACGGAGCCTAGCCCCACCGCCCCCGCGGCACCGGCCCAGCCCGGCCCGTTCACCGGTGTTTCACAAGCACTTCACGCTGCGGTAACGCCTGGCCGCCGACGCCCGGGCAGCCTGATCGTCGAAGCCATGTCGACCCAAGGCCAGGAAGAGGTCCTTCGAGCCGGGGCGCTGGAGATCCGCCCCTCGGAGAGCATCGCCCTGGCCGGCGGGCGCCCGCTTACGCTGTCGGTGCGCGAGTTCCGGCTCCTGGTCGAGCTCGCCCGCCACCGCGACCGCATCGTGTCTCGTGAGGCGCTCTTCACGGCGGTCTGGGGCGCGGCGCTGCGCGCCGGGGATCGCTCGGTGGACGTCTACGTCCACCGCGTGCGCGCCAAGCTCGAGAACGCCCTGCCCAGCTGGTCGTTCGTGCACACCCATGTGGGCTTCGGCTACCGGTTCTCGCCCGAGCCTTCACAACCTCTTCACAACGGTGCCACAGGTCGGTAACAGTCGGCGCCCCAGCGTTTGCGAGGGTCGCCGCCGCATGCCATTTCAACGAAGGAGAACCGCGTGAGGCCACGACTCATCCTTTCGCTCGTCGCCAGTGGAGCGCTCGCGCTCGGCGGGGCGGCCTGCGGATCGAGCTCCAGCAGCTCCAGCAGCTCCTCGGGCTCGGGCGGCTCGTCCAAGCCGTCGGGCAGCGGCACCCTCAACGGGGCCGGCTCGACCCTTGCCGCTCCCGTCTACCAGACGTGGGGCTCCAAGCTCTCCGGCCAGGGTGTGAAATTGGCCTTCGCCGCCGTCGGCTCGGGCGCCGGCGTCCAGCAGTGGACGGCGGGCACGGCCGACTTCGCCGCCAGTGATCCGGCGCTGAAGGACCCGGAAGTCGCCTCCGCCTCCGCCAAGGGCAAGCCAGTGCACATCCCGACCATCCTGGGCGCCATCACCATCTCCTTCAACCTCCAGGGCGTCACCAAGCTCAAGCTCGACGGCAAGACGGCCGCCGACATCTTCCTGGGCAAGGTCAAGACCTGGAACGACCCGGAGATCAAGGCCCTCAACGCGGGGGCCAACCTCCCCTCCACGCCCATCACCGTCGTGCATCGCTCGGACTCCTCGGGTACGACCAAGGGCTTCACCGCCTTCCTGGCCGCGTACAGCCCGCAGTGGAAGAGCTCGGTGGGCGCCGACAAGTCGGTCAAGTGGCCCACGGGGACCGGGGCCCAGGGCAACCCGGGGGTGGCCTCGGCCATCAAGCAGCAGCAGGGCTCGATCGGCTACGTCGAGCAGGCCTACGCGCTGAAGAACGGATTCCCGTTCGCCAGCATCAAGAACAAGGCCGGCCAGTTCGTCGACCCGACGCTGGCTTCCACCTCGGCCGCCGGCGCCGGTGCGAAGATCCCGTCGGATCTGCGCTACACGGCGATCAACGCCTCGGGGGCCGCCTCCTACCCGATCGTCTCCGAGACGTTCGTCATCGTCCATCAGGACCTCTGCAAGGGCGGCGTGTCCCAGGGCACGGCCACGGCCCTGGTCAAGTTCCTCAACTACGGGCTGGGTCAGGGCCAGCAGGACGCCCAGCAGCTGTCCTACGCGCCCCTGCCGGGGCCGCTGCTGGCCAAGGCCAAGAAGGCGGTGTCCTCACTGCAATGCAACGGCGCCCCGATCGCGGCGTAGCCGCGACGTCGGCAGCGGCCGGTAGAAGTACAGCAGCGATGGAGGCAGGCGTACACGCCCAGGGCGACCGCTCGGTTTTCGAGCGGTCGCCCTCGGCGCGCCGGGCCGATCCGATCTTCGAGGGCGTCCTGACCGTTCTCGCCGCGCTGATCGTCGTGCTGGTCGGGATCTTCTTCGTCGTCCTGATCGTCCAGGCCGAGCCGACCCTGTCGCACACTGGGGTCTTCTCCTTTGCCTTCGGCAACAACTGGGACTTCGGCAACCACATCTACCAGGCGCTGCCCCTGCTGGTGGGGACCCTTGTCGTCTCCGGCATCTCGCTGCTCATCGGCGTGCCCGTGGCCATCGCCACCGCGCTGTACATCACCGAGCTGGCCCCGCGTCGCCTGCGCACCCCGTTCACCATCCTCGTCGACCTGGTCGCCGCCGTGCCCTCGGTCGTCTTCGGGCTGTGGGGCATCGCCTTCCTGATCCCCCACCTCCAGGGCTTCGAGAAGGGGCTGGCGTCGCTGCTGAGCGCCATCCCGATCATCGGTGGCGGCATGGTCGCCGGCCCGAACTACTTCATCGCCGGGCTGATCCTGGCCGTGATGATCCTGCCCATCGTCTCGGCCATCAGCCGCGAGGTGATGAGCACGGTGCCCACCGACCACAAGGAAGCGGCGCTGGCCCTCGGCGCGACGCGCTGGGAGATGATCCGCATGGCCGTGATCCCCTACGCCAAGGCGGGCATCGCCGGCGGAGCGATGCTGGGCCTGGGCCGCGCGATCGGCGAGGCGATCGCCGTCTCCTACGTGATCGGGGGCAACGCCACCCTGATCCACCACGTCTTCGGCCAGGGAGACGCCCTGGCGCCGGTCATCGCCCGTCAGTTCAACGAGGCCGACTCCGGCCAGCGCGGGGCGCTGATCGCCGCCGGCCTGCTGCTGTTCATCCTCACCCTGCTGATCAACTTCGCCGCCCGCGGCTTCGTCAACCGCGGTCGGCGGGGCCGGCGGGACGCAGGGGCCGGCGCGGCCGGGGTGATGGCGGCGTGAGCGCCCACGCGCAGGCGGCCACGGCGGGCGCCGGCCCCCCTGGGCTCATGGGCCCCTCCAACCGGCGCCGGGTCACCGACCAGGTGGCTCGCGCCGTGCTTCTCGTCCTCACCCTGATCGCCCTGGTCCCGCTCGTCCTCGTCGTCTACTACGTGATCAAGCAGGGGGTCGGATCGTGGAGCGCGGACTTCTTCACCAAGGACCCGACGGGCAACTTCCTCGAGGACCAGGGCGGCTTCAAGAGCGCCATCCTGGGCACGATCTACATGGTCGTCCTGGCCACGCTGGTCACGGTTCCCCTCGGCATGGGCGTAGCCCTGTGGCTCACCGAGTACGCGCGCGCTGGCACGCCGGGCAACATCATCCGCTACCTGATCGACGTCCTGACCGGGGTCCCGGCGGTCATCTTCGGCATCTTCATCTATATAACGCTGGTGCTCAGCCACGCCCTGGGCTCCGGGCCCGCCGCGTGGAAGGGCTCGCTGGCCCTCGGCCTGCTGATGCTCCCGATCGTCGTGCGCGCGGCCGAGGTCGTGCTCCTGCTCGTCCCCGACGCCCTGCGCGAGGCCGCGCTGGCCCTCGGGGCGCCGCGCTGGAAGGTGGTCACCCGCGTCGTGCTCCCGGCCGCCCGCCCCGGGCTGGTGACCGGCATCCTGCTGGCCATCTCCCGCGCGGCGGGCGAGACGGCCCCGCTGCTGTTCGCCACCACGGTGGTCCAGGCCACCACGTTCGACCCGAGCGCCAGGATGAACGCCCTGCCCACCCAGATCTTCCAGAACCTCGCCTCCTCGAGCGATCCGGCCCAGATCTCGCGGGCGTGGGGCGGCGCGCTGGTGCTGCTCGCCATGATCCTCGTCTTGAACCTCTTTGCCCGCCTGTACTCTCGAAGGAGCCGATTGCGATGAGCACGGGACCCCAGCCCACCCCCGGTCCCCGCGAGGAGGCCCGCACCGCTCCGGCGTCCAACGGCGCCGAGCAGCGCACGGGCGAGGGCGTCTCCGCGCCCCGGCCCCAGCGCCCCGCCTCCCGGGCGGGCTCCGAGGCGGCGGCGGCGGTGCAGTCCGGTACGGTCCGCGGTCGCGCCGTGCGGTTGAAAGACGTCCACGCCTACTACGGCGACGTCCACGCCATCCGGGGTGTCGACCTCGACTACCAGGCCAACCAGGTGACCGCGATGATCGGCCCGTCGGGCTGCGGCAAGTCCACCCTGGTGCGCTGCATCAACCGGATGCACGAGGAGATCCCGGGGGCCCGGGCCACGGGGGAGATCAGCCTCGACGACGTCAACATCTACGGCCCGGGCGTCGACGTGGTCGCCGTGCGCCGCTCGATCGGCATGGTCTTCCAGAAGCCCAACCCGTTCCCCACCATGTCGATCTTCGAGAACGTGGCCGCTGGCCTGCGGCTGAGCGGCGGCAAGCGCGGAGATCTCAAGGAACGCGTCGAGCGCTCGCTGCGCGGCGCCGGGCTGTGGGAGGAGGTCAAGGACCGCCTCGCCTCGCCGGGCATCGGGCTGTCCGGCGGCCAGCAGCAGCGCCTGTGCATCGCCCGCACCATCGCCGTGGAGCCCGAGGTGATCCTCATGGACGAGCCCTGCTCGGCGCTGGACCCGATCGCCACCCTCAAGGTCGAGGAGCTCATCGAGGAGCTCAAGACCCGCTACACGATCGTCATCGTCACCCACAACATGCAGCAGGCGGCGCGCGTCGCCGACACCACGGCCTTCATGCTCTCGGGCGAGCTGGTCGAGGTCGGCCCGACCGACACCATCTTCACCAAGCCCTCGAACTCGCGCACCGAGGACTACGTCTCGGGCAAGTTCGGCTAGCCGCCTCCCGGGTCAGCCCATGAGCCAGAGCGAGATCCGCCACTCCTTCCACGAGGAGCTCCGCCGCATGGAGGAGCAGGCCCTGGGCGGCCTGGATCTCGTGGGCGCGACCCTGGCCCGGGCCCTGGAGGCCCTGGCCCACCAGGACGTCGAGCTGGCGTCCATCGTCATCGCCGACGACGACCGCATCGACGGGCGCTACCTGGAGGTCCACCAGGGGCTGCTCTCGATGCTGGCCCGCCAGGCTCCGGTGGCCACCGACCTGCGCATCGTCGCCGCCCTGCTGCACACCACGAAGCACATCGAGCGCATGGGCGACCAGTGCGTGAACATCGCCAAGCTGATCCCCCTGTCGGGTCACGAGCCCCCGCGCGATCCCGGGCTCGTCGAGCTGATCGAGCAGATGGGCCGCCTGGCCGCCTCGGAGGTGGCGCAGTCCAAGCAGGCCTTCGCCCTGCGCGACGTCGGGCTGGCCGAGGATCTAGTCCGCCAGGACGCCGAGATCAACCGGCTCAACCGGGAGTGCTTCAAGCGTGCGGTGGACCTGGGCGACGAGCCCGACCGCCGCGAGTGGGCGATGCACATGATCCTCGTCGCCCGGGCCTTGGAGCGCATCGGCGACAACGCGGTGGACATCGGGGAGCAGGTGGCCTTCTTGGTGTCCGGGCTGTTCCGCGAGTTCTCCGACGCCTCGGGACTCACCCCGCTGGGGGCCGAGGGTTCGGTCTGAGCCGGCCGATCCAGCGCCCTCTCCCAGCTCATTTCCGCTCAGAACTCCGCAACCTGCGGGAATCCGGGTGTGAAAACCCTGTGACCCCGGCCGCCCGACGCGTGACCACCGTCGGGGTCACGGTTTACCATGCAATGAGATGAGCGTGGATCACGCCGACCCGGGGACGGGCACCTCGGGGCCCAGCGCTCCTGCCCCGTCCGGCATCCGGGTGGCCATCCTGGACACCGACTCGGGCTTCATCCAGGTTCTCTCCAAGCGCCTGGAGAACATGGGCTGGCCCCACCGCGTCCTGGCCACCGGCGTGCCGCTCGACCAGCTCGTGGCCATGCGGCTCAACGCGGTGGTCATCGACCTGGCCTGCCTGGGCCCCGAGGGATGGGCCTACCTCGAGCGCGTCTGTGACGCCATGCCCGGCCTCGGCGTCGTCGTCTGCACCGGACGGTCCAGCGTCGCCCAGCGAGTCCGCGGCCTGCGCCTCGGGGCCGACGACTGGGTGACCAAGCCCTGTCACCCCGAGGAGCTGATCGCCCGCGTGGAGGCGGTGGCCCGCCGCCGACGACGCGCCGAGGCCCGTCAGGACGTCCCGGCGCGGGTGGTGGGGGAGATCGAGATCCGGGCCGATCAGTTCCAGGCCTTCGTCGCCGGGCGCAGCGTCGACCTCACCCGCCGCGAGTTCGAGCTCATCGAGCTGCTGGCCTCGGCCGCCGGCCAGGTTCTGCAGCGCGAGGAGGTCTACCAGCGGGTCTGGGGCTACGCCATGGCCCACGGCGACCGCTCCGTCGACGTGTTCGTGCGCAAGCTGCGCAAGAAGCTCGAGCGGGCCTCCCCCGGCTGGCGCTACATCCACACTCACTTCGGCATCGGCTACCGCTTCGCCGCCGAGCCCGCTGACGCCAGCCTCGACGCCGACCACGCCGTCGAGCTCCAGCCCAGCGCAGAGACGCTGGCATCAGTGGGGGTCGGCGCCGAGGTCGCCCATCTGACCGTGGGGCGCGAGCTCATCGGGGCCTGGCAGCCGCCGGCGTAGAGCGCGTCCCGCGCCCCCGGCGACGCGGCATACTGAGGTGGATGTCCCGCCCTTCGCTGGCCACCGCGCGCGCCGTCCTCATCCTGCTCGCGCTGGCCGCCGCCGTCGACCTGCTGCCCGGCGCCAGCGGGGCGTCCAACGTCCTCTCGGGACTGCTCCAGCTCATCTTCCTCGGCGGACTGGGGTGGCTGGGCCATCGCCTCTACCGCGAGCACCGCATCGCCCTCTTCTCGCTGGGGGACCGCGCCCGCGGCATCCTCTATGGCTCGCTGGTCCTCGTCGTGCTCGGCTTCGCCGCCACCGCGCGGCTCTGGCAGTCCGGGGCGGGGATCGTGGCCTGGCTCGTGCTCCTCGGCCTGGCCTGCGGGGGCTTCCTGCACGTCGTGCGCGTCGCGCGCGGCTGACCCGCCGCCGAACGTCGCGACCGACCGTCGGTCGGGCGGCGGACCCGCGCGGGACGGTCCTATCCTCGGTCGAGAGCCGATGAGCCGTTCCCAGCCCGCCGTCCCGCCCGCAGACGACGCCGACGGCGTCGTGGAGCGGACCGACGCCGAGCCGGCCCCGACAGCGGCTCCTCGCCAGCCCGACAACGGCACCCGCGGCGCCCGCCTTGGGCTGGCCGAGCAGCGGCGCGCGCTTCCCGACGCCCCGGGGGTCTACCTGTTCCGCGACGCCAAGGGTCGCGTGCTCTATGTGGGCAAGGCAAAGTCGATCCGCAAGCGGGTCGCCTCCCACTTCTCCGGCCAGTCATCGATCCGTGGCGCCGCCGACATGCACGCCCGCGTGGACGGTGTCGAGGCCGTCGTGGTCGGAACCGAGGCCGAGGCCCTGCTCACCGAGCAGGCGTTCATCAAGCAGTACCGCCCCCAATTCAACATCCGCCTCCGTGACGACAAGAGCTACCCCTACGTAGCCATCTCCCTCGACGAGGAGTTCCCCCGCGTCTACTTCACCCGCGAGCGCCACCGGCGCGAGCGGGCCTACTTCGGGCCCTACTCCTCGGCCAAGCGGGTGCGCGAGACCCTGCACGTCCTGGGGAAGGTGTTCCAGTTCCGCTCCTGCGAGGGGCGTGAGCCCGGGCGCCGGAGCGGCTCGCCCTGCCTGGACTACCACATCAAGCGCTGCGAGGCCCCCTGCGTCGGCTACGTCAGCGCCGAGCGCTACCGCCAGGGGATCGACGGCGTGGCCGACTTCCTGTCCGGACGCTTCAAGCGCATCGAGCGTGAGCTGCGCGAGGAGATGGACCGGGCGGCGAAAGCGCAGGAGTTCGAGCAGGCGGCGGCCGCGCGCAACCGGCTTGCGGCCGTGCGATCGCTGCTCGAGCGCCAGCGCGTGGCCAACGAGGGGGTGGGCACGCTCGACGCCGTGGCGGTCGCCGTGGAGGGCACCGACGCCAACGCCCAGGTCTTCCAGGTGCGCGATGGCGTGCTCGCCGACCGCCAGAGCTTCCTGGTCGCCAACGCGCCGGGCGCCGGGCCCGCGGAGGTGGCCGAGAGCTTCCTGCTGCAGTACTACGCCGGCTCGGCGGCCATCCCGCCGCTGATCCTCGTCGCCGAGGAGGTCGAGCCGACCGACGCCCTGGCCCAGGCGCTGGCCGACCGCCGCGACGGCCCGGTCGAGCTGCGGGTGCCCCAGCGCGGGGACAAGCGGCGGATCCTCGAGCTGGCCGAGCGCAACGCGCGGTTCACCCTCGACCAGGAGCGCCTCAAGGACCAGCGCCGCCGGGATCGTCGGGTCGCCGCGCTGGAGGGCCTCCAGCACGCGCTGGGCCTCGACGTGGTGCCCATGCGCATCGAGTGCTTCGACATCTCGACGCTGATGGGCTCCCACACGGTCGCCTCGATGGTCGTCTTCGAGGGGGGCGTGGCCAAGAAGAGCGACTACCGCCGGTTCACCATCCGCTCGATCGAGGCTGGGATGCCCGACGACTTCGCGGCCATGGAGGAGGTGCTCTCGCGCCGCATCGGGCAGTGGCGCAGCCAGGCCCGGCGCGCTCCCCACGACCGCGACCACGACCCGAGCTTCGCCGCCCTGCCCAACGTCGTGGTCATCGACGGCGGCCGTGGCCAGCTCTCCGCCGCGCTGGGGGCGCTGGCCGAGTTCCGCCGGCACGGCGTCCTCGTCGTCTCGCTGGCCAAGCGCATCGAGGAGGTCTTCCTGCCCGGCGTTGCCTCGCCGCTGGTGATCGACCACGAGACGCCCGAGCTCCAGCTCCTCCAGCGGGTGCGCGACGAGGCCCATCGCTTTGCCATCGAGCACCACCGCAGCCGGCGCGACCGGGCGATGACCAACTCGGTGCTCGACGCCGTACCCGGGATCGGGCCGGGGCGCAAGCGAGCCCTGCTGGCCCACTTCGGCTCACCCGAGGCGATCCTGCGCGCCTCGCGGGAGGAGCTGGCCGCCGTCCCCGGGCTGCCCGGGCGGGCGGCCCGCGAGCTCCACGCCGTGCTGCACAAGACAGGCTGACCGCGGCCCGTCCGCCGCGCGCGCGACCATGACGACGATGCGACCCGACGGCGAGTCCAGCGCAGCGCTGTCAGCCGCCAGGGCCGCGCTGGGTGGCGGGGGAGGGCGGGACGACGTATCGGCCTCCCAGCTCGCCGACCTGGTCATCATCACCGGCTTCTCGGGCGCGGGGAAGTCGACGGCGCTCGCCGTCTTCGAGGATGCCGGCTACTTCTGCGTGGACAACCTTCCGCCCGAGATGATCCGAGGGCTCGTCGCTCTCTTCGTGCACGAGGGCTCCAAGGTCGAGCGCGCGGCGATCGTCTCCGACGTCCGCGGCGGGGACCTGTTCGACGGCCTGGCCGAGGTGCTCGACGACGTCGGCGAGATGGGCATCCCCTACCGCCTGCTCTTCCTGGGCGCCGACGAGCAGGCCCTGCTCAACCGCTACAAGGAGACCCGGCGGCGCCACCCCCTGGCGTCCGGGGGCAGCGTCGCGGCCGGGATCGCCGCCGAGCGGGCGCTGCTGCACCCGCTGCGCCAGATCGCCACCCTGACCCTCGACTCCACCGCCCTGTCGGCCGCCGACCTGCGCAAGCGCATCGCCCGTGAGCTGCTCGAGCCGGGCGCGCCGGGGCGGCTGGCCGTCTCCTTCCAGTCCTTCGGGCACAAGCACGGGCCGCCACGCGACGCCGACCTGGCCTTCGACGTGCGCTTCCTGCCCAACCCCCATTGGGACGCCGAGCTGCGCCCGCTCACCGGGCTGGATGCGCGCATCGTCGAGTATGTCGCGCGCGGGGGCCAGCTCGAGGCGTTCTACGACCGGTTGGTCCCGCTGCTGGACTACCTGCTGCCCCAGTACGTGGCCGAGGGCAAGTCCTACCTGGTCGTCGCCCTCGGCTGCACCGGGGGCCGTCACCGCTCGGTGGCCATCGCCGAGCACCTCGCTGCCCACTTCCGCGAGCAGGGCGCCTATCTCGTCGAGGTCGTCCACCGCGACGTCGACCGCGCTCCGCGGACGTGATGGTCGATGCCCCAGCCCAGCCGGGCGAGGGCCGCGCGCGCCGCCGGGGCCGGCGGACGTGATCGACCACCTCGCCTTCGAGGTCTCAGACCTCGCTGCCGCCGCGCGCTTCTACGACGCGGTGTTCTACGCGCTGGGGGTGCGGCGGCTTGACGAGAGCGACCAGCACGTGGCCTACGGGGTCAACCAGCCGTTGCTGTGGATCGTGGCCCGCGAGCGCGAGCCGGGTCCGTCCTACGGTCACGTCGCTCTGGCCGCCACGGGGAAGGCCGCCGTCGATGCCGCCCACGCCGCCGGCCTGCGCGCCGGGGGTGTCGACGACGGGGCGCCGGGGGCGCGACCACAGTACGGCGCGCGCTGCTACGCCGGCTACCTGCGCGATCCCGACGGGCTGGCGGTCGAGGTGGTGGCGCGGTAGAGCGCCACGCCCCTGCGCCGGGCGACCCCCGATCGGCCTCCGCGCCGCCCCCCCCGACACCCTCACCCCCCGTTGAGCTAGGCTCCACCCTCCGCCGCCGGCACCTCGCCGCCGGCGTCTCTCATCGACGAGAGCCATTTGGAACCCGGGTCGCCGCCTGCGCGGCTCAGACGAGAAAAGAGGGAGGCCCATGTCGGTACGCGTCGGGATCAACGGCTTCGGCCGCATCGGCCGCAACGTCTTCCGCGCCGCCCAGGAGCAGGGCGCGGACATCGAGTGGGTGGCGGTCAACGACCTCACCGACCCGAAGACCCTCGCTCATCTGCTCAAGTACGACTCGGTCCTCGGGCGCTACCCGGGCGAGGTGCGGACCACGGACGGCGGCATCGAGGTCGACGGCCACGAGATCAAGGTGCTGGCCGAGCGTGACCCGGGCGACCTGCCCTGGACCGATCTGGGCGTCGACGTGGTGATCGAGTCCACCGGCCTGTTCGTCGACCGCGAGAGCGCGTCCAAGCATCTGGCGGGTGGGGCGCGCAAGGTGATCATCTCCGCCCCGGCCAAGGACCCTGACGTGACCGTCGCGCTGGGCGTCAACTTCGACGAGGCCTACGACCGCGACGCCCACCACGTCATCTCCAACGCCTCGTGCACGACCAACTGCCTGGCTCCCGTGGCCAAGGTGCTCCACGACACGGTGGGGATCGTCCACGGCCTGATGACCACCATCCACGCCTACACCGCCGACCAGCAGCTCCAGGACAGCCCGCACAAGGATCTCCGCCGGGCTCGCGCCGCGGCGATCAACCTGATCCCGGCGTCCACGGGCGCGGCCAAGGCCACCGCTCTGGTCATCCCCGCGCTGGAGGGCAAGCTCAACGGCTTCGCCGTGCGCGCCCCCGTGCCCACCGGCTCGGTCGTCGACCTCACCTGCGAGGTATCCCGGGAGACCAGCGTCGAGGAGCTCAACGACGCCTATCGGACCGCCGCCGCCGGCCCCCTGAAGGGGATCCTCGAGTACACGGAGGATCCCATCGTCTCGTCGGACATCGTTCGTTCTCCCTTCTCGGCGATCCTGGACTCCCAGCTCACCGCGGTCATGGATGGCACCATGGTCAAGGTGGTGGCCTGGTACGACAACGAGTGGGGCTACTCCAGCCGCGTGGCCGAGCTGGTCGGGAAGGTTTGAGCCGGGTGGCGCCCGCCCCCGGCCCGGCCGACGACGCGACCACCGAGCCCCTCTCGCCGATGCGCACGCTGGACGACCTCGATGTCGAGGACCGCCGCGTGCTGGTGCGCGTCGACTTCAACGTGCCGCTGGAGGGCGACGCCGGGGTGGGCGATGACACGCGCATCCGGGCCGCCCTGCCCACCATCGAGGCGCTGCGCGAGCGCCGGGCCCGGATCGTGCTCGTCTCCCACCTGGGTCGCCCCGAGGGAGCCGACCCCGCGCTCTCCCTGCGCCCGGTGGCCGACCACCTGGCCGGGCTCACCGGCGCCGATGTCACCCTGGCCCCCGCCCCCATCGGACCCGAGGCGCTCGCCCTGGCCGAGAACCTGCAGCCCGGCGACATCCTCGTCCTGGAGAACGTCCGCTTCGACCCCCGCGAGACCGACAACGACCCGGACCTGGCGCACGCCCTGGCCGAGATGGCCGACGCCTACGTCAACGATGCCTTCGGCGCCGCCCATCGGGCCCATGCGTCGACCGAGGGCGTGGCCCGGCTCCTGCCGTCTGCCGCTGGGTTGCTGCTCCAGCGCGAGGTCGAGACCCTGGAGGGCCTGCTGCGCGAGCCGGCCCGGCCGCTGGTCGCGGTGGTCGGCGGCGCGAAGGTGAGCGACAAGATGGGGGTGCTCGACGCCTTCCTGACGACGGCCGACACCGTGCTCATCGGAGGGGCCATGGCCTTCCCGTTCCTCGCCGCCCAGGGCCACGACGTTGGCGACTCGCTCTGCGAGGCGAAGGAGACCGAGGCCGCCGGCAAGGTGCTGGCCGCCGCCGAGGAGGCCCACGCCGCCCTCGAGCTGCCCGTCGACCTGGTCCTGGGCGACAGCTTCGACGCTGACGCGGAGCGCCGCGAGCTCGACGGGGTCGACGTGCCCGACGGATGGATGGGCCTGGACATCGGGCCGCGGACGGCGGCGAGCTACGCCGAGCTGATCGCCTCGGCGGGAACCGTGTTCTGGAACGGGCCCATGGGCGCCTTCGAGCTCGAGCCGTTCGCGGCCGGCACGCGGGCCGTGGCCGAGGCGATGGCCGAGACCGAGGGCGCCACCGTGGTCGGCGGCGGCGATTCGGCTGCCGCTCTTGTCGGCTTCGGCCTGGCCGACCGGGTCACCCACCTGTCGACCGGCGGCGGCGCCGCCCTGGAGCTGCTGGAGGGCCGCCCGCTGCCCGGCGTCGAGGCGCTGCGATGAGCCGCACCCCGCTGGTGGCGGGCAACTGGAAGATGCACAAGACGGTCGCCGACGCCGAGGCCTACGTGGCCGGGCTGCTCCCGCGCGTCTCCGACGCCGGCGGGGTGGACGTCGCCATCTGCTGTCCGTTCACCGCGCTGGCCGCCATGGTCGACTCCACGCGGGGCTCGCGGGTCGCCGTCTACGCGCAGACCATGCACGAGAAGTCCGAGGGCGCGTTCACCGGCGAGGTCTCGGCGCCCATGCTGGCCGAGCTCGACGTCGCCGGCGTCGTGCTCGGGCACTCCGAGCGCCGGGTGCACTTCGGCGAGACCGACCGCGCCCTGGCCCTGAAGGTGCCGGCCGCGCTGAAGGCCGGACTGGCGCCCATCCTGTGCGTCGGGGAGAGCGAAACGGAGCGCGACTCCGGGGAGACCCAGCGCAAGCTCCGCCACCAGGTGTGGGAGGGGCTGGGTCGCGTGGATTCCGCGCGCCTGCCCGAGGTGACCATCGCCTACGAGCCGATCTGGGCCATCGGAACCGGGCGCACGCCCACGGCCGAGCAGGCCCAGGAGACGATCGCCTTCGTCCGCGCGCTGGTCGGCGACCGGGCCCCGGACGCGGCAGGATCGATTCGCATCCTCTACGGCGGCTCGGTGAAGGCGGACAACGCCGGGGAGCTGCTCGCGCTGCCCGACGTCGACGGCGCCCTGGTCGGCGGGGCATCGCTGGACGCGGGCCAGCTCGCCGGCATCGTTGCCGCCGCCGGCGGGTGAGCGACGAGGTCGAGCTGCCGGTCGGAGCGGTCTGCCTCGTCGTGCTGGATGGTTGGGGGCTGGCGCCGGCTGGCCCCGGCAACGCCGTGTCGCTGGCGGACACGCCGGTGTTCGACGAGCTGTGGTCGGGCTGGCCGCACACCCAGCTCACCGCCTGCGGCCCAGCCGTCGGGCTTCCCGAGGGTCAGATGGGCAACTCGGAGGTCGGACACCTCAACCTAGGGGCCGGCACGGTGATCAAGCAGGACCTCACCCGCATAGACGAGGCTGTCGCGGCCGGGGGGTTGGGGGAGAACCCCGTGCTGGGCGACGCGCTGGGTCGGGGCGGCAGGGTGCATCTGATCGGGCTGGTCTCCGAGGGTGGGGTGCACTCCGGCCTGGGCCACCTGCGCGCGCTGATCGAGTTGGCGCGCGTGCTGGAGGTCGGCGATCTGGTCCTCCACGTGTTCACTGACGGCCGCGACACCCTGCCCGACTCGGGGGCCCGGTACCTGGAGACGGTCGAGGGCTGGATGGCCGAGGCGCGGACCGGGCGGGTGGCCAGCGTGGTGGGTCGCTACTGGGCGATGGACCGCGACCGCCGCTGGGAGCGCACCCAGCGGGCCTATGACCTGCTCGTCCACGGACAGGCGCCGTTCTCGGCCCGTTCTGGGGTGGCAGCCGTGCGGGCGGCCTATGAGCGGGGGGAGACCGACGAGTTCATCGAGCCTACGGTGGTGGGGGAGGGCGGCGCCATCCGGTCGGGCGATTCGGTGTTGGGTTTGAACTTTCGTCCCGACCGGATGCGCCAGATCACCCGGGCGCTGGCCGAGTCCGGGTTCGGGGAGGTGGATCGGAGAGGCGCCGAGCCGGTGGAGCGCTACGCGACGATGGCCGAGTACGAGGAAGGATGGCCCTACCCTGTCGCCTTTGCCCCCGACCGGCCGCGGGCGACCCTGACCCGGACGGTGGCGGCCAGCGGGGCGCACCAGCTGCACGTGGCCGAGACCGAGAAGTACGCCCACGTCACCTACTTCTTCAACGGGGGCGACGAGGAGCCGGTCGAGGGCGAGCGCCGCGAGCTGGTCGACTCCCCACGCGACGTGGCCACCTACGACCACCGGCCCGAGATGAGCGCGCGCGGGGTGGCCGACGCCTTCGCGCGGGGCTGGCGGGAGGACGAGCCACGCTTCGCGATCATCAACTTCGCCAACCCCGACATGGTCGGTCACACCGGCGTGATCGAGGCCACGGTGGCGGCGATCGAGACCGTGGATGAGTGCCTGGGCGACGTCGTGGGGGCCGTGCGCGAGGCCGGCGGCGTCTGTCTGATCACCGCCGACCACGGCAACGCCGACCACATGCTCGAGCGCGACGGCAGTCCCAACACCGCGCACTCGCTCAACCCGGTGCCGCTGGTGTTGACCCTGAAGGGGGCTGTCCTGCGCGGCGGTGGTGCCCTGGCCGACGTGGCCCCCACCGTGCTCGAGCTGCTGGGGATCGAGCAGCCCGAGGCTATGGGCGGGCGCTCGCTGCTGGGGGATGGGGCAGGGGAGGGGTGAGGTCGAGGCGGCCAGGCCAGCGGGGCCCAGGACGTTACGTCCGCCATTTCGTTGTTTCGTCCTAGACCCCCCTCGCAGGCGCCCGTGCGCGCACACTGATAACCTCAGTAGTTGCAGGGGCAAGGACTGTCATGTCGACCCTCACCGATTCGCCCCCGGGGCTGACCTTCGCCGAGACCGAGCTGGCCGCGTGGCAGGGGTTCCTGCGCGCGCACGCCGCGCTGGTCAAGACGCTGGACTCCGAGCTCGAGGCCGCCCACGGCCTCGCCCTGTCCTCGTACGAGGTGCTCGCGGCGCTGGACTGTGCGCCGGAGCGGCGCATGCGCATGTGCGACCTGGCTGAGCGAGCGCTGCTCAGCCGCAGTGGCCTGACCCGGCTCGTCGACCGCCTGGAGCGGGGCGGGCTGATCGCCCGTGCCTGCTGCGACGACGACGCGCGCGGGTCCTTCGCCGTGCTCACGAGCACGGGCGCTCGAGCGCTGGGCGCGGCGCGGACGACGTATCTGGCAGCGGTGCGCCGGCGATTCCTCGATCAGTTCGACGAGGCCGATCGCGCGCGGCTGGGCTCTGGCTGGGATCGCGTGCTGGCGGCCAACGCCGACTCGCGCAGCAGCCGCGGCTGCTGCGGCTGACCGGGGCGCCGGACGGGGCGCCCCGACGTGCGGTTCGCCCCCGCCCCAACCGGCCCCGCACAAGAAGAAAACTTGACAAATAAGCACTAAGGTTTCTATACTGGGTGCCAATCCGATCCACCGTCCTACACACTAGGGTCGCCGCGACGCCGTGGCTGCCCTGACCATCGAGTACCGCGACGCGCCGACCCGCGCGCGAGCCGGCGTCTTGACAACCGGCCACGGCGCGCTGCGCACCCCGGCCTTCGTCCCCCTGGCCACCAAGGGCGTGGTTCGGGGCGTCGAGGCCGCCGAGGTCGCAGCCCTCGGCTACGAGATGGTGCTGGGCAACACCTTCCACCTCATGCTCGCCCCAGGCCACGAGCTCATCGCGCGCCGTGGAGGGCTGCATCGGTTCATGGGCTGGGAGGGGCCGATCATCACCGACTCGGGTGGCTTCCAGGTCTTCTCCATGGGCCATGGAACCGTCGCCGACGAGGTCAAGGGACGAGCGCCGGGTGGCAGCGAGCGGGCGGGGGCGGTGCTGACCATCGACGAGGAGGGGGTGACGTTCCGCTCGCCCGTCGACGGCGCCTCTCGCCGGCTGACGCCCGAGATCGCCATGGAGGTGCAGGCCGCCCTGGGCTCCGACCTGGCCCTCGTGCTCGACGAGTGCACGCCCTTCCACGTCAGCCGCGACTACACCGCGCGCTCGACCGCGCGTACGCACCGCTGGTTGGATCGATGCTTGGCCTGGCACGCCGACCACGGAGCGCGAGGACAGCTCGTCTACGGGATCGTCCAGGGCGGTGTCCACGAGGATCTGCGCCGAGCGTCAGCCGCCGCCGTCGCGGCCCGGCCGTGCCAGGGGGTGGCCATCGGCGGGTCTCTCGGTAAGGACAAGGCGCAGATGCACGACGTGGTGGGCTGGGCCACCGCCGAGCTCGGAGGCGAGCACGAGGGTCGGCCCCGGCACCTGCTGGGCATTGGTGACATCGACGATCTACTGGCCGGCGTGGAACTGGGCATCGACACCTTCGACTGCGCGATGCCGACCCGGCTGGCTCGCCACGGCGTGGCTCTTGCGCCCGAGCCCGAGCGCCGCTGGCGGATCAACCTGCTCAACGCGGCCTACGCCGAGGACGATGGCCCCGTGCTCGACGGCTGCGACTGCCCAACCTGCTCGCACGGGCACTCACGCGCCTACCTGCGCCACCTGCTGCGCCAGCGCGAGTCGCTGGGCGGGAGGCTGCTGACGCTGCACAACCTGCGCTTCGTCTCCCGGCTCATGGAGGATCTGCGCGCCGGGCTGGCCAGCGGGACGCTGGGGGAGGTGAGCGCGGCGGTTCGCGCGGGGGCGGCACCCGGGCACATCGTGGGCTCGGCCGCCGCCCACGCCGCTCCCCCGGCCCTCCCTATTTCGTGCGGTCGTGGATGAACTGCGTGAGGTCGCTCACGCCCTGATTGACGTCGGTGTAGACGAAGTGGCCGATGTCCGATGCCTGTGGCGCCAGGGCGTCGTAGGCTGCCACCGCCCCGCCGGCCAGTGCGGCGAGCAGCACGGCCAAGAAGGCGAGCTTGCGCATCCGCCGCCGGCGGCGGTCAGCTCGCACGGCGCGGCGGGCGTCGCGCCGCTGGTCGCGCCGTGAGCTGGGAGCAGCGACCGGCCGGGGCCGGGCGGACTCACGCGACCGCGGTGGACGGGCCTCGATCCGGCGGCGGCTCGCGGCCCGCTCGCCCGTCGCCCCCGTCATCGCGCGGGTGGCGCCCTCGTCGTCGGGAAGGGCTCGGGTCAGCTCGTCGGAGGGGTAGGGATCGTACTCGGACGCCGGAGGCTCGACGCCGCGCCCGGCGGCGGTGAGCGCTCCACGCATGCCCAGGGCACTGTCGTAGCGGGCCGCCGGTTCGGCAGCCAGCGCGCGGGCGATGGCGCGCGCCAGCGCGGGGGTGACCTCCGGGTTCAGCGCATCCAGCTCGGGCGGGGGACCCTCCTGCTGGCGCAGCGCCAGCTCGGTCAGCGAACCAGCCTCGTAAGGCAGGCGACCGGCCAGGAGCTGGTAGGCCACGACCCCGAGCGAGTAGAGGTCGGCGGGCGGGCCCGCCTCCTCGCCACGCGCCTGCTCGGGGGCGAGGTAGGCGGCGGTGCCCAGCACCGAGCCGACCTGGGTGATCGACGACTGATCGGTGGCCCGAGCGATGCCGAAGTCGGCGAGCTTGACCGTCCCCTCCTCGGAGCGCAGTAGATTGCCGGGCTTGACGTCGCGATGGACCACGCCATGGCGGTGGGCATAGTCCAGCCCGGCGCAGGCCTGCGCGATGACGGCCAGCCCCTCGTCGACGTCCAGCCGTCCCTGGTCGCGCAGGAGCTGCGCACAGGAGGCCCCATCGACGTACTCCATGACGATGAAGTACTGGCCCGTCCCGGGGTCGAGTCCCGAGTCGAAGGTCTGGACGATGTTGGGATGCACGAGGCGTCCGGCGGCCACCGCCTCGCGCTGGAAGCGCGCCACGAACGCCGGATCCTCGGCTAGGTGCTCCGCGAGCACCTTGACCGCTACGTGTCGCTCCAGTCGCGTGTCGAAGGCGAGCCGAACGGTCGACATACCCCCGACGCCCAGCCGTCCCTGGAGCTCGTAGCGCTCGTGGAAGTGCCCGGCGTTGACGCTCACGGGCCGCCCTTGCCGTCCCGCGCGCCGGTCCCGAACCACGGGCGGTGGCGTTGAGGCTCAGCCGCCCCCACTGTCGCCCCCGCCATTGCCCTTGCCCTTGCCGCCGTGGCCATGCCCGCCGCTCCCATCGCCACCGGGGGCCGCACCGCCGTTGGTCTGGCCCGTGTCGGTCGGGGTTGTCGTAGTGTCGGTGGACGTCGACGTCGAGCTGGTGTCGGTGGTCTGGGTGCTCGGTGTCGTGGTGGCTGTCGTCGGGGTGGTGTTCGTGGTCTGACTGGAGGTCGTGGGCGTCGAGCTCGTGGTCGCCGTCGTTGCCGTCGTGCTGGTGGTCGGCCGGCACTGCGTCGAGGCGACGCCGGCCAGGTGGTCAAGCTCCAGGCGCAGGCGGTCGGTCAGCGTGTGGCGCGAGGTGGTGGCCGAGTGCAGGACGTTCTTGGCCCGCGAGACAGCCCGCTCGGCGGTGGCGCAGTCGCCCGATCCGACGGCGTTGCTCACCGAGTTGAGGTCCTGGATCATCGCGTTGGCCTTGGAGGCGGGAAGCAGGCCGTTGCGGTCGCCGCAGGCGGCGAGGAACGAGCTGGCGCCCCCGAGCGTCAGGGCGAGCAGGGCGAGCAGGAGGCGCGGCACCCCGGCAAGGCTAGTGGTCGCCGTTCCGCCTGCCGCAGCGGCGCCTGCGACACGGTTGACCGCTCACTGCCCCAGGGCCAGGCGCTCGGCGAGCATGCCGGGCAGCCCGGCCTCGATGACCGCCGCCTGCGCCGCGGCAACGTCGTACTCCGTGCGCCGGTAGACCGCGACCTGACGGGCGGTGTCCAGCTCCAGCCACGCCGCCCGCGGATCGCCATCCCGGGGTTGCCCGACCGAGCCCGGGTTGATCAGCCACGTGCCCTGCCCGAGGGCCAGACGGCTCCCGCCGGGATGGGGCCGGCCCTCGACCGCCTCCCCGGGAAGCCGCGAGAAGGCGAGGGCCACGTGGGAGTGGCCGATCAGACACACGCGCTCCGGCTGGGTGTCCAGGCAGGCGGAGGCCACCAGGGTGGAGAGCACGTACTCCCAGACCGGGTCGCGCGGGCTGGCGTGGTAGAGGCCGAAGCCCGACCGCTGCGCCTGGGGTTGGCGCTCGCGCAGCCAGGCCAGCGCCTCGGGACCGATCGTGTCCCGCGTCCAGTCGGCGGAGCGGGCGGCCGCGGGAGAGAAGTCGTCGAGAGGGATGTCGCCGCGCACCGCCAGGTCGTGGTTGCCGGCGAGACAGACCGTTGCGTGGCTCCGGGCCAGCTCGACGCAGGCATCGGGCTCGGCGCCGTAGCCGACCAGGTCCCCCAGGCACCACACCTCCTCGGCTCCCCACGCGTCGACGGCAGCGAGCGCGCCCTCGAATGCGGGACGGTTGCCGTGGATGTCGGTGAGGATGGCGACGCGCATGTGCGAGCCTGTCGGCATGGAGCTCGGAGTCGGCGCTGTGCCCCGGGCCGCGCTGCGCCTGGGCGCCTGCGCGGCGGTGGCCGAGGTCGCGGTGCGTGCCCTGCGACCCCGGGGACCCGAGCTCCAGCCGATCGCGGTGAAGCCTGAAGCGTATTTCAACGCGGCGCGAGTGCGCGAGGCGCGTGCCTACCGCCGTGGAGGCCTCGCGCTCGGACTGGTCGGCACGGGGCTTGAAGCGGGGCTGCTGGCCGCGCTGGCCCGGCGCCCGCCGCGGCCGCCGGTCAACCTGGGCCAGCAGCGCCCGGTGGCCGGCGGCGCGGTGGCCGGTGCGGCGCTCGCCCTTGGGCTCACCGCCGCCGGCCTGCCGCTCGACGCCGTGGGTCATGCCCGCGCTCGCCGGGTGGGGCTGGCCACCCAGGGCTGGCGCGGCTGGTTGGCCGACGTGGGGCGTGGGGCGGCCATATCGGCGCCCCTGGCCGCTGGCGGCGGGGCGCTGGCCGTGTGGACGCTGCGCCGTTGGCCGAGGCGCTGGTGGTTGCCGGCGGCGGGGGCGACGGTCACCGCCGGGACGGCGGCCGTGCTCGCCGGCCCCGTTCTGCTCGACCCGGTGTTTAACCGGTTCACGCCGTTGCCCGCCGGTCCCCTGCGCAGCGAGGTGCTCGCGCTCGGCGGCCGTGCCGGGGTGGCGCTCGGCTCGGTTCTCACCGTCGATGCCAGCCGGCGGACCACGGGCGTCAACGCCTACGTCACCGGGCTGGGGCCCACGAAGCGGGTCGTGCTCTACGACACGCTGCTGGAGCGCTTCTCACGGGAGGAGGTTCGGCTCGTCGTGGCCCACGAGCTCGCCCACGTCCGCCACCGCGATGTGGGCCGGGGGCTGTCGTTCATCACCCTCACCTCCCCTATGGCCATGCTCGCCGTCCAGGGCCTGCTGGCGTCGCGGATCCGCCGGCCCGGCGAGCGTCCCGACCCACCGTCCGCGCCGGGGCCCGACGTCCTGCCGGCCCTGGTGCTTGCCATCGGGCTCGTCTCGGCGGTGATCGCCCCGGCTGGCAACCGGCTCTCCCGCGCGCTGGAGCGTCGCGCTGACCGCTTCGCCCTCGATCTGGTGCGGACGCCGGACGCCTTCGTCGGGCTCGAGCGTCGCCTGGTGGAGGAGAACCTCGCCGACCCCGCGCCCGCTCGCTGGCTCACCGCCCTGCTGGCTACCCATCCTCCGGGCGTCGAGCGCATCGGCGCCGCCCTGGCCTGGGCTCGCGCCCAGCCCCCCGCCGACTCGCCCCCGGCTTTCGCCCTTGCCGCCTGACCGCGCCCGATGGGCGGCCCGAGGTGGTGGTACTAGCCCTGCCCAGCCTGGCTGGACCCGCCTCCGGCCGAGCCGGACTCGCCGCCGCCGCCGTACTCGGGCAGGTTCTTGATCCCCTCGCGGGTACGCCACTTGGAGTAGTTGTCCTCCATGGCATCGATCAGCTCGCGCATGAACTTCGGCGAGAGGTTGACCCGGGAGACGACGACGCCGGGGATCTCCTCGTCATCGACCTCATGATCGACGCGAGCGAAGGTGACAGTGAACTCGTAGTCGGAGTGCGAGACGTTGGCGAAGTTCGCGTAGACCCCGGCCATCTGCTCGGGGGCGAAGTGGATGTTGATGTGGCGCTCGGGCGCGTCGTCCTCGGTCATGCGCTGCCTTTCGTCGCGGCCGGCTGGAGGCGATCGGGGCGGTGGCCGCCCGCGTCCGGCGGCTGGGGCTCTGCCCCGACCAGAGCGGGTTAGTATCGCAAGGGTGCGGATCGTGGTCGTGGCCGTGGGCCGCCTGCGCCCGCCCTTCGCCGACGACGTCGACCACTACCGCCGCCTGCTCTCGCGTCATGCCCGCCTCGAGCTCGTCGAGGTCCGAGAGGATGAGCGGGTCCTCCGCCGGCTGCCCGAGCGGGCCTACGTGACGCTGCTGGCCGCCGGCGGGCAGGCGCCGGATTCCGCGGGCTTCAGCCGCTTCCTGGAGGCGCGGCGCCAGAGCGGCCGGGACCTGTGCTTCGTGGTCGGCGGGGCCTTCGGGCTCGAGCTCGACGCAGCCGACCACCGCCTGTCGCTCGGGCCGATGACCCTTCCTCACCAGCTCGCTCGGGTCGTGCTGCTCGAGCAGCTCTACCGCGCCCACAAGATCCTGGCGCGCGAGCCCTACCACCACGCATGACGCCCGACGACGAATCCGATGCCCGGGGCGGCGGCCCGAAGCCCCCCCTGCCGCGCGGCGCGAGGCGCCGCGGCCCCCCCGAGGCGGGCGCGCGCCTGCGCGAGCGCCTGGCCACGACCACCGCGTCGCTGACCCCTGCCGCTCGCCGCCGGCGTGAGCTTGAGCCCTACCTGCGCCGGCTGGGCCAGCTGGGAACGCTGCTGGGGGTGCTCGTCCTGGCCGGCACCCTGGGCTACACCCTGACCGAGGGGGTCAGCGTCTGGCACGCCTTCGTCCGGACGCTGGACACTGTCTCCACCCTCGGCTCCATCCCCACGCCGGATGACGCGCCCGGCCAGATCGTCCAGGTCGTGCTCATCGTGCTGGGCGTCGGTACGCTCTTCTACGGCTTGGCGACCGCTGCCGAGTTCTTCGTCGCCGGTCACCTGACCGGACTGCTCGACGAGCGCCGCCAGCAGCGAGTGATCGACGCCCTCTCCGACCATTTCCTGATCTGTGGCTACGGCCGCGTCGGCCGTCAGGTCGCCCGCGACCTGCGCACGGCCGGGATGCGCTACGTGGTCATCGACTCCAACCCCGACAACCGCGACCAGGCCGCCGACGTCGGCGTGCGCTTCATCGAGGGGTCGCCATCGGAGGACGAGGTGCTCCAGTCGGCGGGGATCATGCGGGCGGCGGGCATCGTCGCCTGTGTGGACTCCGACGCGGAGAACATCTTCATCACCCTCACCGCTCGCGAGCTGCGCTCGGACATCACCATCGTCGCCCGTGCGGCCGCCGACGACTCGGAGAAGAAGCTGCGTCGCGCCGGTGCCGACCGCGTGATCTCTCCCTACAAGGCGTCGGGGCACGAGATGGCTCGCCAGGTCCTGCACCCCCAGATCTCGGGGGCCCTCGACGTCACCCCCGAGTACCGCTTCGAGCAGATCGAGGTGTCTGAGGGCTGTCCGGGAGCGGGCCGGCGCATCGAGGAGGTCCGAGGGACGGCGCTGATCGTCGGCCTCCAGCTGGCCGACGGCAGCTTCCTACCCCAGCCCGAGGCTGACGCGGTCCTGCGGCCCGGCGACCGCCTACTCGCCCTCGGCCCCGAGGAGACGATGGATCGCCTCGAGGGCCTCTTCGACGCCACCGCGCGATGAGCGCCCTCGACGCGTTGCGCGCCGCCGTGGAGGCGGCGGCGGGCGAGCTGCGCGGCGAGCGCCCGCCCCCGACGGCGCCGCCCGGGGTCCAGCGGCCCAAGCAGGCCGCTCACGGGGACTACGCGACCAACGCAGCGCTGCTGCTGGCTCCTGGGCTCGGCGAGCCGCCCCGCGCCATCGCCGAGCGCCTGGCCGACCTCCTGCAGGCCGCGCTGGGCGAAGCGCTCGAGCGGGTCGAGGTGGCTGGTCCGGGGTTCTTGAACCTGTTCCTCGCCGATGCCTGGTACGCGGAGGCCCTGGCGGGTATCCGGACCGCCGGGGAGGGGTTCGGCGGTGCGGTCGTGGCGGCCCCCGAGCGCGTGCTCGTCGAGTTCGTGTCGGCCAACCCGACGGGACCGCTGACTGCCGCCTCGGGCCGCCACGCCGCCTACGGCGACGCGCTCGTGCGCCTGCTGCGCTTCGCCGGGCATGAGGTGGCGGCCGAGTACTACGTCAACGACTTCGGCTCCCAGGTGCTGCGGCTGGGTGAGTCGATTCGCGCCCGCGCGCGGGGGGAGGCTGTGCCCGAGGACGGGTACCGGGGTGAGTACGTGGCCGAGCTGGCCGCCGCGATCCACGGTGCGGCCGACGCCGAGCCCGCCCAGCTGGCCCAGCGTGGGGTGGAGCTGATGATCGAGCGGATCCGGGGGAGCCTGGAGGCCTTCGGCTGCCACTTCGACCGCTGGTCCTCGGAGGCCGCGCTGCACGCCGGCCCCGCGCCGACGCCGGTCCGGCGCGCCGAGCAGGCGCTCGAAGATCGCGGCCAGGTCTATCGCTCCGAGGGCGCCACGTGGCTGCGCACGACGGCCTTCGGCGACGACAAGGACCGCGTCCTGCTCCGCTCGGGGGGCGAGCCGACCTACTTCCAATCCGACATCGCCTACCACCAGGACAAGCACGCGCGCGGCTTTGGGTTGCTGATCGACGTCTGGGGCGCCGACCACCACGGCTACGTGCGCCGCCTGCGGGCGGCCTGGGCAGCCCTGGGGGGGGACGAGGAAGCCCTGGAGATCGTGATCATGCAGTACGTCCACCTGATCGAGGCGGGCGGGCGGGCCGGCATGTCAAAGCGTCGCGGGGACTTCATCACCCTCGATGCGCTGGTGGAGGAGATCGGCGTCGATGCCGCCCGCTACTTCCTCGTGGGGCGCTCCCACGAGACCGAGATGGACCTCGACCTCGACCTGGCCCGCTCCCAGTCGGCTGAGAACCCCGTCTACTACGTCCAGTACGCCCACGCCCGGATCGCCTCGATCCGCCGCCGCGCGGGGGAGGTTGGGGTAGCCCGCGCGCTCCGGGACGCCGGTAAACGCCCGAGCGTCGCGCTGCACCCCGCCGAGCGCGCGCTGGTGCGCAAGCTGCTCGACCTGCCCGGGGAGGTGACCGACGCGGCCGAGCGCCGGGCGCCGCACCGCATCGCCGCGTGGGCGCTGGAGTGCGCTCAGGTGTTTACCGCCTTCTACCGCGACTGCCAGATCCTGGGCGCCGAGCCGGCGTCCCTGGAGGGCTTCCGGCTCGCGCTCGCCGTGGCCACCCAGGGCGCCCTGGCGCGGACGCTTGCCCTGTTGGGGGTCGGGGCCCCGGAGGAGATGTGAGAACGGTGGTCGGACCGGGCGAGTCGCGATTCCCGGCGGCTTGCCCGGCCCGGTGTCAGTCGCTGGGCCGGTAGCTCAGCGCTCCGGCGCCGGCGCGTCCGGAGGCACCGGGGGCAGCTGGACGTCGGGGGTGGCGGCGATGATCGCGGCGCTGATCAGCGGCCGCGCCCCGGCGCGACGAGGCGGGGCCTCAGTGCTGGAGTCGCGGTCGGCGATGGCGATCTCGTCCTCGGCGGCGTCGAGCAGGGCGAGAACCTCGCGGCAGAGCTGGGCGTGGGGACTGTCCGTGCCCAGGGCGCAGGACAGGCGGGCCAGGGCGATCGGCTCGGCGGCGGCGTCGGGGGCGCGAAAGGTGAGAAACGAGGCGAGCATCGTCCAGGACTGGATGCGCTCGAGCAGGGGATCGCGCTCGGTGTGGGCCAGCCTGGGCGCCGGGCCGAGGTCGCCCAGCTCCGCGGTCGGGTCGAGCACGGTCTCCAGGCGCCCGGCGAAGTGCTGGCGCAGCAGCGCGTCGGAGTGGCCGACCTGGCGGGCGATGCGCAGGTCGATCACCGCGCCGGGGAGCAGGGTCTGGCCATAGGGCGCGTCGGAGGCGAACAGCAGGTTGCCCGGCGGGACCATGCTGAACAGGGCGAGCATGTCCGCCGGGTTCCACCAGGCGGTGTCGAACAACAGGTTGGGCAGCTCGCGGGCGGTCTGCCAGATCCACGCCAGGTCGCAGATGCCGGCGTGGGCGAGGATGACCCGGGCGCTCGGGTAGCGCCGGCAATAGGCCACGGCGTCGCGACCCAGAGCGGGGATGCCGCGCCCGGCGTGGACGATGACCGGCACGCGGGCCTCGTCAGCCAGGGCGAAGATCGGCTCCACCCCGTCGTCAGAGAGGGTGAAGCGCTCAGCCCGGGGGTGGAGCTTGAGCCCGACCGCGCCGGCGTCCAGGGCGCGCCGGCCCTCGCCGACGGCGTCGGCGCCGGGGTCCAGGCGCGCGAAGGCCACGATCCGGCCGCCCGAGCGCCGGGCGATGTCGATGACGTGGTCGTTGTGCTCGGGATAGCCCTCGGGCTCGTGCATGGGGAAGGTCACCGCCCGCGCGGCACCGGCCCGGTCCAGGACGGCGTAGAGCTCCTCCTCGGACTGATGCATGCCGTCAGGGTCGTTGAAGCCGATGTGGGTGTGGACGTCGAACAGCGGGGAGCCATCCATCACCCGCTCCAGCTCGCCGAGGACGGCCTGGCTGAGCCCGGCGACGGGGTCGGATGGGGCTGGCATGGGCGCGACGCTACAGGCCCCTGGTCAGGCCGCCGAGTCCGACCGACTGCTCGGCCGACTGGATCTGGCTGTTGAGCCAGGTGAACTGCTCGGAGAGCAGCAGCGCCCCCATCATTACCAGCACCACGCCCGACAGCGCGGTGATGGCCAGGTAGTGGTCGCGCAGCCAGCGGAAGGCGACCGAGAAGCGGTTGAAGGCAAGGGCGCAGAGGATGAACGGCACGGCCAGCCCCAGGGAGTAGATGGCCAGCAGCCCCCCGCCCTTGGCCACTGAGCCCTGCCTGGCGGCGAAGGTGAGGATGGCGGCGAGGATGGGGCCTAGGCACGGGCTCCAGGCGAAGGCAAAGGCGGCGCCGGCTACGACCGGGCCACCCGACCCGGCCCGGCGCATGAGCGCCTCCGGGCGCCACTCGCGGTTGAGCCGGTCGACGAACGGCGTGAGAATGAACACGACGCCCAGGACCACGATCACTGCGCCGGCGATCCGGTCCAGGGTCTGGCGGTGGTGCTGGAGGGTGCTCCCCAGACCGGTGGCGGTCATGCCCAGGGCAACGAAGACGAGGGTGAACGACAGGCAGAAGATGAGGCTGGGCACCAGCACGCGGGTCACCGTACGCCCGCCGCCCTCACGCATCTCGGCGATCGACACCCCCGAGACGGTGGACAGGTAGCCGGGCACCAGCGGTAGCACGCAGGGAGAGACGAAGGAGACGAACCCCGCGGCAAACGCGGTGAACACCGTGGTCTGGATGTCGGCCAGGACCAGGGCGCTCATGGGTCGAAGTGGCTGAGATCCTCGTCCAGACGCCGGCTCTCGGCGTCGGACGGCGCGCCGACCGGGCTGGTCGGCGGCGGCACGTCGGTCGGCGCGGCGTCCCGCGAGTGCGGCGGCGGGGGAGCCGTCGACCATCCGCCGGCCGCGGCGGAAGGCGGCGGCCGGCGGCGCCAGCGGGCGCCGACCAGGGCCACCGCGGCGATCCCGATCAGCGCGGCGGCGGCCGGCACGATCCACACCGCGCGGCTGAAGCCGCCCCCGGACGGGAGGGAGAGGACGTTGGGGCCGTACTCAGCCTTCATCGCCGCCTTGATCTGGGTGGCATCCCGGCACTGGGCGATGAGAGCCCGGATGAGGCGCCGCTCCCCGTCGGCCTGGGGGGAGTTGGCCAGGTTCAGCGGCACCCCGCAGGAGACGCACATCACCTGGGCTTCCACGTCGGGCAGCGAGGTGCGCGGACATGCCGCCGCCATCGCCGGTGCGGCCAGCAGGGCGGGTCCGGCCAACAGGGGGATGAGCGCCAGCGCGATCGAAGTCGCGAACCGGCGCACCAGGAGCATGGAGAGAGGGTAGGCGGGGTCCGGGGGTCAAGCCTGGGTGACGGGCCGCGGGGCACCTCTGCGGGTGACGAGGCGCTGGGCCCCGAGCGCGATCAGGACGCCGGCGCTGGCGCCCGTGACCGCGTCGGCAAGAAAATGGTTGACCGTGCCCATTGTCTGGGCGGCCAGCCATTCGTGGGTGAGCCACGCGCTCGTCGCCTGGTACGAGGACGCTCACCTCTACACAGCCAGGCCAGCCAGGCTACGCACACCACGTCGAGCCACGAGCGTCGGCCCCGGGCGGCGGGCCGCAGGCCGAGGCGGCGGGCGCTGGACTGGATGAACGAGAGAACCGGGCGGGGTTTCGTCGACCTGGTGGCAGCCATCTGCCTCCTCAGAATGACGGTCCGCGCCGCTCAGAGGCAATTGCCCGGCCACGTTGAAGGCGCTGTCGTGGCCGTGGAAGGAGGCCAGGTCCGCGTCACTCAGGCGGGTCTGGTCGGCGGTCTGGTTGTCCGACCCAAGCGGGCCCGCACACGGGTCGGCGTTTGGTCTGATGAACCGCGATCAGGGGGTCTCCCCCGCCCAAAGCGGGGACCGAGCCGCGGTATCGGGGCGCCGGCCGCCGGTAGACTTGGCGCCCGCGCGGACGTAGCTCAGTTGGTAGAGCGTCGGCTTCCCAAGCCGAAGGTCGCGGGTTCGACCCCCGTCGTCCGCTTGGCCGTCTGCGCTGGTCGGGCAGCAGCCGTTGGCGACGAGCTGACGCTGTGCGGGGACGGGCTCACTCATGGTGCCGAGGTCATCGTCGCCCGTCGACCGCTCGCACCATCGCCCGCGCGGCGGGCGATCTACAGAGTCCTGCCGCGGTCGCCCGAGACTGGGACGATGCTCGGAGACCTACACACCGGCGGCCGCTTCGGATCGATCACGCTGCATCCGCAAGCTCGTATCCGAGGGCGCGGTAGGCCTTGAGGCGTTTCGCGAACATGCGTCGGAGCACTGGCAGCTCGGCGTCGACGTAGTCGAACACGAGCGCGTCGTGCTTGCCGGGGTATTCACGGTGCAGTCGCCCGGCGTACTGGACAACGGTGCCCTTCCATGCGATCGGCATCGCCAGCAGGAGCGTGTCAAGTCTGGGATCGTCGAAGCCCTCGCCGACATATCGGCCGGTTGCCAGCACAACCCGCGAGTTCTCCTCCGGCGTCTCGGCGAGTTGCGCGAGCGCGGCGCGACGCGCCCTGGCCCGCATGTCGCCATGAAGCGATACGAGCGTTGGCACCTGGTCAGACAGACGGGCGTGAAGGCGGTCAAGGTGCTCCCGCCGCTCGGTCAGCACGATCAAAGAGCGGCCCTGTCCCGCCAGCTCGAGCGCGTCGCAAGCGATCCGTTCCGTTCTCGTCTCGTCGCCGGCGAGCGCTCCGTAAATCTCCTGGATGGACGGTTCGGTCGGCAGCGTGGATGGATCGAAGGTGGTGTCGCGCCGCACGAGGCGCAGTCGCAGCGGCGCTCGCGAGCGCGTTGCGCTGTTCGCGATTGTGTGCCGTATCGGGCCACACTGCATTGCGACGATCGGGTCATGTCCATCCCGTCGATGCGGCGTCGCCGTGAGACCCGTTACGTAGCGCGCGGGGGCCGCCTGCATGATCTGCTCAGTGGTCACGGCAGGTACGTGGTGGCATTCGTCAACGACGATATGCCCATAGCCCGCGAGCAGTTCGGGGAGATCGTCGCGGCGTGCCAGGCTCTGCACCATCGCGATGTCGACGAAGCCGGTGCGCGTGTTCTTGCCGGCGCCGATTGTCCCGATCCGCGCGGGGTCGAGATTGAGGAACTCGGTCAGCCGCTTGACCCATTGCTCGGCGAGCGGTTGGCGGCTGACGAGAACGAGGGTCGACCGCCCGCGTGCGGCGATCAGGTTCGTCGCGATGACCGTCTTGCCGATTCCCGGCGGTGCGCACAGGACACCGAGCTCGTGTGCGAGCATGGCCGCCGCGGCCTCGGTCTGGATCGGCGCGAGCGTCCCGCTGAACGTTGCGCCCAGCTCCCCGCCGATGGTGCGCTCGTCGGTGACCTCGAATGTGATCCCGAGTCCTGAGAGCAGCTCGCGCAGCGGCTCGCAGCAACCGCGCGGTAGAGCGAGGTGCCGTCGGGTGTCCTCGAAGCATGCGATCACTCGCGGGATGCGTGTCGTTGAGAACCGCAGCCGCTGCTTCTCGAGGAATACGGGGTTCGAGAAGATCGCGAGCCGACGGATCGCGTCCAATAACGCGGCGGGCAGCTGCTGCTGGGGGACGTACACGCGATCCGCGAGCGTCGCTGTGACGCCGTCCGGTAGGGTCGTCGAGGCGAGGCGGCCCGCAAGGCTTTGCCGCGGGCGCCACGGTGTCGCATCTGTGGCCTTGGGTGACGTTTCTGAAACGCCGAGGATCGTGCCATCGCGTTCCCCGTGCGCAACCAGCCGTTCGAGATGCTCGCGGCCAATGCGGGGAACGGATGCGAGGTAAGACCACTGGTCCTGGTAGGGGTCGCCTTGCTCGTCGACGAACACCGTGTTCCCACGCTCGCGCGGTACTCGCTGCAATGGAAGTGCGACCAGGTTGCCGAAGCCTCCCTTCGGCAGGGTGTCCTGGCTGGGGAACAGGCGGTCATACGAAGCCATCGTCAGCGTCGGGGAGCGCGCCATTGCGTCGGTGAGGATCATCAGCCCGAAACGGCGCGCGAGGGACGCCGGGACGGGTGAGTCAAAGAAGAACCACACGTGGCCGCCGGCCCCCGACCGTGAGCGCTCGACCGTGGCGGCGACGTCGACCTGTTTGCAAGCGTCTCGTATCGCGGCGACATCCTCGCGCCATGAGCCACGGTCGAGATCGATCGTGAGCAGCCAGCAGGTGTCGTCAGGGAGGAGCGGATACACGCCGGCCACCTGCCGTCCCTGCAAATGCGCCAGCAACTCGTGCTGGGCGGGCACCCTGAACGCCTGGTTGGGACACTCGCCGCACTTCACGCGGGGTTTCGCGCAGATCCCGTCCTTCCACTCGTTGCGGCAACTTGGTGACCAGCCGCTCCGACTCTTGTCGCGCTTGTCCCAGCGCACGGGGAAGACGTCCTCGCGGCCACGGAAGAAGTCGGCAAACAAGGCGAGCTTGCGCTCCGGCGTCCACGCGACGTCATCGGCCTCGGCAGCCAGTGGTGCGCTTGCGACCTTGGAGCGGTGGGCTGCGCGAAGCTCCTCGACACGACGCCGAACGAGCTCCCGCTCACGGTCGAGTTCGGCAAGTCGTGCTTCCTCGGCCTCGATCGCAGGGACCAACTCAGCGGACTCGGGCACGGCGGCCATTTTGGGGTCTCCTCGCGTTTGAGTGGCTGCTCGCGTGGGCATCGCCACCATAATTGCCTGCTGAGGGCGGGTTCCCGCCCTCTTGATCGCCTATTACGACTTGCGCCGTGCATGCAACCGAGCCCCGCACATCCCCCGCGGCCTCCATCGGCACCGCAAACCCGCTTGGCTACGCGGAGAAAGCCGCGGCACGAGCGGCGCCGCGACTGCCGGACCCGTCGCACTGACCCACTCAAACCAGAGAAGCGCCTGATTTGTGGTGTGGTGGTCACGGCGTGTGCTTGTGCCCAGTATTCGTGGCGGATCAGCTCGCGCCGGAGCGCGGCGAGCATGTCGGCGTAGCTGACGGTGGTCTTCTGGCGATACCACGGCGAGGTGCGTCGTCGCTCGGTGATGTCGGTTTCGGAGTTGCCGTGCAGCTGATACCAGGTGATCGTGATCGTCTGGCAGAGGAACCCGAACGGGACGGTCCGCTCGACGGCCTTCTGGACGCGGTTGCGGGCCTCGCCGACACCGTGGGCCGTATTGAGTTAGCGGGTTGAGCAGGGGGTATGTGGCCTGCCGCGAACGTTGGTGGTGGTGGTTGCCGTCACTGCGTCGAGTGTTGGGGTGCTCCCTGCCGAGCCTGTGGATGAGCGTGGTCGGCTGGCGGTGCGGTGTTCTGCGTTGGTGGCTGAGAATGAGCAGTTGTGGGGCGAGGTCGGCAGGCTGTTGGGGGAGAACGAGCGGTTGGGGGTGCGGGTCGGCAAGCTGGAGGGGCAGCTGGAGGAGGCGCGGCGTGCGGGGAAGCGTCAGGCGGCGCCGTTCTCCCGCGGGGAGCCGAAGTCCGCTCCGGGCCGGCCGGGGCGCCGGGCCGGGGATGATCACGGCAAGCATGGTCACCGGGAGGTGCTGGGAGAGGTGGATGAGCAGCTCGACGCGCCGCTGACCCCGCGGTGTGGGTGTGGCGGGGAGATCGAGCACGAGCGGACCGAGTACCAGTATCAGGACGAGCTGCCCGAGCCACGGGCGATCCGCCGGCGGTTCGCTGTGCACGTCGGGAAGTGTCGCTGCTGCGGGCGTCGGCATCAGGGCCGTCACCCGTTTCAGACTTCGGATGCGTTGGGCGCGGCCGCCTGCATGCTCGGCCCGCGCGCGGTCGCTTTGGCGACTGAGTTGAATAAGGAGCTGGGCCTCTCGCCGCAGAAGACCGCCAAGGCGCTGGCTAGGTTCGGGATCGGGGTGACTGCGGGCGGGGTCGTGCAGGCCGTCGCGCGTCAAGCACGGGCGCTTGGGCCGACCTATGAGGCGCTGATCGAGGGGGTCCGCTCCAGCCGGGCGGTCGCGCCGGACGAAACGGGGTGGCGGATCAACGGTCGCAAAGCGTGGCTGTGGGCGTTCGCCGGCGAGAACGTCACGGTGTATCTGATCGCCGGTGGCCGCGGGTATGAGCACGCTGCACAGGTGCTGGGCGAGGACTTCGCCGGGGTGCTGGAGCGTGACGGGTGGGCTCCGTACCGACGGTTCACCAACGCCAAGCATCAGACCTGTGCCGCGCACCTGCTCAGGCGGACCGGCGAGCTGATCACCGACTCGGTGGCCGGTCAGGCGCGCGTCCCGCACGCTGCCCGCAGGATCCTCAAGGACGCGCTGGCTCTCCGCGACCAGCGTGATGTGATCGACGCCGACGAGTTCGGGCTGCGCGTCACCGATTTGAACCAGCGGACCGACAAGCTGGTTCAGATGCGCCCGAAGCACGAGCCGAACCGTCGGCTGCTCGCGCATCTCACGAACGAGCGCGAGCACATGTTCACGTTCCTCACCCAGCCCGGCGTGCAAGCAACCAACTGGCGGGCCGAGCAGGCGCTGCGCCCCGCGATCATCAACCGCAAGAGCTGGGGCGGGAACCGCACCCCCAACGGCGCGCGCACCCAGCAGATCACGATGAGCGTGATCCGCACCGCCCGCCAACAGAACATCGATCCCATCGAGCTGATGGCCAGCGCCCAGCGCTCCCCCCAGCCGGCCGCGAGCGAGCTGGTCACGCTCCCCGCCCGCGCCTCCCCGCCCGCGCTGGCCGCCTGAGGCGATGCCCAAACAGATCCCGAGGCCGCTGCCCGAGACCCGCTACCGCATCGTCTGCTACGAACTCGAAGGCGACCAGCAGACCGTGATCCTCGACGCCACCGCCCGAGGGTTCATCGCGGTCACCGGCACGACCGCCGACGACGGCACGATGCGCGGCGAAGGCACCCACGCCGGACCACTCACGCTCCAACGACGCCTCGCCCGCCTGATCGCCGACGACGAGCAACTCGCCGACTGAGATCAAGCGCTCCTCGGTCGCGCCCAGACCGCGACCACAGACGAGCCGGACCCGCTAACTCAATACAAACAGAGAAGCCGACTTGAGGATCTCATTCGCCCTGCGCAGCCCGAAGTTCTCAGCGCGCAACCGGCGGATCTCCTCACGCTCCTGGCTGCTCAACAGATCGCCGCGCGTCCCGCTGTCCGCCTGCGCCTGGCGCACACGCTTGCGCAACGCCTCCGGGTGGATGCCCAAGTCGCGCGCGACCTGGGCGATCAGACGGCCGCTCTCCAGCGCCAAGCGAACACCGCGCACCATCAACTCCTCAGGGTACTTCCTTGGTCGTGGCATGAACACGAAGTTCCTCTCCCGAAGGCAAAAACCCTCGTTTCAAGGTCTCCGCGAAACTCAGGGCAGCTCAGGCCTGGCTCATCCAAGCCGCCGACGCCGCTCACAACGGCCTGCCGATCCCCACGCTGACACCCGCCCCCTCCGCGCAAGGCCCCTGACCCAACCGCGCGACCAGCCACCCCGGCCCGGCCGAAACCTGACACAAGGAATCCCGCCCACCATCACGACACCCCGTGAACGGCTACCCCAAGGCTGGGCCTGGGCCCAAGCGCTCGCCGCCGCGTTCGCGCGCCTACAAGCGCTACCACATCCCGCCTGACTGACGCCCCGCCGCGTCACCCCCCAAAGGACGATCCGCAAACACCCTCGGCGTCAGCCTACCCGCAACAACGCCAACCTGCCCGCAAACGCCACCGGCAGACGACCGCGCGCGCCCGCACCCATCACTCGGGGCTTCCACCACCCCTCTCAACGCTCCCCCACACCCCCCCCAGCCGCATCGCAACCCAATCACACCCTTACTGCAAGCCGACCAATCACACGCTTACTGCACGATCGAGGCTCGCCGCGGCCGAGCGCGCGCAGCCGCCAGTCGAGGTGGGCGGGGTGGGCGGCGCGGTGATGCCCGACGTCGGTGATCCCGTGGCGGGCGACGGGGCGACGGTGACGCCGGTCGCGCCGGCGTAGGGGCGGCGGGGAGCCGCGGAGCATCCGACGGGTGCGGGTCCCCCGCAAGCTCGAAACGCGCCCCCGGAACCCCGATAGCTTCCCACGGCCCGGGTCGGTCCGGGACCGTGGGGTGTAACCGGCCAACTGGGGTATCCATCTAACTCAGGCAGCGCCCCAACGAGTTCGCGTAGGGGCCGCCCTGGGGCCGCCGTAGGGAAGAGGGCCAGAGAACGCATCTGACGGTCGGATAGCCGCTCCTGGAGCCGCTCGTGGCTTCTCGCTTGACCAGAAATCGCGCGGCCGAACGGGGCCAACCTGAGTTAGATAGATACCCCCCTTCGCGGCAAACTCTTCGCGCGGCGGACTGGTGGGCTTCCGGGACTTTCGATCGTCTTCCCCCCGCCGGTCTCGCTGGAGCTCGACGGCGTTACGACGGTCGGCTCCAGCGGGGCGATCGTTGAGAGCTTCACGAACGTTCCGGACCTGCCGTTGAGTTCACTGAACGTCACGATCGCGAGCACGGGAGGAGACTCGGTCTTTGGCGTCGGTCCGCTGCTTTGCGCACCATCCGCTCCTGCTGTCAGCGCGACGTTCATGCCTCGAAACGGCAGCGCGGCGGTAGTCAGTTCTGTCCCGGTGACCCGGGTGAATTGCCCGCAGCCTGCTGTTCAACGGGCGTCGTCGACGTTGGTGTTGCCGCGTTCGCAGGTGGTGAGGCTTGCGAGGAAGCACACCGGGAGCGTTGCCGCGACGTGCGGCGCGGCGACCTGCGCCGGCACCCTGACCCTGACCGTGGGCGTCGCGAAGCGGACTGGACACGGCAAACGTGCAAGGGTCAAACACGTTCGCGCGACGGTTGCGAGCGGTCGGTTCTCGCTCCCCGCCCGCTCGGGGCGGTCGACAATCAGGGTCAAGCTCACCGCCGCGGGCAGAGCACTGCTTAGGCGACGACACCTAAGCCTGAATCCACCGAGTGACTGGGTGGGATGAGTCAGGAACGTCGGGAATGGCGAGATCTGGGGGTTTGGCGCTCTGTTTGGCTGATTGAGTGGGGTGTGATCGCCCGTCGGCGGGTGCTGTCGGTGTCGCTGACGGTCCTCTGAGGGCGTTTTCGCGCAGGGTTGTGCTGGCCGCTGTCGGCGAGGGGGTCGATCAGTGTCGCTGAGCCCGGCCGGGTCGGTCAGGTGAGAGCGGGAAGCTCTCGGATGCGGATGAGCGCGTTGGTGAAGTCGGTTTGCCAGGGCCAGCGGGCTGGCATTCGGAGGGTCCATTGGCGGGCGGTGCGGGTCAGTCGGCCCGGGATTCGCAGCAGCCGCCGGCGGCGGACGGCGGCGGTTCGGGTGGTGTGGTCGGGGAGGCCGATCTGGCTGGTCCACCGGCCGAGGTTGTGCGCCAGCGCCGCGATCACCGTCCAGGCGCTGTTGGCAGCGAACTGGCCCGACGGGAAATGCGCGAGGGCTTGGTCTTTGAGATCGCGGATCGCGAGCTCGACAACGGCATGATCGCGGTGGGCGGCCTCGACGAGCTCAAGCGGGCCGGTCTGGTTGGTCGCGAAAGCGTGATAACGCCAGTCGGGGAACAGCGCGGCTTGGGCTCCGACCAGGCGGGTGCGGCGGACGATCAGCCGCCAGTCTGCGAGCTTGGTCTCGGCGATCTGCGCCTCCCCGCCCGGCGGATAGTCCTCGACCTTGACCCACGCGTCCTCGCCGATCGCCTCGATCAACGCCCGGATCGGCTTGCGCTGCTTGACGCCGATCGAGAACTCCACGCCGCGAGCGTCGAACGTCTTGAACAGCTTGTGGTTCTCAAACCCACTGTCGGCTCGGATCAGGATCGTGCCGGTCGCGCCGGCACGCCGGACGCGGGCGATCAACTCATCCACGAACCTTGGGTTCCCGCGCTGGGTGTTCGCCTTCCCCTTCCGGTTGCGGATATGCAGCACCTCGCCAGTCTGAGCCCGCGTCGCGAGCAGCGGGTGATACCCGAGCTGCTTGGTGTACCCGTAGCTGGCGCCCTGCTTCTGATCGCCGTGGACCTCTCCGACGAAGCTGTCGATATCGATCACCAACCGCTCCGAATCCGGGCCCGCGCCCGCGGCCCAAGCCCGGCACAGCGACTGGTCGAGCACGCGGTCGAGCTGGCGGACATGCCCGAACGTGAACGCCCGCAAGAACGTCCCCAACGTCGATGGCGCCATCACCCGGTGCCCCAGAACCAGCCCGGTGCTTCCCGCCCGAGTCACCTCCATGTCATCGATGCTGTCGGCCCCGGCGAGCATCCCGTGCACCAGCGTCATCACCTTGCGGCCCGGCAGCGCCGCGCCCGGCACACCATGCCCCAGCCAGACGCTGTCGTTCACCAACTGCTCGACCCCCAACCGCCCCGCCAACGACGCCGTCAACAACAAGCCCGCGTCGCTGACCAGCCGCTCCTCATCGAACACCACCCGGATACAATCAAGGCTCGAAGGTCCGCTCACCACGTCCGACTGGTCGTGCACCATGCAAGTGACCCCCTGATGCAGGACCCGCAGCCGCCGACACGGCCCGTCTTGCCTGCTCAGGGGGTCATTTAAGACTCAGCCCCGGACAGAACCACCCAACTCTTCGGTGGATCCAGGCTAAGTTTGAAGACCTCGGCGGCCATCCGCGACGCCGGCCGGGGCTTCCTCGGGTCGGTCACGCTGAAAGGCAGCGCGCGATGACGGTGCTTTCGCGTAAGCAGACGGCCTTCCACGATCCCATGCTCGTTCGGTGCTTGCCCAGCGCCGTGCGCGTACATACCAGCTAAGAGAGGCAGCTATGTCATCGCATCGCGAGGCGCCGGAGATCAGTCAGGATCCCGTTGCCGACAACACCGACACCTATGCGTTCGTGAGTCCGGATCGTCCCGACACAGTCACGATCCTGACCAACTACATCCCGCTCGAAGCGGCTGCCGCCGGCCCCAACTTCTACGAGTTCGGGGAAGACGTTCTCTACTCGGTGCACATCAGCAACACGAGCCGCTCGCTGCCTGACATCACCTACGAGTTTCGCTTCGAGACCAAGGTGCTGAAGCCAAAGTCCTTCCTCTACAACAGCGGCCCGATCCGCTCGCTCGACGATCCGAACTTCAACCGTCGCCAGTACTACTCCGTGACCAAGGTCAAGGGCAGCAGGAATGAGCTGCCGACGAAAAACGTCAAGGGCGCCCCGGGTTCCAAGCCGAAGGTGCTCGGCCGTGGGTTGGCCTCGCCTCCGTGCAACGTCGGCGTCCATTCCACGCCGAACTATCCGGCCCTTGCAGCCGCTGCGGTCCACTCGCTCCCGGGCGGCATCCGGGTGTTTGTGGGTCAGCGCAACGATGGTTTCTTCGCCGACCTTGGCGCCGTGTTTGACCTTGCCGACGTGCGTCCCTTTCAGAACCTGCACATCGCTCCGATGGCGGCGTCTGCGGCTGTCGACACGCTCAAGAGCGGGATCAACGTGCACACGATTGCTCTGCAGATCCCCATCAGGGAGCTGACACGAGATGGCTCTGTACCGAAGAATCCGGCGAGCGCACTCGCGACGATCGGGGTGTGGGGCGCGGCGAGCCGGCGCAAGATGCGCCTCCGCGGCGATCAGCACAAGAATCATTCCGAGACCGGCCCATGGGTCCAGGTCTCCCGGCTCGGCATGCCATTGTTCAACGAGCTACTCGTCGGTCAGGGCAGCAAGGACGCGTGGAACCGCAGCAAGCCGCTCGACGACAAGAGTTTCGTGGATGGCGTCGCCCATCCGGAGCTCGCCAAGCTGCTGCCGACCCTCTATCCGGGAGTGTTCCCGAATCTGGCAGCTCTGGTCGCAAAGGGCACACCGCGGGCGGACCTCGAAGCGATCTTTCTCACCGGCATTCCCGCGGGGCTCATTCCGGGCTTTCAGAACTTCACCGGTAAGCACCCGTCGGACATGCAGCGTCTGAACGTTGCGATCCCGCCGGCGACGAGGCCAAACCCGCTTGGCCTGCTCGGCGGCGATCTGGCGGGATTCCCGAACGGCCGCCGCGTGTTCGACGACATCGTCACAATCGAACTCAGGGCCCTTGCCGGCGTGACCTACCCGTTGGTTGACAAGCGCTTCACCCCCGACCCAGCTGCGCTAGCGGTCACCCAAGGACTTGCGACGCCGCCCAGTGGCCCTCCCGGCTCGGGGGCCCGGTTCCAGACGACGTTCCCCTACCTCGGCGAGCCGTACGACGGCTTCACCACTCCGCCCCTCAGCGCGTGAGGGCAATGAGCAGGTCCATTCGTGGGGTGCATCGGGGCGTGGGGCGTCCCTCGGCTACGCTACGGCGCTGCTCCAGTCCAACTCGGCGACCGCGCCTCCGGAGATGACGAAGCCGCGCTCGCCCGACTGGTTGTGCAGCCAGAGGGTGTACTTGCCAGCGTCGATCTTGTCGAACACCGCGGCATGAGTCGTCCCGCCTTGGAGCGGACGCTCGAGGACGTGCTGGTGGAAGCGCTCGTCGTCTCGGCCATCAGGGCTGACTTCGACAGGGGTGTCGAGGAGGTCTGCGTCGGCGTAGACGATCAGGGCTCCGACATCGCCGCCGATATCGAGCACGACGGGCTCAGGGTGAGGCCTGGCAACCGGCTCTTGGCTCATGACGAGAACCTTAGCCGGACTGCCGCGTAGCGGCATCAAGCAGGCGTCTGGTTAGCACCGGATCGCGATAAGTGACCTCACGGGTTCCCGCCATCACCGTCACCTCGTTGCGCTCGGCGTTATGAACATAGGCTGTGACCGGCTCCCCCTGCACATCATCGATCGGGTGAGACACCACCTCCGCCGGCTGCTCGCTCGCGCCAGCGGGGGCCGCAGCAAGAGCCAGGGCTGCCGCCGGAGTGACGGTCACGGCGACTCCACCCGCGACGCCCGCCGAATTCCTGAGGAACACGCGCCGGTTCAAACCGGCTGATCCACCATTTCGCTCCATCGTACGACCTCTCAATCGGAAGACTACGCTAGAAGAAACGTAACTATTCAGGACGCTGGCGACTTGAGCAGGATTCTGTAGCCGTTCAGTCGGCTGGGCTTTACATAACAAGGTTGGTGTGGGTGGGCGGCGAATCTTGTTGGCGTGGAGCGGTCTGAAGCGGAGGCGATCTATGACTCGGGGCGGGAGGTGTGCGTCGAGTTT
>JAABUJ010000804.1_pt1 | contig 55435 bp, 51 predicted proteins | sample 5559131 | NCBI WGS metagenome assembly JAABUJ01 (sample SAMN10711875, study PRJNA513366) | rock metagenome | isolation source: Antarctica rocks | place: Antarctica: Victoria Land, Mt New Zealand nord | collected 2016-01-07
CCACCGGCTCCCACGCCGGACGAGGGCCCGTTTTCCGCTTGATTGAAATAAAACACTAACAGACCAACCCACGCCCCACAGCTTCCCCGAACTCTCCCTCTCCTACAACGGCGGCAAAGACTGCCTCGTCCTACTCATCCTCTTCCTCGCCACCCTCCACACGCACCCGACCCCGCCCCCTTTGCCACTCGTCCAATCCGTCTACATCGTCTCGCCGCACCCCTTCCCCGAAGTCGAGTCCTTCGTCGCCTCCTCCTCGCGCGCCTACCGCCTCGACCTCACCCGCTACGCCAAGCCCATGAAAGCCGCCTTCGCAGACTACCTGCGCGAAAAGCCCGCGGTCAAGGCCATCTTCGTCGGCACGCGCCGCACGGACCCGCATGGCGGCGAGCTGACGTTTTTCGACGAGACGGATCGCGGCTGGCCGGCGTTTGTGAGGGTCCATCCGGTTATCGATTGGCATTATGCGGAGATTTGGAGCGTGAGTTGTTTTCGGATTTTCTCCTTCTGTTATCTTTAGGAGAGATGCGGAGAGGTGGAATCTCGTGAAACGAGAGCTGGGGGCTGATTATAGTCTTTGCGTGTGGGGTGGAGCAGTTCATACGGCATTTGGGCATCCCGTACTGTGAGCTTTACGATCGCGGATATACCTCGCTGGGGGGGACGACGGATACGCATCCCAACCCAGCGCTGAAGGCGAGCACGACGGTCTCGGCTGAGGGAGAGGAGTTCAAGCCGGCTTATGAGCTGGTGGAGGATGATGAGGAGCGGCTGGGGAGGGATAGATGAAGGGACTTTGTATCTTGAGTTGTGGACACATTTACAGGGGGCCTGTTTGTATCTGCATATAGACTGCATTGAGCTTTGATGATAGACTACGATATATGGCTGTCTGTATTGAGAAGGAACTTTTCGAACTCCTTTGGTTCACAGTGTATGTGCTGTGCCTCTGCATTGTTCTTTGCTCGATGATGGGGTGTATATACATACACATCGACGCTCCTCTCCACCCTACACCTATATAAGAGTCTTCCACCAACGCAGAGTCAAGCGTGCGAGCGAGTGGCAAGTCCCAACCTCTGCCCCTAACCCCTTCCCAGCAAACGAGCGGAAAATCAACACCTCTCAAAGACACGGTACAACCCCTTCAGATCAGCCACCTCAACCACGCCCTTCAACAGACCTTTCGTAGCGACTAAACGGGCTCTGAAGGCCGGAAACAGGACATTTTCGATGGTGCGGTGGAGGTATGTTCTTCGTGCTGCGATTTCCGGGTCCTCAGTACCTAGTTCCGCTCGTTCCTCTTGTGGTTGCTCATGCCCTCCCTCGTCCATTTCGACATCCGCGACGTCGCTACCTTTCTTGACTTGAGGCGATGGGGCTGGGGGCAAGTGCTCAGGAACGTAAAAACTCGCCAGTTCAGCGAGGAAGCTCTTGAAGCACGCTTTCTCGTCCGTCCAGTTGACGTATGGGCCCAGCCGCATCAGAAAGCGAGGAAGTTTGGCGAGGCTGGGCGTGTACCCTTGCACAAGCAGCGGGATACCGTGCAGGCTGCCGTCAGCCGCAATTTCGAGGGAGAAGTATTCATTGAGCATGTCGCGGCGTTCGAGCAACTGTTTGGTAACCAACGTGGGCACTTCCGTCCAGTCGAACGGCGGGCCGTCGATGGATGTAGAAGTTTCTTTCCGCTCGTACGTGACAGCGACTTCGAGCAGTTCGTGGAGGTTGAGTGGGGGTTCGAAGCGCATAGAGCCGAAGTTGCCAAAGTCCGTGAGGCCGAGCTGGTAGAAGTATTCGTTGCTGATCATGCCATAGTCAACGAGGAAGAGTTTGACGCCAGCTTGGATGGCGGCGATGCGCCGGCGCTCGTCGACGATGCCGACGAAGGTGTGGCTAGCGAAGACTTCAGTTAGGTTATTGTGCATGGCCGAGCGGACTTCGGCGCGAAGTTCCTTGACGCTGATGAGGCGGCAGTGGATTGGCTCACGATCGGAGTATTGGTAGTCTATGTCTTCTGGAGCCGGTTCGCCTGAGACCTTGTCTGTCGAGGAGACGGTATGGTTGGGGAGGAGCATGGATGTAATCTTTCTCATCTTCGAGTCCGTTCTGACGAGATTGTTTTCGTATGGCCTTTGTGTTGTGGATGCTTTTTGTGTAGGTCTCCGATCGCTATCAGCGGCCGTAAAAGCATCCTTTCCTTTGGCAGGCGTTGCTGAATCTAACGAGACCCTGGCACCAGGGAGCAGACTTTGCGTCATGAAGGTCCTGCTGGTATCGACTTTGGCAAGCCTTATCCTAATTTCGTTACAGATACTCTCGATGATCTCATCTTCGTTCAAGAAGTTGACCTCGCGTTTCGTCGGATGGACATTAACATCGACTCGCTGTGGGTCAATTTCGAGGCTCAGATATGTGAACGGATGGCCACCCTTGGGCAAAAAGTGCGAGTAGCACTGCTCAATGGCCTTCTTTATAGCTGATGACTCCACCGCCCGGTGGTTGATGAAGAGCAGCATTGCAGTTCGCTTCACATGGTAGTTTGCGTTGCTCGTCCAGCCCGAGGCTTTGAAACCCCATTTCTCATCGCTGACACCGAACTCAATCAGCTCATTCGCAACAGCACTGCCATGTATTTGCCGGATCCGATCGACCGTGGTAGCATTAGAAGGCGTAGAAATTCCTACGTTAGATTCCCCATGCTTCTTGCAGGAAAACGCCACGCCAGTACAATGCACTGCGTATCGGCCAACAATTTCGAGAATTTTGGCATACTCCTCTCCAGCCGAACGAAAGGCTCGGCGGCGAGTGGGTACGTTATAGAATAGATCCTCAACCTATTAGGTCGTTAGTATATCGTGCCATGGCAGATTGCAGGCTATGTAGAGGTACAGTAATCTGGGTCCCGCCACGACCTGCAGTGGCCTTTGGCTCAGCACTTTGGCCCGGCTTCGCAGGAGCGAGTTTACCACCTGAGTAATGAGCTCGCCAAGCACAGCTTGAATCTGCCGTCTTGGTGGTAACCGTAAGGTGTGCGATATGGCTGATGCTGGCCAGAGCCTCCCCACGGAAGCCGTACGTGCTCATTGAGCTCAAGTCTTCAAACGCTTTTAGTTTGGAGGTAGTAAAGCGTTCGCACAGAATCGGAAGATCGTCACGCTACCACACCCAGCATCAGCACCAGGAGAGCTCAAACCTTTGCGTGTGTACTGACATTGATACCGTGGCCGTTGTCAGTGATCTGCAGAAGTTTGAGTCCACCATCTTTCACCACTACTTCAATAGATGTAGAGCCAGCATCCACGGCATTCTCAATGAGCTCCTTAAGGGCATGCATGGGGGCTACTATAATCTCGCCTGCAGCGATCTTGTTTACCACGTCTTCGTCGAGCGCCTACCGGCCATTGTCAGCTTTATCGGCAATAGAATCGTGCAAGTGACCTACCTTAATTCTCTTAGGAGCCTCTGGGGAGAGGTCAGGTCCATCTGCCTTTCTCTTGGTACCCCTAGGAAGCCCTGCGTCGATATCCATAGTCTTCTGCTCTGCGCGTCCTTTGGGCTCCTCATATTACGACTCTTTCCATTTTGGAATATTACTCCTTACTCCTTAATCTGCCGACGGCTCCAAGGTGACTTGACCCTAGATTTTCCCCTTTAATCAATTCTTGACCGAGTTGTATATAGGTTAAGTGTGGCTAGAGGACTGCTTGTGGGAAGACCGAGCGGGAGATCGTCGCTATCCCGGAGTCGCTTGGCATGAACCGCTGTGGCTCAGGAAGCTTATCGATACTGTACTAGCCACTTGACTTGCAGATTAACAACCCGACCCATTAAACGGTAATGGGAAATGTCGCTGATGCTGGCAAACCATAACAGAGCTTTGGATGATCGTCAACTACGTTGCAGGCAGCGACTCCCCCGCCGCTACCAATTAACAGAGATGAGGGGTCCCACATGCGACAGCTAAGCTTGATAGCTCCAAGGGGGCTCCACTCTGGTGTGGACCCAGCTTAGGATGCCGCCGTCGGGACGTCTCTTCCCTGGCGATGAAGAGTTAGGAAAGAAATTCGACGATCCTAGATCAATCGACGCTGGCAGCCGCCCGTCCTCGTCGCCGCCATGGAGGGCACCCATACGTTTTCGGAAACGGCGCATCGTCTTTGCCATCTTCGGTTTCTTCGCGCTTTTCATTTTCTTCAAGTATCTACCTACAGATTTTGCTCCGAGAACGAGGATTCCCGCACCATTGAGAGGACAGTCTGCTGCCGGTTTTGCTACAGCTCCAACAGGCAAGCCTCCCCGGGACAGTGCCCAGCAAGAGGAGGCAGGGAAGCATTACTTCAATGGGCCTATCAGATTTTACAAGCTCGCCGCGTCACTTCACGCTGTCGTGAATACTATGGGACTTCGACCGATTAACAGAAATGTGGTGTTTGCGGCGTCGAGTTTAAGGAGCGCTTCCGTAATGATACCTATGGCCTGTGAAATGGCGAGGTGGAGGAGAAACAACGTACATTTTGTGGTTCTGGGACGAGAGGACGTGTCGATTCAGGGGATCAAGGAGGTAAATGGAGTTTCGGCGGATTGTGATGTTTACTGGCATGGTACAGAGAGCCCGCGGTCGAATTGAGATGTCGACAACGCTAACGAGAGCGTAGATGGGCGTCCGGATTACTCGCTTTGGAGTTCTGATTTTCGTATGGAAGTTAGCGTTACGGCTGCTTTTGAGCATATGCATAGCTTCGTGCATCCCCAAGTAATCATCGCAGATTACTCGCCCACAGAAGATGCTTTCTTCACAAAAGGGCTCCGGAACAAAGCCCAGGAGCTGAGGATACCAGTTATTGAATTACCTCCGGACGCTGCTGAGATGCTCATGTGGATGACGCGATTAGATAGTGGGTCCCTGCGTGGTATGAACCCTTGGTCTTGATTTTTGGTAGACGACTTGTACTAACAATACTTATAGCCTGGCATAAAGCCACTGTCGAGCTTCTCATCCACGCCCCAGGAAAGTCCTCCGGTTCACTGATAAGACTTTTGAAATCCATTGCAACAGCAGACTACTTTGGCTCAACCCAACCGCGAATTACCATTGAGCTTCCATCGGAGATCGATCCACCTACCAAGCGCTTCCTGGAAAACTTTGTTTGGCCGCCTGCGGACGGCTCTCACCCACCCCATACGAATCAGGTCATACTACGGCATCGCATACCCCGGCAAAGCATGACCAGCGAAGAAGCATCAATCCGTTTCGTAGAGTCCTTCTATCCTCAATCGACAGCAGACTCCCATGTACTCCTCCTCTCCCCACAAACCGAGCTCTCGCCCCTCTACTACCACTACCTTAAGTACCACCTCCTCGAATACAGGTACTCATCTTACGGCTTCCAAAGTCCCCAGAATCTTCTCGGCATCAGCCTTGAGCTCCCTTCGTCCTACCTAAACGGCAGTTCTCCCTTCATCCCTCCAATGTCCAGACCCTCCACTTTCAGCCGCAGCAACATCAAACCCGACCAGCCCACCTCCTTCCTCTGGCAAGCACCCCACAGTCATGCCGCCCTCTACTTCGGCGACAAATGGATCGAATTCCACTCCTTCCTCAGCAAGCGGCTCGAAGCGCAGCACTTTCACTCTCACACCCAAACCAACAAACCGGCCCCAAAGCGCAAGAAGCTAATCAGCGAAACCCATCCCTCATGGATGGAATACCTACTCGAACTCATGCGTGCACGCGGCTACTCAATGCTCTACCCACAGTTCGACTCCGACGACGCCATTGTAACCATCCACAACGAGCTATACCACCCTCCCGAAGAATTCACCTCCCACTCCTCCTCCTCCCAAAACACAACAAGGACGCCCTCCGAACTCCCCACCAACGACAACAATGACGCCTTCACAGCCGACCCATCCACCTCCCTCCCCAGCACCCTACCCACCAACCCAGAACCACCCCTCCTAACAACCTCCCTCCTCTCCCTCCTCCCCGCAGAAGGCGACCTCCCCGAACTAACCTCCATCCCACTCCTCTCGCCCGCCGGCGATACCATCACCGCCGCGGACGCAATTACGCTGGCCACCTTCTTCGCGGCTCGCTTCAGGAGCGAGATCGGCGGCTGTGCGCGTGGAGTGGGGAAGGCTAGACGACCGCTGAGCGCGAGCGATCTTTTTTGTCTTGAGGGTGACGAGGACGAGGATGAAGACGGGGATGAGGGGGAGGTTGAGGTGGTGATGGCGCGGGGAGAAGGGGTGGGAGATGGAGCGGACTCGGGGTCGTTGACGAAGACGTCGGTGTTGGCATCGATGCCGACGACGACGGCGGTGGGCACTAGCGCTGTTTCGGTACTGGGCGGAGGCGCTGTGGGTACGGCGCCTGTTGGGGTGCGGTCTGTTGCGTCGGCTGAGCTGTGATGTGGGATTAGGAATCACTGGTGTTTTGGGGTGCTGTTTGTTGGTCTTGTACTGTGTTCGTACCGCGTACTCATATGATGTCTAGCGATCACCTAGTAATGGTATTTATCCAATCCGAAAGCAATACTTGAACGAGTCATGGAAACCACTTGGCACCCTGAATAAGCTTTCTCTCCTTACGTATTTTTCCGGAGACATTCATCGAGATGCAGCACAGGGCTGTGCTCGGCATAGTTGCGGTTGGACTGCAAATACGTCGTACAAAGGAAGAACCAAGAAGACGGGAACGCTAGTGATTATTAGACAGCGCTCGATGTCGTATCTGACTCTATCTATGTACACATCAAGCCCCGCGAAAAGAAGAGCAGAGCACGCCTCTACGATAACGGTCCCCGCGCGATCCTAGACTCGACAAGGAAATGGTTGGCCGTGCAGAACGACCGGCTTTAGGTTGATGCACCCTCCCAGGCAGGATTCTGGTCATCCACACGTCAGTTGCGACAGTCCCCAAGAGAAGTCGAAAGGCGGAGGAGGGAATCTCATACCTTTCTCAGGATAACCAAACCCTCAAGCGTGCTACTCAAGCTAACATACTGCTCATCCTCCAACTCCGCCCGCTCGCCATACGCCAGCAGGACAGGCGTGCTCTGAGTCTGCCAACCAGTGATAGTCTTCGGACGCCCAGCCTGCCCAACAACGTCGACGGCCTGACCGACGCGAACGTTGACAGTCAAGGGCTTCAAGTCCTCATCGAGGGTGACGAGGAAGCGCGGGTGCATGGCGGTGACGATGAAGTAGAGGAGGTAGTGGGAGTCAGCGAGGATGAACTGCTTGGCGTCGATCATGGCGACGAGGACGGTGAGCAGGCCGGCGGCGGCGACGCGCGACAGCACCTGGCGGTCGGTGTGGAAGGGGTTGATGGACATGGTGCCCTTGCCCATGTGCAGGAGGCCCTGGGCGATTCGCACCATGAAGAGCGAGTTCTGGTCCCGGTGGTAGTAGCTGGCCAGCTGGCGGAGCAGTTGCGCCAGGCGGGCGTTGTTGGTGCCGGCGCCGAGGAGACCCATGGCGAAGATGGCGTTAATGGCGACGTCGTTGTCGTTGTCGTGACTGTACCGGGAGAGCGTATCGTAGACTTTCATCTGCGGGTTGCTCGGGCTGATGAGACCCATGGCGAGCGGCACGGCTTTTCGGATGTTGGGCTCGCCGTAATGCATGAGGTGGCCGAATTGGCGCAGGACCATTTCTTGGCCGACTTCTTCGCCCATGGAGATGAGCGCCAAGCCGAGAACCGAGTAACTTTGTAGAAGCTCGTCGCCCTTCTTCTCATCGCTATCGCCTTCGATGTGGTCGTTGCAGATGTGCAATAGTTCCTGCAGCTTCAGGACGGTACCGGTGCCAGCCCATGCACAAACCTCAGCTAGCACGGAGGTAGGCTTTGCCATGGGGTGCTCGATTGCTTTGAGCGTCTCTAAAATCACTTCCACCTCTTCCTGTCGACCAAAGTAGAGTAATGCCAGACCCAAAGCCATGAATCGTGTCCACTTATCCTTCAACTGCTTTTGTCGCTCTTCGTCCATCAAAGTCATGAAGATGGATTCGCTGACTTGATGATTTGACGACCCGACAAAGATCAGTCCAAGAGATAGGGCGGCCATGGCGGAGAGTTGCATGTCCAAGGACGTATCCTCAACGATAGGCAGGAGATGTTCCAGGAGGTCTTCCCGGTTCGATCCAGCGTACGAGAGCCCAAGACCCATGATGGAAGCTAACCTCATAGGAACGCTTTTGTTATGCAGATTCTCTGCGTCGCTCAATAGGGCCATTGCGGGATCCGAGTCGATCCGCACGCCACAGTTGAGGATACCTATGGCGAGTAGCGCACCCGCTTTGATTGGCTCTTCCTGTACGTAGGTATATTTGTCGATCTTATCAAGTCCGGTCTCCACGTCCCACTGCATCAGCATACCCATCGACGCCGTTGTTGAAAGCATGCCTTCGTCCTTCGTTCTCCAGACCCAGCTCTGTTTGTCACCCTCGACTAGCATCATCTTGTCGTTACCGAAGCCCGCGTTGGTGAATGCATTTACAAAAGCACTTGCAAGGTTGTGTTTCGCAGAATCAACAGTAGTCACACCCGCTACCCGGCTGCTTTCGAGATGACTCTTGTATATGTCCTCTGGCATTTTCGGGTCCAGTATATTCAACTCCTTAGCTAACGATTTGAAATGATCGGACAGTCTGGTGTTGTTCAGACACTCGGCAAGCTCGAGCTCTTCTTCTTCTGACTCGGCGTATGGATCAAGCCAGATCTGTTGGCGGGCGACAAGATATGCCATTTGATCCTTAAGCGCCTTGTCGGATGTAGAGTCTATGTCTGCCTGTATCATAGCCAGGTCATTCAATCGGATGGCAAGCACCATGGCTTGCGTGAGTTTGTTGTAATGTTTGTAGATGTCATGAGCGGTGCGAAGGAATTGTTGATCTTCAGGATACGTGAGTAGATTGACCATACTGACCATGTATAAGCAGACTCTTGCGTAGGTGTTCTCGTCGAGATATTTTGGAATTTCCTCAATCATCTCGAGCTCGCTTAGGATGTCCACGGCATCAGCTTCGGCGTTGTGACTGAGGAAGTACGGTACGAGAGTCTCAGCAAGATCAATTAGATCTTGATAGTCTTTCTCATCCGTCAGCCGCCGTTGATAATCCTGCCCTATTTCCAACGCAAGATGCCGGATATATTCGTGTCCCCATGATCCTAGATCCTCTGAAGGCGCAAGTAAGCGATACTTTAGTGTTTCTAACCGTTCTTCATCACCGTAGGTCATTCCTAGGACAGAGAGTACGTCGGCAAGAGAGTTCTAACAAAGTATTCAGTACAGTAATCTCTTGACATCCAACTAACTTATAACCTACCTTGTCCTCACCAGGCGGCCATTCTTCGTACAACTTTGCCATGTCATCGTAGTGAGGTCTGAGGAATTTGAGAGGTTTGGGCACAGCGGTCATAGAGGATGTTGAGGTTTTGATGAAATTCTTGATGGCTTCCAATGCAGGCTTATATAACGATGTATCTGACTCCTATTACACGACATCGGGTTAGTAGATGTAGCACTATGGGGCTTCAGAACTGATCGAACCTGTAATCGCTCGACTAGCATCTCAAGCTCCGTTTTGAGTTGCTGATCCTCTTCGTTCAGCTCCTCTACAATATTGGCAATTGTGTCAGTGCCCTTCTACTCAATAAGTGTCCCAAGCTCGTCCAGAGGTGCAGCTTCGAGCCATGGAGAGAACTCCGGGGCCATCAACCACCCACCTTGTTTTGGTTCATCTCCCTTCTTCCCATTTGTTAGAGGCTTGCCATCTGCATCTTTCATAACTTCGTCCTCTTTGGTATCTCCCTTGAGATCGTTTGCATCGTCGACCTTTCCTTTGCCCTTCTCGGCGGCCGTGGGCGGCCGCTCGCCATCGTTTGCCATCGTCGGAGCTTTCAAGTGGCTGCGTTATTCGATCAGGATGATAGATTTCAGGTGTCCTCCTGGCCCTACAACGGTAGATGACGGGGTTTGATGCTAGACTGGAAGGATTCACGGAATGCGGTGTATTGGTTTGCAGCTGTCGCTCTAGAGTACAGTAATGCAATATGTCGGAGCTCTCTGGATCACGCTAGAACCCCCCGGTCATGCTAGCGTGTATCTTGGGGAGCCGCATCACTAAATTTGGCACCGTCCAATTCAACGTCACTATCACTACGCATTGGCTACTGTAGGCAGTACTCAATCACACAATAATATCCTCAGTCTCAAACATGAAGCTCGACACACGGGCATTGCGCTACCTCACCTCCGAGGACTGGAGGGTTCTCACTGCAGTAAGAAAAACCCCAGTCATTGGGATCTCCCAAACTAACAACTGACAAGGAGCGCCGCAGGTGGAAATGGGCAGCAAAAACCACGAAGTCGTCCCAACCCCCTTAATCGCACAAATCTCCGGCCTCCGCGGCGGCAGCGGCGTCCACAAATGCATCTCGACTCTCGCGAAAGTGAACCTAATCGCCAAGGTCCAAAACGCAAAATGTACATGCTCCCCCCCAATCCTCCCCGGGTCCGCAAGACTTGAAACCACACCACTGACATTCGCGAACCGCAAAAGACGACGGCTACCGCCTCACCTACGGCGGGCTCGACTATCTCGCCCTGCACACGCACCTGAAGCGCCACGACCTGTACTCGGTCGGCAACCAGATCGGGGTGGGCAAAGAATCCGACATCTTCGTCGTGGCCGACGGCAGCGGCACGCAGCACGTGCTCAAAGTGCACCGCCTCGGCCGCATCTCCTTCCGCACCGTCAAGGCCAACCGCGACTACCTACGCAACCGCGCCTCCGGTAGCTGGATGTACATGTCGCGCCTGGCCGCGCTGAAGGAATTCACCTTCATGAAAGCGCTGCGCGCCACCGGCTTCCCCGTCCCGGAGCCGCGCGCCCAGAGCAGGCATACCATCGTCATGTCGCTCGTCGACGCGTTTCCGCTGCGCCAGATTGTGGATGTGCCGGATCCGGCGGGGTTGTATGCGGAGCTTATGGAGCTGATTTTGGGACTTGCTTCGTACGGGCTGATTCATGGGGATTTCAATGAGTTTAATATCCTCATTAGAGAGGATCGGCAGCCTGCCGACGGTGCCGCGACGGACGACACGGCCCAGCCTACGCTGACGCCTATCGTGATCGACTTCCCGCAGATGCTCTCCATTGATCATGTGAACGCCGAGATGTACTTTGATAGAGACGTGAATTGCATCAAGCGCTTCTTTGAGCGCCGCTTTCACTTCACTAGCGATGAGCCGGGGCCGTTCTATTCCGACGCGCGGAAGGCGTTGGGCAGGAAGGGGAGCAAGAGGCTGGACGTCGAGGTCGAAGCGACTGGGTTTTCGAAGAAGATGGCGAAGGAGCTGGAGGCGTATATGAAGCAGGTGGGGGTTGAAGGGGATGGAGGCAGTCTGGTCGAGGGGGAGAAGGCGGGTGGAGTGGACGAAGATTCCAAAGGTGAGGACGAGGAGGAGGATGCGGATGAGGAGGAAGAGCGGACGGAGGAAAGTGAAGGAAAGGACGAGTTAGGATCGGACGGGTCAAAAGGACTAGTACTCCACGGCGGGCCGCAGCAACAAGACCAAGGTGGTATAGCAGCGGACGCCACCGATACCGTCTCCCAGGTTGATCCGAGAGCTGAGGAGCTACCAAGCTTTGCTATATCAAAGTTAGCTTTAGATGATAAGACTTAATCAAGTCAATCTCCTCGGCCATACCCTGCGATTTAGCCGTGTCTTGTAGGCCTGTCAAGTCAGTTGCCGAAGCATTTCGACCATGATCACGACTGTGCTCGAAAACAAGTACATTGTGGAAGTCTAAGACTTCCCATTTAATAATTTAGCAAGATTGCAGCTACCGCTGAAAGAGCTAGTGTACTAGAGGACTTTGCGTCCATACATGATGGTGATGTTCCACTGAAGCTCTTGTGTAAAGGACGAAAGACTGAACGCGAAAGCGACAACTTGAACTTCGACCACTCTGACAGCTCATCATATGTGCGACTGCGTTACCATTGATACATAGAGTAAACTGATCTCCTGCCACGTGAGATGGACGAACTCTTGCCACTTTTTGATACATTGAGATACAGAGCCACAGCGACAGTGTGAAGACCTCCTTCAGCATGACCCCTTAGGTAGACACTTGTCACCATGGTAAGTAGATAGTTGTCGCCATGGTAAGTGGTACCTGTCGCGACGTCGTACAGCTGGTAAACACATACCTTAGGCGTGAAAAATAGACTGCTTGTGTAAGTTTGCGATCCGCTGAACTGCTGAGGTAGTGATATCAAGGAAATAGAAATCTGCCGTCAACCACGACTCCCGATGGCTCCCGTGAGAGCACAAGCCACCGAAGGTCAACGATGTCATGGAGGTCTTGATACAAAGCTCATCCGCTCATGCAGAGGTGGTAATTGTACAGCTGACATCCCCGAGCACGGTAGCTTGCGCCGTCGAATTGGCGACCTCGCTGTTATGCTCTGGCGTGGACGGGACATTCTCCGAGGTAGGCTTCTCCTGCGTAATGCGCATGTTGGTGGCCGCCACACCTGGGCTCTCGATAATATACGACTCTCTTGGACTGGGTCGACCGAGCATCGGGACCGCATATGCTGGAATGGCAATGTTTGGGCGCATGCCACTACCCATAAGCGGACTTTGGCTCGCAGTACTGTAGTCCGAAGTCAAAATAATGAAATGGTGTTGCGGAATAAAGGTTCACAAACCTAGGGGAAAGCGAACGTCCAGTCATCCAGACTCCTTGTGCGCCTTGGAGATGGGGCATAAAGCTCTGAGGGAAGCCATCCGATGTCGGCGATGGATATTGATACGGCGATGTTCCTCCAAATACAACAGCGTTGTACTCATGAGCCTTGAACTGGCGACGCTCGGTAGTAAGGTTCTTGAGCTTCTTCTGCTCATCGGTATCAGCATAGCGGATTTGTAATTTGTTGCCATCTTCGCCGATAGGCTTTCCATGATATTTGGCAATGACCTCCTCGCAGATCTCATGAGCCTCCATGCTATTGGATTCACCATCTAGTCAGTGGCTGGAGTGACACCATAGTATACGTCCATGACGTACCGCGCAAATCCAACACCACGGTTGATGCCGTTAGAATCACGAAGGATCTTCGCAGATATGACTTTGTAACCTTCGAAGATATCTTTGAGATGCTGATGAAGGGGTAAGTATCTCCATCGACGAAGGAAAAGAAAACATGTACTGACTACTTCGTTGAAATTTCTGGGGAGATTCGACACGTATAGATTCGTGTTGCCCGGATCAGATAAAGTCTTGAGCCTTGAGTTGTGAGATTCCTGACAAGCACACTCAGTACATCTAGTTGGGTAAGGGCCAAAGGATCGGCCTACCCTAGCAAAGCTGACTTCATATCCCAGGTGGAAAAAGCCACGAATACAGTTCTCGCATTGAACGTAATTATGGAAGTTGACGAATCCGAACCTGTAAAAGAAATTATAGTTGTGTTAGCAGTGGTTGAAAATCAGACATTGCCAATCTTACCCTTTGCAAAGACCCGTCTCGAGGTCGAGAATAGCTTTACAGCTGATGATCTCGCCAAAGCGTGCAGCGTAAGAGTGCAGCATCTCATCCGTAGTGTCAGGTAGAAGGCCACGGATGTAAACGTTAGTGATACCGAACTCATTCTTGAGAGCCTTGTCAAGCGTGCGCTGGCTGTTCGAAGACCAAGGGGCAGGAACCGCACGTGGAATGGCGGGCTCTTGCTGAGTGAGAGCATCTAGATCAAGGTACGAGTATTGGCCATCGGATCCCTTGCCCAGTTGTAAAGGAAGATATGGCTGAGACATTGGCTGTGTGGACGGAGTGCCGTAGCTGAAGCCCCCGCTGATAGAACGATCCGTGATAGCAATACCAGGCTGAAAGTCAGTATAGCTAACAGCACCCAAGTACGGGGTTCTGGGGACGTTCTCTTCATTGGATGATAGAGAAGTACGACGAGGTTCGGTAAGCTCTGGGACTTCTTTGGCCGCTGGATGTAAGGACCAAGTGGGCGGCTGAGGATATGTCGAGAGCATAGGCTGCCCTGGCACGTAGTTTTGCAGAGTGATCTGTGGGAGATACTGTGGAGCTGCTTTGAAAGACGCCGGTGCATGTTGGAAGGCCGCTTGAGAGGGTTGCAGTCCAGGAACCATAATACGACCATCAGGAAGGAAATAGAGCGGGTCGTTAGGTTGAGCGCCGACAAGGTGCGGAAGCGGAACTCCAAGATGAGGGCTTGCCATGGCTGGACTGGCGGCTCTCCCGGGATGGAGTGATTGTAGACCATTCAAGCTGACTCCACCGAAGGCTTGGGCAAGGTTTGCCATATGGACGTTGCCACCGTCGGGCTGAGGAGTTTGAGGTGCATGCTGGAAGTTGTAGCCCTGAGCTCTGTGCTGGACATGACCCGGAGCAGCATTCTGCGCGTGCATAGAGCCGTTCTGAGAGGTCCCCATGGTAGAAACAGCGTACTGGCTCGCGTGAATGTGGTTATAACTCGGCATGGTTGCGAACTGCGACATTCTAAGAGGTAACGTTAGCGAGGTGGTCAAAGTATGGTCATGCGACAAGAGCTGGTTATGGTAAGAAGCCAATGCAAGGGGACACAAGAGATCTCAGCAATACCGAAAGACTAGGAGTAAACGTCAACTCAAGTCGTAAGGTTACGATGTGACTGAAAAGCGTGTAGAAGCAACACGAGTGCAGACGCCCAAGTTGAAGAGGGATGAACCGTGAAGGCTAGAGTCTTCTCGAAACACTTACTTCTACAGATGCTGTCTTCGACGCGGCTGAATCTCGGTATGTGATTTTCGTGGTGAAGAGTCTCTTCCAAGTGGTGTTAGCTCAAGTCATTGCAGTCAATGAAACAAAACGAGGTACTCACCACCAGATCTACACCTAGGTACCTATGGCGTGGCGCAGAGAATGGCTTTATTGATTGAGGATTGACGTACGGAGACTGCTGCTGAACCAAAGCGTGATGACGTGCTTGAAGTAGAGGCTGTGAGGATGTGGGTTGACTGGTTGACTGGTGAGGTTTGCAAGTGGGCAAATGTTGATATCTGTTCGTTCCACAACCCACAAAAGCTGCAGAAAAGGAATGATGTAGAGCCAGTTGTCTGCGAGTAGCAAAGAATTGAGTGCGAATGTGTTATGAAGGATTGAGGAATTGTTGAAAACGAAAAGAATTTATAGTGGGTGGCTGGAAGTGAGCAAATGGAACTTTGGCTTGTTCTTGTTCGTTAGGGTAAGAGGTCGCCTTCGATTTGGAAAGCTCGAGCACCCACAAGACGTCACCAAGTGCCAAGCAGTAAGGTACTGTGCAGGTAAGAACATTTATAGCACTCGCGACTGCTAATCCGCAGGAGTTCATCCTCAGATATGCATATTAAGGTAGGTAAGGTATCTACCTTACCTGACCTGGTACCTTAGGTAGCCATGTGTCAAGTGCATACGACTGGGGAAGGTTTCCTGCCACTTTCAAATACCGGCAAAGACTGAGAGAAGCTGAGGCAAATACCAGGTATGGGAGCTCAGCGTTCATCCTAGCTTCCCTACAATCGATCTTCAATGCCAGATATGGCGTGGATGATCTCCTCAAGGAGCCAGGATCAGGTACACATATCAACATGAATCGAATATCTACAGCCACAAGGTCAGACGCCGCTTCCGGGAATCAGTGCAGGAAGCTGAGAGGTCGAAAAGCTCATCAGGCACAAGCAGCTACTTCTCAGGAGATTGTGTAGCTCGAGATTAAACGGTAAGTTTTGACTCACCTAGGGTTGCTCCTTCTATCCGTAACCGATGCTCGCTGACTCTAAGACTTCCCACATCTACCTTGTGTACCTGCACGACAACAGCGTCACCTCTCCCTCCTTCCTTCAGCAAGCAGAGAATCATTTCGATTACGGCCACCAAAGCAAGTCATGGAAGTAAACACTTGATGCTTCAAATCCATTCACAACGGTGAGGGATAGGTCGCAGACCTATAATTGGAAGTCGCAGCGAGGAAAGCATGCAGTTCCCCGACGATGAAACCTACCAATCGAGGAACAAATGACAAGAACTTCATCGACATAGCAAATTCAATCGGAGTGCACCGAGGTAGCAGAGTATAGCTGGGCGCAGGTACTGGGTCAACTGGAAAGGATCGCGGTACATTATTCGCCCATTGCTGGATTACATGATCTGTCGATGAGGACAACCTGAAATATTGGGAGAGGATGAGACCTGTCAAGCAGTCGCTGGATACTCTTGAGCCAAGCCATCCCATCGCACCGTCGGTCATCATTTCCCTGACCGTTTCCATTCCAAGAAGAATCGTTCCACCGGCAGCAGCAAGGTGGAAGACCTAAGCTGCTGCGGCAATGAGCTTACAGCGTGCTTGCTCGAAGCTGATCAGAGGCCGCCGAGGGGACCCGTACGACCAAATGCAGCCTCAGACGTCTCTTCCGTCCAGACGTGTCCAGCTGGATATGGCGATCATCTATCTGCACACAGCTAAACATACCTTACCTTGGAGCTCAGACAGGTACGAGCACTCCGTACATTATGCGAGATGAGAACTGTGGAGGAGAAACGTCGTTGAGAGTAGCCAATTGGCGAACTGCCCGATAGACGGGTAAGTTACGGGCACGCCGGGAGCTAAGACCCGAACCGGCCGAGCTAAGGTACTCTGTAGTAAACCGACGGCGCAAGCCATCCTTCGTCGATCTTACGATACACAACTGGTACAGGAACAATGGAACCGACTGCAGTATGCGAACAGATCTCGGGTCGATGGTCTGCCCTACGATGAGGTTGCATATCACATCTCGAAGACATCATATCGCGCCCAACGGCTCAGTTCCCCGTTCCCCAGACGCCGAGTATAGATACCTCCACAACATCAACCTATGGCAAAGCCCCGAGCAACCCAAATAATCTCTGCATAATTGCGGAGACCAGTCCAGTCGCTGGATCTCACTCATACCTTAAAAGACCATGACCTTACTTGGAACAAGGTAGTGGGGCTCTTGCCGAATTCCTGAAGCCATGCAAGAGTCTCCGGGCGGGGAGAAACATCCGAATGTTTCCTCCGAATGTTTCCGCCGAGGTCAGAGATCCCTCTTGGCCCGGTGGAGTGCTTCTTTCCAGGCACGAAACTGCCCTGACCAGTCGTGCGATTTGACTTCACCCAAAATTTTATTCTACTTATAAAATTACAAGGAAAAGGTCTGGTGAACTGCAAGCAGCTACATATCTCGGAGGAGAAGAGTCCCAAAACTACCTAGCTATTTAACACCACGTGTGGAATAACAGTCTAACCCCATCATTAACATCTTGAGTGAAGAGAGGCGAAAGAACATAATCTATAAGCAAACAAAACTCCCATCTCCAAACCCAACACACCAGCCGCAGCAGCAAGGAGCAGAGAGCAACCTCACCATCAGGCTGAATGCCGAATATCAGAACGCGAAGCTATGCACTCTCTCGCAAAACACCAACGTCCCGTTTAGACAAAAGCCTCGCGCGACGGAACCAAACCCCCATCCCATCTACATATCCCCGCCCCTTCCCTCCCAGTTCTCACCCCAGTTCTCACCCCAAGCCCCCCTCAAGAACCCAAGCCCCACATCCTCTCTCGACCAGATCACGACCAGACGTCCTCCTGATACTGATTCGACGCGCGCATAGCCTTGACCAACTCCTCGGCCTTGGCGGCCGGCACGCCGCGCTGCTCGGCGATGATCTGGGCCAGCACGGCGCTGACCTCGCGCGCCATGTTGGACGCGTCGCCGCAGACGTAGAAGTTCGCCTTCTGCAGCAGCAGCGCGTTGACCTCGGCCGCGCGTTCTTTCAGCCGCTGCTGCACGTAGATCTTCGACGCTTGCTCGCGCGAGAAGGCCGTGATCAGCTCGAAGTTGGCGCCTAAGGCTTCTTGGTAGGTCTGTTTGTGTGTCGTCGAGTTGAGTTAGTTGGTGGGTTTAGGTCGCGACTGAATGAATGGGGGGGGGGACCTGGGATTGGGGTGAGAGGAGAGGGGGAGAGTTACTTACGTTCCACTCTTCTTTGTAGAGGAAATCCTCGGAGCTCCGCCGACAGCCGTAGAAGAGGATCGTCTTCCCGACCTTCTCGCCGGCTTTGGCCTGTGCCGCACGTTCCTGGATGAAGCCGCGAAACGGCGCGACGCCGGAGCCGGGGCCGACCATGATGATGGGTTTGGAGGGGTCGGAGGGGAGTTTGAAGTTGGAGTGGCGCACGTGGACGGGGACGTGGATGCCGTCGTACTTGTTGCGCGGGCCGGTGATGGCGTAGGTGAGGCCGTGCGGGTCCGGGCTGGGGTCGCCGTGCTGTTTCTGCTTGAGGGCGAGGAGGTAGTTGGTCGTGACGCCGCGGACGATGTGCTCGCCGCCCGGGATGCGCACTTCCTCGACCACGGCGGTGATGGAGACTTTGTCTTTCTGCACGAGCGACGAGGAGGAGATGGAGTAGTAGCGGGGTTGGATTTTGGGGATGCCTTCGATGAATATGGAGAAGGGGATGTTGGTCCACTGCTGCGATGTCGAGACGCGCTCTAATACTTGGGCGATGTTCAGGTATTGGTTGGAGATCTTGGCGTGGAAGTAGTCCTTGTCGCTGCCGAGCTTCGTCATCTCTGCTTTGGATGCTTCGTCGGGAGCAAAGGCGGCTAAGGAGGCGACGAATTGACGTGAGACCGGACCGCCGATTTCCATGTGATAGCGAACAGCGGCGTCGTATGTAGTAGGTGTTGGGAACGGTACTTTTGCGGTCTGGTCGAGCCCCTTCACGCTAATAACCATATGTCTCTTTTCCGAGAGCCCAGCGATGTTCAGAAATCTGTCCACCTCCTTCCCGGCATTTGTCGGCCATACGGCGACGTGATCGCCCGTCTGATATGAGAGATTGGAGCCGCTAATGTCGATTTCCATATGAAGACAGTTTCTGTCCCTGACCGTGAACACTTCTCTTGACTCTGCAATCGGCGCGATGTAGGGGTTGTGTGCATTATATGGACCCTTTGACCTTCCTTCGAGGTGGTTCTTGTTCGGCTCCCCAAGATAGACCTCATCCGCTTCGGCGCTCATGTCTTCCTTCTCTATTACGCTGAAGACCGGCTCATAAATAGCCTCGCGCTCCTCAAGGCCCATTTTCTCCGACAGCGCGGTCCACATCGGCTCCTTCCACGAAAGAAAGTCTTCCTCCATCGTGCCTGCGCCATCGTCACCCTCTCCAGCTTCCCCTATTCTCGTCCCACCGAATTTCTCAAACGCGGCGTTTACCCGGCGGACCATCGAGTTGTAGTGCTCATATGTGTTGTTTCCGAGACCGAACGCTACGTATACCAAGTTCGCCAACGGCTTCGCGTCCGCTTCGCCACCGCCACTGAAAGACACTTCTTCGCCGGTCACGAACTCGTAAAAATCGACCGCATTGTCAGTCGGTTCCCCTTCACCGTATGTAGCTAACACGAACATGGCGACCTTGTCATCGGGAAATGTATCGAGGTTCTCATAATCGTAGTCCTCCAAATCGGCAACCATCGTCTTGAGCCCGAATCTCGACGAGCCTTCCTTGGCTAGTCTGGAAGCATAATCCTCCGCCGTACCGGTTTGAGAGCCGTAGAAGATGACACAGTTCTTGTCCGCCTCGTCCATCTTCTCGAGGATGTTTCTCGTCCGCCCCGCCTTGGCCCCATTCGCGCCAGCGTATGAGCCAGCGTATGGGTCCTTCGGAACGGCCCAATATGTTCCTTTGGTGAAGTATGCGACAGTGCCAGCAAAAAGCACGGCGAGTACTATGAGGTCTAGCGTGTCGAGTTGAGCCATGTTGGGGGATCTGTTCTGCCGTCAGCGCCACCAGATCCTTGAACAGCTCGATAACTGTCCACCTTTGCCGCGAGTCTTAGCGTATGGTTATCGAAGTATAATAGTGGCGAAGTACACCCTCATCCGATGCAAGAGACCAGACCAGAGGCCAGAGCTCTGTAACAGTGTGTGGCAAGTTGGGTGTTGATTATTATTGCTGACTAAAGGTAGTGGCCTCTCTCACGGTGTTTCTCACGGAACGGTTTGCTCAGAAAGACAAACGTAGCAGTGAGGCCAAATATGAGCAGAGTCTTTGATAGTTGGTCCAGCACGCTCAGAGGTGGTGCCGACTTCGAAGGATGGGAATAAGCAATCTCTATATACAGTATCTAAATATATGTCGCTCATCACAATACCTAATAAGCGGGAAGATCTAGGCAAAGTTCGAAAAAAGCGGCGGGTGTCTAGGACCGATACGGTATAAGCTACTTCTTACTTTGTACCTCAAGGTACCTTAAAGTACCTTATCACACCCCTGATCGTCTTTCGCTTAAGACTTGATTGCTTGTCATTGGAGGTCATGATCGGACTGTTCCTGAGGCTCTTTCTTCGCTGAACTCGCCCGTGCAGGACTCAAAGTCATCCATCCCATGCTTCATTACCTACCACATACCTTGTGCCCACAAGAAGATATATATTCCTCCTATCCGTCATCGGCGAAGATGTGATGTATAGAGTTGCAATGAAATTATGGGTAAGCTTGACCTGCACGGAATCCTTCCGCCCCATATCATTCTATCTCCCTTTGCTCTCGTTTGCGCGCCTAAACCGAGCTGTCCTTCGTTTGATGCACCACAACGGCGTCCGGGCTGACAACTTACCCTAGCAGTTAGCTCACCACCTGTAGTAGGAAGGCAGCATGTCCAGACTTCACAGTCCGACTCGTCGAGTACGATGGACACAACCCCGGAACATGAACGGCCTCCTACAATGGAGCCGCTCACTGCTGGAGCTTCCGCCGCGCCAACTGTGCACTCGCGAGAGCCGTCCGTCGCAAGAGGACGACAGGCGGAAACTCCTATAACCACTGGCCCGAACGGGATCCAGCCGCAACAGGCTATCCGCGCCTCGTCACCGCATTCGCAGTCCAAAGTGGCCGGTGTAATCAGACCTGGACGTGGGATCGAGGGAGGATTGGAACGAAAGTTATCAGCGTCCTATGGACATCACCGCCAGACTTCCATCGTACATGGCGTTCAACACTCGCGCAATGCCAGCTTTGTGAATTCGCCCGAAACTAGTCCTCTCAGTACACATATGGTTGCAGCGACGAGCGACCTCTTAGGGAACGTGGTCCGGCCACAGATAGGCCATCAAGACCTGCCTGACCCCCCCACTGGCAATTTGCCGTCTGTGAACAATATCATCTCGACACCAACCCACTCCGTGACCCCCACCTTGGTGAATGACCGGGATACGCCCGACTCGACCAGCGGTACGCTTACACAACGACGGCTTGAACGTATGCATAGTGGTAAAGTCCGACGAGATCATGCGCACCATCATTCACATTCAAAACCTCACCACCATCCGCAGGAATGGAGGACCGTTGGTGAATACGCTCTACATCATCTATTCAACTCGGTTGGTCAAGATGCGTCTTGAGTGATCAAACATAGCTAATACTTCTCAACAGTTTATTGGCCAAGCGGATCATAAGATCATGCTGTGCGTCAACAATCCTTCCGACCCTGACTATCGAGTTGAACAAGTATGTGGTCCTGGGGTTGATCCGAGTTTTGATCAGTTGATCTCTGCGCTCGGTCATATCGCACGACAGAAACCAAAGCCTTTGATCGATACCTTGATGTTTTGGCGGAAGGCTAAGGGAGAGAATATCAACAACGGGAGGACAGATGGAAATTCCCAGAGGCCGCTGCCTCCGACGAATGGTTCACTACCAAGACGAAATACTGAATTGCTGCACATGGTGGGAGATTCAAGTCATTCCAACATGGCGCTGCAGGAAGCAACATCACCGTTATTAATGTCTCGTCAAGAGGCTCACTTACGAGGAAGCAGGAAGGAATCTGTGGCGAATTATCTGCTGTGCAGAGCACTGATGGAGATCTATAACCAGAGCACCTTGGAAGCTATCACGGCAGAATTAGCAGCCAGGTTAGAAGACGTCATCTTCATCCAGATGAAAGGCTGTGACCCAGATCAGCTGACTGCCTCGTCGTTCCGGATGGCGAACTGGACAATCTTTGGTCAAGTTCTTGGAGTGATGAGTGGGATCAATTTTGAGAGTGTTTCTGACAGATTCATTGCTGATCTGGAGAGGTCACAAAAGGACTTGGGTGCGAAAGGATTGGTCAACAAGGATGTGGAGGGTAAGGTTGAACTGACTATCATAGGTATGAGGCATTTGCGTGTGAAGGTGTACCCGGAGGATGCGTGGGACCGGTCCTGCGACTTCATGCAATCACTCGGCAGGTTCTTTGTCAATGCACATGGTCACCGGATCAAGCACGCATATTGCCAGACTCTGGAGAGGCTTCTTCTCCCAATCGCAACACAGGCGAGTACCGAGCTCAACGTTCCAAAATGGAAAGAAGTCCTCAGTGTTATCAATCCAAGATTATCGCAGATGTTAGCAAAACCTCGACATTGGCTCGGTGTATTTCCGCTGTCTGCAATAACACTATGTGTCTCGCCCACAGACGTCTTCTCCGCTCAGTGGCTTCCCGTCATCATGCCCTTACAGCCGAAACTGAAGGATCGGAGCACTAGAGGAACTGCATTACAAGCCATCTGCAGGCTAGTATGGACTTACTTATACCGAACCACAGACACTCTGAATGTCACTATTCGTAAGCTCGAAGATGTCATGAAGATTGTGTTTCCTCCCGGCAAAAAGAGCTATTTGTCGACAGAGCCGGCCGTTGCTGAGCCTCTCATCCAGTTGATCCGGATCATTGGCTTTAAGTTTCAGGACTTCTGTTTCAGAACAATAATCTTTCCGCTCATCAACTCCGAACTCATTGTCGCAGGGAAGGATCTGAAGGTTGAGCAGCTGGAGCCCGAAAAGATGGTAATCGGGATAAGAGCATTTCTTGCGATAATGTCGGACCTTGAGAAGGGTGAACAAGGACGACCGCCCTTTCCACAAACTTTCAGCACCGGTTCAGTCGTTCATCCAATACCGAGATCTCCAGTATTGCTTAGCCCGCGGCTGCTCGCAGAAGCACGGCCATCCCCAGATGCAAAAGAAGAACGACTGTCACGACCAGTCATAACAATGGGTTTCAGCGACGTCGCAAGAGAGTACTACGCTAGGTTCTGTGAGATTCTGGGGAAGATCACGATAATTTGTGACGACACATTTGGCGGTCAGGCCGTTCTGGACGAAAAGTTTAGTGTGCAGACGCCGAAGACGCCGATTGCCGAGACGTTCAGCTTCAGCCGAAAGGATGAACACCAGAATATAGCGGAACAGAAGCAAGGCTTCTATGATCTGCTGCATGTTGCGGTACAAGCCTTGCCTAGGTGCCTGTCAGCTCACGTTCCATTCAATTCTCTCATCAATCTTCTCTGCACCGGGACAGCCCATGTTCATAGCAATATTGCTGCCTCCTCCGCGGCGTCGTTAAAGTCGATAGCCCGTCAATCACATGCACAGCCTGTTACGATTGGGTTTGCAAGGTTCATCTTCAATTTCGACGCACGCTATTTCACCATGGCTGACGAAGGGATGCTTGGGCCCGGACATATTGAGAACACCCTAAAGCTTTACGTTGAGCTACTACAAATATGGATTGAAGAGATAAAGCAGAGGACGAAAGACGCTGTACCCGAGCCGCTAGAGGACAGCACATCTGGCAATCGCGCATTGCAACTAGACCTCTCAGCTGTATTGGCTTATGTGGAAGAAATCGAGTCTCATGGACTGTTCTTTCTTTGTTCTCAATCCAGAAGAGTCCGAGGCTTTGCAGTGACTGTACTTAGGATCATTACAGAGTTTGATGATGCTCTTGGGAAGGACAATACACGAATCATTCGAATTCTCGAGGGTGATACTCAACGAGTCATAGATCTCAACGATGCGCAGCTTTCGGTGGCAGAGAGAAGTCGATTGCAGAAAGGGAAACGGAAGAGTGGTCCCCACAACACGCTTATCGAATTGTGTAGCAGCGACGTCTCCTACGATTCGACTCTGTGGTTCAAGATCTTCCCAAACCTCATTCGCATCAGCTTTGAGACATGTCCATTTGCGGTTACGCTTGGTCGCGAGATAGTGTGCGCTAGACTCCTGCAGATGCATCAAGGCATATCAGCATTGGCGGACGCCCCCCGGGGACCGCAGTACAACGCTTTCGACCCCACTCCAACCAGGTTGGGTGGCCGGTTGACTTCTGCCCCGCCTGAGGTAACAATCGAGCAATGGAAACTGTATCTAATCATGGCATGTACGACTTTGACCAACGCAGGCGGTCAAACGCAAAGCCAGCTGGCGAACGCTCAACATGCGCGAAAGACATCAAAGGGCTCACAGCAAGGCCAGGATAAGATTGGTTCCGCCAGATCGCTCTTTGCCTTCATTATTCCCCTACTATCTGCTGGGCCTGGCTCAATACGGGATGCCATAGTCGTTGCCCTGGGGTCCATCAACATTAACCTCTATCGAACGTTACTCGAATCTCTACAATATGCGGTCACCACCTGTAATGAAGAAGCCAAAATGCGTATTGGCAATCACCAACGGACTGCCAGCGGTTCCCGCAGGAATAGGCGTACCGATCGACTTCGGACGGAAGTCACACATGTATATAAACTGACCTCTCACTTCCTGCATGAACGCGACGTCTACAACGATGGCTGGATTCTGAATAATCTCATCACTTATACGAAGGATTTACGACTCTTCCTAAGTGATGCAGACGTCCAAAATGATTGGGAATTTCAGAGACTACGGCGACATTATTGCGGTCTCATGGAGGAGCTCTTCGAGGGCATTAATCGTACCACTGATCCTGCTCGCTGGATGCCCTTCGAATCCAGAAAGTCTGCTTTTGCATTGATGGAAGACTGGTGTGGCTATTCGCCAAATCAGGAACACATCAGTCATCGCGAAGACAGCATGCGTCAGCTGGCTTTGGACCAGCAAAGAGATGCTGGGGAGAAAGGGAATGCAACTGCTGCAATAGAGATTGAGAAAAGGAATCTTCGCACGGCTGCACTAAGTGCCATGGCATCACTATGCGTATGGTTGAATTGACCCTTACCCTCTCAAATGACTAGCTAACAGTCGCTCGTTGACAGGGCGGTCCCATAAGCATTACTACGGAAAGTCGGGCAAATCTACAATTCGATGTGCGACGTATGCTTTCTTGGATTGATATCATCTTCGGCACGGTCAACGATAGGATGCATCTCATCGGCCGTCGAGCGCTCAAAAACTTGATCACTCACAATCGGGAATATCCCCATCTGCTTGAGCGGTCCATTCAGATGTGTTACTCCGTGGAGAGGCCACAGGCTCTTGGGAGCTACTTTGATGTGGTCATTCAAGTCCTGACACAGTACAAAGACTACCCTATCGCCTTCTGGAGAATTCTAGGCGCTATACTGTTCACACTAGGAAATGAGAATAGAATCGTTCGAATGAGGTCTGCACGTCTGCTTCGTACCTTAGAAGAGCGTCAACAAAAGAGCTCGAAGATTCAAGACTTTGATATCAGTATCTCGGACAAAACGACAGCGGTGTACAAACTGGCTCAATTTGAGATATCGAAGCGACTATGCAAACAACATTCAGAATTGGCTTTCCATATATTTTCTGAGTTCTCGTCACACTTCAAGGAGCTTCAGCCCGACCATCAACGGAATATGGTTGCTGCGATTTTACCCTGGGTCCAGACTATCAACCTTCAGCTTGACCCGAACGGAGGGCCCACAACTCAGTCATACATGCTTCTTGCAAATTTACTCGAGATCACCATCAAATCCAGCAATGCGTTGCTCAACGAGGTCCAGGCTTTATGGCAAGCTCTAGCTACCGGGCCGCACGGAGGCAACGTACAACTAGTACTAGATTTCATCATCTCCCTCTGCCTGGACAAGAGAGAGCAGAACTTTGTTGTTTACGTCAAGCAAATAGTGGTTTTCCTTTCGGGCACCCCAGCAGGCCAGAAAGTCGTAGAATTCTTGCTCTTGCAGATATCACCTAAAAATATGGTTCAAAAGAGGAGGGAACCGTCAGTTGCTCCAACAGAAGCGCTAGGCCTGCCATATATCGCCGATTTGTCTCTCGCTGTGCCTGGTGGAAATAAGCAAGTCAGTGAACCGATACCGGAACTAGAGACGCACGATGCTAATTCTTCCACAGTCTGGTTACTCCCTGGGGCAGTTGTCTCTGATCTTTCTCGTGGACCTGATGGTGGCCCCTGTCAACCTGGCTCCCGAATACATTCCACTAGTGCTCCAGGTGGTACTGATCTTATGGGATCATCATACATTACTTGTGCAAGAACAGGCACAGGAAATGCTAGTTCATCTTATTCACGAACTCGTGATCTCAAAGATTGAAGATCAAGCAACAACTCCCAACAAGAAATCCATCGAAGACTTTGTTGAGTCCATTCGTCAACAAGATTCTAAAGTCGTATGGGCTTATGGTGACAGCAACGGTAGAGACGACGATGAGAGTGGCAATCGAGTTCCGACGTCCATGACATATGTCACTGGTGAGGTTGTAAGCCTGTTTGCTATTGCCTATCCCGCTATACGCGAGCAGTGGGCCAAAACCGCACTCAGCTGGGCCACTTCGTGCCCCGTTCAACACCTGGCCTGCCGTTCTTTTCAAATCTTTCGCTGCGTCCTGACATCTCTAGACCTGCCCATGCTTGCGGACATGCTTGCTCGCCTTTCAAATACTATTGCGGACGATTTCCCCGATACCCAGACATTCTCGATGGAAATTTTGACCACTCTCAAGACGATCATTGGCGCTTTACAGCCTTCGGACCTTCTCAAGTATCCTCAGCTTTTCTGGGCCACGTGTGCCTGTCTCAATACGGTTCATGAGCGTGAATTCGTGGAGAGTCTTGCGATGTTGGAGAATTTCCTCGATAAGATTGATCTGAGTCAGCCCGGGATCGTTCAACTTCTCATGGACAAACAGCCGCAAACATGGGAAGGTGATTTCGATGGAGTTCAATCTATTGTCTACCGTGGTTTGAAGTCTTCTGTGTCCCTAGATCGAACGTGGAGAGTCTTGCAGAAGCTCACCCCACTACCCAATTGCCAGCTGGTTGGGAATGATAGTCGACTTCTTTTCGCCGTATTTGCAAATCTTCCGCGCTTCTTACATTCTTTCGATACGGATGTAAAGGATACGGCGTGCGTCGAGTGCGCTGAGACCTTGGTCAAAGTGGCAGAAGCCCAGGGGTGCCTTCACATCGCTAGATCACTGAACGGCTTCGCAAATGGTCGCTATCGGACAAGTAAGGATTTTTTGGCACAGTCAGTCTCGGCAATACGGTCCTCATTCTTTCCGGACCTCGACTTCAAAAGCCTGGTATTCATGATGGGCCTCCTTACCAATCGGCTCCCTTGGTTCAAGCTCAAGACTTTGGAGATACTCCGTGTCATCATACCTGACGTCGATACGCGGCGACCAGAAATCGCCAGACACGGGGCTGATCTAATATCACCGCTCTTAAGACTGCTACAGACCGAATTCTGTCCCCAAGCCTTGGAGGTTATGGACCATATCATGATGATGTCAGCAACCCCGATGGATAAACACCATATCCGGATGAGTATGGCATCTTCTTCCTCACCCGCACTCCGAAAGGAATACGAGCGGACACAAAGTCTATACGGTATCCCAGAGGATACGGGATGGTCCATTCCAGCGCCTGCCATACACTCCAACATGACAAGAAACAACGTCCATGCAGTTTTCTACACCTGCGCCGCGGCCGCAAACACAAATGCCGAGGTCGTACGAACTCCACAAATAGATTTCTACTCGGAAGATACTCAAGCAGGCTCGTACTTTGCCCGGGACCGAGCAGGCACTATGGTGTCATTGGCCGAGACCCAAGTCGATGGAAACATGGGCGACCTGGTATCAAAGCTCGATAGTCTGGATGACTTCTTCGAAGATAACCTCACCTCCGACAAGGTTGCAAATCACTTCTCCGCCAACAGTATGGTGGCGTTCGCCGGCGTTTCCGACGTCGGTGCAAGTCTGTACGACCAGCAGACTTTACCCCTTCTCCACCGGTCCCTCGCCCGTAACGAAAGCTACTCATCCTTCCAGAACGGTTTTACGGATGGAAAATCGCCAGGCGCTCGCGATCCGGGCGTCATGACGCCCACGGCTTTCACGGCTCCAGCGATGCCTCCAACCCGTCCCCCTATGCACGCACGGTCTGTCACATCGCCTGTGAACAATTTGCCCTCCGCCACAGGAATCGATCTACACTCGGATCACGAGGCAGACGAAGTCTTCTCTGACGACGAGCGGTCCACCGCGCACGGGCAGCCACGCGATGCACCATACTTCCTCGAAAGCGTGATCCGGGGTACTCGATCGGGCATGCGGCGGCTTACGGGAGGTGGTGGAGGACGCGATGGGGAGAGGCAGCGCGATCTTCTTCGAAGCCACAAGAAGGGTCTGAACCAGAATCCTAAATCACCTAAGGTCCCAAAGGTCCCGGAGGCCTATCTCCAAAACCAACATACGTTCCCTGGGATGTGAATTGCTGTACAGCTGTACAATCCGTCTCTATCATTAGCCCTCTTGCTACTTATACCCGCCCTGTCTGTCGTTTACTGCTGCCCATGCAATACAGGTATATTTGGGAGGTAATACTGTTTTTTGATTTTGTTATTGTCAGTTACTGGCGCACGCAGTCAAATTTCCTGCTTCATCACGGCGTCTTCCCCGCGTTCGGTATCATGGCCATTACACAAAGAGCGGGAAAAAGAGAGCTCGTCGCATAGCCTTGGCGTTACTTACCTAGCATGTTCAGATTTACTGTCTTTTCCTTTGCCACTGCGTTCTGTAATCTACCCTACTTGTATCTACATAGATAGACTCTAAGTTTCCCTGGGTGGTAGAGCTGGGCGTTTATGGCGGAAGCTGGGTTGGGCTTGGTTAGACACCAGGATGAGAGTCAATGGAACGGACTGCTGTATGAGGTGTCTGGAATCTGTATTCTAGCCAACTGATGCAGCAAGCTGACAACTCCTCTGATGCTTTTGCCAAGGTGGAGTCTTCCATGTGACCATGCTCACTCAGAGATATTGATGGTTTGTAACTTCTGAACAAGTTGGAGGACTTATTGGAAAGACAACCCCGTACTTGCTGCCGCATTCTCTACCTTATTTCGGGGACATATACCGAGTCTAACCCTCATTGCTCAAAGGAAGGGCGCTAGAGATTAGAGCCTTTCTCTAAAACTGAGCCGCGTGCCTTAAAGCCCCACCTCGCCATACCTAGTGTAGACCTGGCACTTTTGAGCATGTTGACTGGCATCTATTGAAAAATGGTGCCACGGTAGTCGAAAATTCGCGCCAGCATGTCCCGCTGAAGAGATTCCGCCATTTGCAACAATCAACATGTCCACCCCCAAAGCCCCGCCCGCACCAGGCTCCGCGCCGGATCTAGAGATCCTCGGCAACCAGGTCACGGTGCACCCGGCCGGGTATATCGTCGAGTCGCAAGGAGCGCAAGACGACGCCTCGGAGCGCAACCTCGTCGAACACATGGCGCGCTTCCGCCAATCCCCGCTGGACTTCCTCCGGGAAGCGAGCCTGCACGTGTCCGGCAGCGGGTGGCGGGCGTACGACGACTTCATCGGGCAGCCGATCTTCTATGCGGGCTTCACGGCGAACATGAAGGCGGCGGTGCTGGCGGTGCCGATGCTGCAGCGCAAGATCGGCGAGCTGGCGGAGACGCGGGTGCAGGCGGAGGCGGCGCAGGGGCTGCTGCGCGCGGACGATCGGCTCTACTTCAGCAAGCGGGCGGCGAGGCGGGTGGAGATTGAGGAGGGGCTGCGGCAGGTGGCGGAGGAGTTGACGGGCGGGATGATCTGCAAGTTCGAGAGCAAGACGTTCATAAGGGGGGCGTATTACTTGTGCACGCAGCTGCTCACGAGGGCGTATCATCAAGGTAATGGGGGCTTCTTTGCGTGGTGACTTTACGGGTGGTTGTGACGGTGCTCAGACTCCCCTTGAATAGGCATCCATGTCTCTAGCGCGGAGGTCGTCAGGCTGCGGTCGGTGGCGGAGGAGGCGGCTAGGAAGAAGCATTCGATTATATTCCTTCCGTGTCACAGGTCTCACGTCGACTATGTCTCTCTGCAACTGATTTGCTATCGTCTGGGCATCGCTCTGCCGACCGTTGTTGCGGGCGATAACCTCAACTTTCCCGTGGTCGGACAGTTTCTACAGAATGCAGGTTCGTGCCCTGGAACCTCTGAGTGGATAGCGTGCTAAAAGGTGTTCTTAGGCGCGATGTGGATAAGACGAAGTTTTGGAGATGATGTACTATATACGACTCTTGTGCAGTCCTACATCGATACGCTGTTGCAGAATGGGTACAACTTCGAATGTTTCATCGAAGGCGGCCGCTCAAGGACAGGAAAGCTGCTCTCGCCCAAGTTCGGCATATTGCGCTTCTTGCTCGACAGCGTACTGTCAAGTCGGGTGGATGATGCCATCATCTGTCCTGTCAGCACGCAGTACGACAAGGTTATTGAGACGGAGTGCGTGGTCGCAGACTCGTCTAGTTCTACTGGTTGCTAACGTTGTCAACTTAGGTCCTATGTCAGCGAATTGCTGGGCCAGCCAAAGGCGAAGGAGAACCTCTTAGGCTTCCTGTCCGCTTCCTCGGTCCTTTCTCTAAAGCTCGGACGTGTCGACGTTCGCTTCCATGAACCCTGGAGCTTGAAGGGTTTCATCGCAGAGCAGCTGGCTCGATTTGATACCGTACCCCAGCCAGCGGATCTACGAGACCCCAAAGGATCTGGAGTAAACGTGCGGCTACTGAGGACGCTAGGGTACAAGGTTCTCTCGGACATCAACGAGGTGTCGGTGGTCATGCCCACAGCTCTCATCGGTACCGTTCTACTGACGCTAAGAGGCCGAGGCGTCGGAAAGGCGGAATTGGTCAGGAGGGTTGATTGGCTGTGTGATCGGGTGAGAGCCAAGGGCGGAAGAGTGGCCCATTTTGCCGGCGCGCCGACCGGTGTCGTCGTCGACCGCGCCCTTGAGGTCTTAGGTCCCGGACTTGTCGGTCAGGTTGAGGGTTTGTTAGAAGAGACATTCTACGCGGTGGATCGCTTTCAGCTTTCATTCTATCGTAACATGACAATCCACCTTTTTATTTCCGAAGCGCTTGTATCTGCAGCCATGTACAGTCGGGTCAAACTCGGAGGAGGACCTGACAACCAAGCGATATCGTATACGTCCCTCTTCAAGCAAGTTTCGTCCCTCTCTCAGGTGCGTTCGTTCTATACTCTTTTGGGTTTGTCTTGCTCATCGAGGGTAGCTTTTCCGTGGAGAATTCATCTTCCCGACAGAAGGACTGGCAGTCAACTTGGACAAGACACTCCGAGGACTCGAAAGCGACAACGTCATCTGTGTAAGGCGCGACTCGGCCGGAAGCATTGACCAGGTCGAGTTGAGCGACGCGGAACGCCAGTGTGGAAGGGAGAACTTCGACTTCTATTGCTTCTTGATCTGGCCATTCATCGAAGCCAGCTGGCTGGGCGCTGTCTCGCTCATGGGATTGACCCCACCACTGGGCCAGGAGCAGGACATGTGGTGTGACATGAAGCAAACGCAGGACAAAGCACAGTTGGTAAGATACCGTGGTCATACCTTATTCTTGTCCCTTGATTACTCGACTGACCACCTCTTAGCTTGGCAAAACCCTCTATCATCAAGGCGATCTCTCCTACTTCGAAGCCGTCAACAAAGAAACACTGAAGAACGCCTACCAGCGATTCGAAGAAGAGGGAATGATAACAACTTCAAAGAGTCAAGGATCACGAGCAGCGCCAACCGTCAAGCTGGCGGCTGAATGGATCCCTCGCCGGGACTCCACTGCTGGTAAGATTATTCCCGAAGGAAGGCTATGGGACTATACCGAGATGATTGCTCTGTCGCGACGGGAAGGGTGAGTTAGCCGGCATGATCCAATGCACGCACGCTTGCTCGCGATGCTGACAATCCTACAGCAAGAACCGCCGCGATGGAGCGACGGTGTCTACGCGTGTTTTGGCCCTGGCCGACAAGCTCGGGCAGGAGCTCTCGAGAACGGCGACGGCGAGCTCGGCGATCTCGCCCGTCGGTAGCGACGTCTCGCACCGGAAACGAAGGCGGAGTGAGATACAGACGAAGTCACAGTTGTGATTATATTTCATATGATCCCGGAATTAACAGCTCAATGGGAACCTTCCAAACCCTTTTTCTAGACGTTTCTTGTGCTCTACCTAGTACGCGTTTGATGTACACATGATAGTTTGGCCATCCTCATCCTCAACTCCTCAGGGGATGCAAAACAAAACCCCAGCCCTGCACAGAGCGAGAATTACGGGATTGACTTGCAGCGTATGGGAAGCCGAATGTGGGAAACCGAACGTATTTACTTTGACATGAGAGGTCTCGCATTATTATATCTCTTATACCTACAGAGTATTGTCTCCTTCGCCGCGATCAGCAGTGACAGAACGGGATCAAGCGCCAACCACGCCGTCTGCGGACCCCACGTCTGACTTGCAGAGAGTTTGCATCCCATGAAACATAGCAGGTGAGTTATGCTTCCCTTGTATAATGTATGAGCGCTTATAAAGAGTGAATGCGGACGAGGCTAATGGAGCCTTCCGTCGTTAGAGGTGGCACATGCAGAGACACTCATTATTAATATTTTCACATCCTGCAGGAGCATTCTTCCTTCTTGAAAGAGCTTCCTATGGAACATCTCTAGATCAAAGACCTCTTTCCCAATCAACCCCACTACCACCGCTGCTCTATCGCACCCTGCCGCTACCATGTCTTCGACTCGCCTCACCGTTCAAGAAACCGCTCCCGAACTCTTCCTCCCCGACTCCAACATCAACCCCCGAACTCGCAAGCGGACCGTCCCTATGCAGGTGCTAAGCCTCGGCTTTCCGCGCACGGGAACAATGTGTATGGCAACCCCTCCACTGACCTTTCCTCTGACACTGCAAACCCTAACCCACCATAGCAATGCAAGCCGCCCTGAACATCCTCGGCTACACCTGCTACCACTCCATCTAGTTCTTCAACAACGTCCGGGACTGCGCAATGTGGAACGAGGCCATGGACGCCAAATTCCGCGGTCAGGGCCGGCCCTTCACTCGTGCGGACTGGGACCAGCTGCTCGGCCACTGCAGCGCCGTGAGCTCAGACCCGCCCGCCGTGGCCTTTGCCGAAGACCTCATCGCGGCGTATCCGGACGCCAAGGTCGTCCTGGTCGAGCGTGACATCGAGAGCTGGTACAAGAGCTTCGACGCCAACGTCATCGAACCCATGTGGAATAAATTCATCAACCTCATTGCAGCTTGCGATCCGTTTCTGGGGCCCGTGGCGGCCTGCCATCATCGGTGGGCGCGGTGGTGGCTAGGCGCAACGGGGAAGAAGGAGATGCAGGCCAAAGCGAGGGACAAGTACCGCGAGCATTATGCACTCGTCCGGAGGGTGACGCCGCCCGGGATGTTGCTGGAATATCGAATGGGAGATGGGTGGGAGCCGCTGTGCGAATTTCTAGGCAAGCAGGTGCCTGACGTGCCGTTTCCGAGGCGCAACGATGAAGCCGCGCACAGAGAGCAACTGGCAGTGATAGTCCGAAAGGGACTCTGGAACGGGCTGAGGAGGGCTACGACCGTGGTCGCCGGCCCACTGCTGGGTATCGTGCTTGCTTGGTGGCTATGGGGATCCAAACTCTCGACGACAGTTCACTTTTGGCAAGATGAAAGCGGTGACCGACCACTAGCTGTACGGTAGAGATCCGGTCTGCCCAGGTGAAACCGAATGGCTCTTGCGGACAATTCAATGGGTTTCTACCAAAGGACTCGGAGGACTGTTTTCGGACTGGATTAGCTATGCTGAAAGTGCCTTGACCTTGAGAGATGATGTAAGGTAGACATCTAACTGCACCCTCAATCAAATGGCTAGATTTAATCCTATGTTGACATTCGCATCTTTGCGTTCGGCAAGTTCACATCTAGAATCATGCAGGTCTCCCTGCTCATTCCTCCCTGGCCTCTCCATCCTTTAGACCCAAAAAAACCCTCCACTTGCACGTCAAAGCTTGACATTAATACTGTTAAGTACTCTATTATTAGATACTATCACAATTACGTCATCCGGAGCCACCACTAAGATATCGACTAACTTAGCCCGAGTAGGCTTAGTCCTCTTCTGCTTCCGCAACCCAGACGGAGTTTGCCGAGACAGAACCCCCCCAATCCACCCCCATTCCCATTCGAACACCGAAGCCAAACGCAATTCGTTTCTTATCTCAACTAATTCCCGACTTCACTTCTTCACTACTGATCATTAACTTACTCTCGCTACATTGTCTTTGCCACAGCTATTCCAAACTACTGGACTCCTTACCGTTACTCACTATTACTCCCACAGCCTTCGTTCATCGCCATCGTTTCCCATTGTATCCATATGTCAACATTCGCTTGAAGTGACCCTCGCTTTACCTTATCTAAAAGCTCCTCCCAAGACTACATCACAGCGCTGAAGAAGTTTCGCCATTGCGCTCGTCGTTCTCGCGCATTATATACCGAATACGAGCCAGGAGATGCTCCCGATACGCGGCTAATCTAATCAAATGGGAAAATGTTCGTCTTCGCATCCCAGCACTCTCTCGCCTCTTGAGAGGTATTTTCTCTCTGACTGATGTTTGCCAGGGCGATTCGGAGTTATCTTGGATGCTGGATCCTCGGTGAGTGCAGTCTTGAAGCCTGTCCCAGGGGTATCACGGCCCTGATTCTCGGATATAGGGTACGCGGGTTCACATCTACCGCTGGCTCGACAACGACAGAGCGCGGACGGAGGGTGATGCCAAGGCTTTGCAAAGCTTACCGGTCCTCACAACCAAAAAAAGATGGACGAAGAAGATACATCCCGGTTCGTCAAATCAGCGACCCTCTCCGCCCCGATCTCTTGCGGCTGGTGGGAGACTTATGGCGTGGGGTTGATAGGTATATCGACGTTCGGCGACAAACCTGACCTGGTCGGACCAAATCACCTTGAACCGCTCTTCCGACACGCACTGGAAAATGTCCCCCCGGATGCTGTTGCAGACACCCCGATATTTCTTCTCGCCACTGCAGGAATGCGGTTGCTGCCGGAATTAGAACGAAAAGAGCTTCTGGCGAACATCTGCTCCTACGCTCGAGCGCACACCAACTTCCTCTTACCCGAGTGCAACCTTCACATTCAGGTGATACCGGGCGAGACGGAAGGGTTGTATGGTTGGATAGCGGCAAATTATCTGCTGGGGGGATTTGACTCACCCGAAGATCATGCGCATGGAAAGGGTCATCATACGTACGGTTTCCTCGATATGGGAGGGGCATCAGCGCAGATTGCCTTCGCGCCGAATGCCACCGAAGCCGAGAAGCATGCGGAGGATCTGAAGCTGCTCCGGATGAGGACGCTGAACGGACTGCCGATGGAGTACAAAGTGTTCGTGACGACATGGCTGGGATTTGGCGTTCACGAGGCGAGACGTAGATATGTGGAGGCGCTGTTAGACGCCAGTGGGACGCATGATGCGCGAGAGCTGCCAGACCCATGTTTGCCGGTAGGTCTGAGTATCACGACCAAAGGGGATGTTCTGCTACCCGGGTCGGGCGAAGTGAAGGGAAAAACGCCCTATCTGATCGGGACCGGTCGATTCGATGAGTGTCTACGGCAGACCTATCCGCTACTGGACAAGGATGCGCCTTGTGAGAATCAGCCCTGCCTGCTCAATGGGGTGCACGCGCCGGCGATTGACTTTGACGTCAATCATTTTGTTGGTGTGAGCGAGTACTGGCACACCACGCATGAAGTATTCGAGATGGCATACAAAGACAAAGCATATGACTTTAACACCTACCAAGGACGCGTCAAAGACTTTTGCAGCCAGGACTGGAAGACCATCTCCAAGGGCGTTGGTGACAGCAGGTGGGGCAAGAAACTCGACGAAGCGACAGCGGTGGAAGTGTGTTTCAAAGCTTCTTGGCTCATCAACGTCCTACATGACGGTATCGGTATTCCTCGGGTGGGACTCGAGAACACCAAAACGAAGGGATACAACGGCACCAAGGAGGTACTGCAGCACGCCAAAGGAAAAGGCTTCCTCGACCCTTTCCAGGCAGTGAACAAAATCGAGGACACCGAAGTCAGCTGGACGCTGGGGAAAATGCTACTCTACGCCGCGAGTCAGGTCCCGCCGCTAGACCGTTCCCATCCGGTAGGTTTCGGCAGTAACGTGCCCGGCATCCCACCCGACTTCCAATACGCCGGCTCCAGATACGCACCGGCACCGAACGCGTCGTCAAGCGCCGACGACAACAACGGCGACGACTGGCACGACACCCTCTTCGAATCCACTCCGTCTCGCCGCATCCCCGGCTTCCTCATCTTCATGATCATCGTCTGCATCGCCGTCTTCCTCCTCTGCGGCCGCGACCGCCGCACCCGCCTCTACCGCAAACTCACCTCCCCCTTCCACCCCACCCGCACCCGCGGCGGCGCCACCAACCGCAAACGCAGGCTCTTCCACGGCAAACTCCCCTTCTTCACCACCCACTCCGGCCCCGTCTACGAGCGCGTCCTCGAAGACGGCTCGGCCGCCTCCTCCTCCGCCCTGCACGACTTCGAGCTCGGCGCCGTCGACGCCGACCCTGCTGACGAAAACGACCACTCCGACTCTTCTGAAGGCAGCGGCGCCGGCCGCACTTCGGGCTGGGCTACCCCGCGTGTTAAAATCAACGGCTTCGAGAAGGGTTACGCCGGGTATTCGGACAACGTCCTCTCGCAGGGTGTCGGCCTGGGTCTTACGGCTCCCGGCATGTCGTCCAACGCCATGGATAGGAGCGGGCTGGTCGTAAGGACGGAGAGTCGAGAGCGGTTGGGCCCGCTGGGCGGCGGTAGCGGCGTCGCTGGTGGCGTGGGTGGGAGGCGGAGTCGTACGGGCAGTCCGGTGCGGTTCAAGAGCCCGTTGATGACGCCGCTGGCGGAGGATTAGGTTTTTTTCACGCGAGTCGAGTCGAGGTTTTGGTGTTTGGTTTTTTTTGTCTTCTTTGGTGCGGCGTTCGAGGAGTTATGGAATGGGTCGGGAACGGAATGGATTGGTGCTTTTCGGTGGAGTGAACTGGTTTATGTCCTGGTGTTTCATTGGGTTAGGTGTGAGATTTGATGGGGCTTGTGTCGGCCTGGCTGTGGTGCTGGTGCTGGTGCTGGGTATGCAATCGCGTGGGATGGGATGCGATGGCACACGGCAAATAATAGCGTACACAAAATACAGGGAATATAATGAATAGGAATCCCCCAAATCTACCATCCCTCTTTCCATCCTCGTCCCAAACCGCCCTTTCTCGGTCTCACTACCCTCCTTTCTCGTCCCCTGTCCCGTTGCATGGTGCGCGCTTATCTATGGCTTAACCCTACCCTAGCCGTACCCCCGACCCGCTCTCCTATCCCATTCCATCCCGTCTCTTCTCACTTCTCTCAATTCTCTCCCCGGTTCTCAATTCAAGGTGTGGTATAGGGGGTGGATAGAAAGGGACGGTGCGGATGCGCCGAAATGTCGGTCGGGAATTGGGTCTCCTTGAGGGCGTGGCAAAGTCGAGTTTTCGATCATGACGAACGAGGTCCGAAGCGCTGTCCGTCTGTCCATCCGTCCGTCTGTGTGTCTATTTGTCTGTGCTGGAGGAGGCTGTCTATAAGTGAAGGAGGGGTCGGATCCGCTGTGGGAGCGGTGCAAGTGGGCAGCTGCACGAGGGGCGGGGCGGGGGAAAGGGGGGTAAGAGGGGGAGGAGGAGGGGGTTAGATTGGGGTAAGGTCTTTACGACGACACGAGACTACACACGACATGACGTGACATGACAGGAACTGGTTTCGTTTCTCATCTTCTATTAATCCACAAGCGAGAGGCCATAGAGGTCTAGTCTACATGCTCACCAGACCGACCCGCCCCCTCCATCGTAGATCCCATCCCTTCGCCCGCATTCACCAACCCCTCAATGATTCGCAAGCGCGCCATCCCGCAAATCGCTTCTCTAGAGCAAGACCATATCCTCATCCTCATCATTATCATCACCATCACCATGATCGTCCTCACCAGAGTCCGACTCCAACCCAGACGCCACGTCATCCCCACCACCATCATCCCAGATATCATCCAACAACTCATCCTGTGCGAACGCCCGGCGAGCGCCACTACCTTCTTCCTCCATCGTCGTCGATACCTTGCCCTCTGGCAGGTCGCCAACGTCTCTCCCGGCGGTGACCTCGCTCCACTCCGAGTCGGCATACGCCATCTTCTCCTTCCCCTTCCCCTTATCCTTCCCCTCGTCCATGCCAGTCCCGACACTCGACCCTCCATCGCCGCCCAACCTCTTCCCAGCCAAGACCTCGCTCCAGACGGAATCAGCCTCGTAGACGCGCCGACGGTCCATCTGCTCGGACGCGCCGACGCTAGTATTGACGACGGTCGACGTGTGCGGCGTGCTCGAGTCCCCGGCCAGACTGCCTCCTCCTCCGACGAGCTCATACTCGCTGGAGCCGGTACTGCTCAAGCCGGTATGGAAGCCCGGGCCCGGCGCGGCGGCGGAAAGACCGGCCTCGGCGAGAGGGACGGAGTCGTCGAAGACGCCGCCGCTGCCGTCGTCGTTGCCGCCGGCCCACAGGGGGAGGTATTTCCATTCGGATTGATCGAGGCAGACGAGCGTGTCGGTGAGGACGAGCTCGAGGGTGTCGGAGCGGGTGGCGGCGTCCGGTGCGGCGAGCATGCCGGTGCAGATGGCTTCGATCTTGTCGCTGACGTGGAGGAGGAAGGTGTTGAGATCGAAGCCGGAGTATTTGCTTTCCTTTCTGGCGAGCTGAGGAGAGAGGGCGTCGTTTCGTGACATGTCGAGAAACGATGCTGGTACTGTGACTTGTATCTGACTGTTGGAGACCATCTGTGCCTGCGGAGTGGTGACTTTTGAAAATAGACTCTCTGGCAAAGTATCTTCGAGATGAATTAGCTCTTGGTACGAAAAGAACAGTTTGAATCTCCTTGAGAAATCGGAAACTAGAGCTGATTTACCTTTAGCATAGCCAGGACTGATCAACGTTTTCAAGTGGTGTATCAGCAAGGGCGGAAGGATGTCGACGTTGTTTTTCGCGAACGAGGTTGCGGGCGCTAGGCGAATCGGTATCTGGCTTGACGACTGGGATCCTTCGGTCCTCCCCAGAGGCCACTCTTCAAGAGAACTGGAGAGTCTACGTCTCTTGCCATCATGCTCACTATCGCTCCTCTCGTCCGTACATTCAAGTTTGGCCTTCTTGGGACTCAGAAGTGAAAGGCCACCCAACCGCTTGATAGGATCGTCCACCTGGGACCGCCAATCCAGGCGACGAGGACGGGCAGTTTGGATGATTTTCGGTTCCTTGGGAGGGTACAGTGCTGCATGTGTATCGTCGAGCCTTCTAATTCGGCCTTCCACTCGCCACTTGACCACCTCGTCGAAGAACTTTGCGTTGTGCATTTTTCGTGCCAAGGAAGTCCAACCGGGAACAGGCGAGAAAAGATCATTACGGTCGGTGTGAGTGTTGATCGATCCCTGTGAGAAATCTTCTTGTTTCAACGTCTTCCAAAAGGACTGCGTGAAGATGCGTTCCAGCAATAACAGTCCGTTGTAAGTCTCAGTGAAAGATGTGGTGGGAAATAAGTCCGATCCGATGCGCCTCGTATCAGGGACAGGTCCTATCAAGCCTTTGTAATCGCGACAACAGACCCAGTAGATGCGGCCCCGCACGTAGGCTTTGAGGATATCCTTCAACTCCTTGATCGCCTCCTTGTACTCGATATCTTCCTCAAACTCGGAAAGGACGGAATATGCCGGAATGTCATCGAGCCAAGCCATACTTTCGTTCACCAGCTCACCGAACCGAGATCCCACGCGTTCAATGAAGGACTTGCTAGCATATTCGATCCGAGTCTGATAGTCTTCGTGCACGTATTCTCTGCGTCTGCCGTATACACTGTGGGCCGCGTCTTGTTTAGGTTGATCACGAGTTCTGCAGACGTTACCTAGAGCTTCTTCACCAACTAGGATCGCAAAAGTGTCTCGGCAGAGGTCCCAACACTGCAATCCGTCGGCGATCTTTTGACTGGTCTCCGGCAAGACTTCCAGAAAGTATGAATTAGGCGGTGCTCGGAGCCAACTGACAATGTAATCCGTCAGAGGACTATGCGTGATTTCGAAGTACTTCGCCACCGCGAATGTGGTCCACAACTTAGGCGCCGAGTTGATCCTTGGATCGAGACCCTCAACCGCAGCATGAAGAACGCGCTCGATCGCCACTCGATGACGTACTGAAGTATACTCTAGAGGAAGCGCATCTGTAGTCGATGCAAGTGGCGCGACTTCCTCATCACATGTAGGTGCTGAGCCAGGAATCGGCATCCCCTTGGGTTCAGGGATCCAATTACCTCTCGCTGTTGGGTCGTCTGCAGCTGTCGTGCTGAGCTGCTGGGGATTTTCCACAGCCTGGGCGTCATTCGACATAGTGTATAGCTCCATCTGATGCTCGTCAGGGCCGCCCACAAGGTGCTCCGACACGTTCCATCGTTTTCCTGCTTGATACCACCTCCTCACACCCAAAGAGCAACATAGCTCCGTCATCAGGTAGACAGCGTCTTCGCCTTCCACCGGAGGTGTGAGATCCAGCACATATTTGATTCCTTCCGGAAGATTATTAACAAGACCACGTCTGCGTAGTACTCGGTGTTGGTTTGTGGGCCCAAAGGCCTTGTCGAAATATGGAGAATGCAAAGCCAGAAACTTCTCTCGACGCATACGATGAGGCAGCGTAGACCGTGTTGTATACAGCCGATACGCATAGTCATTTTGCGATGGCTGTTGCGAGGCAGGATCACTGTTGCGAGTTATTAATCTGAAACCTTTCCAATCTGAAAGCAAGATGTAGCTCACATGAATACCAAGGTATCTGCTTCGGAATCGTTCAGCAGGGGCAACTCCACTGCTAACCTCATCGCCATATCCTCCACCAAGTTGGTAATCGTCCAAGGTTCCGGATGGCTTGTCTGCGTCGCCTGAGGACCCTCTGTTGTCGCCGAATGCGAGTGGGCGCTCGGACCACTCTCCACATTGTCGTTTTTGGCCTGTTCAGCGGAAGAGGCGAGAGCTTTTTGAAGAGTCTGGTCCCGTTCTTCTGATCCTGCAGCGATCATTATGGCCTCTTGCGTAGAGGGTAGCCAGTCATCGAACGCGGTCGCAACTGCAGGTAACACGCCTGAGCTGTCGGAGCCAGAAGCAATCGCTGGAAGCGCTAGAGAAGCAGCAATAGCTTTGTCTATGTTTGCTTGCTCAAGAGGCGAGGGAGATTCTGCCCCGTAAACCCGATCCTCCATACGATCGCCCGAATAAGCGGACGGCATTGTGGTTTGGCGAGTATCCTGGGCTAAGAGGTTCCTCGAAGCTGTATCCTGTAAAGTACGGGACGTGGTCAGCTCCGACTGGCAAAGTTCAGAACGTAATGAGCAGCTGAAAGGAGTATTGACACGCTTTTGTATCGAAGGACGAAAGGGGATAGTTCACACGTCGAGTCACGTCAATATGCCCACCTTCAGACAGATAGTCCACTTACTCCATTATGCTTGTATCGCATAGACAGATGGATTGGACTTCTGAAGCTTTCGTGGCCAGAGTGGTGGAAGTGTCATGAAGTGAATATGACTTACACGTCCAAGGCTGATCGTCGCCAGTGAGTAACACTAGCGAGTATCGCCAGTGATTAACACGAGTGGATACTTAGCCCCACCACCACAGGGCTGGGGCTGTGCACTAGCCCCTACAGAACGCAATATTTCCTGCAACAACTCTCTGGTTAGAGACATCAACGAGTAAGAGTGTCATGAGCAATGCTATAGGTACTTACAAAGATGAATTTCAGCTCGAAAAGCTGAGGGCATTCTGCTGTCAGGACGACGCCCATCGATCAGGCTGAAGCCTTGATACCTGCCTGGTAGCTCAAGGTTGTGCGTCCATGCAGAATCGCGGTGTTTGACTCCGCGTCTGACTCAGCCCCACCAAGCATGTGATGCGGAGCCTCCGAAGACTTTCTTCATAGCCCTGTCTAACTGATATCCACTGCTTTCTGTTCCTTGTTGTCACCGGTGTGGATTCGCTTGCACTGCTTTCGAAACCAAGGAACTGCAGTATATCAGGGCTTGGGCTTTTTCCTGCAGAGTACCCAGATTCCCCCGACCATGTACCAGTCGATCTGTTTCACAGCAATGATCGCCAAGTATAGACGGTCTGGATTGCTGTGTGCTGGTAGTTCTCTCCATTGCTAGACTACAGTCATGCTGTATCCAACGCAGCAAGAAAACAAAGGCCCATAATTGCCGGGCTGAAAGAGCCCAATGTTGCTGGGCTGATAAAGCCCAAAGTTGGTGATCGTGCAGTGGGACGCGAGGCGAGAACTGCCTTTCTAGTCGCATCTCGCTTCAATAATAGTGTGTCCTTCACTTACCAAGCACGTGATGTACAGCATGTCTTTCCATCACCTTGTAGATCTAATATGTTATTGCAAGTCACGACAGTGTTATAATCCTAACAAAAGGACCGATAATTCAGGAACAAAGTGTACTTCCAAGCTACAGACAAGTCTCACTCAGTCAAGAAACACCAGCATCCACCAGACATAGTGGCAGGAAAGATTGCTGAAAAGTGACTGCTGAAAAATGACTGTCAAAGGGTGACTGCCCAAAGTCCAGACTCCTAGCGCCTAGGGGTTCACCAGAATCATGGTGTATCCCTTCAGACATGTGCATGATGCAGCTCAGCCTGCAGCTTTGTGACGTTAATCATCTCCTGCTGTGCCACAGCATTGTGCCTTTTTTCCAGAGTGAGTCCTGTCAGGCGAGGCAGGCCGTTGGGCATGCTTTCCCACCATCAAGCCAGACGCTGGACCAGCAATGTGTTTCTACTGATGATGGACAGATATGCTGACGATGCAACGGATGTCTATGTTGACCCACTCATTCTGTCCTCGCTTCTGTTGTCCAAGAACTCGAGACACTTCTATGCCGTACCCAATCTATTTCCGTGACTAATTGTTTATTTCTTCCTCATTCTCTTTTTTTAAAGTCTCTGGTTCTATACTGACCTAGCACAACGCTCCCTAGGGAATATTCGTGCAGAAGCGGAAACTTCAGCATGACAGGCCAACTTCCTCCAGTGTCAATCTACTCTTGTCTTGGCAACTTGTCGACAGCTCAAGCCCGTCAACAGTCACACAAGCCCACCCGAAGTCTACTTTATTGTGAGACTCTGGCGGTATCGCAGCGTTTGTACGGATAAGAGGTCCTTTGAGTTTTGGAATGCTTTGGTTGTGGCTCTGTACCTGTTGCCATGCTTCAAGGCCATCGCGTAATTTAGGTACTAAACGGTAATCCGTGGCTACATCTACGTACCAAGGTCAGGTTCCAACCCAAGATATCATCCAGCTTTCTTGCCGATAACGACGATCGGGCTTTCTACCATTGTAACCCCTGTCTCAAACTCCTTCTGTACCTCCGCAAGTAATTTCCTGAACTTGGGTCCTTGTGCTTCTGGACCATCATTCTTCATGGCCTTCAAGTTCACTTCTTCCGCAGCGCAAAGATGACATTGCATGAATGGAGTGTAGAGCTCGGGGGGGAGAGGATAGGATGTGGTTAGGACGTTGTCAAAGCCTGCACTTTCAAAGTAAGTCGAAAGCTCAGAAGGCCATCTGCAACAATCATGGTGTTAGTGATCTTGATCATCGAACCGTACTGCTTGCAACTTAGTGCCATAGTCAAGGGGACATACTTTGTGGCATGTCCTTCGGGGCCTCGAATAATCTGCACATGCTGATCATTTGCGCTCTGCTTGAGCGAGGGGTCTGGTGACATGACTTTAAAAGACACCGGGTCGTACTCGACCCATTGAAGATAGCCACCAGGCTCTGAAGAAGTTAGGTCATGTTAGCCGTGTAGTAAGCATTGCTTGGTAGAGGAACTCTCCAGTTTCTAAGAACGAGGTGCGACGTACTCAACATCTTGTAAAGCTCCGCTAGTACTTTTGCTGGGCCATCCTTTTGGATTACGCACAGAAAGAGCTGCACATGAACAAAGTCGTACTTCGACTCTAGCGTCGATGGAATAGGCTTGGTGATATCGAGCTCGGCAAGTGATATCTGTGGGGATAGCCATCCGATGAGATATCGAATCCGTCGAGCAGAGCTGATGGTAATTGCCGATTGACTTCGATAAGCCACTGACTGTCCGTGCTAGTAAGTGTGTCGATGTCCCCGGATATCAAATCTTGGATCTCCCTTCTACTTACGCAGTTCCTGCACCGACGTCCGCAATCGCAGGTCTTTCGGCTAAAACGGCCTTTGAAAGGATATTCGGATGGATGCTGTAGCCCAGGAGCTCTCGCAGTATAGAATGCTGGAAGTTCAGACTGTGAAAATGACAGATGTCAGCCCCACATCGTGTCTTCTGTGCTCGTAAGCATAGAACCAAAGACTGCTCCTACCGCAGCGAGGAAGCGTAACCTCTCCCTAGTACAATAGCAATCTCAGTATAGCCCTTGAACTTGTATAGCTGTTGGTTGTAGCCGGATACAGAGACAAACCGAGGGCATAGCCGCTCTCAAGATACCGCTGACTTTTGTCGTCAAAAGACATTTATTTCGAGGCTCTGACTGACTGTCGCCGTAAACTGCTTTGGTGAACGAAAGATAGCAGCACCGATGAGACACCAAGAGTACAACGACAATAGCAATTTACAAATACATGCTCGTTGGAGTTAACGGCCGCTCAATTTGTTTTTAAAGTACTGGATGTTGCTATTTCCCGCCGCAGCTGTGCATGTCGGATGAGATCATAAGCCTGGGGTGTTCAGGATACATATGACGATTGGGGCACAATGCTTCAAGATGTAACCATCTCTGGACAGCAGCGGTGCTTGAGCACTCATACCAAAACAAAACACCTTTGAAGACTGCATACCATATTACGACAGAACAAGCATTCGTCAATGAATCATTTTGTATCCACAGCAATCAACCGAGCTACCGATAAGAGCCCGATAAGGAAACCCCTGCCGCTACCCCACAGCGCCGGAAATAGCCGCTGAAATCCGGGGAAATGCCAAGAGTCGCGTGCCACCTTACCAGGCCACCATCTTCCTAGGTACCTCTGCAGCCCATAATTAACAAACACGCAAAGCAAGCCGTGCAATGACAGCGCCGCTCTAAACTCCACACCCACAACCGCTGCCGTCATTGCCACTACAGCAACCGCCGATGACACTCGCCGACATCTTCCAGTGAGATCCCGTACCCCACACCCCAACCCTCCGTTCTGCCCACCACTTGTTGCCCTGCAGCGAGTGTTCGGTCATCAACAACACACTGACTGTTTTCTCCACCGCCCTAGGCGCCGTAACCTCCCTCTCCTCGCTCTCATGAGCATGGGCGGCTTGTATCTCGGCTTCAAGTCGCGCACCGTAGTGATGAAGCGGCAACAGCGGGAGCAGGGTCGGCGGGATGGGGGGTATGGGGTGGAGACGCATCGGTCGGGTATGCTCCTGTCGAATCTGGTCGTGATGCTGTGTGTGTTCTTAAGGGAGCTGGTTGCTGATGGTGCTTGTTAAGGAGGGGGGGTGTAGGGACGGATTGATGGTTGGAATATTATGAGTGATGATTGAGCAAAGCGTTGCGGAGATTGGAATTATGTGGTTCTGGTGTTCAGGAGGATTAAGCTGGGTGGGGTGTACATATGGATGGGACTGATGAGTTTGTGATGCTTGGGGCCTCTCGAGGGGAGGAGTGAGATGGAGTAGTCTGCGCTGTCTACTCTAGTCTGTGGTCTATAGTCTACCAAACAAGAACGCAGGGATTGAGATACTGATATCCTGAAGTCCCTCCCCTAACTCTATGGCGCGTAGTGATTGAATTATACCCAGAGTTCCCTCCCTTCTCCTCGCCAGTGCCCCAACGCTTCCAGTACTCCCCTGAAGCTCTCCTCGGGCGCGTTCATCCCTTGCTTGGTCGTTGTTATGTTGCGGATCGTTCCCAAAGAAAGGAGGGTTTCCGCGGCTAATTTCTCTGAGAGTGTGTCGAGATTTGTGGATGGCAACACCACTTTGTAACGGCTAGGAGAAGCCTCACGGGCCGATATCTGTCCCGCGAAGTCCTCGGGGTTTGAGGCCACCAATCGGACAGGTGTAGAAACGCCACGACAATCTCTACCTACTCTCCGATGGAAGACGCCGAGACTGCGTTCGCTTGACCGAGGCTCTGTCGGCTTACACCCAATCGGTTCGGCTTCCTGGATCGGGGGGCTTGATGTACTACCAGCCGACAGCGTGTGCATCCACTTGTTGACTGCGTTCCTCGTACTTCTCCTTTCCATCCCGTTCTGCGGATCATATAGCGTAGCATTCCTGAAGTGAGTACGAAACATATCTTTCAAGAGCCCAATCCTTTCGCGTGGCATGTTCTACACGTGTGGAGATCGTAGTTGTTCGCAGGAGAGCTTTGTGTCGCACCGTGCCATGACGAGAGACCGGATCATGTGTGTCAGATCGTTTACTGGAAGCACATGTGGGTAAGCTGCTGAAAAGATTGGAAGCAGTGGTCTGGCATCCGGCTCGTCTTCATCCATTTCTCTGTCTCCTCATTAATCACTGTATCTGCATAACGCGCTTCATGCCCCCCATTGAAGCTTCCTTCAGCTTCTTCGCGCGCTCCTGAATTTCGCTACATCGGGTGTCCAGTAGTGGCGACCGCTCAATGTTCGCCAGTGGTGTGTGAGAGAGTTAGTCAGGTAACATACGGACGAGTTCAAGCCTGGAAAGACAGCATGTCAAGGAAGGAAGTCCCAAGGTACTTTTACTTCTATGCTATCATCAGCTGTTATCTTCGGTATCACAACGCGTCAACGAGTGGAAGCTATCATCAGAAGTTTGGATGTGAGATGAAATTAACCTATCTGAACGCCGCTCAGGGTCAGGTATACGAGCACACCGCCTTGGCTTATAGTGCGGCTCTTGCTTACCTAAGTTCGCGAAATTTTAAGCCCTGATTGTTATCCCGGAACTTCGTGATTTACATTATTACTTGATTCGAGAGAACTCCAGGTTGACGAGGTTCTTTACCTCTGCTTTTAGCCAATCTTGCAAACCAGATGCAACTTTTATAACTTCTTCATGATCTGGCTCTTAAACCTCTGTTAAAGATTCTCCCATACTAATAACGCTAGAATACCCCTCCATCAACCTACCTATTCTTTCCCAGGTCTCAAGTTGCGCCTATACTCTGCTATCGAAACGAGCCCATTGCGCTGTCTTAGGGTACATTTTCTTGCGCATCTTATTAGTTTTACTTTTGAAGCTGCCTCACATTTGGACTTGTCCCGAGTACCCTCCTGTTAGCAGGCACATCCAAATTGGCCATAAGTCTGGAAGTGTAGATCCGGGCTGTTTCTTTCATGCCAGTCACTTGTTCCCTGTTTAATTGATATACGAGTCCGTGGTTTGGTTGGTACCAAAGAAGGCATATATAGCAGCAGATGCCTGCTCTACACTCTCAGCCGAATGGGCAACTCAAAGTGACACCTAAGCCGCCAGCAACACCAAACGTACGTAGTACGCATGGAGCAGAAAGGCTCATCAGCCTCGAGCTTGAGGATGGGACCGTCTACGAAGGTTACAGCTTCGGTGCGGAAGGAAGTGTGGCCGGGGAAATGGTGTTCCAGACCGGCATGGTGGGCTATCCGGAGTCTATAACGGATCCATCTTATCGAGGCCAGATCTTGGTCATCACCTTTCCACTTGTCGGGAATTATGGCGTACCCTCGCGCGTTGCTATGGATGAGCTGCTGAACGACATTCCGGCATATTTTGAGTCCTCTGAGATACACATTGCTGGCTTGATAACAGCATCGTACTCAGGCGAAGACTACTCTCATCATTTGGCGACTTCTTCCCTCGGAACCTGGCTCCAGGAACAAGGAGTGCCTGCCATGTGGGGTGTTGATACGAGGGCTTTGACGAAACGCATTCGTGAAGAAGGAAGCATGTTGGGCCGGATGTTGCTGCAACGACCAGACGCGACCCAACAGCCAACCAATGGAATCGGTGTCATCAAGGATGCTGGAACGGCTAGGGAAGACTGGCGATCAGCTTTTGAAGACTTGGACTGGAGCAACCCTAATACCAAGAATCTTGTGGCCGACGGTGAGACTTTGTTGTATGGATGCATTCCTGATCGACACAGCTCTAATCTTGCCTTCCAGTCTCAACGAAGGTTTCTCGAACTTACAGTCCTCTGAAGTCTACTCAGTTGCGTCACCCGTCAGGTCGACCTATCCGCGTTCTATGCGTTGATGTCGGCTTGAAGTACAACCAGTTAAGGTGTCTTGTCTCACGAGGGGTAGAAGTGCAAGTCGTACCTTGGGACTACGACTTTCCACGTCTGGCAGGAGCCGATTATGATGGGCTTTTCATCTCCAATGGTCCAGGCGATCCCGCAATGCTTACCCAGACAATTCAGAATATCTCCGTGGCGATGAAAGAGGGCCGGACCCCTATTTTTGGGATTTGCCTAGGTCACCAGCTCTTGGCGAGGGCTGCAGGTGCATCAACCGTGAAAATGAAGTTTGGCAATCGAGGACATAATATTCCGTGCACGAATCTTCTATCTGGTAGATGTTACATCACCTCCCAGAATCACGGATATGCTGTGGACGCCACGAATCTGCCTACAGGGTGGGAAGAATTATTTGTGAACGCCAATGATGGTAGCAACGAAGGGATAAGGCACGTAAACCGACCTTACTTCAGCGTGCAATTTCACCCTGAGAGTGCACCGGGACCCCGAGATACCGAGTTTTTGTTCGACATCTTCATCAAATCCATTGAAAAGAGCATCAGATCGGCAGAGGTATTACAACAGTGTGTAGAGTTCCCCGGACCCACTCTCGAACAAGTTGAGAAGCTTCATCCGAGGAGGCAGGTCAAGAAGGTACTAGTGTTAGGCAGCGGGGGACTGAGCATAGGGCAAGCTGGTGAATTTGACTACTCTGGGAGCCAGGCGATCAAAGCACTGAAGCAAGAGGGGATCTATACTATATTGATCAATCCCAACATTGCAACAATTCAAACCTCGAAAGGCCTTGCTGATAAGGTTTACTTCCTCCCAGTCAATGCTGACTTTGTTCGCAAAGTCATCAAGTACGAAAGACCTGATGCAATCTACGTAACTTTTGGTGGCCAGACGGCACTCCAGGTTGGAATACAGCTTAAGGATGAGTTCGAGGAGCTCGGCGTACAGGTGCTTGGAACTCCGATCGACACTATCATCACTACAGAGGACCGAGAACTCTTCGCACGGAGCATGGAATCTATTGGCGAGAAGTGTGCCAAATCGGCTTCTGCAAATTCGGTAGATGAAGCCATGCATGTTGTCAAGGATATTGGCTTTCCGGTCATCGTGCGAGCAGCTTATGCGCTTGGAGGCCTTGGTAGCGGGTTCGCGGATAATGACGCCCAACTATATGATCTGTGCAACAAAGCATTCGCCGCTAGCCCACAGGTCTTGATTGAGAGAAGTATGAAGGGCTGGAAGGAGATTGAGTACGAAGTCGTCCGTGACGCTCGTGATAACTGTATTACCGTTTGCAATATGGAGAACTTCGACCCTCTGGGAATTCATACTGGGGACTCCATTGTTGTTGCGCCATCTCAGACCTTGTCTGATGAAGACTACAACATGTTGCGAACTACCGCGGTCAACGTAATCCGTCATCTTGGTGTTGTCGGCGAGTGCAACATCCAGTATGCGCTTAACCCCTTCTCGAAAGAGTACTGCATTATCGAGGTGAACGCTCGATTATCGAGGTCTTCGGCACTGGCTTCAAAAGCAACAGGCTATCCTTTGGCCTTCATTGCTGCAAAGTTAGGGTTAGGGATTCCGCTGAATGAAATATCCAACTCCGTGACGAAGGTCACCAGTGCGTGCTTCGAACCCTCACTAGACTACGTCGTGGTGAAAATACCAAGATGGGATCTCAAGAAATTCACGCGAGTCTCAACCCAGCTCAACTCCTCCATGAAAAGCGTCGGCGAAGTAATGAGCATCGGCAGGACTTTCGAGGAGGCAATACAGAAGGCAATACGAGCGGTCGACTTCCATAACCTTGGTTTTAATGAGACAAGCGCACTCATGTCAATTGACAACGAACTCCAAACACCGTCCGATCAGAGATTATTTGCTATTGCCAATGCAATGCATGCAGGTTATAGTGTCGAAAGAATCTGGGAGATGACGAGGATTGACAAGTGGTTTTTGAGTAGGTTGAAGGGACTCAGCGATTTCGGGAAAATCATGTGCGACTATTCCACAACGACAGTCCCGTTTAATTTGATCAAGCAGGCAAAACAGCTTGGCTTCTCAGACCGGCAACTGGCCAAGTTCTGGAGCTCCAATGAGCTTGCTGTGCGCCGACTACGACTCGAAGCAGCTATCACACCAGTGGTGAAGCAGATTGACACAGTCGCCGCGGAGTTCCCTGCTTATACGAATTACCTCTACCTTACCTACAATGGCATCGAGCATGACATCACATTCAACGACCACGGAGTGATGGTGTTGGGTTCTGGAGTCTACCGCATTGGATCATCTGTGGAATTTGACTGGTGCTCGGTTAGGGCAATACGGACACTACGAGATCAAGGCTATAAAACAGTCATGGTCAACTACAACCCCGAAACTGTCAGCACTGACTATGACGAAGCAGACAAGCTTTACTTTGAAAATATAAATCTCGAGACTGTCCTGGACATATATCAATTAGAGTCGTCTAGCGGCGTAATCATCTCCATGGGAGGACAAACACCTAACAACATCGCGCTACCTCTCCATCGCTTGAACGTTAAAGTGCTGGGTACCTCTCCCGAGATGATAGACACAGCTGAAAATCGATACAAGTTCTCAAGATTGCTGGATCGCATCTTTGTTGATCAACCGGCTTGGAAGGAGCTGACTAGCATTGAGGAAGCTACAGAGTTCTGCGACAAAGTTACGTATCCGGTACTCGTTCGACCGTCTTACGTGTTGTCAGGAGCTGCAATGAACACCGTCTATTCAAGAGACGATCTTGCCAACTACTTAGCTCAAGCGGTAGAGGTGTCTCGAGAGCATCCTGTGGTCATTACCAAGTACATCGAGAACGCAAAGGAGATTGAAATGGATGCAGTGGCAAGGGATGGCAAAATGATAGGGCACTTCATTTCCGAACACGTTGAGAACGCAGGGGTCCATTCTGGAGACGCCACGCTCATTCTCCCGCCTCAAGATCTGGATTCGGAGACCGTCCGCAGGATCGAAGAGGCAACTAGCAAAATTGGTAATGCGCTGAATGTCACAGGCCCTTTCAACATTCAGTTCATCGCCAAAGACAAAGAGATCAAGGTTATCGAATGTAATGTTCGTGCATCTCGGTCGTTCCCCTTCGTTTCTAAGGTTATGGGAGTGGACCTTATCGAGATGGCCACAAAAGCAATCATGGGCGACTCTCTGGTGGAATACCCTCCAACAGATATCCCCAAAGACTATGTGGGAGTCAAGGTTCCACAATTCTCCTTCTCGAGGTTGTCAGGTGCCGACCCTGTCTTGGGAGTCGAGATGGCTTCCACTGGTGAAGTCGCATGCTTTGGCAGAGACAAATACGAAGCTTACATTAAGGCCTTGATTTCCACGGGTTTTCGACTACCAAATAGGAATATTCTGCTCTCGATTGGCTCCTTCAAGGATAAGGTGGAAATGCTGCCCTCCATTGGGAAGTTGCACAAGATGGGCTACAATCTTTTCGCCACTGCTGGAACAGCGGATTACCTTCGGGAACATGCCATACCAGTCCAGTATCTTGAGATTTTGGCCAACCAAGAGGAGAATCAAAAGTCGGAATACTCCCTCACACAGCATTTGGCTAACAAATCTATTGACCTATACATCAATCTGCCGTCGAGCAATCAATTCCGGCGCCCTGCCAATTACATGAGTAGAGGTTACCGAACCAGGCGGATGGCAGTCGATTATCAGACTCCTCTCGTTACTAATGTCAAAAATGCTAAGATACTTATTGAAGCCATAGCAAGACATTATGATCTTGAGGTTGGGAATGTGGACTATCAGAGTAGCCATCGGACAGTCGTCCTACCCGGTCTCGTCAACGTTGGAGCGTTTGTTCCTGGTATAGCAACAGCAGGCAGCCTAGATTTTCAGTCAGTTACGAAAGCTTCAATTGCGGCAGGCTTTAGTATGATTCGTATCATGCCCTTAGGACTTGCCGGCTCGATCACGGATGCGCGCGCATTGAGGACTGCGCAGCAGAACTGCCGAAGGGAAGCGTATTGCGATTACAACCTCTCTGTTGCCGCGACGTCTTCGAACTCAGAACAAATAAGCCAAGTTATTCCAGAAGTCGGTTCCTTGTTCATTCCTTTCAACCACCTTTCTGGGAACATCAATAAAGTTGCTACCATTACCGATCACTTCGGTGCTTGGCCTGGACACAAGGCGATAATCACGGATGCGAAGACGACAGATTTGGCTTCGGTCTTCTTGCTTGCCAGTCTCCACAGTCGAAAGCTTCATGTGATGAGTGTCACTACTAAGGACGACATAAATCTGATTGCGCTTAGCAAGGAGAAGGGCCTGCAAGTCACTTGCGATGTGTCAGTGTACTCTCTGTTCCTGACGCAGGAAGACTACCCGCAATACACCTTTCTGCCAACTGCGAAGGATCAGAAAGCTCTTTGGGATCAATTAAGCGTTATCGATGTCTTCTCCGTTGGCAGTTTACCATATCACCTTGCTCATGCGGCGGAGCAAAACGCCACTTGGTCCGTTGGTATTGCCGATACAATCCCACTCCTCTTCACAGCAGTGGCAGAGGGTCGTTTGACCGTCGAGGATATAACATCGAGACTACATGATAATCCCAAGGAGATTTTCGAGCTCCACGATCAGCTTGGCGCTTCTGTCGAAATAGAGATGGATCGCTCATACGTGGTCCAGGCTGGGCCGGTTTGGTCACCATTCGTTGGCAGGACCATGAAAGGCGCTGTCCAGAGAGTTGTTTTTCGGAATCAGACAGTTTGTCTAGACGGTGAGCTCGTATCAGACGCAGCCCAAGGACGAGACATGTCTGGTCACCTGAAGCATCCGCCGTCGCCAGTGGTAAAATCATCGCCTTCACCAGCCCTCCTACCAAGACCTGACAGCTCACATGGAAGACGCCAATCTATTCTTAGCCCACGCACTCCTTCTCGTCCGGGACCGCGGCTAAGGCTGGTCGATGGTCATAGTGGACCGATAGCTGCTCACCCCTCGTCCGCGTTATGCGAAGAGTTCGGACCTCAGCTGTCTCCGCTGATGCCCACAATATCCCCATCGGTACTCGAACTTATAGCGCAGTCACCCTTCAAGCAAAGGCACGTGTTATCTGTCAATCAATACAGCCGGCAAGACCTGCATCTTCTCTTCACCGTCGCTCAAGAGATGCGCCTTGGAGTGCAGAGGCAGGGCGTGCTGGACATCCTCAAAGGCCGCCTCCTCTGCACCATGTTCTACGAGCCATCCACCCGCACTTCAGCCTCCTTCGACGCCGCCATGCAGCGCCTCGGTGGCCGAACCGTCGCCATCGCGACCTCCCACTCTAGCACGCAGAAAGGTGAAACCCTACAGGACAGCATCCGCACCCTCGGCTGCTACGGCGACGCCATCGTCCTCCGCCACCCGGACGAATCCAGCGCCGCCACCGCCGCCAAATTCTCCCCGGTGCCCATCATCAACGGCGGCAACGGCAGCATGGAGCACCCCACCCAAGCCTTCCTCGACCTCTTCACCATCCGCGAGGAGCTCGGCACCGTCACCGGCCTGACCATCACCTTCACCGGCGACCTCAAGTACGGCCGCACCGTCCACTCCCTCGTCAAGCTCCTGCAGCACTACGACGTCCGCATCCAGCTCGTCTCCCCCGCCGCCCTCGCCCTCCCGTCCGCTATCCGCCAGCAGCTCATCAGCTCCGGCCAGCTCGTCCTCGAGTCCCACGAGCTCTCTCCGGACGTTGTCGCTAAGTCGGACGTCCTCTACTGCACCCGCGTCCAGAAGGAGCGGTTCGTCGACCAAGACGAGTTCGAGCGGTTGAAGGATGGGTTTGTCGTCGATAACGCGCTGCTGAAGAATGCGAAGAGTCATATGATCGTCATGCATCCGCTGCCGAGGAACGCGGAGGTTGGCGAGGAGGTCGACGATGATCAGCGGGCAGCGTATTTTAGACAGGTGAGTTATTCGCTGACTCGAACCGTTTTACTTGGTGGCGATTGTTGGTTGTTGGTGTCGAGCTAACTGCTTTTCTAGATGCGCTATGGTCTCTATTGTCGCATGGCTTTGCTTGCCTTGGTCATGGCGCCATAGATTGTGTATAGCCTTTGGCCGTAAGAAGATATGGTGTGGTCTGGTGTTGCGTAGTGAGATACAGCGGTATACATACAACGAAGAAGAGGGCTACAGCAGTATACATAAAATACATGAGAGGGAAGGGTGTCTAGATTGTCCGTAGAAGAAAAGTGCTCCTTCGGCGTTATAGGAACAATATAGATATGCTGTCACTTTCAGATACAGCATCAAGACGTCTTGCAGAAAACCCGATGCAAACCGAGCCTTGTCATGGAAGAGGTTGTTGTTGATATGTCTTTTCAACAATGCGGACAGGACGTGATAAAACCGACCGCCAATTAGAGCTCGTCCATCAACAATAAACACCATCAAACGCCCAAGCCACAGCCACATTTTCCCTCCTCCCGGAGGCCAGGTCCAACCTCTCCCTCTCTCTCTCTCCTCCCTCAAACTCACAAGTTTCCCCCCGCCCCTGCACATCAACCCTGAATCAGCCCACCCCACCGCAACCCAGCCCCTCAAATCGCGCTCCCCACCTCCTCTAACCCCACCTCCCCCTTTTCCTGCCGAACACTACAATCGCACCCAAACCTCGCCCTAAACTCGAACGGGGCAAGGCCCCTCAACAACTCGAGCGCATTGGAACTCGCCTTCAACTTAGCATAACGGCCCGATGAAGCGGTGCCCTCGGCGACGATGTCGTCGTGGATGAGGACGCCGGCGAGGACGCGGACGGGGCTGCCGTCGAGGGCGGGCAGCGGGTTGGCCATGACGCGGTAGTTGGTGCAGGCGAAGGTTAGGGTCAGGAGGTTGTGGAGGTAG